>Ga0307479_10000152_pt1 | contig 64417 bp, 50 predicted proteins | sample atmos_gasesECM4C_FD_203743 | JGI IMG/M metagenome (GOLD analysis project Ga0307479, IMG submission 203743) | Hardwood forest soil microbial communities from Morgan-Monroe State Forest, Indiana, United States - atmos_gasesECM4C_515 | ecosystem: Environmental > Terrestrial > Soil > Temperate... | reverse complement strand
GCTAAAATCTTACCCCCCCCCGCGACGGCGCTTTCCTAGACGAAGCCGACCTCCCCAAAATCAAAGGCACTTTCTGGCACAACAACATTACGGGCTTTGCTCCCATGCTGCCGGTCAACTCCGAAATTGAACACGGCCGGGAGAAGCACCAAGTCACATTAGTAGGGATGTATTTTGCCAAGCCCTTATCGTTCGGCAAAGAACAGTTCACGGCTGGCGTGCGTACGACCTATCCGTTGTGGAAGGTTTCCGGCGTGTGGCCGGACGACAATTCCCACGACGTTCTTATAGGAGAGCGCCTTGCGACCCGGCTCGGCGAGAAGACGGGAAACGAAATCACGTTGGCTGATCATCAGCTAAAGGTGAGCGGAATTCTTTCGACTGGCAGCGTAGAAGACGATCAGGTCGTCGCTCCTCTCAGTTTGGCGCAGGAAATCCTCGGCAAACCTGGAGCAGTTCGGCGCGTATTTGTCAGCGCGTTGACCAAGCCTGAAGATGCACTCGCACGCCGCGATCCCAAGAGCCTGTCGGGACCGATGTACGACCGCTGGTATTGCTCGCCGTATCCGCAGTCGATCGCATATCAGTTGATGGAGGCCATTCCACACTCGCACGCTGAGCAGATTCGCCAGGTCGCGCAGAATGAAGGCGCAGTGCTGACGCGGATCGAAGGGTTAATTTTTCTGATCACCTTGGCGGCGTTGCTCGCGTCCGCGCTCGCCGTCTCGGCGGCTATGGCTACAGCGATTTTCGAACGGCGCGCCGAAGTCGGACTGATGAAAGCTTTGGGCGCCGGCAAACTTGCGGTTGCATCTGTGTTTTTCGCAGAAGCCACGCTGCTGGCGCTAACCGGAGGATTCGTCGGATTCGCCGCTGGCTCGGCCCTCGCTCACCAGATCGGCCACTCTATTTTCAATTCTCAAATCTCCATTCAGCCAGTGCTGCTTCCTGTGATTCTTGCAATCGCAGTGATCGTCACATTTGCCGGCAGTGCAACGGCAATCCGTCGCGCCGTCGGACTTGATCCCGTGTTTGCGTTGCGAGGTGAGCTATGAGCGCACCGGTTTCGAACTCTGCCCGCGATTTAGCGGCCAGCCGCGCACAGGCTCCCCATACTTCGATGTTGTTACGCATGATGTGGCGGGCGGCCATTCTGCGCCGCGGACGAGCGGTTTCGGCCTTGTTTGCCATGGTCGTCGCAGCAGCAGTCGCCACCGCGATGTTGAATCTCTACGTCGACGTGCAGGCGAAATTGCAGCGCGAATTCCGCAACTACGGCGCGAACATCATTCTTGTGGGACGTGATTTATCAGGAGAAGACGGCGCATCCCTTCCCGCCGATGCGCTGTCGCAGGTGGATTCCATATTGGCTGGGCGTGGTATTGCAGCACCATTTGCACTCGTCGTCGTGCGCACAACCGATGGTCAACCAATTGTTGTGGCTGGAACAGATTTTGATCGCGTGCGACAACTGGACCGTTGGTGGTCGGTGAGTAATTGGCCCTCTTCGACAGATCGAGCAGAAAGTTCCCACTTCTCCCAAAATCATGGAGAAGTGGGGCACCCAGTGTTGATTGGTGTTCGCGCTCTTGCGGCTGTGTCTCCGAAAAATGAACCCTTTGACCTGAGTTTTCAGGGACGCACTCTCCACATCACACCTGCTAGCACGGTGCAGACAGGAGCGGCCGAAGACAGCCGTATTTATCTTTCCCTGCCCGACTTTGTGGCATGGACCGGCGTTCAGCCATCTACGATCGAGGTTATGGCCAACGGCTCTCCAGAAGAAGTCTCATCTGTTATGCGCCAACTTGCACAAGCGGTTCCCGCTGCCGAGGTGCGGCCCGTGCGGCAGATCATGGAAGGTGAAGCGCGAGTGCTTGGCAAAACGCGCGCGACTTTGCTGGCGGCTACGGCACTGATTATTTTGACCGCAGCCTTGTGCGTGCTCTCCACGCTGATGGGATGGGTCTTCGATCGCCGCCGCGATTTCGCCATCATGAAGGCACTGGGCGCTTCCGGGAGGCTGCTGAACGGATTCTTCGCCGCGGAAGCTGCAGCTCTCGGCGCGTCCGGAGCGGCCATCGGATTTCTGCTTGGCATCGGCATCGCCGCCTGGATTGGCCGGGTTAACTTTCATGCTCCCGTAGTGCCGCGTTTCAGCGTGCTGCCCGTGGTTCTGGCTGGTAGCATAGTAGTAACGCTTATATCGGCGATTCTCCCGATCTCGCTGCTGCGGCGTGTGCAGCCAGCAGTGATTTTGAGGGGAGAGTGAAATGATCGAGATCAAAGACATCACCAAGCTCTACCCCGCCAAAGAAGCGGGAGACAGAGCGGACGGGTCGGGCCGCGACAGTGGCTCGATTCATGCGCTCGACCACATCTCCCTGCATGTGGCTCTGGGCGAGTGGCTCTCGATCATGGGGCCGTCAGGATCGGGAAAATCGACACTGGTGAATCTGATCGGCTGCCTCGACCGGCCCAGTTCCGGCGAGATCTGGCTGGACGGGCAAAACGTCGCCGGGATTTCTTCCGCCGAGCTGAATCGTGTGCGCGCAGAAAAAATCGGATTCATCTTTCAACAATTCCATTTGATTCGCTTCCTCACAGCGGTCGAGAACGTCATGCTGGCGCAGTATTTCCACAGCATGACCGACGAGAAAGAAGCCGTCGAAGCGTTGGCGCGCGTTGGACTAGGCGATCGCGCGCATCATCTGCCGTCGCAGCTTTCCGGCGGTGAGCAGCAACGTGTGTGCATTGCGCGCGCTTTGATCAACGACCCCAAGATCATATTGGCCGACGAACCCACCGGCAACCTTGACGCGCAGAACGAAGAAATCGTGCTGCGGCTGCTGCGTGAATTTCACCAGCAAGGACGCACGATTGTTATGGTCACGCACGATCCGGTCGTGGCGCGGCTGGCCGACCGGCGTATCGAGCTACATCACGGCAAGATCGCTTCGCAGGAAGTGTTTTCCATGGCCGACGAGGAACAACTCGACGAGGTGTTGGAAGAGTTGTGGGTACTGGACGAGCACGGCGAGATCGCCGAAGTCGAGCGCATGGAAGTGCATGGAGCGCTGCCGGTGAGCCTGGCGATTGAAAAGATGATCGAGATGGGGTTCGTGGTTTCGACACCGCATCCGTCGCATCCGCACGACCACAAGCCTTTCGTGAATCCGTGCCACGATGCGCTGAAGCCGGTGGCCGCTTCGGTGGGCGATGGCACGCTGATTGTCGAGTTGACTGCACGAGGACGGGAACGCGCCGGGGGCATCATTCGGCGGCACCGGCTGGCTGAACGATTGTTCACCGATAGCTTGGCAATGGACAGCGAGTCGGAAATCGAGCAGCAAGCCTGCAAGTTCGAACACATTCTTTCGCCGGAAGCGACGGACAAAATCTGCACGTTCCTCGGGCATCCAAAGACATGCCCACACGGTGCACCTATCCCTCCGGGTCCATGCTGCGGAAGGGTCACAGAGTTCTCAAGAGTTGTTGCGGGTGTTGGTACGACAAATCGTCGACCCTGAAAATCTCGTCCGCAAAATCAGCCTGAACACTGCTCCAGATCTCCGACTGCTATGATCGGAAAAGCATCCACCGCGATGACCTCCCGCCGTCCTACCATTGGCGTATTTGACTCCGGCTTTGGCGGTCTGACCGTCCTTAAAGCTTTACTTAAACTTATTCCTGACGCCGATTATGCATATTTCGGCGATACTGCACGCCTTCCCTACGGGTCGAAATCGGTTGAGACGGTAGCCCGCTATGCGGTCGAGGCTGCGCATTATCTCGAATCTCATGGTGCGCAGATGCTGGTCATCGCTTGCAACACGGCGACTGCGCTCGCGCTAGATCGCATCACAGTCGCTACCCATGTTCCGGTGGTTGGGGTCGTCGAACCTGGGGCGGAGGCTGCGGCTGTAGCGACCAAACACCGAAAAATTGTGGTGATAGGGACAGAAGCAACGGTCGCCAGCCACGCTTATCGTAAGGCCCTTGAGGCCCGCGGAATGAGCGCTCGTGAGAAAGCGTGTCCATTGCTCGTCCCCTTGGTCGAAGAAGGATGGGTTGAGCATCCCGTCACCGAGCAGGTTGCGCGCATCTATCTCGGCGAAGCCTTCGCTGATGGATTTACTGACGCTGACGTGCTGGTGCTTGGATGCACGCACTATCCGTTGCTTAAGCCGCTGCTGCACCGCGTGGCGCCTGCGCACGTGCGCATCGTGGACTCCGCCGAATCTACAGCGAGTGCCGTGGCTTCGCATCTGCAGCAGCTTATACCGCTGACAACGCAAGCCGAAGAGCACAACGCCAAACCAACGCTCAAATTTTTTGCCACGGATTCCGTGGAGAAATTCCAGCGGCTAGGCCAGCGCTTCCTGGGCCATCCAGTGCAGGATGTCCGGCATGTCGATTTGAAGGAGTAAATCAGTTCCCCAGCAAGAATCGGATAGCCAGCCCTAGGCACAAGAATTACTGTTTCCTCCGACGATGATCCAAATCAAATCGATGGAACACGCCTGAGAAAACTATGCATCCGCTCGACAACGTCATCTGGCAGGCGCTCACAACGCGGCAGGCTCAATTTGCGGAAGCCTACGGCGATGCTCGAAGATTCGATCCTGCAGTTACGCAGCTAACGGCCTTTCTGGAACCGAATCCTAAAGGCTATGCATCCCTCGCCCACTTGGTAGGTCCAGGTGATACGGCGTTATTGTCCCTTGCAAATCGCTACGAGCCTCAGCCAGGGTGGGAGCTTGTGCTTACGTTTCCTGGGTTGCAGATGGTCTGCGAAGACGCCGGCAATATGGTGGATGGGCTCACTGGCTCTCACACACGAGCTTTTTCCCCGCCTTCAATTGTCGAACTCGGTTCGCCAGACTCACCTGAGATGGTCGACCTCGCCGACTTGACGAAGCCCGGTCCATTCGGTCCGCGCACTCATGAACTCGGCACTTATCTTGGCATCCGCTGCAAAGGAAAACTGATCGCGATGGCCGGCGAGCGACTGAAAGTGCCAGACTACACCGAGGTCAGCGCAGTCTGCACGCATCCAGAGCATATCGGCAAAGGATATGCGCGAGCGCTCATGCTGGAAATCATGCGGAGCATTCGCCAGCGCGGCGAAATAACTTTTCTGCATGTCAGGCAGACGAACGCGCGCGCGGTCGAACTCTACGAGAGACTGGGATTCCGCACTCGTAAGGTCGTGCACTTCACGGTACTCAGGAAATGTAAGGATTGAGACGCACGCCGATGTGAGATGCAAGACGTTGCGCAAGTGACAGGGATCGCGCCCAAGCATTGCCGACAGAGAATCAGTACAGGTGGAACTCAACTTCCACGGCGATTTCGACGCGCACCGGGTGTCCGTCTTTCTGCGACGGTTCAAATCGCCAGTTTTTGACTGCTTCGATGGCTTTCTCGTCGAGGCCCATACCGAGCGAACTGGCCACGCGAATGTTGGTAGGCCGCCCATCGGTACCGACGACCAGCATCAGAGTGCAGGTTCCCTGATACTTCGCCTTGCGTGCTTCCTCAGAGAATTCCGGATCAATTTGGTAGATAACCCGCGGCGGAGAAACGCCTCCACCGACGTGGAAGATACCGCCACCGTATCCGCCGCCCTCGCCGGGGCCAAATCCAGGGCCGTGTCCCGGTCCGACGCCGCCGCCACTGCCGCTGCCGATGCCTCCACCCGCCCCTGTACCGTTGGAGGGCAACGTGGCGTGGGCCGTGGGATCACCTAGATTCGGCATGTTGTTGGTCGCGAGCTGGATTTGCGGAGGGACGACAATCGTCGGCTCAACCGCTAGCTTCGGATGTTCGTTACGCACAACCACAACGGGAGGCGTGATCTGCTGCATCGACAACTTCGGCAGTTTGCCTTTGCTCGCCTGCAGCACATCACGATCGCCGCCGCCACCACCGCCACCGGCTAATGTCTTCGAGGGCTTCAAAGCAGGCAGCATATCGGGATCGACTAAAGTGACGGTCACTTTTTGGGCGGGAGCCGCTGTTACTACGTGCTGGCCAATCAGTGTTCCGGCGACGATGACGCCTGCCAGCAAAACGTGAAAGCCCGTCGATCCGAGCGCACCGTTCTTCTTGTAGTTGTAATCCCCCCAGATGCTCTTAACGGGGATAGGCTTCGATTCCAGCTTAAGAGGAGGCAGTTTCTTAGGAAAGAAAAACTCGTCGAGGTTCCGCGTGAGGGATTTCCACAGTGGCTCTTCGAAGCTGTCCTTGGCCAATAGGAGATGCAGTTCAGGTTCTTTGCCGGGGACGTTCGGATTGATCTGAGCGGATCCCATACTTCCTGGTCTGTATTGTTCTTGCAGCCTGTAGCGAAAGATTCGGTCTAGCTAACGATTCAGCTTAACTTCTGTGTTACGCCCTCTTTACAAAGATGAGAAGGCTCGCTCCCAAGTTGCTTCGATTTCTGGCCGATTTTACAAATCCTGTACAAATCGGTTACTGCCGTTTGGCCGGGACGTTCTGTCCCCGACCACTCTTCAAAATTGTAACTCTATTGGCCAGTTTTCGACAGTACATTTCCTGTGCATGGTAACCGTCGGAAAGACACGCCCTTTCCTGTTGTTTTCAGCCATCGGCGAATCTAGAGTGCTGAGTTCACAGGATCCACTTATGCCCAGACGATGCAGCAGTTCTTCTCGTTCAGCTGATGGCAGGAATACAGCTGCAAGCAATACTGGAAGACTGAATACTGCCATTATGAGAGTCGCAATTGCGAGAGTGTCAAAAAGTATCTGCTCGCATTATACGGCTCCCGCGAACGGCGTGGACGGTTCTCGTCTCTCCTCCCTATAATGAAAAGATTCAATCATTTGGGAGATCCGACCGAGTGCCGCTCGACCTGAAAAAAACCATCAATCTACCCCAAACTGCCTTCCCCATGAAGGCCAACCTGCCCCAGAACGAGCCCAAAATGCTGGAGCGATGGGAGCAGATGGGCATCTACCGGCGCATCCGCGAGGCGCGTGAGGGCGCACCACGATACATCCTGCACGACGGCCCTCCGTACACGAGCGGGCCGATTCACCTGGGCACTGCAATGAACAAGTGCCTGAAGGATTTCATCGTCAAATCCAAGACAATGGCAGGTTTTGACGCACCCTATGTGCCCGGATGGGATTGCCACGGACTGCCAATCGAAATCAAAGTCGACAAAGAACTCGGCGGCAAGAAGCTGCAGATGAAAGCTAGCGACGTGCGTGCCGAGTGCCGCAAATACGCGCAGAAATTTCTTGACCTGCAACGGACGCAGTTCAAGCGCATCGGCGTCTTCGGTCGATTTGACCGGCCCTACGCCACGATGAATCCGCAGTATGAGTCGGTGGTGCTGTCCACGTTTTTTTCGTTTTACGAGAACGGATTCGTCTACAAGGGCTTGCGAGCCGTCTATTGGTGCATGCATGACGAGACCGCACTCGCCGAAGCAGAAGTCGAATACGAGAACCACGTCAGCCCAACGGTGTGGGTGAAGTACGCGCTGCTCGACGATCCCACTCAGATTGACGCGGCGCTGAAAGGAAAAAGAGTTTCCACCATTATCTGGACGACGACCCCGTGGACGCTCCCTGCTTCGATGGCCGTGGCATTTCATCCGGATGAGGAGTATGTCGCGTTGGAATCCGGCGATGATGTTTATATCGTTGCGTCGAAGCTCGCCTCCGATGTGGCTGAGAAGTGCGGCCTGACAGACACGCGAGAATTCGCGCATTTCCCCGGCCGGAAGATGGAGCGGCTGAACTTCCAGCATCCGTTTTTGGATCGCAAGATTCTTGGCGTACTCGCCGACTACGTCACCATGGACACCGGGACTGGCGTGGTCCACACTGCGCCGTCGCATGGTGCGGAGGACTTCGCCACCGGCATCAAGTACGGGCTTGATGCCACTAGCAACGTCGACGAAAAAGGAATTCTCCGCAATGGGCTCCCGGAATACAACGGCCAGTATGTGTTCAAGGCCAACCCGCTGATCATCGAGCTGCTGCGCCAACGCGGGGCGTTGCTGCATTCCGACAAGTTGGAGCACTCCTATCCGCACTGCTGGCGCTGTCACAATCCGGTGATCTTCCGGGCGACCGAGCAGTGGTTTATTTCTATGGAAACACCAATGCCTAGCGGATCGGGTAAGAGTGACACTCTCCGTACGCGCACGCTGCAGGAAATCAAGAAAGTGAAGTGGGATCCATCCTGGGGCGAAGAGCGCCTGTCGAACATGATCGAGACCCGCCCCGATTGGTGCATCTCGCGGCAGCGCGTTTGGGGTGTGCCGATCGCTGTGTTTCTATGTGAGTCCTGCGGCAAGCCGCTCAATGACCACGACATCAATCGCAAGGTTGTCGAGTTGTTTCGGAAGTCTGGAGCTGATGCGTGGTTTATTTCCGAATCGGATTCCATACTTCCATCGGGATCGAAGTGTCCCCACTGTGGCGGGACGAAGTTCGAAAAAGAGACCGATATCTTCGATGTGTGGCTCGAGTCGGGCGCGAGTTACCTAGCGCTAATCGACGATGAGCCGGATTATCCCTGGCCGTCGGATTTGTATCTCGAAGGTGGCGACCAATATCGTGGTTGGTTTCAGTCTTCCCTACTCTGTGCCATGGGCACTCGCGCGATGGCGCCGTACAAAGGCGTGGTCACTCCCGGCTGGACGCTCGACGAAAAGGGCCAGGCGATGTCGAAGTCGCGGGGCAACGACGTAGACCCGGTCGATATCGCAAGCCGCCTCGGCGGAGAGATCGTGCGCCTATGGACCGCTTCCGTAGATTTCCGCGAAGATGTCGTCGGCTCGGAAGCGCTGATGCAGCGCGTCGGCGAGAACTACAAAAAGATTCGCAACACGTTCCGCTACATTCTCAGCAATTTGTACGACTTCGATCCGAAGACCGATACCGTTCCGTTCGACCAGATGGAAGAACTGGACCAGTACATGCTGCTGCGCACTGCGGACGCGGCGAAGGAGATTCGCGGCTGGTATGACGGCTACGAGTTCCACAAAATCTATCAGCAGATGAATCAGTTCTGCATTGTGGCGCTGAGCTCGTTCTACTTCGACGTGCTCAAAGACCGCTTGTACATCATGACGCCGAAGTCGCGCCTGCGCCGCAGCGCGCAAACGGCGATCTGGCACATCGGCGAAACCCTGACGCGCCTTCTGGCTCCGATCTTGAGCTTTACTGCCGAAGAGGTCTGGCAATATCTGCCGACTTCGGGATTGCGGGAGCCCAGCGTGCACATGGCGCAATTTCCCGCCGATTCGGGTGCGGGTTCGGAAGCCTGGCAGTGTTTGTCGAAGGATTCGACCTTCCGCGACCATTGGGCACTTTTGCAGAAAGTTCGCAGCGATGTTTTTCTCGCGCTCGAGGAAGCACGCAACAAGAAACTTATCGGGACCGGGCTTGAAGCGCAGGTTGCGATTACTGCGTCAGAGCCCGTGTATTCGGTGCTCAAGGCTCACGCCGATCAGCTTCGCTATTTGTTTATCGTATCCGCGGTTACGCTCGCGCAAAGCTCAGGCAATGGAACCGGCGGCGTGCATGTCGAAGTCAAGAAAGCCGACGGCGCCAAGTGCGAGCGCTGCTGGAATTATTCAACGCACGTTTGCGAGGACAAGACGTATCCTACGGTGTGCGAGCGCTGCAGCGCGGTGCTGAAGGAACTGGAAGGTTGAGCATTTCTTCGCGCACTTTGCGACATTTCTTTGCATCCTTGGCGGTTAAAGTCTTTTCCCGCTAGGTCGCATAAAGATTTGACCGCAAAGTTCGCTTAAGGTCTCACAAAGATCGCCAAGAAGAACCGCTTACAATAAAATCTGAATGCCCTCCCTTTATCGCGCACGCACTGCTCACCTTTTTCTTGCCCTACTCATCGTTCTCGCTGACCGCTGGACCAAACACCTGGCAGCGACGCGCATTGCGCTATACGCGCATATTCAAGTCATTCCGGGATTTTTCCGGCTCACCCACACAGAAAATACCGGCGCCGCCTTCAGCCTGTTCGCCGACTCGCCTTCGCATTGGAAGACAGCAATACTGATTGGATTTTCGGTCGTTGCGATGGTGATCGTTTCAGTGCTGCTGTGGAAGCAACTACAGGCGCTGACGACGACTGGTATCGCACTGTCTTTGATTTTAGGCGGCGCAGCAGGAAATCTGTGGGATCGCGTGATGAGCGGCCGTGTCGTTGACTTTCTTCTGTTCTACATCAAGCAATATCAGTGGCCGGTGTTCAATCTGGCGGATAGCTCTATTGTGGTCGGAGCATGTTTGCTTGTCATGGAAATTGTGTTCAGCCGACCTACCGTGAGTGCCCCGCCGAGCGAAATTACGTCTTAACGAGATTATGCTTCATCGAAGGTTGATTAGCGTGACGCGCGCCCTCAGCGGCTAAAGCCTTAACTTTGTTGGCGGCATCATTGGCACGGCTGAAAGCTATGCCCTTCCCGATATCGTTCGATGCAGTTCTCAGTTTTATCCGTGAAATCCCTGTGAATCCGTGGCGAAGAAGTTTACGGCGTGCCGTAAAGCTGTTTGTAGACGCTGGCATTGCGCATAATTGCCTGCACATACTCGCGGGTTTCGGTGAACGGAATCGACTCGACGAACTCCTGCGCATCGCGATACTTTCCCTGCCCTAGCCATTCCTGCACGCGATCAGAGCCGGCATTGTAGGCAGCGAGCGCATATTCGAATGATCCGCCGAACTGGTCGACCATGCCCTTGAAATAGCGTGTGCCTAGCTGCAGGTTGACGGTCGGCGTGTAAAGCTGACTAGGGGTGTAACGCTTCAATTTTTCTTGATGGGCGACTAGCTTGCCGGTTTTCGGCAACAACTGCATCAGGCCAACAGCATTGGCGCGCGAAACGGCAACGGGATTGAACTCCGATTCCTGGCGGATCAGCGACGCGACCAGATAGGGATCGAGGCCATTGGCAACTGAGAATTTCTTCAGGTCGTCCCAGTACGGCCGCGGAAACAAGGCTTCCCAGTACTCGCGCGGCAGCGTTGGGAGATCGACCGCAAAGTAACTGGGAACGGAATGCTTCATGACTTCAATAGCGCGATCGTAATGGCCGGTATCGGTATAGAGCTGCGCTGTCTCAGCGGGAGCCCAGTTGCCACCGTTCGCTGTTGCAGCAGCCTGCAGTTCACGCACAGCTAGATCGACTAGCCCGCCATTGCCGAGCAATTGCGCCTTCTGTAAATGAAGATCGTCCGCCGGCGGTTCCGACAGCGTCACTTTTTCGCCATGATCAAGCGGCGGAACGCGATCTAGCAATGAAAACTGTCCTTGTTCGACGGCTGCTGCCGGAAGTTTGCTGAGCCGCTCGCGGCCGAGTTCGGCATAGTAATAATTGCGATAGCGATCCGAGAGTTTCTGATAGTAAGCCCGCGCCATCGCAGGCTGATTGTCTTCTTCTGCCAGTCTGGCACGCCAGTAGAGGGCCGCGGAAGTCTCATTGCCAGCGGGATACAGCGCAATCTGCTCTTCGAATTGTTTTTTCGCCTCGTCGTTATGTCCCTGGCGCAGTGTGAGCCAGGCCGCCTTCCAATGTGCATAGGACGCGCGCGACCCGTTGGGAAAGCGCTGCTGCAACTCGCGAAACGCGTCGAGTGCCTGATCGTATTCGTGATGTACCAGATGAAGATTCGCCACCGAGAGCAGCGCAGCCTCAAGCCAGGGGCTGGTTGGCGCGGAAGTTCGCAGATCGTCGACGGTGCGGTAAAACGTAGGGTTGTCGTCCGAGGACCAGGCAACTTCCCCGAGAATGTAGAGCCGCTGCGCGCTCTGATCAGTTGTTGCACCGGCAAGCGTCGTGATCTCAGCCTTGGCTTCGCGATTGCGCCCAGCGCGGTGCAGCGCATCGGCCAGCGCCAGTTGTGCCGCAGGGCGATCGGCTGGACTCGCGTGGATTGCAAGGTTGCGATATTCATCGGCTGCGTCGCTGTAACGCCGCGCTTTCAGCAGCAAATCGGCCCGCGCGCGCAGCTGAGCCGGAGTTGCAGCCGGCGATTGCGGCAATTTTTTTAATTCTGCGTAGGCGGCGTCGGCTTCGGCTGCAGTCGGCATGTTGTAGTAGACGTTGGCGAGAGCGTCGGCTGCCTTAGCGTTCTGGCCGAGAGCGGCGTAGGCACGGCCGATCGAGAGTTCGATGTCAGAACGCGCGGGAATGCGGTCTTTTTCCAGCAACCCTGCCGCCTCGCTTGCCCGTCCTTCATTGAGCAGCGCACCGGCGTAGCTCACGTCGGCATCGCGCACCAACAGCGAGTCGGGATACGTGGCAGCAAAGTTTGCCAGCGCAGCCAGAGCTTCCGCCTGGCGGCCGGTTTGCAGGTAGCAGGTGCCGAGGTAATAAGCGACATAGTCTCCTATATCGCCGGAGAGCGGCTTGGCACGGTTCAGCGGATCAATAGCTTTGGCGTAATCGTGATCAATGACGTGCGCGTATCCGACGACCAGCCAGGCAAGAGCGCCAGCGTCTTCCTTGCTGTGGGCGCGAGCGTAGGCTTCAACCCCGGCGTAGGCTGCAGGCGTGCGATCCTGGACCAGTTGTTGCGCCATGAGACGCAACGTGGCGGAGGCGACGAAAGCCTTCCGAATACGGCGGATGCGGGGAGAAATTGGGCGCTTGCGCCGTTTCGTGGCTGTGGTGTGAGTTTGCAAGGCCGCAGCTTTTCTGGAAGGAGTCCTGCTGCCAGTTGATTTCGGCTTGGCTGTGCTTGAAGTTCCTAGATTAATTTTAGGCGTTGCCTGAGGAGTCTTCTCCTGCGAGGCAACATCCGGCCTGGTAGCTGGTTTTTCAGCAGGAGCAATTTGCTTATCCGAGGCTTGGGAAGCGGTCGCGGAAGGAGTTGTCGGCGGCGCGCTATCCTGCGCAGCAGAATTTACGCTGCTCAGCAAGCCGCACAGGATTGCCAGCGCGAGCACCCACCAACACTTGAGACCCACTCGAACCACAGTTTTCTTTTCGCGTGGAGACGCGAATGCCAGAACCTTTTCCTAAGCCCTCAGAGGCTAAAGCCCACTTAAATTCGCCGCCTTTACGCGGCCCTTAAAGGGCCGCTCTTCCACATGACGCCCGTGGGTGAACTCTTACTTCCGGAAGTTTACTCCCATCACCGTGGCGTCGTCTTCGGCCAAGCTCCGTACAACTTCTTTCTGAAAATAATCGCCGCTCGCAGCCACCGTGCTGCCGTAGCGTTTCTGATATGTCGAACGGCTTTTGTCGATGTCTTCTTTCAGCCGATCGTAGAGATCCTTGTGACGACGGCCTTCGGCAACCTTCGCCTGGTTGTAGAGCTTGATCTCATCCACAAGCAATCTCGCGAAGCGCTGCGCTTTGCGATGTGTGTCAGCATCTTCGGCCGACATTCCAGCAAACGGATCGGCTGCCGCGGCCGGCGCGGATGCGGCGGCGCTCGCCGAAGACGCGTGCGCAACTTCGACAACTTCTGCGGCTGGTTCCAGCTCAGGAGCTTTCGGAGCGATGTGTTTGGGCGTGTGCGCGGCGAACGGATCCGAGAACGAACTCACTATCTGCGCAGGAGGCGTAGGAGGTGCGGCAACAGGCGCAGCCACCCCTGCAGACTCGGTTACATCTCTTTGGGTCTGTTTGCGCAGCGAGGCGACTTCCAACCACGAACTGGTGGTCATCACCAGCAACTCGAGCGAAGCCGCGTCCAGCACGCCCTCCGAGCCACCGTCCGCGTAAAGCAGAGCCGCGACTTTATCTTTGAGCACGAGCGGCAGTACTAAAATCTGCTCGTTTTCGGGGCCACTGAAACGATCGATGAAGCGCTGGTCCATCTCAGCAATGTTGGCGGGGGCTACGATGCGATTCTGATACGAATGCGCGACTGGTCCAGCGCTCATGTCGAGCGCGAAATCTTTGACCGACTCGTCATCGCCAAAACCGCGGCCTTGCCATCCTGTGGCGTTCCCACCTTTCACGACAAACAACGCCAGGCGCGAAGCATGCGAACTACCCGCATCGAGCAGAGCACGAAGAATTTCTTTTTGCGTCGTGCCGGCGTGAATGCTGCTGACAGCCTGAACCAGACTTCCCTGACCCGCACCGCTTGTGGTCGCCGCGGTCGGCGCGCCGCTCAACGCAGGCAACTCCGCCAGTACGCGCTCCACTAGCTCGGCTTGCAACTTAGGAAGTTGACGGTCGAGAACCTGCGCTACGGCGCGCTCGACGATTTGCTGAAGTTGCTTGCTGTCCGCCATTCTCAGAGAACCAATCCCAAGCCTTTCGCTGCCCGTAACCACGCGAGCACGGTACTGTCCCTAATTGCTGATTATATGGCACTTGTATGAGAACGGCAGGGTACTATAGTACCTGCCTCCCCGTGTGGCGCCACCATTTTGACTGTATCGCAAAGTTTTCCACGCGCCTACGCGAAAGCGATTGGGCAAAAACGCAGGTTACCAAGTAAAATAACAGTTTCGACTCTACGGCTCGGACAAATCTGTAAAGTCTGAAAATACTTGCATCGCCTGAACAATGGGAGCCATCCAAAACAAACTGGGAGCGCCTGTTACTGAAGAGCTGGCGCTCGTACAAGCTGCGAAACGCGGCGACGACACCGCTTTTGAAGAGCTGGTGCGCCGGTATGACCGCAACGTGTTCCGCATCGCGCAGCACATCACGCAGAACCGTGAAGACGCGGAAGACGTGGTGCAGGAAGCGTTCCTGAAGGCGTACGGAAATCTGGCGCAGTTTCAGGAGCAGTCGAAGTTTTATACCTGGCTGGTTCGGATCGCCGTTAATGAAGCGCTGATGAAGTTGCGGCGCCGGCGGCCGGAACGCACAGTTTCGCTGGATGAAGACATCAAGACGGAAGACGACTCTCTTCCCCGCGAAATCGCGGATTGGAGTCCGAATCCGGAACAGCAGTACACGCAAGCCGAGTTACGTGAGATTTTGAGCAAAACGATCCAAGGCCTTCCCCCGGGCTTTCGGACAGTGTTTGTGCTGAGGGATGTGGAGGGCCTGTCGACCGAAGAGACGGCAGCGGCGCTGGAATTAAGCGTACCCGCGGTAAAATCGCGGTTATTACGTGCCCGGTTGCAGTTGCGCGAACGTTTGGGACGGTTCTTCCAGAAACGCGAGAGTGGAGATGGCAACAAGTGAAATGCTCTGAATTCTTAAACGAGCTGACCAATTATTTGGACGGCGTCCTCGACGAAAAAACCAAGGTCGAGCTGGAAAACCACCTTTCCTGGTGCCACAACTGCTATGTAGTTTGCGATACCACCAAGAAAACCATTGAGATCTACCGCGACTCCCAGCTCTACGAACTTCCCGAAGACCTCCGCAGCCGGTTACGTTCCGCCATCATGGTCAAGTGCCAACAGCAGAAAAAGCGTGGTCCGCAGAGCGTATAAAGAGCGTCTAGCGGAGCATGTGAAACGTTTTTCCTCTCCTTGCTACTATATCCATTAGAAAGGGTTTTAATCCTTTGTGCCACTCTGGGACATAGGCTTTCCCAAGAAAGCCGAAACCCTTTTAGTAATGCTTGAATCTAAGATAATTGAGTGTCAGGATGTACCAAGCTTGAGGGGCAGTACTTCTAATTCTCCTAGGGACCCAGGCCAGAAGTTCGGGTGGTGGAAGGTGTCAAATGATTGGAAAGCTGTATGACGCAGTTTTTGGCTGCAAACATTCCCGTTATAGTTTCCCTGTAACCGTTCGTAGAGTCGCGCAACGCCCCCAGGCTGCGGCTTTGACTGGAACGTACGTTGCTTGTTTGGATTGCGGGAAAGAACTGCCTTACGACTGGCAGGAAATGAAGGTGATTACGTCGCCGGAGCGGCATCGCGAGCATCTTGCGGAACTGGCGAAGCACGTCGCGTAAGTTGATGGCCTGCTAATCAGACAAAGTTGCTTCGCGCCCTGAAAAAAGGGATAGTCCGTCCCGTTCATTGTAAATTCAGGTTGTTGTCACAACGAAAAAGCCCCCTAACAAGCGGGGCTTTCAATTTTACCGCTGATTGCAATGTTTGATCAGCCAGCCGGAACCTGAACGGGAACGCGCTTATCTATGGGCAGGAACTCGCGCTCGGCGTATCCGGTATAAATCTGCCGCGGTCGTGCAATTTTTTGTTCGGGGTCAGTAATCATCTCCTGCCACTGAGCCAGCCAGCCCACAGTGCGCGGAATGGCAAACAACACGGTGAACATCTCTGGACGGAAGCCCATCGCCTGATACATGATGCCCGAATAAAAATCGACGTTGGGATACAATTTGCGCTTCACGAAATAGTCGTCTTCTAGTGCGATCCGTTCCAACTCGAGAGCGATATCGAGCTTCGCATTGCGTCCCGTGACCTGGAAGACCTGCTCCGAGGTCCACTTGATGATCTTCGCCCGCGGATCATAATTCTTGTAAACGCGATGGCCAAAGCCCATCAGTTTGATCTCGCCTTCCTTCACCCGCTTGATGTAGGCCGGAACCTTGTCTTTTGACCCGATCTCGCCGAGCATTTTCAGGACTTCTTCGTTGGCACCGCCGTGTAGCGGTCCAGCGAGCGCTGCCGCCGCCGAGGCCATCGACAAATACGGATCGGTCTGCGCGCTACCGACAGCACGCATTGCGTTGGTGCCGCAGTTTTGCTCGTGGTCGGCATGCAGGATGAAAAGAATGTCGAGAGCGCGCGAAAGCGTGGGATTGGCCACATATTTGGGCTCGACTTTCTTCCACAGCATGTTCATAAAATTTTCGGTGTAGTTGAGATCGTTGTCGGGATAAACGTACGGCAGTCCTTCATTATGGCGATATGACATGGCCGCAATCGACGGCACTTTGCCGATCAAGCGCATGATTTGAAGCATCCGATTTTTAGCATCCAGTACCTGCTTCGCCTCGGGATAAATGCTCGACAATGCGGCCACCGTGCTGACAAACATCGCCATCGGATGCGCATCGTAGCGGAACCCTTCCATGAACTTCTTGGTACTTTCGTGCAGCATTGTGTGGTGCGTAATATCGTAGACCCAGTTTTTCAGCTCTTTCTCTGTCGGAAGCTCACCAAACATCAGCAGGTATGCGACCTCGAGGAAGTTGCAGCGCTGAGCAAGAACTTCGATGGGGTATCCGCGATAACGCAGAATTCCCTTGTCGCCATCGATGTAAGTAATGCTGCTCTTGCACGACGCCGTGTTCATGAACGCTGGATCGTAGGTCATCAGCCCGAAGTCGTCAGGCCCGGTCTTGATCTGGCGCAGGTCCATCGCGCGGATGGTGTCGTTCTCGATCGGAACGGTATAGGTCTGGTTCGTGCGATTGTCGGTGATGGTCAGTGTGTTTTCGGGCATGGAAGTATCCTTCAAGCAGGTGCAATAAATCCAACGTAGCCGAGCCTATTTCCGATTTCAAGCCGAATCTGTCACCACGGTCGCACGAGAGGCCGATTCGGGCTCTCCGGGCAGGATTCCATCTTGTGTAGCGGCGGACGCATTCGTCCGCCGCTTTTACCCGCAACCCCACATTCGTCTGTAAGCCGCCTTTTTGACAGCAATGAGAAAGCCCCAGACGAATGCGTCCGGGGCTACACAGACCAATCAACTCTTAGTTCGACGAATCGTCGCGGCGCTTCAGCGTCGGGCGGTCATCGTCGCTCTTGCTGTCGCCGGACTTGTCGGTCGTGTTCGACGTACGTCGTAAGCTGGGCTTGTTGGCGTCCTTGTCATCCAGGATCTTATGCTTATTCTCGATCGCCGCCAGCCGCGCTTTCACTTCATCGAACTCTGACGTGGTGACGATGTATTGCTGTTTGGCGGGAAGAATCTTGCGAATCTCATCCTGCGATTTTTCAATGCGATCCGGAGTCTGCGGGTGCGTGTCGAAGGCTTTCGACAGCGTACCCGGTTTCTTCTTCTCCATCGCCTGAATCTTTTCGAAGAAGGAAACGAACGCCGACGGATCGTATCCGGCGCGATACATGTACTCGATGCCCAGGTAATCAGCTTCAGCTTCGAATCCGCGCGAGAAGTGCAGGAAGGTCAGCGGAATGCCGAGTCCCATGCCTTCATAAACGCCGTACCCGATCGCGCCGCCCATGAAAATTGCAGGGATCGACGCCAGTTGCAGCAGGTTCATGCGCGTCATTTCGCGGCCATAGTGGCAAGCGGCTACATGAGCGATTTCATGCGCCATTACTCCGGCCATTTCCGCTTCCTCGTCAGCTGCGAGGATCAAGCCTGAATTCACATAGAAGAATCCGCCGGGCAGCGCCATGGCGTTGACCACATCGGAATCAATCACCTTGATGGTGAACGGAACCTGCGCATCGGAGTTGCGCACCAGATTCTGCCCAATGCGATTCACATACTCGGTGATGACGGGATCGTTGACCAGCTTGATCTGGGACTCGACCATCTGGGCGTACTGCCGACCGCGTGCCACCTGGCCTTCCACCGAATACCAGTTGCCCACGCCGCGTCCGCACCCGACGTTGCGGTTGCCTACGGCGTCAACGTCGGTCTTGCCGCCGTCGTGCTTGATCTGGCTGTCATCCTGGGTAGGCAGTGCCGCCGGCGCCTGCTTAGGCGCGTTCTGCACATCACCAGCCTTGGGCTGACCTTGATCGGGATCGGAGGTCGGAGCTTGTGTTTGCGGGTCCTGACCCGGAGTCTGAGTTTGCGCCAACGTCCAGGGCCCTGCGCTGAACGCCGCCAGTGCCAACGCGCCTGCCAGCCATCTGAGCTTCATGGGAGTACTCCTTGTGCTGATTATACGCCCGCTTACCAAGGCCAAATGTCAATCTTTGGTCATTGATTTAGACGCGTGCAGGAGGGATCCGGGTTACCTGAAGACATTATTTATGAGGGCCATTCCGCCAAGTGATCCATACCGGCCATGGAAATGGCCTTCCTTGCTGACCAGGTTCCTGTCTTGAGAAACTTTGAGATTTCTTGAGGGCTTCCTGAGGATTTCTAGTCTCCATACGGGCAATATGTTCCGCGGGCGCTGCTGCTGTGCCTAGGGATTCAGCTTATGACACCAGTTGATCGTGCTTTTCAACCTAGCTTGTGCTACAGCAATGCCAGAAACTTGCATCTTGACTTGTGCAGCCGTCGGAGGAATAATCCCCGCCAATATCGCGTCTCATGGTACCCCAAACAAATCCATGAGACGTTCGGCTGCGGAACACGTCCCATTTTCCCCCTACAGGAGATATTTTCATGAAGAGTAAGCTGCCTTTGGGCATAGCTTTGGTCGTATTCGTGTGTGCGGGATCATGGATTGCAGCGGCGCAGAGCGCCGCGGCCCCAGCCCCTGCAACAACATCCAGCGCGGTACCTGGCGTTATCAACTACAGCGGCATTCTAAAAGACACCGATGGCAAATCCCCCACCGGAGCTACTGGGGTCACCTTCTTGCTCTACAAAGACGAGCAAGGCGGTGCTCCGCTTTGGCTGGAAACCCAGAATGTCACTCCTGACAAAACCGGGCGCTACACGGTGCAGCTTGGGGCGACTAACGCCAATGGTCTTCCTTCTGACCTCTTCCGAACGGGCGAAGCCCGTTGGCTCGCCGTGCAAATCGCAGGACAAACCGAGCAATCACGCGTCTTGCTGGTCGCCGTGCCGTACGCCATGAAGGCAGCCGACGCAGAGACGATTGGCGGGCTTCCGCCATCGGCTTTTGTTCTGGCAGCGCCGCCATCAAGCGGCAACGTAACCAGCGCAACATCTAACGCGGCAATCACCGCCTCCGCTCCGCCTCCGGCGTCTTCCAATGTGACAACTACGGGCGGCACCGTGAACACTTTGCCGCTGTTTACGACAGCAACGAACATACAAAACTCGATCGTCTCTCAGACCGGCAGCGGCGCCACGGGCAAAATCGGCATCAACACGACCGCTCCCAACGCCACTTTGTACGTCAACGGCACGACTTCCGTGAATGGCATCTTCACCTTACCGTCAACAGGAACCGCGAACAAGACCAGCGGCAAGAACTCCCAACCTCAGGATTTCATCGCCTCGGTGTTCAACAGCGGCACCTCGACCGCGGTTCCACAGAAATTTCAATGGCAGGCCGAGCCGGCCGGCAACAACACCACAGCTGCATCTGGAACAATGAATCTACTCTATGCTTCAGGTATCGCTGCGCCTGCCGAGACCGGGCTCAAGATCAGCAGTAAGGGCATATTCACATTTGCTGCCGGCCAAACCTTCCCGGGCACTGGCACGGGTTCGGTCAAGAGCGTAGGACTGACAGCGCCAGCTACGGACTTTACCGTCAGCGGCTCGCCTGTGACCACCACGGGCACACTGAACTTTGCATGGAAAGTTGCGCCGACCAACGCCAACACCGCCAATGCGATTGTCAAACGCGACGCCTTCGGCAATTTCAGCGCCGGGTCGGTTTCCGCCATAAGTTTAGCCGCAACGGACATATCTGCGACCGACTCCAGTGTGGCAGCAACCACCATTTTCGGCGAAGCCTCTGCGGCCACGGGGGAAGGCTGGGGTGTCGACGGCGAGACTTTCAGCAGCGACCCTAGGGCATTTGGCGTCGTCGGATTTGCAATATCAACCTCAGGAACGCCGATTGGAGTGTATGGTCAGGCCGCCAGTACCCTTGGCGTCGGCGCGTTCGGCCAGAACGGCACTGAGAGTTCCACAGGCTCGGGCATGTCGGGAAGTTTCGCGAGCGGTGTCTGGGGCGATGGCGGCCAAGTCGGCGGCGAATTCGGTGTCACGGGCACGGTGGACGACGGAATTGGCGGCTTCTTCGTCAATAACTCGTCTTCCGGACATCAGGCCTTCTGGGCTCAGGCGGAAAACAGCGGCTCATTAGCTCTCATCGCCGGCTTCGGAACCACCACGGGAATTCTCAGCGCATTTTGTGACGTCGATTCCAGCGGCAACCTCAACTGCACAGGAGCCAAGAATGCAGTCGTGCCGGTGGATGGCGGAAAGCGCACGATTGCCCTAGCTGCTATCGAGTCGCCGAAAAACTGGTTTGAGGACTTCGGGTCGGCTCAGCTAGTCAACGGCTCGGCGAAGGTTGCGCTCGACGCCGATTTCATGCAGACCGTAAACACGCACGAGGAATATCAGGTATTCCTCACGCCGTATGGCGACTGCAAGGGGCTGTATGTCACCAATCGCGGCTCCAATTCCTTTGAAGTACACGAACTAGGAGGCGGAACTGCCAGCCTGAGCTTTGGCTATCGCATTACGGCCGTGCGCAAGAACTATGAAAACGTTCGCTTCGCCGATCACACTCACGACCTGGACTCCAACAAGCTGATGCAGGAGCGAGTGAAGAAGCTGGGTGCAAAGCCTCAGTCTCACAATCCGACAAGGAAGATGAGGTCGCTGAGCGTATCAGCGTCGAAGTAGCCGGGTGCCCCACTTCTCGCGCGCAGTTTGCGCGAGAAGTGGGGACTGTTTTCCTAGCAGTCTATGAGGTGCGTTCCCTAGTAAGGTAGCTCCATTTACTCGCAAGACCACGAGAGAAAAACGAAGGAGAGGATCATGCTCAGAAGACTGCCTTGTGGCCTAGTTTTGTGCGTATTCGTCTGTGTAGTTGCTTGCCTAGCATCGGCGCAGCAAGCCGTCTCGCCGCATGTCGCCGACCCCGCCTCGGCAACGGTGCCTAACCTGATCAACTACAGCGGCGTTTTGAAAGACTCCACCGGCCGCACCCTCACCAGCATCACCGGCGTCACCTTCCTTCTCTATAAAGACGAACAAGGCGGCGCTCCGCTTTGGCTTGAGACCCAAAATGTTACGCCCGACAAGTTGGGACACTACACAGTACAACTCGGGACAACTAGCGTCCGTGGTCTTTCTTCCGACCTGTTCCGTACCGGGGAGGCCCGTTGGCTGGCTGTGCAAGTCACGGGTCAGGCTGAATCGGCGCGTGTTCTGCTGGTTGCCGTTCCTTACGCCATGAAAGCCGCCGATGCGGAGACGATTGGTGGCTTACCGCCCTCGGCTTTCGTGCTGGCTGCTGCACCGAATGGACAAGCAGCACCAACGAATTCCATTGGGATTGCAAGCGGCGGATCAGCACCGCCTCCAGTATCGTCGGATGTCACTACAACTGGCGGAATGGTCAACACCTTGCCCTTATTCACCACAGCGACCAACATCCAGAACTCCGCAGTCACGCAGATTGGCAGCGGCGCTACAGCCAAGATCGGCATCAACACCACGACTCCCACCACAGCCCTTGATGTCAACGGCGGATTAACTGCGCGGGGAACTTTGAACTTGGCGGCTAGCGGCGTGGCGACCGCCACCAAGGGCTTTAACTCGCAGCCACAGTCTTTCGTCGCTTCAGTCTTCAACAGCAGCACCTCAGTGGCGGTGCCGCAAAAGTTTCAATGGCAAGCCGAACCTGCTGGTAACGACACCGCAGCTGCATCAGGGACAATGAACCTGCTCTACGCCTCCGGCACCACGACGCCAACGGAAACGGGCCTGAAAATCAGCAGCAAAGGCTTGTTCACCTTCGCTCCCGGCCAGACGTTTCCCGGAGCCGGTACGATCACGGGCGTCACCGCAGGCACCGATCTGACGGGTGGTGGCACCGGCGGCAATGTGACGTTGAATCTCAACACGACAGCGCTGAATGCCGTCTATCCTCAGCTGGCCGCGAACAATACTTTCACTGGCACTCAGACTATCAACAACACCACGATCATGACCGGCCACAACACCGCTGGTGTGCTGCAAGTCACCAACACGGTGACGTCAGGCCTCGGGCCAGCCATCGTTGGGACCACGGATAGTTCGGCAGCGGCCGGCATCAAGGGCATCGTGGCGGCGACGAGCGGGACCGAGGCGGGCATCTTTGGATCAACGTCCAGTCTGACAGGCTTTGGCGTTCAGGGACGGAGCTTGAATGTTGGAGTCGCCGGGATCGCCCTCGGAGTCAGCAAGACCGGCGCATTAAGGGGCTCCGGTACTGGCATTTGGGGCGACACCTCATTCAATCTTTCAGGCACTGGTGTCCTGGGCACCGCCGACGATACTATCGCGGGATTGTTCGTCAACAACAGTGGCACCGATACCTCGTCACCTGCGATTTTTGCCGAGAACGACAGTACAACTGCAGGGGCATTGGTTTTCGGAACCTTTTCTGAGACTAAGGAAATCGGCTGCACCATCGACACTTCAGGCAATCTGAGTTGCGCGGGAAAAGTCTCCGCCATAACCAACGCAGGCAGTGGGCGCCAGGTTTCACTTCACGCCGTGCAGTCTCCAGAGAACTGGTTTGAAGACTTTGGTTCCGGAACGCTGGTCAACGGCGCGGCCACTATTGCACTCGACCCCACCTTCGCGAAAACTGTCAACACGTCGGTGGACTATCACGTCTTCCTCACGCCCAACGGCGACTGCAAGGGACTCTACGTCAGCCAGAAATCTCCAGGCTCATTTGAAGTTCGGGAACTAGGGGGCGGACGGTCGAATGTTGCCTTCGACTATCGCATCGTGGCCAAGCGCGCTGGATACGAGAAGGACCGTCTAGAAGATGTGACCGAACGATATCAGCAGTTGCAAAAGCGTTCGCAATTACGCAGCGAGCAGAGCGTGCAACGAAGTGCGGCTCGGTCAGCAGAGCCAATCGCTCCCGTGGCGCCTTCTCGCAAGTAGTGTAAGCAGATGCGTGAACCTGTTCGCCAAGTTGCTGCTGGACACAGTTTGCGCTGTTAGCGCGCTCCATTTCTCGCGTGCTTTTTGCGCGAGAAATGGGGCTTTTTCTCCACAAAAACTTTGCCGACGACTGAATGGTAATTCTTGCTCCTAAAGGCGCGCCGCCGTACCATAGCGCCTGCGTTTCTCTCCGCCTGCCAGGAGGGTCTCATGCTGGATCGTCGTCATTTTCTCTCCACTGCTGCCACCGGCATTGCAGCCTCGCTCACCTTCCGCGGAAATCTGCTCAAAGAACTAGACAAGGCTCCGCCGCTGCCGGACCACTCCCTGCTCGATAAGAACGAAGACGCTTACTGGGCGGAGATGCGCAAGCAGTTCCTGATTCCTGAAGACGAGATTTATCTCAACAACGGCACCGTCGGTTCGAGCCCTGCGCCGGTGTTGCGAGCCATTTTCGACGGATACACAACTACAGAAAAGATGGATCAGCAAGACCCCGAAGATTACCCGATCTGGGGATACGCGGCGTGGAACGAGTTTCGCGATCCCCTGGCCGCGTTTGTCGGCTGCAACCGCGACGAGATCGCGTTGCTCCGCAACGCCACCGAAGCGAATAGCTACATCGCCAATGGCATTGAGATGGAGTCCGGTGACGAAGTGCTGATGACGGACCAGGAGCATCCGGGTGGCGAACATCCGTGGAATTTGAAGGCGAAACGTTACGGGATCGTAGTGAAGCGGGTCACGCTTCCCCGCCCTGTCAGAGATGCCGCGCAGGTGCTCAACCTGTTCAACGACGCCATCACGCCTCGCACCCGTATGATTTTCTTCAGCCATATCACAACGTTTTCCGGCGTCGTGCTGCCGGCGAAGGAACTGTGCGCACTCGCCCGCACCAAAGGCATTCTCTCGGCCGTCGACGGCGCTCACGTGGTCGGAATGATGCGGCTCAACCTGCACGATGTAGGATGCGACATGTATTCCTCCAGCCCGCACAAGTGGCTGATGGCGCCGAAGGGATCGGGCTTCCTCTATGTGCGCGATGAGGTGATCGACAAGCTATGGAACACAATCGCCACGGAAGGTTGGGATGACCCGAAACTTCGCGCCGAGCGCTTCCAGCGCATCGGAAGTTCGAACGTGCCCGCGCTGTGTGGACTACGCGCGGCAGTCAAACTGGCCGACGACATCGGGATCGACCGCATCGAGCGCCGTCACCGGCAGCTCGCTGACTACATTCTGGAAGAGATGAAAAAGCGCGGCGCCGAGTCTTGGACCTCGCCCGATCCTGCTTTACGCTGCGCCATCGTCAGCGTGAACGTCCCGCCGGTGCCGCGCATGGACCTGGAGAACTGGATGTGGAAGACCTATAAAATACGCATCCGCGGTGGCGATCCGAACAAATTGCGGCTTTCAACTCCGTACTACCTGCAAAAGAAAGACCTCGACCGCTTCCTGGAAAAATTCGAGGAGTACAAAAAGACGAAACTGGCCCGCGCCTGACGCCGCACTGAATCGGAAGCCGGTCTCCATCTGCAATCCAGATGACAGATGAGGCGCGTTATGGTTCCGTCACCACCTAATCCCCAGACGGAAGCGCAGTAGCTGCGGGCAGCGTTATGACCACTTTGGTCGAATTTAGCGTCCTTCACACGAGCCTTCGCCGGCGCCGCGACTGGTGACAAGGACGTGACCGTGCGTTGATCCTGGTGAAGCGCGACTGGCACCGGGTGGAGATTCAAGTGAATGGCCGCGGTTGGAACAGCAGGATGAACCGCGGAATGAACAACCGCTGCGCTGGGTGCGGCCCACGGGTCATACCAGTCAGGGGCGACATCCTGCTGGCCATAGGCCGGAAGCAGCAATAACGTGAAAACTGCGCCGAACAGCATCGCCGTGGATGCCAGGAGTCTGCGTCGTCCGATACCCTTGGTTCCGTTCATAAAACCACCTCCGTCCAGCATTGATTTCGACTCGTGGTGCTCGCTGCCCCAACAAATCATGGCCGCGATGTTGCACCCGATTGCAGGTGGTGTCTATGGAGACGGTCTGAATTGGTATGAAGTTATTTGAAGATCGATTGGAGCGGGCTGAGACCTGCCGCAGGTTAGGGTTCATCCTGCCGAATGCCCCGAAGGAATCCTCGTGGGCAGCCGGACTTCATTCCGAAGAATTCGGCCCCGCATTGCCGCATGAGTCAGTGCGTCACTAACGAAGCCGAAACAGCAATCCCGTTGAGAATCCCACAGAATCTACGAGTTGCGACGGCAGAGCGCTCGATCCAACGAAAGCCTTGCCGTAGTCGATGGAACCGCGAAAGCTGAAGTCGCGCACAACCCGAACTTCCAGCCCTGCCGCAAAATTGATGGCAAAACCGTTTTCCCCTTCTGTGCTTGTGAACCTCCCCGCCGCCTCCGAGAGGTGGAAGAATGCATGCGAATGGGCAAGGCCGAAAAGGACGTCGGCGAAGGGAGTGACGCGCGTATGGTTGCGAAAGGCGACTTCGGGTCCCGCGGTGAAGCGGAACAGGCTCGGATTGATGTCGAGCGTCTCCACAGCACACGGTGGATGAGCACAGTTCGGAACAAAGTTGGCAATGTGGTTACTACTGAAGTGAGCGTCAAAGAGACCCACGATTCCAAAATACCGGTTCAGGTTGCGCACTCCTCCGATTTCGAATCCGCGCCCGTGCTCGTCATAGTCCAGATCAAACGCGGTGATGCCCGGGTTGAAGTGAAAGTTGTGATTGTTGGTCTCGATCGAAGCGTAGCCGGCAAAGATTCCCCACTGCGGCGGACCCGCCGCTGCTGTATGGGTAGCCGGTTCAGAGGTGGCCTGGGATGCAACCCGCGCGCTTTGTGCATCGGACCACGGTGCGGGCGCTTGCTGCGCAAAACCCGCGCACGCGAGGAACAGCAGGGCTGTTAGTGCCACGACTTTCTGCATCCCGGTTGGCGCCAGGGGTAGAATGGCTGCCGGGTTCGTAACGCTGCGAAGACCGCAGTCAGGGTTCGTCAATGAGGATGCCTCCCGTCAAAGGCTCGTGGCACAATTTGAGTCGCACGTTTACATGGCGGGTTGTAACGAACTCCGCCGCACAGAAGCCTTCGATGCAAGCATTGCTGAATGCCGGTCGCTCAAATCCTGACGAATGGCTGACTTTCGCTGCAAAGTTCTGACGGTTTTATGACGGCCGTAACAAAACAGAGCATTTTCTTCGGCGACATTTGCGTCGACCCTCGAACCGGCCTGGTTCTCAAGGCGGGCACTCCCGTTCCGCTGGAGCCCAAGGGCTTCCGGTTATTGACCTTCCTGATCGAGAACAGGGATCGGCTCGTGGAAAAAGCCGAAATCCTCGACGCCGTCTGGCAAGGCACGATTGTCACGGAATATGCGCTCACCGGGGCCATCGCCAAACTTCGCAAGGCGATCGGGGATGACACAAAAACGCCGAAGTACATCCAGACCGTGCACACCCGCGGGTATCGATTCATCGCCGCAGTGGAGCTCAAACCGGCGCCTGACGTGGAAGAAGGGCAACCCACAGTTGCGGCGGGAGACGGCGCGCCTGCCGAGCTGCCGCCCGCCTACGTGAGCATGGCGACAAACGCAGCGAGAAACGGTCTTTGGCGTCTGGATTGGCCACGCTCGTTGGCGTTGGCTGGCGCCCTGGGAGTGCTTGTCCCGGCAGCATTGTTTTGGAACGCGTCGCGCCACAGGTCACAGGCTGCGCTCGGACACGACGCAGGCAGCTCGGCACACCTGCAGCAGTCGCAGCGGTACACGGACAATCCCGAGGCGTACGAGGCCTTTCTTAAAGGACACTACTTTATGAACAAGGCCACGAAGGAAGGCCTTGCCAAGGCTGTCGAGTATTTTCAGCAAGCCATCGACCTTGATCCGAAATATGCGATGGCTTACGCGGGGCTGGCCGACTCATACCGCAGACTGGGACGGTACGGGGTGGCTCCCGCTGAATTCGTCCCCAAGAGCAGGGCAGCCGCCGTGAAAGCATTAGAGATCGATGACACGGTCGCTTATGCGCACTCCATGTTGGGACTGATTGCATATCAGTACGATTGGGATTTTGACGAAGCGAATCGCGAGTACAAACGCGCGAAAGAACTCGATCCTACGCTCGTGCATCAGTGGTATGGATCCTACCTGCAGGCGCTTAATCGAATCCCCGAGGCGGAGATCGAATTCAAGCGTTTTGCGGACTTCCAGCCTTTTCTGCTCTCCGGCAACACTACTTATGGCCAATACTTTTTCTTGACGCATCAGTATGACCGGGCGATCCAGCAAATCAGCCAGACCCTCGAAATGGACGCGAACTACCCTCCAGCGCGGGAAACTCTAGGGCTGATTTACGAGCAACAGGGCCGAACTCGCGAGGCGCTTGCGGAGTTTGAATCCGCCGCCTCACTTTCGCATGGTGAATATGGGCTAGGATCGCTGGGACACATTTACGCGGAGCAAGGCAGAAAAGGAGACGTGCGCAGGGTACTTCAGTTGTTAGCTGCACGATCGCGACAGACTTACGTCTCGCCTTACGAGACGGCGCTGGTATTTGCTGGCCTTGGCCGCAAAGACCAAGCCCTCGAATATCTTAAGAGAGCCTATGCCGAACGGTCTTTGTCGATGCCGTGGCTGCGATTCGATCCCCGGCTGGCCAAAGTTAGAGAAGAGCCCCGCTACCAGGAATTCGTGCGCAGTCTTGGACTTTCATTGTAAGCAGCGGCCAAAGGCTGCACTGAGGCTCTCGAAGGGAGTGGCCCCCTGCATATTACCTAGTCGTAATACTCCAAGCCCAAGTGCGTGATCAGTTCCTCACCCTTCAAGTGCCGCAGCGTGTTCTTCAGCTTCATCAACTGTATGAACAGATCGTGCTCCGGATATAGCCCCGGCACCGTCATCGGAGACTTAAAGTAGAAGCTTAACCATTCCTGAATGCCCAAGCCCTTCAGCTCGGTACAACGCTGCGCGAGATCGAGGAACAGCACGAGGTCAAGTACGATGGGCGCGGCGAGGATCGAGTCGCGGCAAAGGAAATCGACCTTGATCTGCATGGGATAACCGAGCCATCCGAAGATGTCGATGTTGTCCCATCCTTCTTTGTTATCACCACGCGGCGGGTAATAGTTAATGCGGACTTTGTGGTACATATTGCCGTAGAGCTCGGGATAGAGGCCGGGCTGTAGGATGTGCTCGAGGACGCCGAGCTTCGATTCTTCTTTGGTCTTGAATGACCCGGGATCGTCCAGCACTTCGCCGTCGCGGTTGCCCAGAATGTTGGTCGAGTACCATCCGCTCAGGCCGAGCAGGCGCGCCTTGAACGCCGGGGCGAGCACGGTCTTCATTAAAGTCTGGCCGGTCTTGAAATCTTTGCCGCAGATGGGCGCTTCGTTCTGCCGTGAGAGTTCAAGCATGACGGGAAGATCGACGGTCAGGTTCGGCGCGCCGTTGGCAAACGGCACGCCTTCCATCAACGAGGCGTAGGCGTACATCATCGAGGGCGCGATCATTTCGTCGTTCTCGCGCAGCGCTTTCTCGAACGCTTTCACCGACTGATGCGCTTCGGTCGGCTCGATGTAGGACTCGGTCGAGCCGCACCACATCGTAATCAGGCGCGTCGCTCCACTCGACTTCTTGAAGTCGCGGATGTCAGCGCGTAATTGCTCGGTGAGATCCATCTTTGTCTTGCCTTTTTTCACGTTAGGGCCATCGATCTTCTTGACGTAGTTGTGATCGAAGACCGCGGGGCGCGGCGTGATGGAAGAAAGAAATGGCTTTAGTTGTTCGAGCAGGCGATAGTCGAGAACGCCAGCATTCGACGCCGCCTCAAACATGTTATCTTCGAAAATATCCCACCCGGTGAAGACCAGGTCGTCGAGGCCGGCGAGCGGGACGAATTCTTTGATCTTGGGTGATTTGCCGTCGGTGCGCTTGCCGAGGCGCACTGTACCCATTTGCGTGAGCGATCCAATCGGCTTCGCTAGTCCTTTCCGGATAGCTTCCACCCCCGCCACGAACGTCGTCGCGACCGCGCCCATGCCCGGGATCATGACGCCCAGTTTGCCCTTGGCCGGCGCAATGGAGCTATTCTTACCCTCGGCAGGGCTCGCCACGGCACGCTGAGAACTGCGGCTAGGAGTTTTACCAGCCAGTTTGAGCTCGCGGCTGGCGCGCTTCGAGTGCGCGACCGCGGTTTCCTCATGTTCGTGCTGGCGGGCAGCCTGAGCGCTGGAGAACTGTTTGCGATGACGGCGGCCGTCGGCATCCCACCAGTCGGCCATAAACACTCCGGGGCGTTTTTGATACATTAGGTTTCCTTTCAGTGACCGCTATACGTCACCAAGGTGACGGTTTATTGCCACCAAGCCAAAGATGCTCTCACATCTGCGGGAACTTTGCAAAACGCCAGGCAAGTAATGGTGAAAAACTGTAATTCAGTGGCTGGCCTGGTACATCGGACGGCTAGTCATTCCATGGAGTGACACTGCCGATCCGATAGCCGGGATAGATTCTTTGCATTGGACTGTGCCCCAGGTTTGCAGCACAATGAAATCACTTCGCAGCCAGCCCAGCGGCCGGTATCGCGAAGCTGATGTTTGCGTGCCGTCCTTGCAGGTGGCGCCGCAAATCTCCTGACCTCGTCGTTCTCCATCGAAATCTGAGCCACGCTACCGGCATTGTTGCGGTCGGTGTGCTCTTCAGACTTGCTCGTTACAGAGCAGAACAGGAGATTCTCATGAGTTCCATCCGTAAGTATGTCTATGCTGCGCTGCTGGCGCTAAGCACACTGAGCTTCGTACCGACACTGGCTTCCGCACAGGAGCCAGCGCGCGGCAGGTTCACCCTTCCTCACGATGTGCATTGGGAAAACGCGATCGTTCCCGCCGGCGAGTATCAGTTCTCGATCGAGTCCGACGCCATTGGAGTGTTGCGGCTCGATAAGATCAGCGGAGCACGGGCAGGATTCATGTTCCTGGTGCGTGACCAGCAACCGTCAAACCTTACAGACCTCAGCCGGATTATGTTGGACACCACCTCATCCGGTAGCTACGTGACTTCGATGCAATTACCGGATTTCGGAATGACGCTGAACTTCACCGTACCGGCGTCGAAAGCGGAGAAACAGATGGCGAGCGCCGCAACCATGCGCTCGTCGTCAGGCCAATAGTTTCTTCGTAAACTCCAAAACTGAGGGCGGATATCCAACCAGATATCCGCCCTCAGTTTTCACAATCCAAATCAGATTGTCATCCTGAGCAGAGCGAAGGACCTATGCACTTTGCGGCAACGGGATACTCCCGACAACTTCCTCAGGGATGACAAGGCGGCTTTGCGGGCCGGATCAGGTTTTCGCAGCACATTTCTCAAGACGGAAATGCCGCAGAGTTTCCACGCACTTCGTCGCTCAGGATGATGGCTTCCGCGATTTCCTTCATCGGTTTGCGCTTCTGGCGGCTCTGACGTTGCAGCATGAGATAAGCCTGCTCCTCACTCAGTTGCAGGTCACGCTGCAGAATGCCTTTGGCGCGCTCGACCAATTTGCGCGTTTGCAGCTGCTCTGTGAGTGTGATATTGACCTCTTCCAGGCGGGCCATCTCGATTTCGGCACCCACGAGAAATCCGATGGCCGAAATCAGTCGCATTTCTCGCGGACGGTAGGCATGAGGCTGGCGATGCTGCAAATTGATGACGCCCACCACGCGCCCGCGGCACATTACAGGCACCGAAAGAAACGCCTCGTAACTGTCCTCAGGCAATTCGTGGAAGAATTGAAAGCGCGGATCATGCGCAGCCCGTTCTGCAATTGCGACGGGTTCGTGGTGTTCGGCGACCCACCCCGTAATTCCCTGCCCGACGCGAAGTTTGAGCCGGTCGACGACTTCAGAATGCGGATTCTTTGACGCCCGCAATACGAGTTCGTCATCTTCGAGAACGTAAACCAGGCAGGAATCGCACTTCACCAGGGCAGAGGCAAATTCAACTACGCGGGTCAGAACTTCATGAAGCCCGTCCGCCGTTCCTAGGCGAACGCTGATTTCATGAAGCACATCAACATGAGAGTCCTCGACTGCTATTAAGTGATCCATAAGCTACCCTAGCGGATCACTTGGATTTATGTCTAACTCCAAATTTCGATGTTAAGGATGAAGGATTTCCCTGAAGATTGTGAAAGAGATTTCACAGGCATCGGTGAGTAGCGCCGAAAACCTAGAACCACAGAGGACACAGGGTTGCACAGAGAAAAAACCAAACCCTCCTCTGTGTTCGCTGTGCCCTCCTGTGGTTAAAGGCCTTTAGGGTTTCGCGTCCAGATCAACAGTCTTGATTGGCAGATCCCAATGCGCATCTAGGATTTCGAAACGGCGCTGTTCTTCGCGCAGATAAGTTTCCTGATCGGGCCAGAGCTGCTTCTTTATCGGCTCTTCGTCAATCGCTTCGTTGGCGATCGCAGCATTCTTGAAGACGATCGTTACACGGAAATCCCAGCGCCCGTCTTCGGTGGTGTGATAGCGTGGCTGGTCCATCCAGGCTTTCAGCATGCGTCCCATCTCGACTTCTTTTTTAAGCAGCGGATAATGATTCCTTTTGAACAGTCTTAGGAACTCGTCAGCGTGGCCCCACTTGGTTTTGTAGTAGTACTCGACGACGAAGGGCTTGTCGGACGAAGCAGACTGGGCCTGAACGGCATTGGGAGCGAATGTGGCGATGAACAGCAAAGCTGCAAGAATGCGGCGCATGGTAATCATAAGATTCTCCTGAGTGAATGCTTTTGCTTGTACATCAAGGTGTTTTCCTAGGTCAAAACCGTCAACAGAGCAATTGGCTCTCTGCAACATTGTCATCCTGAGCGGAGTGATTGCTTCGCCAGAGCGAAGCAATCACAGAGTCGAAGGATCGCTACCAACTGGCCCCTTCATGTCGTCAAGTTCCCAACGATTGCCAGATCGTGGGGTTCAGAAATCCTTTCAAGTCCGTCTAAATCGGTAGGGATTCTTCGACTGCGCTCAGAATCACATGTTCGTTTAACGTAGGGGTTGGACCGATGATGCCGAACGAAGACGAACGCCAGATTCTACAGCTTTTTGAAGACGGTGATCGTGCGCTGATCGCGGCTGACGTGACCGAGATGCAACGCATCTACGCCGACGATTACGCGCAATATGACGAAGCGGGCCGTGTTTCAACTCGGCAAGATGTCATCAGCAATCTTGCTTCGGAGAAGATTCGTTTCATCTCGATGAAATCGACAGGCCGGCGTATTCGCTTGTTGCAGGACGATGTAGCCATCGTCCATGGCTCTGAAGAAGATGAAGTCGAGCAGGATGGCCGACGATCTTCTGTCCGCTACATCTACTTGGATGTCGTGATGAAACGCGACGGCAGATGGAAAATCGTGGCTTCGCAATTGGCGAGATCTAGTTGACTAGCAACAGCAACCGTCATAAAGGGATCGAGTGCGCCCGAGACGGTGTTACTGGCCACTGACCACTGATCTCTGACCGCTGATCCGGTTCTGCCAGTGGTTCCAAACGAACCACGCCGCGCCAACCACGATCACGACTCCGATCACAGCATCGAACTTGTGGAAGTACTTCCCCAGCTCGCGCCAGTTTTCGCCAAGCTTCATGCCGAGCCAGGCGAGACCGAAGCACCACGGCCACGATCCCAGGAACGTATAGATGTGAAATCGTCCACGCGGCATGCGAGCCACGCCTGCAGGCAGCGCGATAAATGTACGCACCACTGGTAGCAGGCGGGCGATAAAGACAGCCAGATATCCCCAGCGCGCGAAGAAGCGGTCAGCCCAATCGAGCTCGCGGCGGGACATAAGAATCCAGTGGCCGTAGCGCTCCACTAGCGGACGGCCGCCATACGATCCGAGTTCGTAGGCGACGAGCGAGCCGAGATTGCATCCTAGAGCACCGGCGGTTGCGACCCATAGCAATTTGAATGTGCCTTCGAAGACGAGGTATCCACCGAAGGGCATGATGAGCTCCGACGGCAGCGGAATGCATGCAGATTCGATCGCCATCAGCAACGCAATGCCGCCATAGCCGGTTGCGGCGATTACCGACTTGATGAAAACGAAGATGACAGCAAGGATTTTTTCAGTCATTCAGGGACAGTTCTCAGTTGTCAGTTCTCAGTTTTGAAACGGTACATAAGCAAAACTTGGGATTGGAACGCCCCACTCAGTGTAGCGGAAATTTGTACTCCGAAAGCAACACTGCAACTATCTACCGAGAGGGCTGGTTTTATTGAGAACCGAGAACTGGCAACTGAGAACTGCTCTTAAAATGATCCTTCCTGTGTAAAGGCATAACCGGGAAGTGTCGCGCCCTCGGGTGTCTTCGTCACTTTCACCCGCACCGTTGGCGCCTCGGGAGCGGTGATGCCCGCAGGTCGCAACATGGCATATTGCGAGAAGACTTCGTTGTAGACCTTGGTGACTAGATAATCCTGGCCGTCGGCGTCACTACGCCAGACTTGTCCGAGTTGGATGGAATTTACCGCCATGACGATTCCCTATCTCTGAGATTGTCTTCAGACTACCGGGACGCTCGGAAGGCGTCAATTGCCGGGGAGGTTACCGAGGGACATCCAGTGCTCTGTCTATTTTTCGATCGGCCATGGAGCCGATTGGAAATCGGCAATCACCAGTTGCTATGATGACGGGCACCCTCCGGAAGCAAGAAAGGATCGTCATGCCGCGTGGAGTCGTTCCTCGTCAGCCAGCCCGAAGCGGGCGCCAGGATCGTGTTGAAAAGGGCCGCGTCGAAAAAGCTCGCGTCAAGAGCGGCCCAGTCGCAGTGACTCCGCGAAGAGCTTCGCCTGCGCCTCCAAAGCCACAGAAGACAGTTGCTAGGCCAGCGCCGTCTGTGGCAGGCAAGATCAAGGGCTACAATCCTCTCGCTTCTGAGCGCATCACTGAGATTCTGAAGCGGCTGGATCAGCTTTATCCCGATGTCACCTGTGCACTGACCCATTCCAGCGCATGGGAGCTGCTCGTCGCCACGATTCTCTCTGCGCAATCGACGGATGTGAACGTGAATCGCGTGACGCCGGAGCTTTTTCGGAAATATCCGACGGTGCAGGATTTTGCCGCGCTCACGCCGGAACAGCTTGAGCCGGATGTTCGCTCGACAGGATTTTTTCGCAACAAATCAAAGTCGGTTGTTGGGGCTGCGAAGAAAATCGTCAGCGACTTCGGCGGACAAGTACCCGACGAGATGGACCAGTTACTCACCCTGCCCGGTGTCGCCCGCAAAACAGCCAACGTGGTGCTGGGCACGTGGTTCAAAAAGGCCGATGGGGTGGTGGTTGATACACACGTTCACCGCATCTCGCGGCGACTGGAACTGACAACACAGGATGAACCACAGAAGATCGAACAGGACTTGATGAAGATTATTCCCCGCGAGAAATGGATTCTGTTTTCCCATCAGATCATCTGGCATGGACGAAAAATTTGCTATGCGCGCAAGCCAAATTGTGCCGGCTGTTCGTTGGAGAATATCTGTCATGCAGGGGACAAAACCTGGAGCACGGTGGATATGCACAAGAACGCGAAAGCGTAGTCACTTTTTCAAATGCTCCTTTGTTCCCTGAGCGGCCAAAGCAATTTTTTCATGCCCGTCCGAAAGCGGCACGACTGAAGTCGTGCCTTCCCTAAGCATTCATGAGCGCAGCTTGACTCTCTGCTAGACTTTTTCTTTTGCCTCATGCGAGGTTCCATATTTCATGCGCGCCTTCCTCCTCTTCGGCATCGTCACAGTTATGAGCACTGTCGTCGCGGAAACCGTAGCTCAGACACTGCCAGAACCCCAGGCGATTACCGATCCCAAGAAGATTTCGTCCAAGCCGAACGCGCAAGTTGAACCACGCAGCTTGACCATCGAGAAGCTCTACATGACGCGGCAGATTGGCCGTCCGACATGGTCCCCCGATGGCAAAAGCGTCGCCTTCATCTCGAACATGAGCGGACGCAACAATCTATGGATGGTTCCGGCCGAAGGCGGATGGCCGGTGCAGCTCACGGTCAGCGATCAGCGTCAGACATCACCGACATGGTCGCCAGATGGCAAATGGATCGCCTACCAGTCCGACTATGATGGCGACGAGCAGTGGGATATTTTTCTCGTCTCGCCCAAGACTGGCAAGGTCGTGAATCTGACCCAGACGCACGAGATTGCCGAACTCAATCCGACGTGGTCTCCTGACGGTCGCTACCTCGCGTATGAAGTAAAACCGAAGACTTCCGCGGCCTATGAGATCGATGTCTACGACATGGTGCTGCGCGAGTTGAAGCACATCACGACGAACACGGCGCAGGATAAGCGCAACTCGAATCCAATCTGGTCCAAAGACGGCAAATACATCGTCTATACGCAGGAGCAGGCTAAGGGGACGGACTCGAACATCTTCACCGCAGACGTCGCGTCTGGACAGAATGCGCTGCTTACACCGCATGAAGGAGAACAGACTTACCACGCAAATGACATCTTGCCCGACGGCAAACATGTTCTGCTGACGTCGAACGCAGCGAACGGATACCAGAACGTAGGCTTGCTAGAAGTAGCTACAAAAAAGATTGCATGGCTCACCAAAGATAAATGGGAAATCCGCGGCGGCGAATTCTCGCCCGACGGCAAGCGCGTCATTTTTACAGCCAACGTCGATGGCAATGAAGACATTTACATTCACGATCTCGCGACCGGAAAATCGGCCACGTTGCCCATTCCCAAGGGTGTAAACGAGCCTGCCGGCGGGCATTCCCCCTTCTCGCAGGACGGCACGCGCCTGCTCTATTACCACAATGGTCCCACTGCGCCAGGTGACCTATGGGTCTATCACATAGCTACAGGCAAGTCGCAGCAGATTACACACTCGCTCGTCGCCGGTGTGCGATCGGAAGATATGGTTGAGCCGTTTCTCGTGCATTATCCCAGCCGCGACGGCAAGTGGACGATCTCCGCTTTTCTTTACGTGCCCTTCAACATGGCGCGCAACGGGCAGAACGCGGCCATTGTCTACATTCACGGCGGGCCGACGGCGCAGACGCTGAATTCGTTCAACCGCTTCGTTCAATACGCGGCGAATCAGGGATACATGGTGCTCGCGCCCAACTATCGTGGCTCAACCGGATACGGCAAGGAATTCCAGCAGGCCAATCTGTTTGACATGGGCGGAGGTGATTTGCAGGATGTGCTGGCGGGCGTCGACTGGATCAAGCAGACCGGCTATCTTGATCCGAAAAAAATTGCGGTGATGGGCGGAAGTTACGGTGGCTATCTAAGCATGATGGCGGTCACCAAAGCGCCGGAGGTCTGGGCGGCGGGCGTGCCAATTGTGCCCTTCGTGAACTGGTTCACCGAGATCGAAAATGAAGACCCCGTACTACAGCAGTCGGATCTGGCAACCATGGGCGATCTGGTGAAAAACAAGGCGCTGTATGAAGAGCGCTCGCCCATCAACTACATCGATCAGATCAAAGCACCGCTACTACTTTTGGCAGGCGGACACGACCCGCGTTGTCCCAAGTCAGAAACCCAGCAAGTCGTAGAGGCGATCAAGAAGCGCGGCGGGACAGTCGACGCAAAGATTTACGACAACGAAGGACACGGCTTCGCCCGTGTGGAAAATCAGATTGACGCTTACAAGCGGGTCGCGGATTTTCTGCTAGCGCACGTCGTGCCTGCCGATTGCAGCTGCACGATCAGTGAGTAGCCGCAACAAAGAGAAAGGCCGGAACCTCGCGATTCCGGCCACAAATACCGCTAACCAACTCTGTTATGGTCCGACCTGCACACAACCTAACGTGTGGTTATCGAACTCGCGCTGTAGTGCATAGAATCGCCCATTCCACATTTCGTTGGCAGTAGCCTTGGGTCCGGTCCAGGTAAAAGTACCGTAGTTGTAAGCACACAGATCGCCAATTTCGTTCCCTTGTGCCGTGAACCACGCATTCAGTTCCGGATCGGTAATAGCTTCAGTGAGCTCATGACTCGCCGTGCTGGCAACCTCGTCAGCATCGACGTTCCCGTTCGGAGACGGTGTGCCCGGTTCCTGACAGACGCTAGGGTCGGCGAACGGAATGTTGGCGTAGATAACCGGTGTGCTGCCGTTCACGAAGAAGCTGTGGTATGCGCAATACTGCACATAGGCGCACGAGCTGCCGCTGGAATCGAAACAGGAGCCCTCACCACTTGAAGTGAACACCATGAATATTTTGCCCAAACCACCGGTCCAGCCGTTCTTCGTCATCACGTTCTGAATTTCGGTTTGCAGTTGTGCATCGGTGATGCAGTTTCCCGGCGTCACCGAATCGGAACAACCAGAAGCGGGATACGCGTCGGTATCGGTAAAGGTAATGGCTCCGCCACCGCGGTTCAGAATGTAGCTCTTGGTCGTGCCGGAAACCTGGTAGTACTGTGTGTTGTTGTTGTCAAGTCCATGGCCCATGTAGTCGCCTAACATAAGCGCTTGAATATTGTGGTACTGCGTCGGAATGCTGGTAGTTCCGCCAGACTGCAGCTTGGCTGGAGCCCAGAAAATGGCATAAGGTGTTACGCCACCCTGCATAACCGGTCCGCCGTTATAGAGGAGCGGGCCTGGATCCGCCGGCGGAAGTGCGGCGTGACGTTGATTCACGGTGGGAAGAATGTGGTAGTTCTCTCCGTTTGTGTGTGCATCTTGTGCTACAGCGGTTCCGAGCAACGATGCGATTGCCATTGCCCCCAAACACGCTATAGGAGTACGAAACTTCTTCATAAGCTGAAAGCCTCCTGGAATCTAAAAGACAACCTCGCGCGAGTCTATCAACAGCAAAACCGAAGTCAAGACAAAGTGTCCAAGTGAGTTGTTATTTGTTGTTACAGTTGCAAAGACTTGCATAGTGTGGAATGTGGATACCGTGAAGGCGCAGCAATTTTCAGCTTTTTGGGGACATCCTTTTGGGCATCAAGGTTTGGTTTTGAAGGCAGCAGAATACTCGCTGAATTGCAGGAAAGGGGATCAGTCAGGACCGGACGATGGCTTCGACCAAGCCAGGAATCGTGTACTTTCTAGCCTGTATATCTACCGGAAATCCGAGCGAGCGTAGCGTAGACGATGTAACCGGGCCAATCGAGGCGGTGCGGACTCGATCCATTCCGTTGCGAGAGAACAATCTTCGTCGCCCACCCAAAAGAGCACCAAAGTTCCGGACGGTCGAAGAACTGGTAAACGTGATGACATGGGGTTGCTGTGCGAGATCTCGCAGCACCGACCGCAGGCGTTTTTGTGAAGATCGTGGGACTACGGTTTCGTAGGCTTCAACCACATCGACCTGAGAGGCGACCTGCCGCAATTCGCGTGGAATCACGTCGCGCGCGACCTTCGCGCGCACGAGCAGCACGCGCTTCCCTTTCACTTTTCTTCTCAGGCTGCGCACAACCGATTCGGCAATATATTCTTGGGGAACGATCTCTACTTTTGCGCAGCGATCTTCGATTGCTCTTTTTGTCGCAGGACCAATGGCGGCGATGTGCAGGTGCTCGAGTGCGCGTTTTGTCACACGCAGTTTCGCCAATCGTTGCCACATGGCTTCAACGCCGTTCACGCTGGTAAGGATGAGCCAGTCGTAGGTATCTAGATTCCTTAACGCCGAATCCAGCGGCTTGAACGAGTGCGGCTTGCGGATTTCAATAAACGGAATCTCGATGACCTCGGCTCCCAGCTTACGTAGTTGCTCCGACAACGCGCTAGCTTGATGGCGGGCACGGCCCACAAGCACACGGACACCGGTGAGTGGCTGATTTGTTGATAAGTTGGATTTCTTGCTCATGGTAAGTCGGCGGGCATGAGTGCCCGCCCCACACAAGCTCGCTCCATTATTGCTTTTCTCCCAGCCCTTGTTCTTGCATCAGGCGCGCCACGCCGGAAATCGTTGTGTCGGAAGATGCCCCCAACGACGAAATCACGTTGGCCTGCTCTTTGCTTGTCCGGTTCTGGCTCAGCTTGAACTTGGCTTCGATGCGTGTGGCAGCAATTTCAAATCCCACGATGTGGCTCAGCATTCGATCGCGGTAGGCCTGGCTCAACTCAGCCCATTGGTCCGCGTAGGCAGCCTCGAACGTACCGATCAACTGGTGAAGCATCGGTAGCAGATCCTGCGGCTCAGCGAACGTGCGAGCATTGCCATAAACGTGCACCACCCCATAGTTCCAGGTAGGAACGACTTCACGCGTGGTGTAGTTCGAAGGCGATACATAGGCGTGAGGTCCATGAAAAATGATCAAGCACGAAGGATTATGCTCAAGATGCTTCCAGTGTGGATTCGCCTTCGCGACGTGCCCGCGAATCCTGATTTGTTCTCCGGCCTCCTCCACCGCGACGGGAACGTGCGTAGCGAATGGTTCGCCGTCAGCGTTAGAAATCAAAATCGCGAATGGGTTCGCCTGCATGAAACGAACAGCATCACTGCGCTCACGAACATGGAAATATTCAGAGATATACACGGTTTGTCTCTAGGCAATGGTATCAGGCCGAGCAGGCGTTCATGGCTGCGGAGGCATGGCCGGTCCGCGTCCGTAGACGGCTTCTAGGATTTCGTCACCGCCACGCGCAAGTAGTGTCGCGCCAGCGTCATTGCCGAGTTTTTCGGGATCGTCTCCGTCGCGGGAATCACGCAGGAGCTTCATGCCGTCGGGATCGGCGACGATGGAGTCTAGATGCAGCTTGCCGTTTTGCATTTCGGCGAAAGCTCCAATCGGGACCTGGCAGCCTCCACCAAGCCGGTTCAGTAGGGCGCGTTCGCAGGTGGTCGCAGCGCGGGTAGCAGGATCGTCCAGAAAGGCAAGCGCAGTTCGCATAGGCTCGTCATCCGCACGGATTTCAATCGCGAGCGCTCCCTGGCCAGCGGCCGGGCACATGATTTCGGCGGGAATGATCTGCTGGATCAACTCTGTCTTGCCGAGACGTTTCAGTCCAGCTGCAGCGAGAATGATCGCGTCGTACTCTCCTTGTTCCAGTTTTCGGAGACGCGTATCGACATTACCGCGCAGGGGATGAATGTCCAGATCGGGGTGGATTGCTTTCAGTTGCGCCTGACGGCGCAGGCTGGAAGTCCCGACGCGCGCACGCTGGGGCAGGTCTTTGATTTTCGAATAAAGGCGCGAGCAGAAGGCGTCGCGCGGGTCTTCTCTGTTGGAGATTGCCGCAATTTCGAATCCCGCGGGAAGTTCGGTAGGCAGATCTTTCAGGGAATGCACAGCCAGATCGACGCGACCGGCTGCGAGGGCCTCTTCAATCTCTTTGGTGAACATTCCTTTTGTGCCGACTTTGGCAAGGGCAACGTCGGTGATTTTGTCGCCCGTCGTATGGATGATTTCGATTTCAACTTCGTGGCCGCGCTCGCGCAGCAGAATGGCTATGTGATTGGCCTGCCAGAGCGCAAGTTGTGACCCGCGAGAACCGATGCGCAGGCGGGCCATTATTGGCACGTCCCCACTTCGTCCTTCTTCGCGCTTGGCTGCGTAGGCTCGGCTTTTTCTTTTTCTTTGACCTGCAGATTAAATAGCCGACGCACCACATCAACAATCGTAGTCCCCTCGGATTCCTTCGCTGCCGTCTTCAGCGCCGTGATCGGAGTGTGCATGACTTTGTTGATGATGCCGCGCGTTAGGGCTTCCACAGCCATTTCCTGTTCCGGAGTCAACTGGCCCATGCGGCCGCGCACGCGGTCGATTTCTGCTTGACGAATCATCTCTAGATGATCCTGGAGGCTGACAATCGTTGGCACTACGTCGAGCGTATTCGCACGCGCTTCAAACTTTTCTACCTCGCTGGCAATGATGGCCTCGGCGCGCTCGGCTTCCTTCTGCCGGTCGGCGACATGGCTCGTAACTGCCTGCTGCAGATCGTCGATATCGTAGGCGAAGATTCCGTCGAGCTTTGCCATGTCCGGCGAAACGTCACGCGGCACGGCGATATCGATGAAAAACATCGGCCGGTTTTTACGGCGAGCGAGGAATTGCTCGCCGTGTTCGCGTCGGAAAATCGCGTGGGGTGCGCCAGTCGAGGTGATGACGATGTCGGCGCGATCGCAAGTCTCGTAGAGATCGTCAAACCGGATGGCTTGGCCATCGAACTTCTGTGCCAGCCCGATGGCGCGGTCGTAGGTGCGATTGGCCACAAAAATCGAAGCGCAACCATGGGCCATCAGATGGCGGGCGGCGAGTTCGCTCATCTTGCCGGCGCCGACGATGAAGACATTCTTGCCCTGCAGGTTGCCGAAAATCTTTTTAGCCAACTCGACCGCCACGGAAGCGATCGAGACCGAGGACGCCCCAACCGCAGTCTCTGTGCGCACCCGCTTAGCCACGGCGAAGGCGCGGCTGAAGAGTTGGTCGAGTTGTCCGCGCACGGCACCCACAGCACGAGCGGTGGCATAGGCTTCTTTAACTTGCCCCAGAATCTGAGCCTCGCCGACCACCATCGAATCGAGGCTCGCCGCGACGCGGAAGATGTGGCGAACGGCATCTTTCTCGCGAAACTCGTAGAGATGTGCGTCGAGTTCCTCCGCCTTCAGATGAAAGTGATCATGCAGAAACCCGCGCAGGTCGGCGGAACCGTTGGCAGTGTGCGTCACGAGTTCCACGCGATTGCAGGTGGAAATCACCATGCCCTCTTCTATCCCGGGATATGCCGTCAGATCGCGGCAGGTATCTGGCAGACGCGATTCGGGGATTGCCAGGCGCTCGCGCACCTCGACCGGCGCGCTTTTATGGTTCACGCCGATGAGTTGGTATCTCATGAGGCAAACCTGTGAATCGTCGAGAAATAGTTGGCCGCCCAGGCGGCCAGCGCAGCTACGAAAGCGAACGTAGCTAGGACGGCGGCACGGCGGCCACGCCATCCCGAATTCCAGCGAGTGAAGACCATCACCATATACACAGCCCACGTCAGCATCGAAAGTGAGAACTTGGGATCGAGGAAGTTGACGTGTCCGTAGACCAGGATCGCAAGGACGGAGCCCGTAAGCAGTCCCAGCGTCATGAACGGAAACCCAAGCAGCAGCGAGCGGTAACCGATCTGGTCAATCACTTCCAGCGCGGGAAGGAATGAGATCATGTTGGTCGGCTTCTTGGATTTCAGGCGGCTTTCCTGCAGCAGATACAGCAGGCTGGCGCCGAAGCTGAGGACAAGTGCGGCGTATCCGGTGAAGATGAGGATGATGTGCGCGATGAGCCATCCGTTGTGCGAGACGAAGGCGGTTAACAAAACCGGTTGCTGGCCAACGGCGGCGACGAAGGTAAGAAAAAAAACGATCGGAAAAACCACTACTCCTGGCGAAGTCGTGTGATAAATCGCATAGATGATCATGAAAAACGTCATTGAGAAAAACGCCAGCAACGACTCGTCGTTGTGTACCGACGCCCACACGACCTTGCCGGAAAGAAAAACCTCAACCAGCGAGACGAAATGGAAGATCATCCCCGTGCTGGCCGCGTGCAGCGCGATGCGGCTGAAAAGATCGCTGGTGCGAGTGAGTGCTACGAAGGCGTAGACCAGCCCGATGAAGTAGCAACCAAGCGCGAAACGCAGCCAAAGCAGTGACATAGCCCTCAAACGTCTGGAATCGTCTGAGTTTACCGCTTTTCGCAGCAGACAGCGAACGTCAGAAGGCTGCCGTCCCTTATAATCGTCCGTCACACAAAGAGGAAATTCCTTGCCCTTCGACGACCTTCGTCAATGGATCGCCACTCTCGATCGTGCGGGAGAATTGAGACGCATCAAGACCGAAGCCGATCCGATTCTCGAAATCGCGGAAATCACTGACCGCGTGTCCAAAATGCACATGTGGGGACAGCCGCCCTCGGCTGTCCGGTCGGGCGAAGCCCGGCGGCCAGGTGGCCCGGCGCTGCTGTTTCAGAATGTAAAAGGACATCCCGGCTCCCAACTTCTGATCAACCAGTTTGGCTCCGACACTCGCATGAAGCTCGCGCTCGGCGTGGAATCACTCGACGAAGTCGCCGCCCGCATCCGCGTGTTCATGGACGTCAAGTCGCCGCAGGGATTTCTCGACAAGGTCAAGATGCTGCCGCTGCTGGCCGAAGCCGGCAAATTTTTCCCCCGAACAGTGTCGACGGGGCCGTGCAAAGAAGTCATCAAACGCGAGAAGTTTTCACTGCTGGACTTCCCTATCCTGCAGTGCTGGCCCAAAGATGCCGGACGCTTCATCACGCTCCCGTGTGTAACCACGCGTGACCCGCGATCGGGCAAGCGCAACCTGGGCATGTACCGCATGCAGGTCTACGACGAGCGCTCGACGGGCATGCACTGGCAGAGACAGAAAGTGGCCGCCGAGCATGCCCGCGAGCACATGCGAGCCGCAGTCAAAAGCGCAGACCATGTGGGGACGGACGCCCCTTCGGCAAGCTCAGGGCAGGCTCTCGCCCGTCCGGCGCGCGCGGAGTCTGCGCGCGCAGCCGTAGACATCATGGCTCGAAGTTCCGGCGGTAGCATTCTGGTCGAAGGTGATCGGCCGTCAGGAAAAATGGAGGTTGCGGTCGCCATCGGCACCGATCCTGCGGTGACGTTTTCAGCGATCGCCCCGGCGCCACCGGACGTCGAAGAGTACATGATCGCCGGCTTCCTGCGCGGCGCTCCCGTCGATCTAGTCAAGTGCGAAACTGTCGACCTGGAGGTTCCCGCTTCAAGCGAGATTGTTCTCGAAGGCCACATTCATCTCGACGAGCTGCGGAGCGAGGGTCCCTTCGGCGACCACACCGGTTTCTATTCGCTCGAAGACTTGTATCCCGTATTTCACGTTTCCTGCGTTACTCATCGCAAAGATCCGATCTACGCCACCACCATCGTCGGCAAGCCTCCGCAGGAAGATGCTTATATGGGCAAAGCGGTCGAGCGAATTTTTCTGCCCCTGATGAAGCTCACCATCCCTGAACTGGTAGACATTAATCTGCCAGTCGAGGGCATCTTTCATAACCTGATGATCGTCTCCATCAAGAAATCCTATCCGGGACAAGCGCGCAAGGTGATGAACGCCGTCTGGTCGCTCGGGCAAGCCATGTTCACCAAATGCATCGTCGTGGTCGACCACGATGTCGATGTGCAGGATCTCGCGGATGTGACGCTGAAGTTGTTCAACCACATCGACCCGGAGCGCGACATTCAGTTCACGCTCGGTCCGATCGATTCGCTGGACCACGCTTCGCGCCTGCCGAATTACGGATCGAAGATGGGCATTGACGCTACGCGCAAGTGGGCGAGCGAAGGATTCGCGCGTCCGTGGCCAGATGAGATCGTGATGGATGCGAAGACAAAAGCGCTAGTCGACAGCAAGTGGAAAACCCTAGCGAAGGAACTGGGGATCGGATCCTAACGTTGTCCGCTGACGATGCCCGCGATCGCAAGCAGAGATCCCGCCGCCATCATTAGGAAGCCGCCTTTGTAGAATGAGTTTTGGACGCGCTTCTCACCTCTATCAACGATGGTGGAGGCCGGTGCGAGCCCTGCTAGCAACGGTTCCGAATTCGAGTTTGGGGCACCGCCCCTACGTGCATAGAGCCACGCTTCCACAAGATAAACGGTTGGGCCACGGTTTACCACGTAAACATCAACCGAACTCGGAATGTCTTGCATGTGGCTCCAGCCAGGAAAGAGTTCTAGGAAACGAACAGCCGACGAGCCTTCCAGGCTTTGCAAAAGAACTGGGTCTAGGACGTTTGGGGTTGACTTCTCGAACGCTGACACGGCATTCCTTACTTCCGAGACGACACTGTCTGTTACAGCAATGCGCGGCCAAAGGTAGGAGACAGTCTCTGCGAGCCATTTCAGCGGCTTGAGGTCGTCAGATAGATCACGCGACAAAAGGACAGATAGTCCCATTAAATCGATCAGTTCTCCCCAAAGATCCAACCGATGCAATAAGGGGTAGAACATAGCCCTAAACTATACTTCATCTTGGACTTGTTCTTCATACCCGCGACATTGCAAAACAGGAAGGCGTGGATACTTCGGGAAGCTGGCGTCGGTTAGAGAAAGCGAGCACAGATAAAACGACGATCCACGATCCGATTTGATCTGACGCATAAAACGGCAGTGATCACATAGCCCCGCGCGCGACCCGCTTCCCTTCTCCCTAATGCTGTTCACACTCAAAGAATAGCCGTTTGCCGCGCCAGTGTGCCGGGCGGTGCCAGGTTTTCGGTATACTAAATCAGAATGCCAGTCCTGAAGAACATCGCCGCCATCGCCAAGGGCATGAGCATCACCTTCATGGAGATGTTTCAGCCTACGATCGTGGAGAACTATCCCGACGGCAAAGGCCCGCTGCGTGGAGCGCGCATCGAAGCGCGTTTTCGCGGCGCGCACGTCTTGCAGCGCGACGAGAACGGCCTGGAGAAGTGCGTAGCCTGCTTCCTGTGCGCCGCCGCCTGCCCCGCGAACTGCATCTACATCGAAGCGGCCGAGAACACGGCGGAGAATCGCGTCAGCGGCGCTGAGCGTTACGCCAAGGTTTACAACATCGACTACAACCGATGCATTTTCTGCGGATACTGCGTTGAAGCGTGCCCGACCGATGCTATCACGCATGGTCATGGATTCGAGTTGGCGAGTTTCAACGCCAGCAACCTCGTCTACCGCAAGGAGCAAATGCTGTCCCCCCGGCCAGCACACATGGGAGCCAACGTTATCTTCAATCAGGCCGACGTGGACGGCGGGGCTCCTGCACAACTGGTACCGGGGAGCTGAATTTCGAGAAGAATGTTTCGCCGTGATTCGGAACTCTACGCCCCAGGATCGTAGTTCAAGTTTTGCCCCAGCCAGCGCTCGATTTCGTGTACGTCCATGCGTTTGCGCTCGCTATAGTCGGCAACCTGGTCGCGATCAATCTTGCCCAGGCTGAAATATCGCGATTCCGGATGGGCGAAGTAAAGGCCGCTCACGCTCGATCCCGGCCACATCGCAAAGGATTCCGTGATCTGAATTCCGGTATTGGCCTGCACATCAAGCAAACGCCAGAGTGTGCCCTTCTCGGTATGATCGGGGCATGCCGGGTAACCTGCGGCGGGTCGAATGCCGCGATACTTTTCCTGAACCAGATCAGCATTGCTAAGGTTTTCCTCGCGACCGTAGCCCCATTGATCGCGGACGCATTTATGCAGGCACTCGGCGAACGCCTCAGCCAGTCGATCCGCGAGAGCCTCGACCATGATCGCGTTGTAGTCGTCCTGCTCAGCCTTGTACGACTCGCATAGCTCCTTCACACCGATGCCGCTAGTTACCGCGAATGCGCCAATGTGATCAGGCAACCCTGTTTCCTTGGGTGCGATGAAGTCGGCGAGAGAGCGGCACGGCTCGCTCCCCTCTTTGTTGGATTTCTGTCGGAGGAAGTGGAATCTTTCTAGGAGCCTTTCGCGTTTCTCGTTCGTATACAACTCGACGTCGTCGCCCACCGCGTTCGCCGGAAACAATCCATAAACGCCCCTCGCAGTGAGCAGCTTCTTTTCGATGATCATGTCGAGAAGCGCATTGCCTTCTTTGAATATCTGGCGTGCCTGCTCACCTTGCTCTTCGTGCTCAAAAATTCGAGGATAAATACCTTTCAATTCCCACGTATGGAAGAACGGTGACCAGTCAATGAACTCGCGCAGCGTCGTCAGCGGAAAGTTGTTCAGGACCCGCACGCCGGTGAAGCTTGGTGCGGGTAAATCCTTGAGGTGCCAAACAATAGGAGTTCGTCGCGAGCGAGCGGCTTTAAGAGATACAGCCGTTTGCTTAGGCGCTGCGTGGGCCTTACGGACCGCTTCATATTCAGCGCGGTGCTGCGCGACGAACGCTGACTTACCCTCGTCGCTCAGAAGGCTGGTTGTTACAGGCACCGCACGGCTGGCGTCGACGATGTGGACTACTGGTTCACTGTAATGCGGCGCGATTTTGACGGCCGTGTGCGCCCTGCTCGTGGTTGCTCCGCCGATGAGCAGCGGCAATTTGAAGCCCTGCCGCTCCATTTCGCGGGCTACATGCACCATCTCGTCGAGAGACGGAGTGATCAGCCCGCTGAGTCCGATCAAGTCGGCATTTACGGCCTTGGCGCGTTCGAGAATCTTTTCGCACGGGACCATCACACCCATGTCGATCACTTCGTAGTTATTGCAGGCGAGCACGACTCCGACGATATTCTTGCCAATATCGTGAACGTCGCCTTTGACGGTGGCGAGTACGATTTTTCCCTGCGCCTTGACCACTTCGCCAGCCGCAGCCCTGGCTTCCTTCTCGGCTTCCATGTAGGGAGTGAGATGGGCCACTGCTTTCTTCATCACTCGTGCTGACTTAACCACCTGAGGCAGAAACATCTTGCCAGCCCCGAAAAGATCACCCACTACACCCATGCCAGCCATCAGAGGCCCTTCGATGACCGACAGCGGGCGGCCTAGCTTGACGCGAGCTTCCTCAGCGTCAGCCTCGATATAGGTATCAATTCCCTTGATCAGCGCATGTGCGAGGCGCTCCTCGACTGTACCGTTGCGCCACTCTTCAGCTTTCTTTTCAGTCGTGGCCTTGCCAGCGCCCTTTAATGTTTCGCCATACTCCACCAGACGCTCAGTGGCGTCAGGGCGGCGGTTCAGCAGCACGTCTTCGACCAGCATCTTCAGTTCGGGCTCAATCTCCTCATAAACTTCGAGCATGCCGGCATTCACAATGCCCATATCCATGCCGGCGGCGATAGCGTGATAGAGAAATGCCGAATGAATGGCTTCACGAACAACGTTATTGCCGCGAAAACTAAAGGAAATATTGGAGACTCCTCCGCTTACTTTCGCGAACCGCAGGTTGGCCTTGATCCATCGCGTGGCGTTGATGTAGTCGACCGCGTAGTTGTTGTGCTCCTCCATGCCCGTGGCCACGGTGAGGATATTGGGGTCGAAGATGATGTCTTCCGGTGGAAACCCAACCTGATCCGCCAGGATTCGATAAGCCCGTTCGCAGACGCGGATCTTGTCCTCATAATTTGCGGCCTGACCCTGTTCGTCGAAGGCCATCACGACCACCGCGGCACCGTATTTCAAAATGGTTGCGGCGTTCTTGCGAAATCGCTCTTCGCCTTCTTTCAGTGAAATCGAATTGACGATGCCCTTACCCTGAAGGCACTTCAGACCTGCCTTGATGACCTCCCATTTCGAGGAGTCCACCATGACGGGTACCTTCGCGACTTCCGGTTCACTCGCCATCGACTGCAGGAATCGTGTCATCGCAGTGACGCCGTCAATCATGCCCTCGTCCATGCAGACGTCGAGCACATTCGCCCCGTTCTCGACCTGCTGCCGGGCGACGCTTACTGCTTCTTCATACTTTCCGTCTTTTATGAACTTGGCGAACTTCGGCGAACCGGCCACGTTAGTCCGCTCGCCGATCATGATGTAGACACCGGGCTGTTGGGTGAATGGCTGCGATCCCGAAAGACGAAGCGGCTTAAACTTCGACGGGTCCGCGATGGCGCTATCCGATGCGCTCACGCTCGACTCGCAATCTCGCTCTGGCGAGCGAAGGATTCTTCGATGAGATGTGCGCCAAACTTTCGCGGAGGCTGGCCTTCGAGCGCTTTCGCGATAGCTGCGATGTGCTCGGGGGTATTCCCGCAGCAGCCACCCGCAATGTTTATCAGTCCTCCACGCGCAAAATCGCCTAGATAACGAGCCATATCTTGCGGCCCAAGATCGAAGCCGGTTTCCGAAAGTGGATTTGGCAAACCTGCATTGGGGTAGCATGAGATGGCTACGTCTGCTTTTTCCGAGAGTTCATCGAGAAACGGATACATGAGATCGGGACCGAGAGAACAGTTGAGGCCAATCGATAGCGGTTTCACATGCCGAACCGCATTCCAGAAGGCCTCCGTCGTTTGCGCCGAAATCATCGTCTCCCCGCCGCGACCGACGGCGGCGGAAATCATTACTGGCAGTTCTTTGCCCTGCTGACCTTTGCTTTGTTCATCCAGAACTTCCCGAATGGCGACGAGTGCGGCCTTGGCATTGAGCGAGTCGAAGATCGTCTCAACAAGCAAAAGGTCTACGCCCCCAGCGATGAGAGCACGCACCTGCTGCGCATAGGCAGCTTTGACTTGATCGAAGGTAACGACGCGAAACCCGGGATCGTCGGCATCTGGTGAGTTCGAAAGAGAAACCGTGAGCGGCCCGATAGCACCCGCCACGAAACGGTGACACGAGGTTGCAGTTCCGACACGATCGGCCCATTCCCGGCATTGCCGCGCCGATTGCTCATTGATATCCCACGCCAAATCATTCAAAAATGAATCGTCAATGACCTTTTGGTAGAACTCAGGGTTCTTGCGGCCGCCGTGCTCCCGAGGATCGTCTATGAAAAATTCGCTTTGGGCGATGCTGGTCGCCCCGAATGTGTTCGTCTCAATGATGTCGGCCCCTGCTTCCAGGAATCTGCGATGGATATCGCCAATCATTTCTGGCTTGGTTAGACTGAACAGATCACCATTGTTTAGAAGGCTTTTCGTCGCATCTTTGAAACGCTCCCCGCGAATATCCGACTCCTTCATCCCGTAGGTGCGGATGGTCGTGCCCATCGCCCCATCGATGATGGCGATACGTTGGTCGAGGATCTTCTCCAGAGGATGCTGATGCGCTTTGCTCATGTCCTTTTGATGACTTCTAGCGGCCTTCGATTCGGCCTTAACACTACCCAGAACTGACCTCATTTATTATAGCGATGTGGCGTTTATACAAAACCTGAGGCGCAGCTCTAACGAACTACTCACCTCTAGAACTGATCAACACTCGTGCTGCTCGACGGCACTTGTTCGGCGCGCGCAAGATGCAGTTGCCTTCCGTGCTTGATTCTGCGGGGGTGATGAAAACGGCAGTGGCTTATCTTGAGCCGAAGGAAGAGAATGTCGGCGTGCGGCTCACTTCTGGATTTCTGCTCGAGCCGGAGCAGTCAACTTCCGCGATCGTGGTGCACCATCCGGGGGCGAAATACTTCGTGGTTTAGGAACAATCTCAACCGCTGAGGACACCAAGTAAAACTTTTCACCCACGGATTTGCGCGGATTGACGCGGATAAACCTAACTTTTGCAATTTAGATCTTGCAACTCAAAACGATGCCTGAAGGCGAAGCGCGTAGCTGCGCGGCGGGGCGATGGCGTTTCCCGAAAACAGTCCGCCGAAATCGATCACGTTGAGACGGTTGTTCAGGTTCTGCACGTCAGCCTGCAACCGCGTGGCAATTTTGTCATTCTGGTAGAGCTCGGCTCCCATCGAGGCGTCGATGGCCAACGACGGCCGCACGCGCTGACGAGTAAAATCAAGGCGGTTGACGACAGCTTGTCCATAGTCGGCGAGCGCTTGCTGGATCGTTCCCGTGAAATCGAAGGGCAAACCACTGCCGTATTCCGACGATCCGGCAATCCACACGCGTGATATCAACTGATAGCGCAGGTGAATCCTCACAGTGTTGCGCTGATCCTGCGAATCGGGAAAGTGACCGGTAAGCTGAGCTTTCGCGGCTGCGGCATCGTCGGCGAGGAAGAGCCCGCCAGTCACTGGAAACCATGCATTTCCGACGGTATAGGAATAGCTGGCAAAACCAGAGAAGCGCCCCCACTTTGGAACTTCGATCTTCCCTTCTGCTCCATAAATTACAGATTTTCGAAATGCGACCGGAAAGCTGACGGCCGTGTTAAGAATCTGATCGTCGTCGGCATAGTTGTTGACGTAGCGGCGGAAGTAGTTGGCGTCAAGTCGAATATTGCCCAAGAAGCTCTTCGTGCCACCGATTTCGAAGTAGTTGCCGTGCGATGGTTCGACGGGCAAGCGCAAAACGTCAGGACTGAGTGAAACTACTTGCCTTGAACTCGAAAGCAAAAGATTCTCAAACGCCGGCGTCTGGAACACGCGATCGTAAGACGCATGAACCACGAGGCCAGCCGACTGAAAGTAGTGTGCCAATGCGATCCGGGGGCTGACGGCATTCTGGTTCACCAATAGCTGATAGTGATCCCAGCGCAGGCCGGCGCTGACGGTCCAGTTGCCCAGACGAATCAGATCCTGCACGTAGGCCGACTGCTCAAGGTCAGGACGGCTTCCCGTAAAGGCGAACACCGACGGAGTGCCCGCTGGGAACTGAATGCGGTCGGTAATAGCGTCGTTGAAATTCTCGTGCAGAAACAGAACATCGGATTCGACGCCCGCTTTCCATTCCTGGTGGCCGCGATGCATCGATACAGAACCATTGAAATATCCTTCTCTGAAATCGTCGTGCAAGAAGGCCACGATGGGCATCGACTGCGGATTCGAAGACAGATCGTTCGAATTATCGCGTACCATACCACGCAGCGAGAGAAGTGCATTCGACGAAAATATATGTTGGTAAGACGCACCGCCCATGGTTTCGAAATTATCGCCATCCTGGTGCTGACCGGCAGTTTCCTGCACTTGCTCGTTTGGAATTTGAAATCGTGACAGGCCGTGACGCACGATCAACCCGATGCGGTCTTTTGGGTCAAGATCGTGTTCGTAGTTGATGGCGAAATCTTCGGTCGTTCCATTGTTCGTATAGTTCTGTGGAACGACGGGATTCAGATAGTGGCTCGTCATGCTTCCGGCAGAGCTGGCGCCTAGCGTGTTTCCTTTCCAGGTCGATTGCACTTGAGCGAAACCTGTCGCCGTGTCAAAGCTGCCACCGGAGAGAACAACCTGCCCGTGTACTCCTGCCTGCGTGTCTTTGAGCATGTTGATCTCGACGATCCCGCCCATCTTGCGCCCAAATTCAGCGGGAATTCCGGCGGTGTAAATGTTGAGCGATTCGACGTCGTCGCTGTCGATTCCCGGGCTGAAGGCGGGAGAGCGATTGTCCGTCAGAGGAATTCCATCCATCACGAATTGCGTTTGATATTCCGAGCCGCGCGGGTGCAGGACAGCGTTGCCTTCGTAGAGCCAGCCCGGTTGTGAGTTGATCAGATCCTGCAGAGCGCGCCCGGGCAGCGAGGTCGTGCGATCCTGGATCGTTTGAATTCCGATTTCATTTGAGGAGGTGACTCGATTGGGATCAATCAGCGTGTCGGAATCCTGCACGGTCACCGTAGTCGTAACTGAAGGCAGGCTCAGGTGGACAGAATGTTCCACTGGAATCGCTGAGTGGACTTCGACCGATGACGAATACTCAGCGAAGCCCGATTGCTGAATCTTCACACGATAGACGCCAAATGGCAGCCGCTTAGCTATTAAAAAGCCAGTATCGTCGGTCGTGAATTCATGCCGATATTCACTGGCTTCACTTACCAATTCGACGGTTGTTTTTACGCTTAGTCCTGCCGGGTCGGTCACCTTCAAGCGCAATTCTCCGGAGTTGCTCTGGGCCAACAACGGAAGAGCAAACAGGAGAAGTCCGAAGTGAATGCGCAGGCGCAAAATCTGGAGTGGGAGAGAACTTAAATCATACCAGCTACAAACAATTGCGCTTGAATATGAGGCGCCGTCATCGCCTTTACATATGGCTTGTTAGTCCGCCATTTTTTACAAATTGCTTACAAGCGACTGACAAATCGGCCCTTCTGGTAAGGCAAATTTAAGCACAGATCCGGCACCGGGCAGTCAAATTCTGACGCCTCGGCCACAAGGATCGCAAGCTTCACGCCCTTCGTCACCGGGAGGGCATGGGGGAAAACGGGCGCTTGTACCGCAGGGGGTGCGAGCGCCGTTTTATTTGTGGTTTACCCATCGCGTTTGCTACGTTGGCTATCATCGTCCCCGGACTGTAAATTCCTGATTCTGCTCGAACTGTTACAATCTCAAGTTATCAATCGACCAGCACTTGCGGCACAATTTTCGCGTCAAGCGGAGCCGTTGCGGCTGATCATCTGTAGCACCCAGCGCCATGAAATGTCCTTTTTGCGGATTTGCGAACGACAAGGTAGTGGATTCGCGCGAGAGCAAGGAAGCGGAATCGATTCGCCGCCGACGCGAGTGCCTGAAGTGTGGCAAGCGCTTCACGACCTACGAGCGCATCGACGAAATCCCGTACATGGTGGTCAAGAAGGATGGTCGGCGCGAGAAGTTTGATCGGCAGAAGGTCCTCAACGGCCTCCTGCGCGCCTGTGAGAAGCGCCCGGTTCCGATCAGCAAACTGGAGCAGATCGTGAACGAAGCGGAGTCTTTCGTGATCGAATCGCCGGAACGCGAACGCAAGACCAGCGAACTCGGCGAGCTGATCATGAACCGGCTGCGTCGGCATGACAAAGTGGCCTATGTGAGATTTGCCTCGGTGTACTTGGATTTCAAGGATGTCAAAGAGTTCATGAATGAACTGAAAGATTTGGTGAAGGCGAAAAGTGGTTAGTGGGCAGTGATCAGTGGCCAGTAAAAAACCCCTAGCCGATGGCCCCTGATCACTGACCACATTTTTGACGATAGGACGATCATGAGTCAGCGAGTTACGCTCATTCCCGGCGATGGAATTGGACCCGAGGTTACCCAGGCGACAGTCCGCATCCTCGAAGCAACTGGTGTGAAGTTCGAGTGGGAGACCTTCGCCGTCGGTGCTGACGCTTACGAGAAGTACGGCGAATACATCCCAAAAGAAGTGATCGAGTCGATCGAGCGCACGCACGTAGCTTTGAAAGGACCGGTGACAACGCCCGTCGGTGGCGGGTTTGCCAGCATCAACGTGGCGCTGCGCAAGAAGTTTGAACTGTACGCGAATTTCAGGCCGATCCGGAACTTGCCACACATTCCGACGCGATATCCAGATGTCGATCTCATCATCGTGCGCGAGAACACGGAAAGTCTCTACTCCGGGCTGGAGCATGAAGTCGTACCTGGAGTAATCGAAAGCCTCAAGATCATTACGGAAAAAGCCTCGACGCGCATTGCGCGGTTCGCTTTCGACTACGCACGCAAGAATCAACGGAAGAAAGTTCACGCCATCCACAAAGCGAACATCATGAAGCTTTCGGATGGGCTATTCCTGCGCTGCGCGCGGAATGTGGCCAAAGAATATCCGGAAATCACCTACGGCGAGCACATCGTTGACAACACCTGCATGCAGCTGGTGATGAATCCCTATCAATACGACATCCTCGTCATGGAGAACCTTTACGGCGACATCATCTCTGATTTATGCGCGGCGTTTGTCGGAGGTCTGGGATTCGTCCCCAGCGCGAACTTGGGCGATCACTGCGCGATTTTTGAAGCCGTTCACGGATCGGCTCCCGATATTGCCGGAAAGAATCTCGCAAATCCTACGGCGCTGCTGCGATCAGCACTGCTCATGGTTCGCCATCTAGGTGAGCATGATGCCTCTATGCAGATTCGCAATGCCCTAGAGAGGGTTTACCGTCACCCCGAAAAACTCACGCGCGACATTGGCGGACAGGCGGGAACGCAGGAATTTGCTGACTCAGTGATCGAAGAAATGGCCCACGCGAAGACCCCGACGTAGTATTCGCAGCCTTCGGCGAGGAGTTACCGTGAAGCTCGCAAAGGGTTCGCGAAGAACGCAAAGAACACCTCGATCGAGATTTTCTTCGCGACTTTCGCGAACGTTCTCGCGGCCTTTGCGGTAAATCCCAGAGTGTCGTCAGCGGCGCTTCAAAGCTTCCAACTCCTCTAGTGTTCGCGGCCAATCCGAGCCCAATAAACGCGACAAGCTTCTGTCAGCCAATACTTTGCCGCCAGTTTGGCAACGGGCACAGTAATTCGTTTCCTTATCGGCATAGCGAATCCTCAGAATCTTGTCGCCACATCGTGGGCAAGGTTGGCCATAGCGGCCATGCGTCGCCATGTCTTTGCGGAACGCGGTGACCTTTTCCGGAAAGCTCTCATCAACTTCAGCCCGCAATCGATCGATCCATAACTGCAGCGTTTGCCGAGTTGCGGCGAAAAGCCTCTCCCATTCACTTGTGGTGAGCTTTTGCGTCAGAGTAATGGGAGATAACTGCGCCGCATGCAGAATCTCATCGGAATAAGCGTTGCCGATTCCGCTCAGCAATCGCGGATCAGTCAGCGCCCGCTTGAGTGTATGGTTTTCAACTGTCAACACCTTGCGAAAGGAATCGAGATCGGCAGCGAAAACATCAATCCCTCCGGCGTCAAACGAACTCAGGTTCTCCTCACCCTTGACCACATGCAAGGACGCACGCTTTTTCGAACCGGCCTCGGTCAGGACTAGTGATCCTTGCGGAAAATCAAACGCCGCGAGATTCTGCCTGCCCGAAAGCTTCGCTCCAGTCGCGCGCCAATGCAGCCGGCCGGCGATCATCAGATGCAGAACGAGCCAGAGATCTTCTTCGAGCCCGATGGCGATGCGCTTGCCGATCCGTCGCAAGTCTTCAACAATCAGGCCCTCAACACTGGCGAGCGGAGGCTGAACCGTTCGCAGAAGAAAAGGGCTGGCTACGCGAACGTGCTCCAATTGCTGACCGATAATGCGCGCTTCGAGGGCGTGGATGTAAGCAGCAATGTCTGGCAACTCTGGCATACATACCAGCTTGCACGGTCACATCGGAATTTTGCAATGTCTCCATACGCAGACAAAACCTTTACCAGTTTTTGCACACCCGGCATTGACTCGCCCGCGCCGTTGGGAGTAAAGTGCCGTCGTTCTCAGGTTGCAGCAAAAAGATTCTGGGGGAAAATGACGCGCACAGCTCGGCGTGTGGGGATAGTTCTCTTTCAGCTCGGCGGACCCGAGACACTGGAAGCGATCGAACCTTTTCTCTACAACCTCTTTTGCGACCCAGACATCATCGACTTCCCTTTCGCCCGCATAGGTCGTAAGCCCCTAGCCAAGCTGATTTCCACCACTCGCGCTCGTAAGGTTCAGCATCATTACGCGACGATCGGCGGCGGATCGCCTATCCGTCGGAATACCGAATGCCAGGCACAGGCGCTCGAAACTGAACTACGACGTCAGGGAATGGATGCGCGCTGTTTTGTCGCAATGCGTTATTGGCATCCATTTACCTCTAAAGCAATCGCGCAAATTCGCGAAGCAGAGTGCGATGAACTGGTGCTGCTGCCAATGTACCCGCAATACTCGTCAACCACTACGGGATCGAGTTTGAACGAGTGGCAGCGCCGTTACAACGGCGACCTGCCTGTTCATTGCGTGGAAAATTTTTATCGGAATCCGGCATATCTCGATTCTTTAGTCGAAAAAATTAACGAATCCCTCGCTCGCTTCTCTGTAGCCAATCGACCGGAAATTGTTTTCAGTGCGCACGGCGTTCCGATGTCGGTGATTGAGAAAGGCGATCCTTACCAGCGACAAATCGAAGAGACAGTGCGGCTCTTGATGGGCCGCGGTGGCTGGCCCAATCATCACCAACTCTGCTATCAGAGCAAAGTCGGAGCAAGCAAATGGCTACAGCCTTCGCTGCATCAGACTTTAAAGAAGCTCTCGGCTGAGCGCGTGCGCGAAGTGTGTGTCGTACCTGTAGCTTTCGTCTCCGATCACGTGGAGACGCTGGGTGAAATTGATCATGAGGCACGCGAAGAAGCTAGGCAGTTGGGCATCACGCAATTTGAGATGAGCGCGGGGCTGAATGACTCTCCCATGTTCATCGCGGCGCTCGCGCAAATTGTGCAGGAGGCGCTGGCCGAGCCGGTGCATTCGTTGATCCCGTTGCGCAGTCATGGAAGGAATTTAGCGGCGCCCGAGTTTGCGACCGCTGCTGGTTTGGACTGATAGAGCCAGCGTCTTCAACGTCGAAGAAAGCAGGAGGAAACATGGCCGAGCCGGAAGCCGGCAAGCCTAATCCGAACCCCGAAGCTGCTAAGCCCGCAGCCCTTGCCCCACCCGCACCCAAGCCCACTGCGGATGCTGCAAAGACCGACGCCACCAAATATGTCGGCACTCCGGCCGTAGGAACTTCAAAAGCCGCGGCCGCCGCAGGCGTTGCGACGACCACTCCATCGACTGAGATCGACCGGCGCCGCCGTCGCTTTGTCTGGGTCATGGTCACCGGTTTTTTGACCGCGTGGTTCCTCGCTTTCTTCCGCTTCTTCCTCCCGCGCACGCTCTTCGAACCGAACACGGTATTTAAGATCGGCTACCCGTCGGAATTTGCGCTCGGCGTCGACACCAAGTTTCAGCAAAAATATCGCATCTGGGTTGATCGCACTCCCGACCGGCTGTTCGTGATCTACGCGCGCTGTACCCATCTGGGGTGCACGCCAGATTGGAAGCCGAGCGAAAACAAATTCAAGTGTCCCTGCCACGGCAGCGGATATGACAGCGAGGGCGTGAATTTCGAAGGTCCGGCGCCGCGTCCGATGGACCGCGCGCACATTGAACTCGCGCCCGATGGGCAGGTTTTGGTCGATACCTCAAAGCTGTATTCATGGCCGAAGGGACAACCGACGCACTTCAACGATCCGGGAGCGTTTTTGACAGGAGTGTAGGCATAACAACAGGTTCCTCACCGGGCCTTGCCCGGTTCGGAATGACAACGAGATTTAAGCGGACTCATATGGCAGACGAAAATAATTCGAACGGGAAAAATGGCGCAAAGACTGGGCTGCTTGAAAAAGTAACCACCGGCGTCAAAGAAGATATTCAGGCCCTCAAGACCGACATCCCCACCAAGGCGAAAGAACAGATCGAAGGATTGAAAGACCCGACCAAGACTCAGGTCTATACTTCGATCTTCCGACACAAGCACGACGATACGCCACGAAACCGCGCTCTGGGCGTGCTTTCCAACGTTTTTCTGCACTTGCATCCGGCCAAGATCAATCGGGACGCAGTCCGCTACAGCTACACATGGGGTATGGGAGGGATCACGTTTTACCTGTTCATCATCCTCACCTATACCGGCGTGCTGCTGATGTTCTATTACCATCCGAGCAAGGTGCAAGCTTTTCGTGATGTGCTGTATCTCGAACACGACGTGCCGTTCGGAAAAATTCTGCGCAACATGCACCGATGGGCCGCTCACCTGATGGTGATCGGCGTCTGGCTGCACATGTTCCGCGTGTTTTTAACGGGGTCGTACAAAAAACCGCGCGAATTCAACTGGAACATCGGTGTGCTGCTTCTGGTGTTTACGCTGCTGCTTTCTTTCACCGGATATCTGTTGCCGGACGATCAACTCGGATTTTGGGCCGTCACCGTTGGCACGAATATGGCGCGTGCGACGCCGCTTCTGGGGCATGAAGGTCCGTTCGGCTCGCAGCTTGGCATGACTCCATACAACGACGTGCGCTTCGGCTTACTCGGCGGATCGATCGTGGATGCCAACGCGCTATTGCGTTCTTACATCTGGCATTGCATCGGGATTCCGATTGTGGCGTCGGTGCTGATGATCGTGCACTTCTGGCGCGTCAGGAAAGACGGCGGTATTTCCGGCCCAGCTCCGGTCATGCTGGAAGCAGAGGCTGACAAGCCGCGACGAGGGCCGAAGGCCGCGGGAGAGTGAGAAGGATTATGTGGGGACAGCCGCCCTCGGCTGTCCAATCGAGCGAAGCTCGACAGGGTCTTGATCCTGCCAAAACCGCCGGGCGTTGCCCGGCCCGACAGCCGAGGACGGCTGTCGCCACATGAGTGGTGGAGAATTTATGGATTGGCGACAACTTTGGGAAATCTGTTCGGCGCCCGACAACGTTCCAATCGTTGGTCTGATTCCGCTGCTTATTTTCTACATCTACCTGGCATGGAAACAGGCCCACGCGAACGATCAACTCATCGAGCAACTGGAAGGCGATGCCGCGCTCGCCAAGACGCACCACCGCAAAACCTGGCCCTTCAAGCCGGGATGGCAGAAAGAAGTGCACGTTTGGCCGTTTCTGCTGCGCATTGAATTTCTGGCCGCGATCATCGTCACAATCATCCTGATGGTCTGGTCGATCACGCTCAACGCCCCCCTCGAAGAGCCTGCCAATCCCAACCTGACGATGAACCCTGCCAAAGCGCCGTGGTACTTCCTCGGCCTGCAGGAGATGCTCGTCTACTTCGATCCCTGGATTGCCGGTGTGGTCATGCCGACCATGATCATCATTGGACTGATGGTCATTCCCTACATCGACACCAATCCGCTGGGCAGCGGTTATTACACCTGGAAGCAGCGCAAGTTTTCGATTTCTACATTCTTATTCGGCTTCGTGATTCTCTGGGTCGCGATGATCATCATCGGCACGTTCATTCGCGGGCCGGGCTGGCAGTGGTTCTGGCCAGGGCAGACCTGGGATCACAATCGGTTGATTTACGAGGTGAACCGCGACTTGCCCGACATTTTCGGCATCACGTCGAACATCGGCAAAGTGATTTTTGGCGCGATTGTGGTCGGTGGATTTTATCTGGTCGGCGGCGGCGCTGTTTATTCGTTGTTCCGTCGCAAAATGCCGAAGGACTTCCAGCGCATGAGCCTGCTGCAGTTTTCGCTCATGGCGTTTTTGTGGCTGACCATGGTCGCGCTGCCGCTGAAGATGGCTTTGCGACTGCTGTGGCACATCAAGTACGTGTGGATTACGCCGTGGTTTAACGTCTAGTCATTAGCCGTTCGTCGTTAGTCGTTGGCCGAGAATGAACACGAACCAGCGAACGACAAACGACTAGCGACCAAAGACCGAGTTGTCGGAGGAAGCGTTGCCTGACAAACCCACCCCCGAGCAGGATCCGATTACCAGTAAGTCGTACGCCGCGTACTACCTAATCGCGACGATGATTCTCATCGCCACGCTGTTCTGGGCTCTGTGGGACGAAGCCTGGGGACAGCGTCCGTGGAAGGCCTTCCAGGATCAGTGGAAGGACCGCTACAGCGCGTTTCTCAACACGGCGAAGTCGTCGTCCACAAAATCGGAGACCGCGGTCGAGCAGGATCCGCAGTATGCAGCTCTCAAACAGGCTTACGAAAAGGCATATCAGGGTTCAAAAGCGCAGGGCGAAGAAGCGCGCAGGAAACTTGACGACGCCGGCGCGCGGCTACTCGCTGTGCAAAGCGTCTTCACCGATCGCCGCGCCTATGTCAACGCGCTGACTTACGAACTGGAAACCAGTGAGAGTCAATCGTCGAAGGCCAGCAAGGCACAGGAAATCAAAGAGTACAAGGACAAGAAAGCCACGGTCGAGTTCCCCGACGGAACCAAAAAACAGTTTAACTTCGAAGAACTCGAAAAAACTTACAACGAAATCCGAGATGAACGAACCAGGCTGAGCCTCGAACTCGGCGACGTGCTTAAGCCCGTCACCGCGGCCAAGGCCAAGATGGACGACTACGTCACCGACCACATGGTCGACCTGACTCCGGCGCAGATCGAGGGCCTCAAACGCAAGACCGAAGACTGGGATCCGAAGATTGTTCAGATCAACGTGGCCGAGGCGAATATTGTCGATCGCTGTGAGTCCTGCCACATGGGCGCGCGCGAGCCGCTGAAGATCACTCCAGCCGCCATGACGGAAAAGGGCCACAAGACTCCCGACGAATATGCGAATGCCTTCGTGAGCCATCCTGAGCCGGACTTGCTGCAGATTCACGATCCCGACAAGTTCGGCTGCTCCCCCTGTCATCAGGGCAACGGCCGCGCCACGACGAGCGTGCAGAAAGCGCACGGAAATTACGAACACTGGCTGTGGCCGCTCTATCCCAAAGAAAACTCCGAAGCTGGATGCCAGAGCTGCCACGCCGCCGATATGGTGCTCGCCAGCGGCGACGTGCAGTGGATGACCATCAATAACGGCAAGGATCTCTTCCGCCAGCGCGGATGCATGGGATGCCACCGCTATGAGGGCTACGACAAAGAGCCCGATGATTTGAACAACATCGCGCAGCAGATCAAGCAGATCGAAGGCCAGAAGATCGACAACGCCAAGCAAACTGCCGCCCTCATGAAGCAAGCCGACGCGGCGGCAAGCAACGACGAAGCCAATGCCCTCAACCTCAAAGCCGTCGATCTGCGCGTGGCGAACAGCAAGCTCGACGGGCGTTTGCAACAGCTCGACTTCCAGTCGCACAGCTTGATGCAGGACCAGAAAAAAGTCGGGCCTAACCTGAAGGACGTGCGGCTCAAACTGAACAAGAACTGGATTCCGGTTTGGCTGAAGAAGCCATCGGATTTCCGTCCGACCACAAAGATGCCGAACTTCCGCCTAACCGACTATCAGATTCAGGCCATCTCCGCCTACATCTGGCAGTCGGGCTTCACCGATCCACTCCCGAAGCACAAGCCGGGGAAAGCCGCGCACGGCAAAGAATTGTTTGAAACGCGCGGCTGCCTCGCCTGCCACTCTATCGGAGAAGGCGATCAGACCATGGGCGGTACTTTCTCCGCAAATCTCACGCGCGTGGGCGAAAAGGCGAACTACGACTATCTGGTCCGCTGGATTCACAACGCACGAGAGCGCACGCGGCCCTATTGCCCGTATGAAAAGAAAGACATTGGTCCGGAGGATTACGCGAAGAAGGGACTTCCATATCAGTTTGACCTCGAACACAGCCGTTGCCCCAACGACGGCCACGAACTGCAGGTCCAGAACATGACGGTGATGCCGAGCCTGCGCCTTGCGCCGGAAGATGCAGAAGACATCGCGACGTACCTGATGTCACAGAAAAAGCAGGAGCCGTCCTCGTACGCCGACGCGTCCTCGTACATGGACGATCCCAATCTGAAAGAAGAAGGCAAGAAGTGGGTGCGGCACTACGGCTGTGCCGGATGTCACGAGATCGCCGGCTTTGAAGACGAAGGCCGCATCGGCACAGAACTCACATTTGAAGGCAGTAAGCCAATCGAACGTCTCGACTTCGCACTGTCAACCGAGCCTGCGCAGCGCGGCGGCAAAGACTCCGAGCCGATCAAAGACAAAGACGATCTGGCACGACTCCCCGACGGCCCAGCGAACAAGCCGTGGTACGACCACAAGGGCTTCTTCGAGCACAAACTGGCCGAGCCGAACGTTTACGACCAGGGTATGGAGCAATACAAGAGCGAAACTGAAAGGCTTCGCATGCCCAACCTGCACTTGACCAAGGAGCAGGTGCTTGATCTGACGACCTTCCTCATGGGCAGCCAGGAGACTTCTCTACCCACCAGTTATCAGTACAAGCCGGGTGACGCGCGGCATGACATTCAGGAAGGCTGGTGGGTGATCAAGAAATACAACTGCATGGGATGCCATCAGTTCATTCCCGGCCAGCGCACAATTCTGATGGGGATGCAGCAGTATCAGGACCAGCAGGAACAATTGCCGCCGAAGCTTTTGACCGAAGGCGCGCGTGTCGATCCTGAATGGCTGCGCAAGTTCCTGTCGAATCCTTCGCTGAGCACGAGCGACACGAACCGCAACGGCGTACGGCCCTACTTGAAAGTCCGCATGCCGACATTCTCATTCTCTGACAATGAACTACGAAAGCTGGTGCGTTTCTTTCAAGCGCTATCGCAGCAGCCCATGCCGTACATTCCGGAGCAGGTACCGACACTCACCGCCAAAGAAACCGACATGGCCCGCAGCCTGTTTTCGAGCACGGCTGCTCCATGTTTGAAATGTCACGCGACGGGCGATCCGGCGCACGACAAGATCGCAACCGCGCCGAACTTCCTGCTGGCGAAAGAACGTCTGAAGCCCGACTGGGTTGAGCGCTGGATCACCGACCCGCAGGCGGTTAGCCCGGGAACATCAATGCCATCAGGATTGTTCAAGCAGCAGAATAACCAGTGGGTCTTTGCCGGACCGACACCATCTACGTTCAACGGCTTTACAGGAGATCATCGCAAGCTGTTAACCGACTATATCTTTCAGCTAACACCAGAAGAGCAGCGGCGTGTGGCCTCGTCGATGCCACGTGCACAGGCGGCATTGCGTCCTGCGAACGATCGTAAACATACCGCCGTAGAATCGCATCACACGATCAACAGCGCAGCGAGCGGCGGTTCGCGGTAGAATAGCCAGTTCCATACTGACTTCACACTTTGTCAGCTGTCCACGGTGCGGGCGTCACGCCTGCACTACCGTCGGCCGAGACGCCGGCGCTACATCCCTGAAGAGAAAGGCGACATCATGAATAAGAAAATGTTTTGGATTTTGATAGCCAGTATCTGCGCGCTACTCGTGCTGGCCGCATGCAGTAAGAAAGAAGAAGCCCCGGCTGCGAGCCCCATGGCAGAACAGCCTGCCGCACAACCAGCCGCGACTCCCATCGATCCGGCGACCGTCGCGACCGTCAGCGGTACAGTGAAGTTTGATGGCACGGCTCCAAAGGCCTCAAAGATTGACATGAGCCAGGACCCCGGCTGCAAAGGCATGAACGAAGCAGAGAACGTGGTCGTGACCGGAGGCGATCTCGCCAATGTATTCGTCTACGTGAAAGACGGCTTGGGCAACCGCACCTTCGACGTGCCCAAAGATCCGGTCGTGCTCGACCAACAGGGCTGCCGCTACCATCCACACGTGCTGGGTGTGATGGCAGGCCAGACGGTGCAGATCAAGAACGACGATCCGACCACGCACAACATCCATCCCACGCCCAAAGACAACCGCGAGTGGAACGAATCGCAGCCCCCGTCTTCTCCAGCGCTCGAGAAGAATTTCGCCCGCGAAGAGATCATGCTGCCCGTGAAGTGCAACCAGCACCCGTGGATGAAGATGTACATCAACGTGGTCAAGAGCCCGTTCTTCGCGGTTACCAGCAAGGACGGGAAGTATGAAATCAAGGGTCTGCCTCCGGGTGACTACACCATCGCGTTCGTCCACGAGAAGTTGGGCGAGCAGGACCAGAAGG
>Ga0307479_10000151_pt1 | contig 64504 bp, 44 predicted proteins | sample atmos_gasesECM4C_FD_203743 | JGI IMG/M metagenome (GOLD analysis project Ga0307479, IMG submission 203743) | Hardwood forest soil microbial communities from Morgan-Monroe State Forest, Indiana, United States - atmos_gasesECM4C_515 | ecosystem: Environmental > Terrestrial > Soil > Temperate... | reverse complement strand
TGTTCATCAGGGTGTTCCTTTCGTCCAGCTTTGGTTGCCTGCTTCTCACAGAACAACCGCAGCCTACTCGAAAGGGGCGCCCTTTTATAATGCGTGCCCCATCCTTGCGTTCTTTGCAAGGGTGGGTGGCTGCCCGCATCTCCATTCGCGATCTATCCTTAAATAGGCTGGGTGGGGGCTGGCCCAGCTTAAGCCTTTTTTGTTTGCACCACCACAAAGAAGGCTGCCCCCAGCTTTGCGTCCTCTGCAAAGCTGGGCACCACGGACGATGCCATCGGGGCCGTCCTTCACTTATCCACAGCCCGGTTGTGACATCTAACCTTGCGCTCGCCCAAAAATCACTTCATCATGGACGAAGCACTGACGGTAAATGTCGCCATAGGATGACAGCAGCTAAGTCCCGTACTTAACGTATTTTGCCCCTAACTCTTTTAGAAGACGTATTTTGGAGGCAATTTTTTTCAAACCCCGCGCCCAGCAAGACTTTCAGAAAAAAAGACCGGTGGGGGTATACCCCAAAATGAACAATAATCGCGATGAAGGCAGACGCCACCGAGAGGACCAGCAGGAATTATTACGAGGGGAAATCCACAGCCAGGCACAACACCCGTAGAGTGGGCGTCGGCTCCGCTACTTACTCAGCCTTCAGAAACAGTGCCCCCAGCGGCGGCAGAGTAAGCTTCAGCGAGAACGGACGCGCATGCGCCGCCTCGGCTTCAGCATGAACGCCGCCGAGGTTGCCCACGCCGGTGCCGGCATATTCGTGGGCGTCGCTATTCAGCAATTCGCGCCAGTAGCCTCCGTGCGGCACGCCGACGCGATAGCCAACCCGCGTGATCGGAGTGAAATTACACACGATGAGAACTGTATCTTTCGCGGATTCACTCTTGCGCAACAGCGAAATCGTGCTGGTGAGATTGTCGTTGCAATCCACCCACTCGAAGCCCGCCGGATTGGTATCGAGCACATGCATCGCGGGTTCGCTGCGGTAAAGGCGGTTCAACTGTCCCACCCACTCCTGCATCCCGCTGTGTACCGGATACTGAAGCACATGCCACTCCAGGCTGGTGTCATGCCCCCACTCGCGCACCTGGCCGAACTCGTCGCCCATGAACATCAGCTTCTTGCCGGGCTGAGCGTACATGTAAGCGAAAAGCAGCCGGAGGTTGGCAAAGCGCTGCCATTCGTCGCCGGGCATTTTGCCGATCAGCGATCCCTTGCCGTGGACGACTTCATCGTGCGACAGCGGCAGCACAAAGTTTTCCTGAAACGAGTACAGCATGCGAAAGGTGAGCTTGCTGTGATGATACTTACGGTGAATGGGATCCTGTTTGAAATATTCCAGCGTATCGTGCATCCATCCCATATCCCACTTCATGCCAAAGCCGAGGCCGCCTAAATACACCGGCCGCGAAACCATCGGCCACGAAGTGGATTCCTCCGCAGTGGTCTGGATCTCGGGATGCTCTTTGTAGACTTCCTGATTGAAGCGGCGCAGGAAGTCGATAGCTTCCAGATTTTCGCGGCCACCGAATTTGTTGGGAATCCACTCTCCCTGCTTGCGGGAATAATCCAGATAGAGCATGGAGGCGACGGCATCTACGCGCAGGCCGTCGATGTGATACTTGTCGAGCCAGAACATCGCGCTCGACATCAGAAAGCTGCGAACTTCGGTGCGCCCATAGTTGAAGATGTGCGTCTTCCAGTCAGGATGAAATCCCTGCCGCGAATCAGCATGCTCGTAGAGATGCGTGCCATCGAAATAGGCGAGGCCATGAGCGTCAGAAGGGAAGTGCGACGGAACCCAGTCAAGGATGACCGCAATGCCGTGCTGGTGGAGGTAATCCACGAGATACATGAAGTCCTGCGGCGTGCCGTAGCGCGACGTGGGAGCGAAATAGCCGGTAGTCTGATATCCCCAGGAACCGTAGAACGGATGCTCCATCACCGGCAGGAATTCGACGTGCGTGAAACCCATGAGGCCGACATATTCGGCCAGTCGCGGCGCAGTCTCGCGGTAGGTTAGCGGACGGTTGTGCTCTTCCGGAACGCGCATCCACGAGCCCAGGTGAACCTCGTAGACGGAGTGAGGGGCGCGCAGAGAGTTGCGGGCAGCGCGCGTCTGCATCCACTCGCGATCGCCCCATTCGTAATCGAGATCCCACACCACCGAGGCGGTGCGAGGCGGTTTCTCGTGCAGCAGGCCGAGCGGATCGGCTTTGTCGACGTGATAGCTGCGGCGGTTCGACTCGATGTGAAATTTGTAAAGCTCACCTTTGCCGGCTCCCGGAACAAATCCCTCCCAGATGCCGGAATCACCGCGGCGTTCCAGGAGGTTGCTTCTCGCACCCCATGAATTGAAGCTGCCAACTACCGAGACAAGGCGCGCATTCGGCGCCCATACGCTGAACATGGTGCCGGGTTTTCCGTCGCGCATGATCAGATGCGCGCCCATGGTTTCGTACATGCGATAGTTGCTGCCTTCGTTGAACAGGTAGAGATCCTGGTCAGAGAGAAGGGTCGAGCGGTCCAAGCCGGCGGGTGTGGATAATTCTGCCATTTTCCGAGCTATCAGTGTACCGGAAGATCGTCGTAGCCAAACATAGGGACTAGACTGGATTTTGGAAGGCGGATGATGTAGTCCGGCACCAGCGGAACTTACTCCAAAGCGCACCCGTGCTCTGGAAACGCTAAATTCCCGTGCTAGACTGACTCTTCCGCTCATGCCCGCCCTGCGTCTAATCCTTCTCTGGCACCAGCACCAGCCTTTCTATAAAGATCTGGTTACAGGGGAATACCGCCTGCCTTGGGTGCGGCTGCACGCGCTCAAAGATTATTACGGGATGGTCAAGTTGCTGGATGAGTTTCCCAACGTTCACCAGAACTTCAATCTGGTGCCGTCTTTGATCACGCAGATTCAGGATTACGTGGCGGGGACAGCGCAGGATCCGTTTCTGAAAGTGGCGGCCACGCCCGCCAAGGAGTTAACGCAGAATGAACGTCATTTTGCGCTGCGCTATTTATTTCAGGCCAATCTGGCGAACGTGATTGGGCGGTATCCACGCTATCGGGAATTGTTTGAGCGGTTCCGCGAGCATGGATTTTCGGCCGAGAAGGCGGAAAAGTATTTTGATTCGCAGCACTTCACAGACTTGCAAGTGCTGTCGCAAATTGCATGGTTCGACGAATTCTTTCTGGAAGATGAAGACGTCGCGGCCCTGATTAGGAAAGAGCGCAGTTATTCTCTGGAAGATCAGAGTTTCGTGATTGCCCGTGAGCGGGAATTCCTGGGCAAGGTTCTACCGGCCTACGCCGATGCCGCGAAGAAGGGATCGATCGAGATTTCGGCGACGCCGTTTTATCATCCGATCCTCCCTCTGATATGCGACACCAACGCCGGCGCTGCCTCGTCGCCGGGCCTGCCCTTGCCGCAGAACCGCTTTCGCCATCCCGAGGACGCGCGCGAGCAACTGGTGCGTGCGCTCGACCTGCACCAGCAGGTGTTTGGAGTGAGGCCGCAGGGCGTGTGGCCCTCGGAAGGCAGCGTCTCAGAAGAGGCGCTGACAATCGCCCACAGCCTCGGCGTGAAGTGGATGGCCACCGACGAAGGCGTGCTCGGCCGCAGCACGGGAGTTTCTTTTCAGCGCGACGGCAATGGCCGGCTGCCGGCGCACCTGGCAGAGCGGCTCTATAACATTCACCGCTACGAAAATGGTCCGAGCGAAATGCACATGGTGTTTCGCGACCACACCATTTCGGATCTGATCGGGTTCGTCTATTCCGGGATGGACCCGGGGGAGGCTGCAAGACATCTTCTGCGCAACATCAAAGAAGCCGCGCAACCGGTGTTGGCACAAGGTCGCGATGCCGTGGTGTCGGTGATTCTCGATGGCGAAAACGCCTGGGAGTACTACCCGAAATCAGGGCGGGAATTTTTGCGGCGATTCTATGATGCGCTGCAGCGGGAGTCAGGCTTGGAGTCGCTTACGGTGTCTGAGGCTATAAGGCGGCATCGCGATCTTGCGCCTTTGAAATCTCTGGTCCCAGGTTCGTGGATTAACGCAAATTTCAATGTGTGGATCGGAGCTCCGGAAGACAATCGCGCATGGGACTATCTGAATCACGCTCGCGAATTCTATGCTCGGAATGCAAGCCAGGCCAGTGAGGCGCAACGAAAGTTGGCCTATGAAGAGATCCTGATCGCCGAAGGCAGCGACTGGAACTGGTGGTACGGTCCGGAGCATCACTCGGCTAACGACCGCGATTTTGATGAGCTTTACCGCAAACATCTTTCGAACGTCTATCAGGCTCTGGGAGCGATGCCGCCGGATTATCTCTCGCAGCCAATCACGGGCGGCGAGGTGCGTCCAGCCTTCACTCCGCAGACGGCCTATATTCATCCCCGCGTGACTGGCGACAAGATTCGCTACTTTGAATGGATGGGAGCGGCCATTTTTACGGCGGATCAGCGCGCCGGCGCCATGCACGGAAAACAGTTCCTGCTTGATTCCGTGTATGCGGGAATCGATAGCACATACGTCTACGGGCGGCTGGATTTTGCCGGTCCGGTGCCGGAGATGGAGTTTAGCCTGGTGGTGAATCTGGAGTCGTGGGCGAGCGGAGAAGCGCGTCCGCGGCGCACGCTGCGCCTCGATGCCAAGGTGCAAGATGGGAAGCTGACGGAATGGAAGGTCGGGGGAAGGGAATCCTCGCCCGATCCCTCAAGCCAGGGCGAGGAGACCGGCAAAGCGGCCTTGCTGCGGAATTTTGAATTCCGCTTACCTCTGAGTTGGCTGCTGGCGAGGCCAGTTTCAGGGAGCGACACGGGAGCAGCGAATTCCAGCGCCGTGGCAGTCGCGCCAACCAGCAGACTGAAGCTGCGCTTCAGTTTGTGGCAGAACCGTCTGCCGGTGGACGCGTTGCCGGTTGAAGGTTGGATTGAGCTTCAGTTGATCAGCGAGTGGGAGCTGGGAGCGGTGTAGATCGCCCAGGCCGATTCATAAAATCAAACGCCGAAAGCGTTGCGCCTTCGGCGTTTACGAAGCCCTCAAATATTCTACTGTCCGGCGTTCGCTACAGCTGGAGTCATCGCTAGTGGCCGGTTCAGTTCCAGCGTCAGGGTGGTTCCCGCCGGCAGTGTAGCCGAGCGATGTTTGCTGAGCCAGTGAGCGCCGGTTGAGCCCGCGCCGACCACTCCGCCGATTACGATGCCCGGCGGGCCGCCAATGAGTCCGCCGATCAGCATTCCACCGGCCGTGCCACCGCCGGTTTCGAGTTGGTCGCGGCGATCGTGTCCTGATCCCTTAAACTCGCCTTCCTGGTTTACGTCGGTGCCTTCGCCGATGTTGGTGTCGACCAGCGTCGCATCCAGAAAAAAGCGTTCGCCGGTTGGCAGGATCAGCGCCTCGGGCAGAATCCCGATAGTCGGCTTGCCCGAGATGCGGCGCGGCTCAGCCACTTTGGTGACGCGGCCTTCTATCGTGGCTCCGGCCGGGATGACCGTTCTGCCGTTGAGCACCACGGCCTGAGTCAATTGCCCGCGGAAAGGGTCGCCTGCCTTGTTACTGAAAGTGGCGAGAGTTGTCTCGAGCTTCACCATCAAGGGGGTACCGGCGGGTACAGGCGCACTGGTCTGTGCTGCACCGATTGCCGACAGCAGCAGCACGCAGGATAGAACTAGCCAATTCCTCTTCATAACTCCTCCACAAATGTCCTGCCCTTGGATCTTGCGATCCCTGCCTTGACTCTAGATTAGACCGATGGTGCGAACAATATCTAGAGTTGCCAGGGAACCAGCGAAGATAAGGGGCGTGGTGTGTTCCAGGAACGTGGAAGTGTGACTTGTGAACCATTGGTTGCGATCTTTCATCCGCTATAATCGTGAGTTTCGGAACTAGACCATGGGCAAAGACTATCGAGGCGTCGGCTATCTAACGGGCCGGCGTCTGAGCTTCCATTCGGATCTTCCCTCGAACGCAGTTCGCGTGGACGACGAATCACGACCAACCTACTCAGACAAGGACGGTAAGCGCGGTATGACGAATATTGGAGCAATCATCGGGCGCGAGGTGTTGGATTCGCGCGGCAATCCTACGGTGGAAGCGGAAGTACAGCTCCTGAACGGAGCGATCGGGCGGGCCATCGTCCCCAGCGGGGCTTCGACCGGGGAGCACGAAGCGGTTGAACTGCGCGACGGAGACGATGCCCGTTTTCTCGGCAAAGGAGTTCTCAAAGCGGTAGAAAACGTCAATGGCGAAATCGCCGACGCGCTGGCGAACTGGGACGCCTCCGATCAGCGCGGTCTCGACCAAAAAATGATCGAGTTGGACGGCACAGAGACCAAGGGGCGCCTGGGAGCGAACGCGATTCTTGCAGTCTCCATGGCTGCCGCGCGCGCGGCGGCGGCGGAATATGGCTTGCTGCTCTATCGTTATCTCGGCGGGGCAGGCGCCAATACTCTGCCGACGCCTATGATGAACATCCTCAACGGTGGGGCGCACGCCGACAACAACGTCGACTTCCAGGAATTCATGGTGATGCCGGTAGGCGCGCCTTCGTTCTCCGAGGCTCTGCGGTGGGGCGTGGAAGTTTTCCATACGCTCAAGGGAGTGCTGAAGAAGCGCGGGTACAACACTGCCGTGGGCGACGAAGGCGGTTTCGCGCCTTCGGTGAAGTCGAACGTGGAAGCCATTGAAGTCGTGCTGGAAGCGATCAACCAGGCTGGCTACAAACCGGGAGAAGAGATCGCCATCGCCCTCGACCCCGCCGCCAGCGAGTTCTATCAGGACGGGAAGTACGTTTTCAAGAAGTCCGACAAATCCGCCAAGAGTTCCGATGACATGGTGAAGTTCTGGTCGAAGTGGGCGAAAGATTATCCCATCGTGTCGCTCGAAGACGGACTCGCCGAAAATGATTGGGACGGCTGGCAGAATCTGACCAAAGAACTTGGCGGCAAGATTCAACTCGTGGGCGACGATTTGTTCGTCACCAATGTTCAGTTTCTGCAAGAAGGAATCGACAAAGGCGTCGCCAACTCGATTCTGATCAAAGTCAATCAGATCGGCACGGTTAGTGAAACCCTCGACGCCATCGATTTGGCCCGCCGCAACGGCTACACGTCGATCATCTCGCATCGCTCCGGCGAAACCGAAGATACGTTCATTGCAGATCTTGCCGTTGCCACTGGCGCGGGCCAGATCAAGACCGGATCCGCCTCCCGCACGGATCGCGTCGCCAAGTACAATCAGCTGCTGAGAATTGAATCGGAGTTGGGAGATGGCGCGAGGTTTTTGGGGATTAAATCGCTGAACTATAGAGGATAGAGCCGTTACCGGTCGTTGGTCGTTGGCGAACCAACAACAAACCACTCCGTGCCAGATCGGCGTCCCACTAGCATCGGTGCTCGAGTCCAAGCCAACGACTAACGACCAACGCCGTCCTACTCGTTCGTGATCGTCACCTTATTCCCGTCCAGCTTGGTGAATGTGATACTGAACTTTTCGTTGTAACAGTGCGCCCGGTCCTGGAGCATGCTGATGGCCAGGGCCTCACCCAGAGTCATCGACCAATCGGTGTCCGAGCGCCAATGGATTCCGGCGAGGACGCCGTGACCGAAGCTGACGTTGCGCGCCAGCTTGTTCAGTTCGCCGCCAACAGTGATCTGGCCCGCGTCCGAGCCGGTGTAAGCGCCCAAAGACAAGCCATCGCTTGAGGGAACCTGCGGGTTGGGGATCACGTAATTCTCGTCGAAGAAAAACTTCAGGAAAGTAATGCAGGCGCCCGCCACCGTTCCGTGACCGGTGGGATACGACGGGTGAGTCGGCGATCCCTCGGGAAAAGGTTGTGAGAGCAGATACGTTCCATACTTGCTGAAGCTCTGCGCGACGGCCTGAGAATTCAGAACATTGCTATTCAGCGTGGCCTTGATCTTGTTCTGGTTGCCGGTCAAGATCTGGTGCAGAACGCCTCCGCCGGCCTCCGGACGATGGGTGAGGTGAATCAGCCACTTCTGGTACCAGACGCGATTGAGGGCGCGGCCGGCGCACTCGCCCTGGGAGGCGGCGTAATCCGGTCCACCAAAAGTACCGAAACCATTTTGGGTGCGCGAACCGATATAAGGATTGCCGGGGTTCACGGGCGCCTTCAAAGTTTGCAACACGAGGAAGGCGAGCAGATATCCCTGATAGACCACGTCGGCGTGCGTCCAGGCAGAGAGCCCCCGACCGTCATGCAGGTAGCGGCGAGTGGAATCGACTTGGTTGCTAAGGCCCGTGCTTATGCCGTTCTGCACCTGCAGGAACGTGGTGGTGTCGGTCATGTAGTCGATGTTCGGCAGGTAGGTATTCATCAACTGGTCAATCGGCTGCTGGCCAAAGCTGGTGGGCGTAATCATCAACTGCGACATGTAAGGGCCGATGGTTTCGCCGGGGAACGTGCCGCGGAACAGAAGATTGGGAGTCACGTTGCCAAAATTGTCTCTGGGGCCGCGATAGCTGGACTGGGCGGTAAGTTCGGCGGCGGCGGCGATGGCGGTTGCGTTGGAGGCGTAGTCGGTGAATGCGACGTCGCGCAATAATGAAGCCCAATACATCTCGATCAATTGCGTGCCGTAAGCGGCACTGGAAATCTGGTCGAAGGGAGGAACGACAGGCAATCCGGTGGGATCTCCGGGAGAGGTAGCGTTGCCGAACTGCACCGAGTCGAGACCTTCCATGTCGTAGCAATAGGAGCCTTGCGGGCCATTGAGGGTGCGGGTGCCTCCGATGATGATGGCTTCGAAGTCGCTGTTCGTACCGCTCTTCAAAGCTTTCTTGAAGGAAGACCACGCCGCCGGATTTACTACGCCGATGTCGTCTTGCAGTAAGCCTTTGCTGTAGCTGGCGGAGTGATCGGAATAACGGTTCTCGTCGCCGTTGGTGGTGTGAGGAGGAACGGCAACCAGAGAGTCCGCGGTGGCGGCGGCCACTCGAAGGGCCAGGGATTTGGCCACGCGCGCATTGAACGAGGGCGTCACACCGCCGGCGGAAGCATTGGCCGAACTGGTCTGAGCGGCGGCTGCCGGACCTTTGCCCAGTACACTCGCGGCCACCGTCGCGGTGGCCGCAGTGCCTAACTTACCTAAGAAACTGCGTCGACTGGCGGAGCGGACCTCGGCCCCGTTTTCCGAGGGAGCTTGGGTTTGGTTCGAATGATCGGCGGCAGCAGTGGTCTGGGAGGATAGGGTCATTATCTGTCCTTGTGCGAAAAGTTAAGGATCGACGAATCACAGCTTTTGCAGTCTGGGAGCAAAAAACTTATGGTGCGGGTTCTATCCTGACGCGGTTCCCGAGGTCAAGGGGTCTAATTACTCTGGCCGAGTACAGAGGCGTACTTGATAAGGAGAAGCCCTCGACTGAAGGCCCTCAGCCTTTATGGGACAGCCTCTTGACTTAGTCCATGACTTAGCTACAATGAAGGTATGGAAGTGAACATCCACCAGGCCAAGACCCACCTCTCCCGTCTGCTGGAGCGCGTCGCAATGGGCGAGGAGGTGGTGATTGCCAAGGCCGGAACTCCGGTCGCAAAACTGGTTCCAGTGAAGAAGACGCCAAAGAAGAGGGTCTTCGGCAGCGCGAAGGGTGACTTCACAGTTCCGGACGATTTCAACGATCCCGATCCCGACATTGAGGACCTGTTCTATAACGGACCTCTTCTACCGAAATGAAGGCCATCCTCGACACCCATGCATTCTTGTGGGCGCTTGCCGGGGATGCGAGGATGTCGCGTCACGCCCGCGACATTTTTGCCGGACCCACCGATCTTTCGCTGAGCATCGCAAGCATCTGGGAGATTCTTATCAAGGTACAGTCGGGCAAGCTGAACTTCCCTCGTCCTGCGGGTCCATACGTGCTCAGCAAATTGGCGGAGAACAGGATCGAGACGCTCCCCATCAGCCTTGATCATTTGCTCTCTATCGAGCGTCTCCCCATGCATCATCGCGACCCGTTCGATCGCATGTTGATTGCGCAGAGCATGGAAGAAGACTGGCCGATCATCACGGCGGACCCAATGTTCAAGCAGTATCCCATCCGGGTAATCTGGTAAGTTCATCTGTACTCTCCTTTTCAAACCTCATACAAGGGAGCGTTCTCAAAATATGCTTCGTCCGAAACCACTCATCCTCATCATCCTCGACGGCTGGGGATACCGCGCCGAGACTAAAGCTAACGCCATCGCGCTGGCGCGCAAGCCGACCTATGATCGCCTGCTGCGCGAATATCCCAATACGCTCATTCATACCAGCGGACCGTTCGTCGGCCTGCCCGAGGGACAGATGGGCAACAGCGAGGTCGGGCATCTCAATATCGGCGCGGGTCGCATCGTGCACATGGACATCACTCGTATCGACCTGATGATCCAGAACGGCGGGTTCTTCTCGCATCCCGTGCTGCTCGCGGCCATGAAGCATGCGCGCATGGGCGAGCGGAGATTGCATCTTTTCGGCCTGCTCTCCGACGGCGGCGTGCACTCGCAACAGGCGCATCTCTACGCGCTGCTGAAGATGGCGAAGCAGAATGGGGTCGACCGCGTCTTCGTACACGCGTTCATGGATGGCCGTGACACGCTGCCCACCAACGGCGTTGGCTATCTTGAACAGTTGCAGCAGAAAATGCGGGAATACAATTCCGGCAAGATTGCTACGGTGAACGGCCGCTATTACGCGATGGACCGCGACCGCCGGTGGGAACGCATCGCCAAAGGATACAACGCGATGGTATTCGGGGACGTGGAGGGCGGCGAGTACGCCGATCCAGTGCAGGGCATGAAAGATTCCTACAACAAAGGCGTGACCGACGAGTTTGTCGTTCCGTTTGTGTGCACCGACAAAAGCGGCACGCCTCTGGCGACGATTCGCGACGACGATGCTTGCATCTGTTTTAACTTTCGCGCCGACCGCGTCCGCCAGATCACGCGCGCACTGGCGCGAAACAGCGGGCTGAACGAGAAAGGCGGCAGTGATCTCCCGGGCGCGGCCGATCTCGATACCACCATTCCGCGAGACCGGCTTCCGAAAAATCTGCATTACGTCTGCATGACGCAGTACGACAAGAATTTCAGTTTGCCAGTTGTTATTCCGCCGGAATCGATGGCAAACATTTTGGCCAATGTGATGGGCGGTCTTAACATGCGTAACCTGCGCGTGGCCGAAACTGAGAAGTATGCCCACGTTACATATTTTTTCAATGGGGGCGTGGAGCAGCCTTTCCCCGGGGAAGAGCGCGTACTTGTACCTTCGCAGAAGGTTGCAACTTACGATCTGAAACCGGAGATGAGCGCTGGTGGAATCGCCGACGCAGTTGTGAAGGCCACGGAAGAGGGAACTTTCGACGTCGTTATTGTGAATTTTGCGAATGCCGACATGGTCGGCCACTCGGGCAAGATTGAGCCGACGGTGAAGGCCGTGGAAACGGTAGACGCATGCTTGGGCCGCATCGAAAGCGCTGTTCGCGCCAAAGGCGGCGCCATGTTGATCACCGCCGATCACGGTAATGCCGAAATGATGATCGATCCGGCCACAGGCGGGCCGCACACGGCGCACACTACAAATCCCGTGCCGTTCATTGTGGTCGCGGAAGATGCTAACCAGTACACGCTACAGCCCAACGGTTCGCTGCGCGATATTTCGCCGACCATGTTGGGGATGCTGGGTGTCGACGAACCCAAAGAAATGACGGGCACGGACCTGCGCGCTTTCTTGAAAAGCAAAAAATAGGACCAAAGTTGACCTTGTGCGAATTTCCGTCAATCGGTTCCAGAGAAGCCGCTAGTTCCAACAGGCTGTCCTCGGCTCAAGCAGGTGGCGCCTTTGCCGTTCACTTCGAATCGGACAGTTCCCGATTCATCCGCACAGAAAGTCTTCATCCCGGAATCCTGTTCTGTGGGCACTGCAATCACCCGGAACTTGGATGCGGGAGTGCCCACGCAGTTGGTGAGCGAAAAGTGATATCCACTGGATTCGTCTGCGGCGAAGTCGGAAGCGTAATATTCGGAGGCCTGACCCGCCGTACTCTCGCCCTTGCCGAACAGGTCGGCCAGGTTACACGCATATCCCAGATCAGGATGATTCGATGCATACCTCGCCTCCGCCGACGCGATCATACTGATCCGAGCGGACGCCATGCTTTCATTGGTTTCGTCTTCCTGCTTGCGGATCCCCAACAGGTAGTCGGGATCCGTGAGGGGGACATGCGCAGCCAACGTCGCCTCGGTTAGCCGCCAGATTTCCTTCTCCTGAGTCATGGAGAAAATCAAGCGCGGAATGACGGGCAAGAAATCCGGCGCGCCGTCGCGGTAAACGTGAATGGAAAGTTCAATCTCCTCGCTCTCTCCCATCAAATTGTCGCGCTCCACAATCACTTCGGTCCTAACCTTCTGACGGCCTTCCTCCTGTTCCGATGTGAGAAGAGTTGGGCCGAGATCAAAAGTTTCCGTATGCCCCTGCGCCGTCAACTGCTGGCCGATCGTCGAAATCTTTTGGACCATGGAAGTCGCCGAAGTGTCGCCTTTGCGAATGAGAGTGCGGCTCGCCACAGCGGGCAAATGCTTGATGAAGGCGTCGGGACTCTTGCTCAGGAACATCTCAATCAAAGCCTGACGCGCGGTCTGCGGCGGTGGAGTCGGTGCCTGGGCTTGCGACAAAACCACTGCGGTTGCGAACAGCAGAATGAAGTACGGGTTACGCATTGTGTCCTCCGCACGACCGGCATTCGACCGAAAATACCTTCTAAGACTCCACAGGGCTGTCCAAAGTTCCTGCCAGTCGTATAGATGCTGGAACGAGCCCTCGAGACTTTCTTGCCGCAAGACGCATCTGCGCCCCTCCTTTCTGTGATTAAATCTTCGCAGTCATGAAGCTGCTGATGGTTGTGCACCACCGGTTTGACCTGTGGAACGCTCCGGCATGGTTCTCCGAACGGCTGGGGAAAGAGTTTCCGGGGCTGGAGGTTGTCCATCGGGATCGCTACGAAAGCGTCGAAGAACATCTGCGCGATGCCGAGATCCTCTTCGCATTCTCGCTCCGAGGCGAACAATTCAAGTTCGCGCAGAAGCTGCGGTGGATTCACGCGCCCACCGCCGCGGTGCATCAATTGCTATTTCCGGAGTTGGTTAACAGCGATGTGGTTCTAACCAATGCTCGCGAGGTGCACGGTCCGGTGGTGGCCGAGCATGTGATCGCCCTGATCTTCGCGCTGGCAAAGAAGATTCCACAAGCAGCGCGGTTGCAGCAGCAACATGTCTGGGGGCAAGACGCGATCTGGAACGATGGTCCACGTCCTCGCGAAGTCGCGGGCGCGACGCTGGGACTGATCGGGCTCGGCAGCATCGGACGCACCGTGGCCCGCATGGCCTCGGCTCTCGGAATGCGGGTGATCGCCGTGCGAGAACATCCGGAGAAAGAAAATCCCGAGGGAGTGGCTGAAGTGTATGTTCCAGCACAGATAAACGAGTTGCTCTCTCAATCAGACCATGTCGTGGTCGCCGCGCCGCTTACCGAGGCCACGCGGGGCCTGATCAATGAGGAGCGTCTAGCGGCGATGCGGCGGGACGCTTATTTGATTAATGTGGGACGTGGTCCGCAAGTGGATGAGGCCGCGCTTGCCAATGCCTTGCGCAACCGTCGCATTGCCGGGGCGGCGCTCGATGTTTTCGAGCAGGAACCGCTGCCACCCGGGTCGCCGCTGTGGGAACTCGACAATCTGCTCATCACACCGCACACCGCCGGGTTAACGGAAAGGCTCTGGCAGCGCCACTACGAGTTGTTTTCGGAAAATCTCCGGCGTTTCCTGACCGGCAGGCCGCTGTTGTTTATCGTGGACAAGCACAAAGGATACTGAGCAGCTAGTGCTTATCCGGCCGTCTCATCGAGTCAAGATGCTTTAGAATTCGTCAGCGCTCGCGTAGTGGCGACCGCCTCGAACCGGAACCTCTTCACCGCAAAAATTCCAAGCACGATGAAAATCGCCATGACGATCAGTTGAACCACCAGAAACGGTGGCTCTTTTCCCGTCGGAGCGAGCGCGTGCGCAGCCGGCACTTTCAGAAAGATCTGCGCCACAAGGACAAAGACATTGAAATAGAGAGCGAACACGGCACTGACCACATAGATGGACCGCCAGGTACCCGCCATCTGACGAGCATATCGCGCCACAATCGCAACCGCGAGCGCCACCAGAGAGAGGATGCCGAGCACGTGCGATGGCAAGAGGTGTTCGAACGGAAAGAGGAAACCGGTCAAGCTCGTCAGGACTGTGGTCACCAGAAAAACCATGGTCGCGCCGTCGAAGCGTTTTCCGAGGAGCATCCCGTACACGACCAGTAGTCCCGAGCCGATACCCACGAGGCTTATCAGCACGTGGACGAGTGTAATCGTCGACAGAGACATACCTAGAACCATAGCGCCATCCTTCAGGATCAGAATGTTACGTCCAACGGGAGGAAACTACAAGGAGTTGGCGACAAGGAGGTTTGGGCGGATGTTCGGAGTCGACTGACCTCCGCTTCCGTTCTGGCCGGCCCTTGGCGTGCTACAGTTTTCTCTCAGGCAATTGCGCCGACCGAATGCGCTGCTCTGAACTTCATGGAACCCCGACTGATTTGGATCAATCTGCTGGTGAAGCTGGGCGTCGCTGCCGCCGTGTCCAGCAGCCTGGTGCGATCGAAGGAGTTCAAGTCCCTCTTGTTTCGCGAGGAGCGTGCGTTTCGGCAGAAATTCTATTTGGTATTGTGGATGGCGCTACCCATCATGATCGGGGTGTGGATTCGCTTTTCGGCGAAGAGCTTTCTCGCTGGAGATTTGAGTTTTGAGACTGCGCTTTTGCTGGGTGTGATTGGAGGACGCTGGTCCGGGTCTCTCGGCGGCGTTCTGATGAGCGTACCCGCGGTGCTGCACGGCGAGTGGGCGGCCCTGCCGTTTTTAGTGCTCTGTGGCTTTATCGCGGGACAACTTCGCGCCATGGCCGCCGATAAAGATGATATCTGGTCCTTCTCTCCCTTCATCGATCAAAGCATTTTTCGCATTATCCGCCGGAATCTGCCGCGTCCGCGCCTGTTCGACTGGCAGGTTATGTTCTTCACAACGGTTGTGGGCTTGCGGTTCGTGCAGACGCAGCTGGCGCGATACTTTCCGCATGCCATCTTCAGCATTGAGAGTCCCGAGAACTTTTGGGTGTGGGGTGCGATCTACGCGGCTTCGGTAACGGCCATTGGGATTGAGCTCAAAATCTTCAATAGCGTTCGCATCCAGATCAAACTTGAGGAGCAAGAGCGGTTGCTCTTGCACGCTCGGATGGAGGCGCTGCAGAACCAGATTAATCCGCACTTCCTCTTCAATACACTGAATTCGATTTCTTCGCTGGTGCGCTTCGATCCGGATACGGCGCGCGAAATGATTTCCAAACTGGCCACAATCCTGCGACGGTTGCTCAACAGCGCGGATTCTTTTGTGCCGCTGAGGGAAGAAGTGGAGTTCATCGATAACTATCTCGATATCGAAGTGGTCCGCTTCGGCACCGATAAACTCCGCGTCGTGAAGGAACTCGCGCCCGAGTCCCTGGACGTGATGGTTCCCAGCATGCTGTTGCAGCCGCTGGTGGAGAACTCGATCAAGCATGGACTGGCGTCGAAGGTGGAGGGCGGCAGCATCTACCTGCGCAGCCGCTTGTCCGACTCAGGGCTGGTGATTGAGGTGGAAGACGACGGGGTTGGAATGGATGCGACCAAGCCGAACGAGGCCGGCAGTACGGGAGGCGCGGGAATCGGCATGGCCAACATTTCCGAGCGGCTGCAGGTTTTGTATGGAGACACGGCTCGCATGACCATCGACAGTCACGAAGGGAAGGGAACGCTGGTGCGGATTCGTCTGCCGCTTCTGCAGACGGCGGGCGCGGTTCCGGAAGGCTTCTACGAAGAGCGTTCGATCACGCGCCGGTAAAAAGCCTCGTACTGGGGAACGATCTTGCTGGAGCAGAAACGCGACTTCGCAACGGCGCGAGATGCTTTACCCATGGCGCGCAAGGCGGGCTCATCGTTGAGAAGCTGGATCGCGTATCGTGCCATCGTATCCACATCGCCCACGTCTGCGAGATAGCCGCTGGTGCCGTGTTCGATCACTTCCGGCACGCCGCCGGTGCGGGTGGCTATCGGCACGGTTTCACAGGCCATCGCTTCCAAAGCCGCCAAACCGAAAGACTCCAGTTCGCTCGGCATAAGCAGGATGTCGGCGATACCAAGCTTTTCCTGCACTTGATCCTGTTTGCCGAGGAAAAGAACATCTTCGTGAAGTCCTTTTTGTACGGCCAGCCATTCGGCCACCGAACGATCTGGGCCGTCGCCGATCAGCAAAAGTTTTGATGGAATTTGCTTGCGCACTCGATCAAAGATCTCGATTACATCGGTAACTCGCTTTACCGGACGAAAGTTGGACAGGTGTACCAGCAACCGCTCGCCATGGGGAGCATACTCGGCGCGCAACTCGGCGGAGTTTGTGCAGCGGGTATAAACATCGCAATTCACCGAGTTATAGATGACTTCGATCTCTTTCTTTACATCGAAGACCCGCATGGTGCGGTCGCGCAAATAATTGGAAATGGCGGTGACGCCGTCGCTCTGATCGATGGAATAACGCGTGATGGGCAGATAAGAACGGTCAAGCCCCACCAGAGTGATGTCTGTGCCGTGCAGCGTGGTGACGAAGGGCAGGCGGCGGCCGCGGGGGCCGTCAGCGAGCATCTGGCGCGCCAGCAGCGCGCTTACGGAATGCGGAATGGCATAGTGAACGTGCAACAGATCGAGGTCGTAAAGTTGGGAAACCTCGGCCATGCGCGTGGCCAGCGCCAGATCGTAGGGCGGATAGTCAAATAAGGGATATCGCGAGACTTCCACTTCGTGATAGTGAATGTTGGGTTCTTCGCCGCGAAGGCGAATGGGCTGGGCGTAGGAAATGAAATGAATCTCGTGACCGCGCTGCGCCAATTCCAGCCCGAGTTCCGTTGCCACCACGCCGCTGCCGCCGTAAGTGGGATAACAGGTGATTCCAATCTTCATGCTGCGAGGTCCGCCCTTTAGTTCCGGTCAGGTTCTGTATTCGATGGCTGGAAACAAGATACGATGCAGATTTAATAGGAAACAGGATAGCTCGACAGCAAGGGTCCCATGTTTGCGCGGGTCTGTGCGAGGGCCTACCGGAGCTACTCGGTAGCGGCGCGTGCGGCGGCGGAAATGCTCGGGTCCAGTTTGTCGAGATGAGCCTGGAATTTTTGTTTGGACTCTTCTATGAGACCAGTAAACTCGATGCCCATGCCGACTCCCGGATCACGCGTGCGAACAATGGCGGTAGCGGAGATGCGTTCCTCCTCGATCCAGAACTCCACCCGCAGCGAGGTCGAGATCGGCAATGGCATGACCGTCTCAACATAACAGCCGTTGCCGCTGATGTCTGTTGCGTTCACCCGCATGGGAGTGTTGACACGCTCATCGCGGAATTCGAGGGGGAAGGAAATCTTGTGGCGCTGGAATCTTCTGCGATTATCATGCCGCACAGCCGGCAGGTTGGACCGCATCTCAGCCGGCAGTTGGGCTAGCCACGGACACTCCTGATCCACCACTAATTGAACGCCGATCTGAACCTTCTTCAGTCCACCGGCTTCCATCACCCAGATTACTTTGCAGCGAGCCTTCTTGGTCTCGTATTGCACACCAATGACGTCGCCGACCTTTAAGTCGTGTTCGAGCCCGCAAATGCACGCGCCGGTAGCGCTAACATTCTGGGCATTCGCAGTTTGATTGAAGGGTCGATTATCGGCGCCCATTCCCCACACACGTATGCGCAGGTCCAAGGTCGCGCGCGGAGCTGCCCCCGAGGCAGACATCATAAACGCCTCCCAGCTTGAGTCTTCTGAGCCGGATCTAATCCAATCATAACCTGATGGCGGGAACTCCTAAGATTACGAAAGTCATCGAGCGACATTTACGAAGGGTGTGAGACCACTAGCATTAAGGACCAGCGTTAGTCGACAGCAGGTCGCGATACGAAACTAGTTCGATCCGGCAATCTAATAGCAACTCTCGTACCTCGGGCATGGTTAAAACCCGCAACTCAATCTCGCGTGACTGGCGCAGGCGAGTGCTGGCTCGTTGCAGGTCCGCGTCATTGTAGCCGGGGTGGCAGACAAATTCCCACGTACCGTCTGGGATGACCTCTGCGATGGCGCGGAAGAGCTTTTCGTCCAACGTACCGGTCACGACGATGCCCAAGGTACCATCAGGAGTTTCCAGTCCCTCCCGCCTGACGGCATCGCGAAACTTGCCGGCAAGAGTGCGGAGGATTCGCACCTCGGCGTATCGCGTCCAGAGAGCGGGCCGCGCCAACAACTTCCCGGACTTCAGCGGTTTGCTGGGGCCAAACGGATTGCGAATGCCGCGAACGCCGCAGGCACGCGCAGCGCGCAGCACGGGCCGCAGGACCGCGGGAAATGAGTGAGTGTGCTTGTGAGAATCGAGATGAGTGACGGTGATGCCGGCCGATTGAATCTTGCGAATCTGAGCGCTGGTCTCTGCTTCGATCTCGGCGGGATCCAAGCGGTCGGCCAGGGCTCGAAAGGCAAAAGACTTGAGTCCGTCGCGGAAGCGGGCGGAGCCTGAGTTTTCGGAGGTGATCGTGCGCAGGCGATCCGCCGCAAGAACCGGCTGGCCGTCAATCAATACGACGTGGCAGCCGACGCTGAGTTGAGGAAGCTGCTTCGAGAGTTGAACCGCGTCGCCGAAGGCGGGCCCAGTGGCCATCAACGTGGAGGAAGTCACGATGCCGTGAGTGTGAGCTTTGGCAATGGCGCGATTCACTCCCGGGGTGAGACCAAAGTCATCGGCATTGACGATGAGGCGACGCACCGCGACAGTCTAGCAGGGAGCGCGAAGCCGATGTTTGACCGTCTTTTCGCGGGTCGCATATACTCGCTCAGACGCTATCGCGCGTCCAATCAAGTTCTGCAATGCCCTTGCCCGGAGCGAAGCTAGAGGCATTTAGTCTTGCCGAGCGAGCAGCGGGCGGTTAGCTCAGCTGGTTAGAGCGCCTGCCTTACAAGCAGGAGGTCGCAGGTTCGAGTCCTGCACTGCCCACCATTTTTCCCTTGCAGTGAGGTTAAGTTTGTATCGCGAGGATTTCTGACCAAAGCCTCGCAACCCTCGCGCCCGGCAGACACTCCAAAGCATAACGTGAAAGAGACGACCTTCGCCCGGAGTAGTGGAATCCTTCTGCATATAACGTCTCTTCCTGGAAGCCACGGCATCGGCGATCTGGGAAGCTCGGCGCACGAGTTCGTCGAATTTCTGGCCGCGTCGGGACAGAAAATCTGGCAGGTGCTGCCGCTTGGCCCCACAGGATACGGCGATTCTCCTTATCAGCTGTTCTCGGCTTTCGCAGGCAACCCTCTGCTCATCGATTTGAAATCGCTGCGGGGGCAGGGACTGCTGTCTTCGCTGGATTTGGAAACTGCGGTGGGGCTTCCTGAGGATCATGTGGAATACGCCGACGTCATCGAGGTTAAGCAAGGCCTGGTGGGCAAAGCCGCTTACGCGTTTCTCACGGACGCTGCTCGGGCGGACCGAGAAGCTTTCGGCGATTTCTGCCAGTCCCATGCCGACTGGCTCGACGATTATGCGCTGTTTATGGCATGCAAGAATTTCTACAAGAACGCGGCGTCGGTCTGGTCGGATTGGGCCCTTCCCATACGGAGGAGAGATGCGGGAGCAGTAAAAGACTGGCGAGAAAGATTAGCTCCCCAGATCGAGATCCATAAGTTTGCCCAGTTCGAATTCTTCCGCCAATGGGAGAAGCTCAAGGCACACTGTCAGGGGTACGGAATAAGCATCATGGGTGACATCCCGATCTATGTAGCGCACGACAGTGCCGATGTGTGGAGTCATCCGGAATTGTTTCGGCTCGATGAGCTGGGGAGGCCCACAGCAGTTGCCGGCGTGCCACCCGACTACTTCAGTGCCACGGGCCAACTTTGGGGGAATCCACTCTATCGGTGGGATGTATCGGCTGCTTCCGGCCATCGTTGGTGGATTGAACGCTTTCGAGCTTCTCTGAAGCTGTTCGATCTGGTGCGACTGGATCACTTTCGCGGCTTCGAGGCATATTGGGAAATTCCGGCAGATGCTTCGACGGCGCAGTCGGGCAAATGGGTCAAGGGTCCGGGAGCGGATTTTTTTCGCACGGTTAAGGCTGAATTGAAAACGCTGCCGTTCGTTGCCGAAAACCTCGGAGTGATCACTCCTGAGGTGGAGGCGTTACGCAATGAGTTTGGTTTCCCGGGAATGAGCCTGCTGCAGTTTGCGTTTGGCAACGATCCTCAAGGACCGAGCTTCCGGCCTCACAATTATTCCCGCGAACTGGTGGCTTACACCGGCGGACATGACAATGACACTACCGTTGGTTGGTGGACGAGTTCGGGAATCGGCGAGAGCACGCGGAGCGCCGAGGATATTCGCAAGGAACGCGATTTCACGCGAGCTTATTTAGGATTTGAGGACGAGCCGGTGAACTGGGTGTTCATTCGAACGGTGATGGCGTCGGTGGCAAACACTGCAATCGTTCCATTGCAAGATGTTTTGGCTTTGGGCAGTGAAGCGCGAATGAATCTACCGGGGACCTTGAGTGGAAACTGGAGGTGGCGTTTCAAGCCGGGCGCCTTGACGAAGGATTTGAGCGAACGTTTGCGGGAGATAGTCACGCTTTACGATCGCTGAACCGCAGGATCCCAACTCTAGGCGGCTTTAGAGCGGCGAAAGTTCGTCTTCGTTTGCCTCCTTCTTCTCGCGCACGAATCTTTTCTCCAGGAATTGCTGGGCTAGCTCTCTTCCTCCAATCCCGAAGGCGATCGCTAAGCCAAGCATCAGGGCTCCGAAGGCGATTCCAAAGGCAACCAGCATGGTTTGTTCCGCCAGGCCGAGTTCTTCAAAAACCACAGACAACACGAAGACGATGATGATGCTCCGGACAGCTAGGCTCAAGAGCTTGGGTGAAGGAACGTTCGCATTGACCGCAGCCAACAAAGCCGCGCGAGAAAAGAAGCTGGCCGCCAGCAGTCCGAAAAACATGAGGAACATGGCCACAAAGAGCCGCGGGAGAAAGAAGAAGAATCGCCCGATCTGCTCTTGCAAGCCAAGGATGCCCAGTACACTGACCCCCAGCAAAATAAACCCCAGCCAGACCAGCCAGAAAACAAATCGGCTGACGACTTCAGTGGCCGGAGGGAGAGCGGCTTTGGTGAGCAATTGAGATGCGCCGGCATTCTCCGAAAGCCGGTCGAAGTGGATGAGGCGAAGAATGCTGCGCAAAAGGATTTTCACAACATAGGCCGCCGCCCATCCGGCAAAGCCCAGGATGAGCATTACGATGAGACGAGGAAGATAGTGGGCGAATCCTCGGGCCAGTTCATGCGCCGCCTGACTCAGTTCACTAATTATCATTTCCCGCATAGTTACCTCACTCTCTCGATTTCCACATCTGCAGCAGATACGGTTTCAATCGCTCGAATTCAAGGCATAAGATTTCGATATTTTTCTCGACGTCCTCAGCGGAGCCATTTCGGTTTTCAGTGATGAAGGTCAGCGCCCTGCCGCGAAACAGGGGCGCGAGGGACTGGATAATGTGGTCCCGGCTGATCACGGCCTTCTGATAGGACGCGGCAAACTCGTAAATCGTCTTCGCCCATAGTTCCGCCGAGTAATGAAAATCCGCTTCATCCATTCCTGCGATTGCGCGCAGTTCCTCCAGTGTGGAGGGAGAAAGGATTGACTGAAATACAGATGCCAATTCGGATACTCCGGTCGAGAACATCTCTCGCAATCGCTTTCGATTAATCCGCATCGGATCCAGCAGCACCTCATGGTCTGGACCCAAAGTTGGGCCCGGTTGCGAACCAGCCACAGCACTCCACATGGGAAAGTCCGGCTCCATTGCGGAGAATAAGGGGCCAACCGTTTGTCTCAGCGCAGGCACAAGGTCGGAGCCACGACGTTCGATGTATTCCTTTTGTCCCAGAAAGACCTGGCAGGTGCGGTGCTGACCCGTGATTGCAGCTAAGGTGAAACGCAACTCGGTGCCGTCACCGTCGGTCGCATCGGCCCATTTGTTTTGGGTAAGAAATTCGCCGCCGAATCGGCCGGAAAATCCAAACTCTTGCGCGTACGGTTCGCGGATTCTTACGCCATAAAGGGCGCGCGTCATGGGATAGAGCAGATTCGTGATCAGCAGTCCTTCAAACTTATGCCTGCGGTAAGCAGGGCTCACCAGATCGTAGCCCTCGTTGCGAACGGGCCGAAGAAGTTTCGCAAGCCACTCGCCCTCGATAGTGGAGGATTCGGGCGACATTACCACGCAGGCTTTGGCCTGGAGCAGTTCGGCGGCGGACAAGATGGTACGTATGGCAGTCTTGCTCTCCGGACTATTCCCGTACCTTGTGCTGATCGCGTGCAGAGTGCGCAAGGCGTTGAGATTCGAGCCGGGACGGACATCGTCGATCGAGATACCGGTCACCAGTTCGGGAGTCCCGTCTCGCGAGCCGCCATCGGCATTGATAATCACGGCGCGCTCCCTGGGGAACCAGCGCAGGATTCCCTCCTGTATGGTTTTGACGATCGAACCAATGGTCTTGGCGTTGTTGTGGGTCGGCAAGCCCACGAGGATGTCCACTTCGCCCACGTTAATCAGTTGGCGAAGGAAGTCATCGGTTAGGAAAGTCTCTTCAGCCAATGGCGTCTCCGCAAAGGGTCAGGCCGCGACCAGAGCCGTGATGTGAGGTCGTCTTCACAGTTTATACACGCTGCATTCGATCAGATTCGGCGCAGGCGAAACCAGTAAAACTGATACGGACCCAGGGTCAGCAAATAGGGCAAGTCCCCCACACGCGGAAAAATGTTCTTGCCGAACATCTCAATGGGGATACTGCCCTTGTAGCGTTTCATATCCAGCTCCACAGCCTGCGCCGTGCCAGAAAGATTATTGACCACCAGCACCGACTCATTGCCCAACCGGCGAACGTAGGCCAGTATTCGGTGATTGGCGGGACGAAGAAACTCAATGGATCCTCTGCCGAACACCGCCGTTGACCTGCGCACCGCGATAATGCTCTGCATCCAGTGCAGCAGAGAATGACCGCTTCCCAGTTGCGCTTGGACGTTCACCGCGGGATAACCATAGACCGGATTCTGGATCAACGGAGCGTAGAGCCGGTCCGGTTCGGTATTGGAGAATCCCGCGTTCCATCCACCGGTCCACTGCATGGGAGTTCTAACTCCGTTGCGGTCGCCAAGATTAATATTATCGCCCATGCCGATTTCATCCCCGTAATAAATGATGGGAGTGCCGGGCAAGGACATCAGCATGCCGTTCATCAGTTCAATGCGTCTGCGGTCGTTATCGAGGAGCGGCGCCAGGCGACGGCGAATTCCCAGGTTCAGCCGCATGGTCTTATTTTCGGCGTAGGAATCGTACATGTAGTCACGTTCCATGTCGGTGACCATCTCCAGCGTTAGTTCGTCATGGTTGCGCAAGAACAGCGACCACTGGCAGGTGGGCGGAATTTCCGGGGTCTGCTGCAGAATTTCCGTGATGGGCTTGCGATCTTCCAACTTTAGCCCCATGAACATGCGTGGCATCAAGGGAAAATGAAACGCCATGTGAAATTCGTCTCCGTTGCCGAAATATGGCCGAAGATCCGCAGGCCACTGGTTGGCCTCGGCCAGCAACATGCGTCCGGGGAAATTCTCATCGAGCCTGTGACGAAAGTCTTTCAGGATGGCATGAGTTTCCGGCAAGTTTTCGCAATTTGTACCTTCCCGTTCCACCAGGTAGGGCACTGCGTCCAGTCGAAATGCGTCAACGCCCATTTCCAGCCAGAAACTCATGACCTTCCACATCTGTTCCCGAACCGCGGGATTGTCATAGTTGAGATCGGGCTGATGGCTGAAGAAGCGATGCCAGTAGTAAGCCTTTGAAATCGGGTCCCAAGCCCAGTTCGATTTTTCAGTGTCCAAAAAAATGATGCGTGTTCCCTTGTACCGTTCGTCGGTGTCGCTCCAGACATACCAGTCGCGGCGGGGATTGTCGCGGGAACTGCGTGACTCCTGAAACCACGGGTGCTGATCGGAGGTGTGATTCAGCACCATCTCGATGATGACGCGAATGCCGCGATCATGTGCGGAATCGAGAAGCTTGCGGAAATCCTCCAAAGTGCCGTAGCTGGAGTGGACGGCGGTGTAATCCGCGATGTCGTAGCCGTCGTCTCGCAGAGGTGAGGGGAAAAACGGCATCAGCCAGATCGCGTTGACGCCAAGATCCTGCAGGTATCCGAGTTTTTGTTCCAGACCTTGAAAATCGCCGATGCCATCGTCGTTGCTGTCGTAAAAAGTGCGAACGTGGACCTGGTAAATAACTGCGTCTTTGTACCAAAGCACGTCTTGAGTCAGTGGCAACTTATTCCTCCTGAACGACGGTCACTACGTTTCTAGCAGGGTGGAAGACAAAGTTTATATGGGGTGAAAAGGGTAGTCTGCGCGATCAGTCGGCCTGCCATTAAGAAATAATCGCGGATTCTGAAAGTCCAGCGGACATCTCGAACCTTGCTTTCCGGTGTCTATTCTACAAGGACCTCATTGAAGGTCCGCTTTAATGCTGCAAGGACCCTTCGGGACACCGTTCTATTGCTGAGAGTGAAGAAGCTGTAGCGGCCTATGACACTCGCGGAGATGCCATGGTAGCTTCCAGTGGAAATAACAACCCCCCGAAATTCTGGTTAATCTTTATCCCCACGATACTAATAGCCGCCGCAATTGTGGCGGTGCAAGGGTTCGAAGCGGCGGCGGCCGGCGAACGCCCCGCCAGTGCGATTTACGCGCATGGCGTGCTGACCCTGACCCTGCCTTACGACGCCGCTCATGCCGGCCGGGGACAGTTGACCGTAGAAGTTCTGGACCCGGAGGACCATTCGCTGGGGCGCGCTGAACGAGCGGTGGAAGTCACGCAGGGCAGGGGATATTGGAATGAGCAGATAAAACTCACGAAGCCGCTGCCCTCGGACGAACTGGTTTGGCACCGCGTCCGCTATCACTTCGAATATGGAGATGACAAGAACGCGAGGATCGAAGGTGTGGAGTCCATTTCGCAGATTTTGCGCACGCCGGTGATCCACATTCTGGGGCAGCAATCCTACTTGACTGGCGGATCGGCTGCGGTTCGAGTGATCGTCACGGATTCGAAGAACGAAGTCATTGCCGGTCGTGGTTCGGTGCAGATCGAGTTACTGGTTCCAGAGGAGAAATCCCGCGCGCTCTTCTCCGGTCGTCTGAATCGTCGAGGGACTACCGAAGCCCAATTCAGATTTCCCGCGGGTCTGACCGGAAGTTATCAGATGCGCTATGTCGTGGAGACGCCGATCGGCTCGACAGAATTTACCCAACCTGTGCGGCTGGATGATAAAGTTTCAATTCTCCTCACCACCGAAAAGCCAATCTACCAGCCCAGCCAGACCATTCATGTGCGGGCGCTGGCGCTTGATCGCGCCAATCACGAGGCGGCTGGCGACCGCAGATTGACTTTTGAAGTAGAAGACTCTCGCGGGAATAAAGTCTTCAAGAAAGTTACGCAGACGGATAAGTTTGGAATCGCGTCGGCCGAGTTTGCTCTCGCCGACGAAGTTAACCTGGGAACGTACCATTTGCGTGCGCTGCTGGGAGAAGGTGACGCGCCAAACAATACGGCGGAGATTGCTTTGAACGTGGAGCGTTATGTTCTGCCAAAGTTCAAGGTGGCCGTCGAGTTTAGCGGCAAAGATGCTCATACGAAGCACGGCTATCGCCCCGGCGATCATGTGACGGGAATAGTTCGCGCCAACTATTTCTTCGGCAAGCCGGTGGATGAGGCGGAGATCACAGTAAAGGCTTCCAGCATGGATGTCTCGGTGTTTGAAGCAGGCTCGGTGCAAGGAAAGACCGATCACGATGGCGCTTATCATTTCGATCTGAAACTGCCGAATTATTTTGCGGGACGGCCGCTCAGCCAGGGTGCGGCTCGGGTTTTGATCGAGGCCACGGTAAAGGATTCTGCTAGCCACTCGGAAACTCGCGGCGAACCAATCACGGTCAGCGAATCGCCTCTGCTGATATCCGCAATTCCTGAGGGAGGGACGCTGGTTCCGAATCTGGAGAACCAGATTTTCATCCTCACTTCCTATCCTGACGGAACCCCAGCGAGCTCCAGTCTGAAAGTTCATGCGGAAGGAAACGTTGATCAGAATGTGAGCACCGATGCCGGAGGAGTGTGTATTGTCCGCATTAGAGCGCGAGGGGGAGTTGAATCTTTGGACATTGAGGCGAATGACAAGGAAGGGAACCACGCGTCAGGCAAAGTTCAACTGCAGGCTCGCGAAGGCGAAGACCAGATATTGCTGCGCACGGAACGCGCCGTCTACCGTGCGGGCGAACGCATTGCATTGAGCGTACTTTCCACCAAGCAACGGGGCACCGCATACGTAGACATCGTCAAGGACGGGCAGACCGTGCTCACGCGCGATCTCGATATCGAGAATGGACACGCTGAACTTTCTTTGACTGCCACTCCGGAGCTGGCCGGTACGGTGGACTTCAATGCCTACCTTTTTGGCCGTAACGCCCAGCCTGTGGGCGACCATCGGCTAGTCTTCGTGCAGCCGGCGGATGAACTGAAGATTGAAACCGTGACCGACTCTGAGGCCTACAAACCCGGCGGCGAGGCGCGCATCCGCTTCCGCGTGACCAACTCACACGGGGAAGGCGTTCATGCGGTACTTGGCTTACAGGTAGTGGACGAGGCGGTGTTCGCGCTTGCCGAAAAGCAGCCGGGCTTTGCCAAAGTATTTTTCTATCTTGAGCAGGAAGTGATGAAGCCGCGGTACGAGATCCACTCCATCGGCATGCCGGAGATTGTTGAACCCGGCGAATCAACGAAACTTGAACAACGGGACCGCGCTGCGCGAGCATTGTTCTCCGCCACTGAAATGGTGAATACGAACAAGTTCGAAACGGAGTTCGGACGTACGGTGCCGATGACGAAGTATCCGGAGTACGCTGGCCGATACCAGACGCGATTTGTGGCGCAAGTGAACCGATTGGCAGAGCGTCTGAGCGAGGCCTACCGCCGGAACCCGGGAGAAGGCGATCTGACCAAGGTGTACGCGAAGCTACAGCAGCTAGGCGGACCCGACCTGCGTGATGCGTGGGGGACTGAACTGCGCGTCGAGCCGGTGCGATGGTCGCGGAATAAGAAGCAATATTTTGTGCGCAGCGCGGGCGCGGATCGCCAATTCGATACGGGCGATGACATATCGGTCTACGTTGAGGTCCATACCGGAAAAGTCGTCAAGCGCCCGGGCCCAGAATATTTTGGTGGCTCGATCAATGTGAACATCGAGCATGATCGAGGTCCATTCAACGGCAGAGCGGAAATTGCTGGAACAGTTACGGACCCGTCGGGAGCAGTGGTGTCGGCTGCGAGCGTGGAAGTCCGCGAAGTCTCCACCGGAAGAAAGCGCACGGGACAGACGAACGCTTCCGGACAATTTAGATTGGCTGGCGTGCCCGCTGGAGACTATGAAGTGCAGGTGCTCTGCGCCGGGTTCAAGACTGCATCGGAGAAACTGAGTCTTCGCCCGCGTGATCGTGCGGTGCTTGAGGTAGAACTTGCGGTGGGTGCGGTGAGCGAAACTGTTGCGGTGGCCGGAGCAAGTGTCGTGGTCGAGGCCGATGCTGCGGTTGTCAACGGCGGCATTGGAGCGGGACAGGGCGGGGGGATGGGTGGGGCTGCCTTCGCCGGCCCCATCGAGGGGCGCAATTTTAGAGCATTTGTCCCCGTGCCTCCGATGGCCGCGCCGAGAGCGCAGTTCGCTATGAACAGTGCGACCCTCGCCAAAGATAAGAAGTCAGAAAGTGGTGAACCATCGGCCCATGTGCGCTCATATTTTCCCGAGGCGCTCTACATCAATCCTGAAATCATCACCGACCAAAATGGCGTCGCCAGCATTACGATTCCCATGGCCGACTCGATCACCACGTGGCGGATGGCGATGCTTGCCTCGACGACGCATGGCGCCCTCGGGACCGCCACTTCGAGTCTGAAAGTCTTCCAGGATTTCTTCGTCGACCTCGACTTGCCGGTCACGCTCACACAAGGCGATCGCGTCTCCATCCCCGTTGCGGTTTACAACTACTCCGGCACGCGCGGAGATGTAAGCCTTAAGCTGCAGCCTGAAGAGTGGTTTTCGCTGGTAAACGATGTGGAGAAGAAGTCAGTTACAGTCGATTCCTCGCGTGTAGGAGGATCGCAGTTCACGCTGGAGGCCAGGCGCATCGGAAAGTTTAAACTAACGCTCTCGGCCCACATGAGCGGCGAAGCCAGCCGTGCAGACATCGTAGTGCGCGAGATCGAAGTGGTTCCCAACGGCCGCGAGCAGAACCTGGTCTTCAACGGTAGGCTGGAAAATTCGGTGCGGCATGATTTGAATTTTCCCGCGAGTTCCATCCCCGACGCGACCAAAATATTTGTGCGGCTTTATCCGGGGCCGCTGAGCCAGGTCATCGAGGGCATGGACAGTATTCTTCGCATGCCCGGCGGTTGCTTTGAGCAGACCTCTTCCAGCACGTATCCCAACGTGCTGGCCCTGGATTATATGAAGCGGACGAAGAAACTGACGCCTGAAGTGCACGCCAAGGCAGAGGGGTACATTGCCAATGGCTATCAGCGGTTGGTTACTTTTGAAGTTCCGGGCGGAGGTTTTTCCTGGTTCGGCAATGCACCCGCCAACAAGATTCTGACTTCCTATGGGCTGATGGAGTTCAGCGACATGGCGAAAGTCTACGACGTGGATCCCAAGCTCATCGCCCGAACCCAGCAGTGGCTTGCCGGGCAACAATTGGGGGATGGAAGCTGGAAGCCCGACAGTTCGTTCATCAACGAAGGCGCCACCAATCGTTACAACTCAGATGTGCTTCGCATCACCGCGTACATCGCGTGGTCGTTGGAGAATACGGGATACCAGGGGCCAGCAGTCGACAAGGCCAAGCAGTTTATTGAGTCTCACATGAATGGCAAGGTGGACGTTTACACTCTGGCTGTGGTCGCCAACTTCGCGACCGACTATGGGACTGCCGATCACGGAAAGGATCGTGAATTCACGCGCCAGGCAATGCAATTGCTGCTCGATGCGCATACGGAAAAAGACGAGCAGGCATGGTGGAGCGCCGACGAAACCGGCGTGTACGCAACCGGCACAAGCGCGAGCGTCGAGACGACTGGACTTGCTGTGCAGGCATTGTTGAAGTGGGGAGAAGCGTCAGGTACGGCGCGCAAAGCGATGAACTACATCGCGTCGAAGAAGGACGCGTCCGGGGCGTGGGGCACGACGCAGGCGACGATCATGGCGCTGCGAGCTCTGCTGCTCGCCACGGAAAAAGGAGCCGCCGACGTTCGCGGGACGCTCGAAGTTCTGCTGAACGGCAATCCTGTGGAGAAACTCACGCTCACTCCAGACAATAACGATCTGCTCCATCAGTTCGTGTTCAAGAATATCGAGACCAGGAATCTCGAATCCAAAGATGTGGAATCGAAGAACGTCGAAGTCAGGCGAATCGAGGAGCCGGAACGCGCTGCCACAGTCGAGATTCGCTTCGAGGGGAAAGGTGGGCTGGCCTACCAAATCGTCGGAAGCTATTTCATTCCATGGGACGAGAAACCGGCGAACGAGGCGCTTTCCATTGACGTGGCCTATGATCGTACACACCTTGCGCAGGACGACATCGCAGCTGCCACCGCAACCGTCAAAAACAATCTGCCCAAGAGCGCGAACATGGTGATGGTGGATCTCGGTATTCCTCCTGGATTTGACTTGCTAAGCGAGGATTTACAGACCTACGTTGAAAAAAGCGCGGGTCAGAAAAGCGGCCGTCTGGAGAAATTCAGTCTTACGGCGACACAGGCGATTCTTTACTTCGATTCCATTACTCCTGGAAATACTGTGACCCTGCATTTCCGTATGCGCGCCAAGTATCCCATCCGGGCTCGGACGTTCAAGTCACGAGTCTATGAATATTACGATCCCGATATAAGCTCAATCGCGCGGCCTGTACAGTTGGAAGTGCGCGCGCGTTAGCACCGGCTTAATGGGATCCAGATCCTTCAATCGGAGCAGTGTCCTGATGCAGGGTAGTGTCCTGATTCGCCTTTTCACCACAGAGGCACAGAGTCACAGAGAAACCCTCGGGCCTGTAAAAACCCAGAGGGACATGGGTTTGCCATGCGGTTGGTTTTCTCTGTGTCTCCGTGACTCTGTGGTGAAAAAACCAAATTAGGACACTACTTGATGTAGGCTTTCCTCGCGGTCTCCCGGGCATTTAGGATATGCTGGCGCGGCAGTTCGCGGATCGCAGCAATACTCCGCAAAAGCTCAGAAACAAAGACCTCTTAACCCTGCATCGGGCGCAGTGGGAATGGATCGATCATTGACTGTCAAGGAATGCAAAAGAATCCGCGTCATAGATTCCCACACCGGTGGCGAACCGACCCGGTTAGTCGTGAGCGGAGGCCCTGACCTGGGATCTGATTCGTTGTCGAACCGCGTGCAACGCTTTCGCGACCAGCATGACAGCTTTCGCTCGGCGGTGGTGAACGAACCGCGCGGGTCCGACGTCATGGTGGGTGCGCTCTTGTGTGCACCTACGGACCCGGCGTGCGCCGGGGGAGTGATTTTTTTTAACAATGTCGGCTATCTGGGGATGTGTGGTCACGGCACGATTGGCGTGGTTGCGACCTTGGCGCATATGGGACGTATCGGGCCGGGGCCGCACGTCATCGAGACACCCGTTGGAAACGTTGGAGCAATCCTGCACGACAGCGGTGAAGTCACGGTTAACAATGTGGAGAGTTATCGAAGCGCTGCAAACCTACTCGTGGATGTGCCGGGCTACGGAAAAGTTCGCGGCGATGTGGCCTGGGGAGGAAACTGGTTTTTCCTGGTGGAAATACTGGACGTTGAAATGCAAAATGGAAGTCGGAGCGATCGTTCTCTGGATCTCAAGCTAGAAAATGTCGAAGAGTTGACCGCTCTTACGTGGGCGATCCGCCAGGCGCTGCGAAGGAATGGAATCACGGGCGCGGGTGGGCAAGAGATCGATCACGTAGAGTTATTTGGTTCGTCGCAAACGCCTGGGGTCGACAGCAAAAATTTTGTACTCTGTCCCGGCAAAGCCTACGACCGGTCGCCGTGTGGTACCGGCACCAGCGCCAAGCTGGCATGCCTCTACGCGGATGGGAAAATTCGCGAACGTCAGACCTGGAGGCAGGAGAGCATTATCGGGAGCGTATTCGAAGGCAGTATCGAACTGAGGAATGGAAAAGTTTATCCGCGCATCAAAGGGTCTGCCTTCGTGAATGCCGAAGCTGACCTTTTGGTTGATCCGCGCGATCCGCTGAGGATGGGCATTCGACTATGAGCGCGTCAGCGTATGACGTTGTCATTGTCGGCGTCGGCATCGTAGGAGCGGCCTGCGCTGACGAGTTCGCACGCCGCGGCAGCCGTATTGTGGTTGTCGATCGCGAGGGAATTGCAAGTGGAGCGACTGGCGCAGCCATGGGACACATCGTGGTCATGGACGATTCCGAAGCGCAGTTTGCCCTCACGCGTTATTCTCAACAACTCTGGCAACAATTACGGAATGAACTTCCCTCCGATGTGGAATACGAACAGCGTGGCACCATTTGGATCGCAGCCGACGAAGAAGAAATGGCAGAGGTGCGGCGCAAGGGCGACTACTACAGCCAGCGCAACGTTCCCGCGCAAGTGCTCGACCCGCAAGATCTGAGACAGTTAGAACCAAATCTGCGAGAGGGCTTAGCTGGAGGTCTGCTTGTTCCAGAAGATTCCGTGTTGTATCCAATATGCGCCGCGCGCTTTCTGATGGAGCGCGCACGAAAGAATGGAGCGGAACTTCGCGTCGATAATCCTGCGGTGCAGATTGGGGAAGGGAATGTTCGGCTGGCTGATGGCTCGGCCATCTCGGCGCGAATCATCGTGAATGCGGCTGGACCTCAGTCACCCGAATTGACGCCAGGCCTCGAAATCAAGAAACGCAAAGGTCACCTCGCGATTACCGACCGCTACCCCGGATTCGTGCAGCATCAGTTAGTGGAACTCGGGTATCTGAAGAGTGCTCATTCTATTGCCAGCGATTCCGTTGCCTTCAACGTTCAGCCCCGCCGTTCGGGCCAGATCCTGATTGGTTCGTCGCGGCAGTACGGCGCGGAAGAGGTGGGAGTGGAGGAAGCCATTCTCACGCGCATGTTGCAGCGAGCGGAACAATTCATGCCGGGGTTAGCGCAGTTGTCAATCTTGCGATCGTGGACCGGCTTTCGAGCAGCCACATCCGACAAGCTTCCATTGATTGGGCCTTGGCCGGGTGATGAGACTTTGTTCATCGCTACCGGTCATGAAGGGCTGGGAATCACAACGTCGCTTGCCACCGCTAGAATTCTCGCCGACCAAATCACCGGAACAGAGCCGCAAATACCGGTGGACGCGTATTTGCCATCGCGAATGTCAGCGGCCAGGGTGAATGGTTAGGGTGAAGCATCCGGAGGAAACATGAACTGGAAGGGCGTGATGCCCGCAATTACAACTCCCTTTACCGAGAACCTGCAGGTGGATTATGGTTTCGTGACGCGGCACTGCCGGTGGCTGCTCGATAACGGCTGCACCGGGATCATCGCCCTGGGCTCGCTCGGCGAGGGCGCTACTTTATCTTTCGATGAAAAATTGCAGCTGTTGCGGGCCTGCGTTGAGGCAGTTCAGGGCCGAGCGCCGGTGGTTGCATCCATCTCGGCGCTGACCACTTCTGAAGCAGTCGCCTTGGCGAAGTCGGCGGCAGAATTGGGTTGCGAAGGATTGATGGTGTTGCCCCCCTACGTCTACAAAGGCGACTGGCGCGAGATGAAGACGCATGTGGCTGCCGTATTCAAAGCTTCGCCGCTATCCTGCATGCTCTACAACAATCCGGTTGCTTACGGAACCGATTTCCTTCCCGAACAGATTTGGGAACTGGCGGAGGAGCACGCGAATTTTGAAGCGGTCAAAGAATCAAGCACCGATGTCAGGCGGGTGTCTGCGATCCGAGCGCTGCTGGATCGGCGACTGAAGATCCTCGTGGGCGTAGACGACGCAGTTCTCGAAGCGATTAGCGTCGGCGCTGTCGGGTGGGTTGCCGGTTTAGCCAACGCGCTGCCCCGCGAGTCCGTGGAGCTTTTCAACTGTGGGACGAATGGCGAAAGTGACAAAGCTTTCGAGTTGTATCGGTGGTTCTTGCCCCTGCTCCGTATGGATACTACGCCGCACTTCGTCCAGCTCATCAAACTTGTGCAGCAAGAGGTTGGGATGGGGAACGCACGGGTGCGTCCGCCCCGTCTTGAACTGGTGGGACACGACTTGGAGCTAGCCCAGAAAGTCATGCGTGATGCGTTGCGCTCCAGCACGAGTCCCTTTACCTGCGCCCATCCGAATGATTGAATTTTAGTACGCGAATCAATCTGGCGAAGCTGCGCGATGTGCACAATTCCTCGCGCTTTTGATGTTACTGTGTTCGCTATTATCTTCACCTGGGTGCGTCTCATCGTCGGTTGCCTGTGGATGGAGGTTTCATTTGGATAGAAATGTAACGGGTAAGAGCTGTTGCATCTCCGGAGTTCCGCCGACGCCGAGAGGTCTGAGCGCACGCTGGGCCGGACGGATCCCGCACAGATTCGTAATTTTCTTCCTGACGTCTGTACTTTGTTCTGCTGCTGACGCCACACTCAAGAATGGTGGCTTGCTAGTCAGCGTCAGTTCGGGTGATGGTTCGTACGCGATAGGACTCAACTCCAACACCCCCGCGATCCTTCATGCGAGGGTAGCAGCGCAGGTCAACCATCATTGGATCGAGTCGACCGACTACCCTCTGCATCACGTCACAGAATCCTCGTTCGAAGACGTATTCGGGAGAGGGCACCAGGCTACCGTCACTTCGACCGGTCTTCCTGATCGTCCTGATCTGGTGTATACGATCCGGACCTACGATAGCCGCCCGTTCGGTGATATTCAGGTTGAAGTTCGGAATCGCACGGGGAAAGCTGTGTCCGTCGAGAGTATCCGTTGCCTGGAGTCCGCCGGCGAGCCGGCCCTGAATCTTCAAGGCAAAGAAAGCTCGGACCGGGTTTTGTCGGACAGCTTCAGTGAAGATTGGCCACCCCTCCGCATTTACGATTTAGGCCAGACTCAAAACGGGATGCATCTGGCTGTTGGCAGCCAACTTGTTTTCAACCGAGAGAGCAAAGAAAGTGTATTCTTCGGAGCTCTCTCGTCAGATCGTTTCTTGACGATTATGCGGTTGAAGTCGCGGCCAGGTTCCGATGGCCCGTCAACGAGTTCTCTAACAATCGATTCCACGGGGACGACCGAAATTCAAAGCTCCGAGGCTGAGTCGGCACTGCGCGAAGGGCCTGCTGAGAATCTGGTTGAACTGAGCCTGCCCTTGGCTAACGGCGAAAACATGGCTTCGGAAAGACTGATGTTTGCCGCCGGTACCGATTACCTGGCTCAACTTCAAAACTATGGCAACGCGATTCGCGAGCTGCACCATAGCCGCATCCCGGAGGACAATATGCTCGGCTGGTGGAGTTGGACTGCCTTCTACATGAAGATCACCGAGGGCAACACTTTCACCAATGCGCTCTGGCTTGCGGACCACCTAAAGCCGCTAGGCTATGACTACTTTCATTTCGACTTCGGATATGGCTACGCCCGCAACGAATATACAACTCCGAACGCTTCGAAGTTTCCTCATGGAATGTTGCCGCTGACCCGCAGGATTGCCAGGCTGGGACTCAAGATCGGCATATGGACGGCTCCTTTCGAGGTAGGGGCACGGAGTTGGGTGTACGAGCACCACAAAGATTGGCTCGTCCAAAACTTGAAAGGCAAGCCAATCCAGATCACAAACGATGAGGAGGTTCCTGCCGAAGGAGTCTTCGTGCTGGACGCGACGAATCCCGCCGCACACGAATATCTTCGCAACACTTATCGCACGCTGGTCAGCGAGTGGGGAGTGCAGTACATCAAGCTTGACTTCATGGACAATACCGCCATCGAGGGCCATTATTTTCGCCCGAACACAACGGCTTTGGAAGCCCAGCGAATTGGGCTGGAAGTGATTCGCACGGCGGTTGGCGAACACGTTTTGCTGGACAAAGATGGGAGTCCGATGCTGAACCCGGTGGGACTGGTGGATGACGGCCGGGTGTCGCAGGATACCGGCCACCTGTTTTCGCGTAGCAAGGAAGCTGCCCCGGGGATCGCCGCCCGTTTCTACATGCACCGAAACTTTTTCCTCAATGATCCTGACGCCTTTACCGTATCGCGCCAGTTGATGGAGGAACGCGAAATCCAGGCTCCGCTTACGTTGAATGAAGCTGAGGTGTCGATCGCACTCTCGGCGGTTTCGGGAGGACTGTACGAAATCGGCGACGACCTGCCCACCGTGGGAGCGGACGCGGACCGGTTGGCGCTGCTTGAAAATCCCGATCTGCTGGCAATGGCAAAACTTGGCCGTGTCTCAATTCCTATGGATCTCCTCACCTATCGCCCGGAAGATGAGCAGCCCAGTGTTTTCTTGTTGCGCGAAGACCAGAGGCAGTCGATCCTGGCGGTATTCAACTGGACGGAACAGACAAGATCCCACGTCTTCCCACTCTCCGAATTGAATCTTGCCAGTGGGCACGTTTATCAATTGCACGACGCCCTCGAACCGGCGCAGCGACTAGCGCTCGATGGCAGTTCCGTTCGGGTCGAACTGCCTGCCCATTCCGTAAAGCTGATCGAGATTATTGATCCCTTCATTCCTGCTGCGGCGCCTTCTGTGAGCCTGCAGGTACCAGAGCACGCCAAGATCAACGAAGAACTAAAATTCATCGGCACATCCGCTTCCAGCGGCGTGCCCGCCCTCGCGTATCACTGGGACTTTGGCGATGGGACGAAAGATCTGGGCCGACAAGTGATCCATACCTACACAGCGGCCGGAAGCTATAGAGTCGGGCTGGTCGTCGATGGGTTGGATGGAATTCCAGCGGAGAAGAATGCGACCGTTGAAGTGCGTGGCTCAATCACGATTCCGCCTCCCGCCCGCTACCACAAGATTGAATAGAAATCGTCGGCCGGGGTTATGAACTACTCGATGACGCCAACTTGACTTAGAAATAAAACTTCAGAGCGAATTGAATGAACCGCGGATCGCGCGCGGCCTGCGCGAATCCGAATCCGGACGAACCATTCTCCGTGGCGATGTTTTCCGCCACGTTGTTGGGATTTGCGAACTCGGGGTTGAAATGATTGAAAGCGTTAAAGAATTCAGCCCGGAACTCAAACCGATCACGCTCGTTGACTGGAAACGTCTTGAACAGCGAGATGTCCCAGTTTTGGAAACCGGGCCCTTGAATAATGTTTCTTCCGGCATCGCCAAATGTGCCCAAGACGGTGTTGCTGGCAAAGGCGCAGGTATTGAACAGAGTTCCGGGAATGCAGGGCGTTCCGTTGGGATTTCCGGCCACGTTCGGCCGTGCCGCATTGAAAACGAAGCCGCCCCCATCCGAATTGGAGAGGTTGGTCACGATGTCGGTGGGAGTAAACCAATTTCCCGTGGAGGCCGTCGTGATTCCCGCAACTTGCCAATTCCCGATGATCTGATTCAAAACGCCTGAAGCGTTTCCTCCAATCAGTTTGTCCTTGCCAAAAGGCAATTCGTACTCGTAGCTCAGAACAAAACGGTGCCGCACATCGAAGTCGGCGTTGCCATACTCCAGCATGGGGTCGGTTTGAAGCCGGAAGTCTCCCTGGTTCTGTGATCCCAGGCTGGCGCTGGAAGCGTCGTCCAGGGCGTGGCTGTAAGTATAGGAAGCCTCAAACTGCAGCCCGCGCGTCAAGCGCTTTTCCAGTCGCGCTTGCAGGGAGTGATAGTTCGAGATTGCATTCGAACGAAACGTGGCAATGGCCACGTCGTACACGGGATCGCAGTTGCCGGGATCAGCCAGATCGCAGGGACCGGGAGCGCCGGGAAATGGCTTGTTGGACGGGCGGCGCGGCGCCGTTGGGGCGGTCTGGTCCGGCGTGGGCACGGCCTGATTGCCGTTATAGAAGGCGTAGAGTTTCAGGCCGCGCGAACCGGCGTAGGAAACCTCCAGCACCGTCTCCGCGGGCAATTGGTACTGCACTCCGAAATGCCACTGCTGATTGTAGGGAGTCCGCAGGTTCGGGCTGATGGAATAGAGTTCGGGGTTGTTCGGGTCTGAAAGCGACGTGGCCGGGTAGCCTTGCGATAAATTGTTGAGCATCGGATTCGAGCAATCGAGCTGGCCCGGGTTGGGGTTGGCGGAAGAGGCCGTACAATTCGTCAACTGAAACGTCTGGGCCAAATAAAACGGTGGATTGAAGCCGGGACTTGGATTCGAGAATGGACCGTTTTCCTGGCCGCCATAAAAAATTCCGTAGCCACTGCGCAACACCAGCTTGTCGGAGATCTTGTAGGCCAACCCCAGTCTTGGAGCGAAGTTATTCCGGTCGGGAGGAATCAGTCCGCGCGATCCATTGCGCTGCACCGGAAGGCTGGCGGCAAGAGTATTAGGCAACTGAGCATTTTGCCCCTGGGGAACAATCAGAGATAACGAGCCGAAGTCAAAAGTGGCTAGTTCGTTGTTGTGTTCCTTGATCGTGCTGAAGAACTCGTAACGGAGTCCCAAGTTGAGTGTAAGCCGGTCCGTTTTCTTCCAGTCGTCCTGCACGTAGCCGGAGTACATCTGCCGCCGGTAGTCGATGTTATGCAAACTGGAGATATCGCCGGAGTCCGGGATACCGAGTAAGAAGGTGGCAAACGAACTGCCGCCGCTGGCCGGCGACGCTGGATTGTCGGTGAATTCAGTTCCGAAACTCATGTCACCGCGGGAGGCCGCAGGCTGAAAGATCGTGAACTGCTCCAAACGGATTTCTGTCCCAAACTTCAGCGAGTGCCGCCCACGGATCCATGTCAGATTGTCCGTGAAGACGTAGCTATTCTGTTTCTCCACGGATGGTAAGAAACCCGAACTTCCGATCGCCGCCGTTCCGTCGCTGAAACTGATACTTGGCAGGCCACCGTTGATTGGAGTAAATGGAACACCCGGGAACCCGATCTGGCCCGAAATGTCCTTGTTGTAGTTGAGTTGGAAGCGATGCGAATTGATCCGGTTGTAGCCTACGCGTAGTTCGTTCACCAGCGTCGAGGAGAACAGATGGGCCTCGCTCAGGGCGACGTTGCGATACGAATTGTCCTCAATTCCATCGAAGAAGCCGCCGCCATCCAAAATGTTATTGAAGGGCGCGGGGATGAGACTGGGTTGATCCTCATAGCTGAAGCGCCCGAAGAAATTATCTTTGTCATTGAACCGGTGATCGATGCGCACGTCAAAGTTGTTACGGCTCTCTTTTCGCTTCGGATCGGAAAGGAAATTATTTCCGGAGAAGTTGGCATTCGGAGGGGGAAAGTAGGCTGCCAGACGGGCCGCCAGCGGATCGATCAAACCGTTCGGACCAGTCGGAAAGATATTGGTTGGAGCGCCGGAGCCGTTGAGCGGAACATTGATCGGGTAGCCGCAAAAACCATTGGGGTTGAGGCCAGACAATTGGGTGAGCCGAGTGTTGAAAATTTCGCCCACAAAAGTCGGGTTTCCGTTGCAATCGACTGCAGTTGTGTTTGGGATCGGCTGTCCAGTATTCGGATCCACCTGGGGCGCAACTGTGGTGGTAAGCAGGCTGCTGAAGTCGCCTCCTATCATCGCCGGCGTTGGAATCAGAGCTGGCTGGGGAAGCGCCTGGCGGATGCGCAGGCCTTCATAGTCACCAAAAAAGAAAGTCCGATTCTTGCGGATGGGCCCGCCGAGCGTAAAGCCAAATTGATTCTGCTGGTAAGGCTGGCGGCCGAAGGCGTCAAACGCATTCCTGCCATCGAGCTTGTCATTGCGCAGAAATTCGTATAGATCGCCGTGCAACTGGTTGGTACCCGATTTGATGACCGCATTCAGGATTGCGCCATTGCCACGGCCGAATTCGGCACTGTAGGAGTTGGTCTGCACCTTGAATTCTGCAATCGCATCCACGGAGGGCTGGATGACATAAGCGGTCTCGTTCAGAACATCGCCCAGGTTGGCATTGTTATCCACGCCGTCCAGCAAGAAATTATTTTGCAGCGACCGCGCGCCGTTGGCACTGAACCCGTAGCTGCCCGAAACGCGCGACCCGGGCTCGCTGGGAGCTACGCCGGCGCCGAGTAGCGCCAGTTGAGCAAAGTTGCGCCCGTTGAGCGGCATCGTGCTGATCCGCTGACTGTCCATCACCTGACCCAGATCGGACGTCTCGGTCTCCAACTGCGGCCCCTGCGACGTGACCGTGACCGACTCATTGATACTGCCCACCTGCAAGATGATGTCAACCGCCGGACGCTCTTGGATATCGACCACAACCGGCCCTACGGTTGTTTTCTTGAAGCCTTCTTTCTCGGCGGTGAGGTTGTAGCGTCCAATCTTGAGCGGATTTGCGACATATTCTCCTTGTGAACTCGTGGTGACGACGATCTCGGTGCCCCGATCAACATCCTTGACCCTAACTCTTGCGCCGGGAACCACCGCTCCGCCGGAATCACGGACGATCCCCGTCACTCCGCCGCTGTCCTTCTGGCCGAAGGTGATGGCCGGCAAAGCTAGGGCGAGTATCAGAACTGCAAACACAAGACCGAGTTTGCTGAATGCCGTCGGCCGATTCTGCGCATAGTTGCTCTCCATGAAAGTCCTCCAATCGGTACGACCCATCTTTTATCTACGCACTCACCCAAACCGCCGCGTCGAGAATGTATCACAAATGTAATCGAACTCCGTCGAGCCTGGGTGCGGGTCTTTTCCTCGGCGTTAAATGATCCGAGATCAGGAAACTATCCCAGGTTTAACAAAAGCTCTTGGACTATACTTCTTCGGAAATCTAGGACGACGGTTATGAAGTCGCAATTCCTCGCGGAGACAGTTGGCGAAAATACTTGAGAAAGTAAACGATGAGATTTCAAAACATTGCCGAGATCGAGAACGCACTAGGCCCCGGCAGCGATCCTTCGATTCGGCTGCTTCATGAGATTTGGGAACAGCGGCAACCTGTATCCGCGTCAACCGAGGCAAGCTCAAGGGAAGTGCAACTGGATGACACGCGCCAAATACCATGGCTGCAAGCTGACCCAGCTCTTGCCGCAGCTTTCCTGATCTCCGCCCTCAAGAATGAAGAATATTTGCTCGTTTGCGATGCTTTTCGCGAAGCGACGGCGTTCTGGAATCGTGGACAAGATGCGGATGCAGTGCAATTGGCGAGTCTGTGCTCCAGTTATGCATCGGCGAGAACGCGTCTGGGGCAAACTGGGGACGCTATGCGCCGCCTGGAACCCTGGAGCCGCGACACCCGTCTGAGCCAAACCGAACGAGGGGAAATTCTTCTTCAGCTTGGAGACATTCTCAGGGAGGAAGCTGATGCTGCCGCCGCGCGGACTGCTCAGTTTCAATCTGGTGAACGTGCTCTCCAGTATTACCAACAGGCTTTGATTCTGAGGCCGGATTGGATAGAGGCGCGCGTGCGCTGTGCTGGGATGGCGCTACGTGTAAGCGAGAATCTAAAGGCACGCGGAGTGCAAGCCGGGAAATGGGCTGGCGAAGCGTTGAGCCTCATCGATGAAAAAGAAAACGACGGTGGACCAACGTTTCGCTTGTCTCTAAACAAGGCCGTTGCCCTGGCCACATTGGGACGAGTCGATGAGGCAGCCAGATCCTACCAGCGTCTGAAGTCATTACCGGGCGTCAGTACACGGCAGCTAGCTGAGGCTCGCTATGATTCTGAGTCTCTAGCATTAGCTCTCGGCAAGCCGCGGACCTATTTCAAGGCTGCGTTTCCTCCGCTTCAATTGATAGTGTTTGAAGGGCATATGCCCGACCTGCCTGGAGCGACCTCACGTTTCCCGCCAGAATCCATTCTGCAAGTTAAGCGCGATTTGCGCGAGAAGCTGCAGGAGTTGGAAGCACGGGTTGCAATTGTCAGTGCAGCGGCAGGTGCGGACCTGCTATTCATCGAAGCGCTTCAGGAACGGCCGGGAGCGAACTACCATCTCATCTTGCCCTGGTCCAGGGAAGAATTCTTCCGCACAAGCGTCGAGCCCCACGACGTTGACACTCACCAAACCATGTGGGGTTCATTGTTTGAACGGGCCATGGAGAAGGCCTCGACCGTTCGCCAATTGGGCCAGCTTTATGAACCTGGAGATGAAGCGGGTTGGCAATACATGCAAGAGGTCTCTGGCGGTTTGGCTCTGCTGACGGCTCGAATGTCACGCCTCGACGTCAAGCCACTAGCGCTGTGGGACCGGAAACCGGCTCGCAGGGCCGGAGGAACTGCATCTTTCGTAGAGTTTTGGACCCGCTACGTGGGTGAGCCTCCTAGTATCCTCGATCTGCCGGCGGTCCATGGTGCTGAGTCAACTGCCCTCAAACCGGTCTACAGGCGCTCAGAGCGCCCGACACTTCATCGGGAGGTCAAGACGATCTTATTTGCCGACGTCATTGGCTACAGCAAGCTGACCGAAAAAGTCATCCAGGAATTTGTGGAAGTCTTTCTAGATCGACTTTCGAAGCTGGTTGCAGAAAGTTCCTATTCTCCCCGCTGCCTCAATATGTGGGGCGACGCGATTTATGCGGTATTCGACTATTCGCAAGATGCGGGTCGGTTTGCGGTGCAACTCACGAAGATGGTCCACGACGGTGCTGAGGAATGGCTCCGCAAAGGTCTCTACTATGAAGAGGCGGACCCTGGGGGCGACAGCATCCAGAAGGTTCCCCTCGACCTCCGCGTGGGCCTGCACACCGGTCCGGTTCTGGCTCACTACAATCCCGTAGTCCGCCAAATAGCTTATACGGGTTCCCACGTAACGCGTGCGGCCCGAATCCAGCCGGTTGCTGCGAGAGGGGAAGTCTACGCCAGCGAAGAGTTTGCCGCGATGGTGGAACTCGATGTCAGGAATCGTCTCGAACCCACCGGTGGACCCACCCCAACATCGCCGGACGGATTCGGCTGCGAGTATGCCGGGACCATGTCGCTCGCAAAGAATTACCCGGGCCGCTTCCGCGTCTACCGGGTGGCGGCGAGGCGCGATCTGCCACTGGAGGAACTAGCCGTCGCCGCACATCTGCTGTATTGCGCCGACCGGGCCAGTGGCGGAGCGACACCCGGTGATCCTTCCACCCTGCCCTGGGCGCAGCTATCTGAAGATCTTCGTGAAGCAAACCGCGCCCAAGTGGCGGATATTCCCTACAAGCTCAGTCTCCTTGGCCTCGAATTGACGCCCGGCCACGGTGCTGATCCGCAGTCTCTTCAATTCACTCAGGATCAGATCGAAACGCTGGCGCGAGTTGAGCACGATCGATGGATGATGGAGCGGCAAAGAATGGGATGGACCTATGGGCGCGTGCGCGACAATTCGCGTAAGCTCCATCCGAGTCTGGTGACGTGGGATACCCTCCCTGAAACCGAGAAAGAAAAAGACCGGGAGGTAATTCGCAACCTGCCCAAGCTGATTGCGAAGGCCGGCTTCCGTGTGAGACGGCAGCTATAGCTCAGCACGGACTTGAGTTCCCAAGTATCTCGACAACAAGGCATTGCTCACTTCCCCAGAGCCGGAAATTGTTTTGTGATTGGGGGGACGACTGAATCTTCTGAATAGGGCCTTTCATCCAACAATGTGTACTCTACCGCTGTAATCAGTTGCGTCTTTCCGAAGCGAGGAGTTGATGGATGTTTGAGAGTATTCTCTGCCAGGTGACAGAATATGATCCTGACGTCCTTGAGTCCCTGATTGGGCTCGCAGTCGAAATTGCTCGTGAGGGCCGGGAGGGAAGACGCGTTGGCACGCTGTTTACACTCGGGGATGAGAATGCCGTGCTCGCGAAATCCAGACCGTTGATTTTGGATCCATTAGCGGGTCATCCAGAGTCTTCCCTCCACATCACCAATCTCAATCTCCGCGGAACCGTGAAGGAATTGGCGCAACTGGACGGTGGGTTCGTGGTGAGTCGCGACGGAATTGTTCTTTCCGCGTGCCGCTACCTCGACGCCGTGGCGGCAGAAGCGGACGTGCCGCTGGGACTCGGCAGCCGTCACATTGCCGCCGCCAACATGAGCGCCGTTACCAACGCGGTGGGTATTGTAGTTTCTGAGAGTTCTGTGGTGCGACTTTTCTGTCATGGACACTTGGTCGGCGAAATCATTCCAGAGCTTTGGATGATGGATCATGCTCCCCACCTTCGCGGTCCGGTTAAGAGGGAGCAAGTCGGCGAGTTGACGGTGCTGACGCCAAATTCGTGACAACCCTCTACCGCATCGTAAGGACGAAAGTCGCTCACATAGAGAACAAAACATGACAGCGCTCCAGGAATTCAGATGTGAAGTTTGCGGAATTGTGACCAACAATCCCATTCACTGGTTCGTAATTCGATGCGGAGACTCCGAGCTTACCGTGCACCGGTGGAATTCAGAAACCGCCAACGCGCCCGGAGCCCGGCACTACTGCGGCGAAGCTCATGCCGAGGTGTACATCAGCCGCTGGTTTGACTCAGTGTGCGCGCCGCCAAAGCCAAGTTTTACGTAGCCTCGGCCGTAATTCATCGACCGCGACAAGGAGCCTGCACTCTCATCCTCCTCGACTTGCTTTCGCATGCGTGCGGTTTTGCAGGCGAATTTTAAAGAGGCTATGCCAACCATCCGAATGGCGGGTTGGGGAGTCTAATGCACTATGCGTGTACGAAAAGACTTAATCGGTTTCATCGTAGTAGTTCAGTCCATTCTTTGTTTCACCCATCTTCTCCTCTACGAAACGTGGACATTTTCGCCCGCGGGTAGCGATGTTCATGGGACCTTCTGGATCAAGGTGGTCTTCGGCTTTTTGTCGGTGAGCTTTATCGCCGCTTCGCTGCTAGCCTTTCGGTACACCAACCCTGCTCTCCGCGCGTTTTACCGGGTCGCCGCGGTTTGGATGGGGCTGGTGAGCTTCCTCTTTCTCGCGGCAGTTTCCTCCTGGATTATTTTCGGAGTCGCGGGGCTGGCGGGCCTGAACGTGAACTTCCATCGGACCGTGGAATTGCTGTTCGCTGCCGCATTAATGGCTGGGCTCTACGGGGTATTCAACGCAGGCTGGACGCGGATCACGCGAACCACGGTGCGGCTCGCGAACTTGCCAGCCGCGTGGCGCGGGCGAAGAGCTGCGCTGATCAGCGATGTGCACCTTGGACACGTACGGAACGGAAGTTTCCTGAGGCGCATGGTTGCGACGATTCTGAAGGAAGAACCGGACGCGGTTTTTATCGCTGGAGATTTGTATGACGGCACCGCCATCGATGCGCGGCGGGCGGCGGAGCCATTGAGCGAACTCGTGGCGCCGCACGGCGTGTATTTCGTCGCGGGAAATCACGAGCAATTTGGCGACGATAGCAAATATCTGCATGCCATTGCTGCGGCCGGCGTCCGCGTGCTAAGCGACGAGAAGGTGGAAGTGGACGGTTTGCAAATTGTTGGCATCCCGTACCGGAGCGCAGCCCGCGATGGCCACCTTGCGTCAGTGATACGCGGCATCGGTTTGGATCGTGACCGTGCGAGTATTTTATTGACCCATGCACCCGACCATCCGGAAATCGCAGAGGCTGCCGGCGTTTCCCTGCAGCTATCGGGGCATACGCACCTTGGCCAGTTCATCCCTTGGAGTTGGATGGCGCGGCGGATTTACCGGCAGTTTGTATATGGCTTAAGCCGAATCGGGAAGATGCAGGTTTTTACTTCCAGCGGCGCGGGAACCTGGGGACCGCCGCTGCGGCTGGGATCGAATCCCGAGATTGTAATGCTTCAGTTCGAGTAAGGATCGTGTGCAACGGTGGGCGAGGTGGGCGAGGGGTAGCCAGACCTATTCGGATTTCTCGATGCCCCAGACGTATCATAGGTCGAGGAGCAGCGACCCGTGACCACGCCTCAACCCAGGGTTAGGCAACAGGTTCACACTCAACTCGGCCGAGCCGCAGTCCAGATCTTTGCCGCCAATGAGCGCATGAACCAGATGCTCATCGAACATCTTGACCCTGCCGCCTGGAGTACCAAACCGCCGACAGTCAAACCGTCCGGCAAGGCCCGCAACATTACGGCCCGCACCCGCAGCATCGCCGCGATCTTCACGCACATGCACAATGTCCGCTGCAAGTGGATCAGGCTTACAGCTCCTCACCTGAAGCTTCCACCACACCTCAACCGCGGGCACTGCACGCCGCGGCAGGCCCGTGCGGGATTGGCCGAGAGCGCCGCTGGCTGCGCGGAGATGCTCGCTGAAGCGCTCGGCGGTTGTGAGGGCGGTCGTAAAAACGAAGGCCGCATCGAGAACTTTCGCAGAGACGGCTGGGCTCGGCCTTGGCCGGTTGGCGCGGAAATGCTGTGCTACATGCTTGCTCACGAAGCCCACCATCGCGGACAGGTGTGTATGCTCGCGCATCAACTCGGATTCCCTTTGCCGATCAAGGTGATCTCTGGGATCTGGAACTGGGAAAAGCTGTGGAAAGAGTGTGGCTCGCGTGGCGGACCCGGCTACGACTTTTAGGGAATCAGTCGCTCTTAAGGAATCGTTCAAAGGCACAGGATAAGAACCGTCCTCTCCAGCGGTTTTCGTCACACAAATCGACATATTATTCTCGAAGGCCATGCGCGCGGGCTTACACCCACTGTGGCCTTGAAGATTCGAATGCGTGACTCTGATGCGCACACTCGCACGAGAACGCGACATCGGTCAGGGAACAACGTCAAGTTGTCCAGCATCCTACTTCGCACTTTTAAAGAGAAGCTGTTAAAATGTTTTCGACGAGGTTTTCCGGTGCCTGGCCAACCGGCGCCAACCGTTCTAGGCAATCCTGCAGCCCACTCAGGAATTTGTGGGCGGTTTGTCGCGGTTCAGCCGGAAATTGCGGTGTTGTAGGCAAACTGTGCATTACATGAAAGTCGCGCAAAGCCGCATAAACACTGGCGATTGCGCATCTGGTTGATTTGGCGAGTGGGGACGTAGTTCAGTTGGTTAGAACGCTGCCCTGTCACGGCAGAGGCCGCGGGTTCGAGTCCCGTCGTCCCCGCCAATTCTTTCAGGCACTTGCAAGGAATTGGCAATTTGCGTCATGGTCCAATTTGGTCCAGTTAGGCCAGCGCTTCTCGCTTGTTGAGTACCATCCGAACCAGTTTGCTTTGTGCCAGCCGTTTGTGCGGCATACCCGCCTGAGCGTAAAGATCCAGCGTAAGCGACTCGATGACGTGGGAGCTCCTGTACCACCTTCACTTCCTCGTTGTTCTGAGTGAGCAAAGTTGTGTACGTGTGACGGAAGGTGTGGAACCCAACCCGCTTTTGGATCTTCGCCGCCTTCACGGCCGGTCGCCCGTATCGCCGCCACAGGTTTCTGGCCAGAGCGGTTGCTTGCCTTTCATCGTCGGCCGCGCAAGCATCCAGTCTGTTTCGCGATTGTACGGACTAACCAGCCTCAACTTGAGGAGAGACTCGGCCAAAGCGGCGTCGAGCGGTACATCCTTTCCGGAAGCTTCCGTCTTCGGAGCGCGCTGGACCATCATCACAACTGAACGGCGAACATGGATTACGAGGTTCTCGAAGTCCACATCCAAGCAGCAATGATTCTCAGGATGCTTAAAAATATGGCGACCAGCGGTTCACAGGAGCCCCTGCCCTTAACGCATCCGCGGCGAGCGCGGGCCCGTTCACGGTGATGTCGTGGCGGGCGCCGCCGTTAAGCCGCCGCAGATTTTTCTGTCACTGTTTCAAGTAACGAAGCGCAACACATCCTGATCTAAAAGTCTTCGACTCAACCAGCTTCAATTGCAATTTCTCGGGCAGGCTGACGCCCTCCATCAATCGTCTGCCTTCTCCAGCAATGATTGGCATAACGACAAAACGATATTCGTCAACCAGACCCAGCTCTATAAGCTGTGAAGGAACATCTACACCGCCGACCAAAATATTGTTGCCCGGTTCTTGCTTCAGTTTTAGCATTTCGTCGCGAAGGTTCGTACGAACAATTCTCGTATTTTCATCTTCAGCGCCGGCCAACGATCGTGAAAAAACAATCTTCTTCTTGGAGACAAAGGTTTGAGCAAATTCGATATCCGCTTTTGTCTCGGACTGGCTTTTCGCGATGTCAGGCCAATAAGGAACCATCAATTCATAGGTTTTACGCCCATAGACAAGCTGGTCAACATCTCGCAAGAGGTGCATAAAATACCCAAACGTCTCTTCATCGGGTTTGAATTTGGTATGGTCGCAGCAGCCATCCAGGGTAAGGTTGATTGCGTAGATTACATCTCTCATTTGATTTCCTTTTAAGTTTTGATCTTCCTGAAATTCAGCATTTTTTTAAGTCTAACCCTGACGAAGACCGCCCGAAGCCCCCACGTTTTTGACCAAAAAACTTTCGACTACTGCCCAATAAATAGGGGCACTTTCGCATTGATTAGGGGAACGTTTACTTTCTTCGATTCATACTCCCTCGCATTGCGTGATTACTTCCCCGTGTTGTCTTTCGTTGTTCTGCCGCGTAGTCTAGCTGGGTTTCGGTTGTTCCGCTAACGGGAAAGTGGCGATATATGTCGGAAAAGGGTCAATCTCGCAAATCCATGTTCGTAGTGAAGAATATGGAAGAACTGCGCCGTCTCTACGACAGCGATACGCCAGTACTGGCATATGCCTTCAAGAGGCGGATGGTCGAGGGCTGGACGCCAGAGCACAGCCACCCGCGCGGGCAACTCGTCGCACTGACCCAGGGGTTGCTCATCGTGGAAACAGAAAGCGAACGATGGATGTTTCCCTCCCGGCGTTGCGCATGGACGCCACCAAATTGTAAGCACGCGGCGCGTTCTGTCGGGGGCGCTGCTGGCGCGATGGTGGACTTGTCTCCGGAGATGTGCCGCGGACTGCCCAAGACGCCCTGCATGTTCAACTCATCGGAGCTATTGTTCGCCATAGTTCATCGTATGGTCGGTTGGGACCTCCGCCAACCGCTCAACCCGGCGAAGAAGCGTTTAATCACAACGCTTCGTGATGAGATTCGACAGCCGGACCAGCAGCCCTTGCGTTTGACCATACCAACAGAAGAAAGACTGGCCAGAGTTGCAGAGGCTCTGCTGGATGATGTTGCAGATGATCGCACGCTGGACGCTTGGGCGCAGGTTGCCGGAATGTCCCGCCGTACTTTCATGCGTGCGTTTTCGGCTCAGGCAGGCATGTCATTTGGCCGTTGGCGACAGCAGGCGCGGCTCTTTGCTGCCCTTGAGATGCTGGCACAGAGGAAATCTGTCACGGAGGTCGCTATCGCAGTCGGTTACGACAGTGTAAGTGCCTTCATTGAAATGTTTCGGACGATGCTGGGAACCACACCTCAGACATACTTTCGAGGCAGGAGTTCGTAGCAACGCGGTAGAGCCACGGGCGCAGCGGCATACCTTCCTTCAGGCTGTCGCGATACCGCCATGCGCGAAGCAAAGCTTCCTGCACCGCGTCCTCGGCGTCCGGCAAAGAGTTCCCGAAGGAGGTTCGAATGACTGCAAGCGGTTCGGCTTCTTGTGAAGCAGGTAGCCCAAATCCGTCGCGGGAGCCTTGGTGCTGGTGATTGTGAGAAGCATGGCTGACAGCCATTGTGCCTGAGTTCACTTGTTTAGTTCGGGCTGGGCCGGCGCGTCCGACGGGCGCACGATATCTTCGTATCGCGGCGCTCACCAATCCTTTTCATGCATTGTTCCTGTCCGTTACAATCATCCGTCACCAGACTGAAATTCCATGGCACTGCAGGAGTCGGAAGCGATTGTTTTGCGCACGTATCCGCTGCGCGAGGCCGATTTACTGGTTACGTTGTTTACGCGCGCCGAGGGAAAGGTGCGGGGCGTGGCGCGATCGGCTAAGAAGTCGAAACGCAGGTTTGGCGGGGCGCTCGAGCCTATGACCTATGTTCGCGCGTTCTACGATGTCCGGGAGCGGCAGGAATTGGTGCGGCTGGATTCCTGCGAAGTGCTGGAATCTCCCATGGCCGGCGAGGTCACATACGCGCGGGCAGTGGCTCTGGCGCACGTGGCGGAGTTGGTCGACGAACTGCTTCCTGACCGCGAAGCCAATGACGCGATCTTTCGCCTGACTCTTTCCGTGCTGCGCGCCCTGACCGCTGCTGAGGTCTGGATGCCGGTCACTTATTTTGAACTATGGCTGACACGACTTGTTGGTCTGCTACCCGAGTTGACGGCGTGCATAGCCTGCGGCCGGACTCTGAACGGCAGCCGTGCCTACTTTCATGCGTTGGCCGATGGATTAATGTGTCCCGAGGATAAGCGGCTGGCATCATCCGAGATTTCAAACGAATCGCGCGCGCTGGCCGCGCAGATGTTTCGCGCCCCGGTGGAGAGCTTCGCAGGGATGCCATGGCCCAAGTCGCAGGGAGCCGATCTGCGAAAGTTTGTGATCCAAACCTTGCAGCGGCATATTGAGAAAAAGCTGGTCACGGCGGGCATGCTGGAGAAGGGCGGGTTTTAGAGCGTCCCGCCGGTTCGGAGAATTTTACAGCGGCGCGTTTGTACGGTCATGAGTAGGGGAGCGGCGAAAAGCTTTTAACGGTGAAGCTCGCGAAGGGTTCGCGAAGAACGAAAAGGAGGCACGGCCAGATGAAACATTTTTTAATAGTTGCGATTGGGTTGCTGGCCGGGGTTGGTGCGGGGGCGCAGGCGGGTCAAGGACAGGCAGCCGCGGAGCGGGTTCCGGCTGAACCGAAAGGCAGTCCGCAAATAGAAAAGCTGTTGCGGGCCTTTGAGGGGACGTGGTCGATCAAGGAGAAGTTTGCGCCGGATGCGGGTTCGCCGAATGGCGCTACAGGAGGGGGCCAGATTGTCTGGCGCGCGGGGCCGGGAAGGTTTTCGGTGATCGAGGAGTATCGGTCGAAGCGAGAGAGCGCGGAGGTGACGGGGCTGGGAGTGTTCTGGTGGGATGAAGCGGCGCAGGGCTATCGCACGATTTGGTGCGAGAGCACGAATCCGGGGGGCTGCATTAGCTTTAAGAATGTTGCGCGCTGGGAAGGGCCGCAGTTGGTGCTGGTGGAGGATTACGAGGTCAGTGGAAAGAAGGTTATCTTCAAGGAAGTGTTCGGCGACATTGCAGCGGGGGGATTCACGCAGACTTTGTATGGGGGCGAAGCTGGAAAGGAGTTAAAGGTGGATCAGACTATTCAGGCGAAGAAGGGGACGCGGGAAAGCGCCAAGTAAGAAGCGCTGAATGATAGAGCACTCCAATCCGCGGGTTCCACGGCTCCAAACACTACTTCCATCTTCTGTTCGGTTTCAGTTTCGTTCCCCAAATCCGTGCTTGCTGCGGCATATCTTGCAATAGCGGGCCGCTTCGGTATTGTCCACGCGGTGTTTCACGGGCTTCAAAGTCCGCAAGTAAGCGAAGATAGCTTTCAAATCCGCATCGCTCAGATTCCGGAAAAAGCCCCATGGCATGATGCTGGCCAACGGGCGAGCGTTGACCTGCCCGGTGCGAATCACATTGATGAACATCTGTTCATCGAAGTACGAAATGCCCGAGGGATCGGGTGTCAGATTCAGAGAAGCTACCGAGATAATCTTCTTCGGGTCGGCTCCCCATGGCCCCGACAGGTCAACTCCGCCGGCGAAGTCCATTCCTGGAATCGGATTGCCGTGCTCGTCCTGGGGCGTATGGCAGCCGTCGCAATGCCCTACAGTCACTAGATACTTGCCGTAGGCTAAGCGATCGGAACGGTCGGGTTCGGGGACGAGCGCCAGCGGTTCAAGCGGCTGCAACGTTTTCTTGATGTCGTCAGTTAAGGTAGTCTTTGGCTGCTCGGTATGCACGGGAGCCATGGAGCGCTCATAAACAATGACCGATGCCAGGTCTTCATCGGAAAGGTTGCGGAAGTACTGGTAGGGCATTATAGGAAAAAGGGTGCGTCCATCGTGGCCGATACCCCGCCGGAGCGCGCGCACAAAATCAGCGTCCTTCCATTTTCCGGCGCCATAATCAGGATCAGACGAGATGTTGGGAGCGATGATCCTATTTCCTTTGGGCATCCCCTCGTCACCCAAGTCGAGGCCTCCGTCTTTCTTGCCTTCCACAGGGATGGCCGGACGCTGCGCGAAATTGTAATCGGAGTGGCAAAAGGGACATTGCAGCAGCCCTTCTACCAGATACTGACCGCGTGCCAAACGCACCGGCGTGCGCGGGATGGTCTCCGTTTCCAGAACGGATGCCGGCGACGCAGCGGCTGTAACGGTTGCCGCCTTCTGACAGCCAGTGCCCAAACACACCACGAAAAACGCAGCGATCCCGGCCGCGATCCCCACAGGGATCGACTTCGACGTTTTCATGTGTTCCGCCCCAATCAATAAATTTTGAAAGAAACACTTCGAAAGAAACAGCTTTGAAACCAACAAAAGCCCGCACTTGAGGTTGCGCGAAGTATACTCCACAGGTTCAATCTGCGCGTAGTTTTCCTTGCGCCAGGCTGACGGGCACCGTCCCCTTCCAGTACAATCGATGGTTAAACTGCGGCGCTTCTACCGTACTACGCGATTTGGCTCCCGGCAGTGAGGATTTCAGAACAACTTCATCCATGACCGTATCCCGCTCCAATTCGCTCACGTTCCAGGCTCTTATCCTGCGCCTGCAAGCGTTCTGGGCGGAGCGCGGGTGCGTCCTGCAGCAGCCCTATGACGTGGAAGTGGGCGCGGGCACGATGGCTCCCGAGACATTTCTGCGGGTGCTGGGGCCGAAGCCCTACAAGGTGGCTTATGTGCAGCCTTCGCGGCGTCCGGCGGACGGACGCTATGGGGAGAATCCCAATCGACTGTTTAAGCACATGCAGTTGCAGGTAATCCTCAAACCTCCGCCGGAAAATGTGCAGGAGTTGTATTTGGAGTCGCTGGGCGCGATCGGGATCGACCTGCGACAGCACGATATCAAGTTCGAAGAAGATAACTGGGAAGCACCGACGCTGAGCGCCTGGGGCGTGGGCTGGCAGGTGATGCTCGATGGGCTCGAGATCACGCAGTTCACTTACTTCCAGCAGTGCGGTGGGATCGATCTCAATCCGATTTCTGTGGAGCTCACTTATGGGCTGGAGCGCATCGGCGCGTTTCTCCAGGATGTGGATTCGATTTACGACATCGTGTGGGCGCGCGATCCGGAGTCCGGCAGGGACGTGAAGTATGGAGATGTGCGGCTGGCGGATGAATTGCAATTTTCCGTGTACAACTTCGAGGCTGCGGACGTGGAAAAGGCGTGGAAACACTTCGAACTGTACGAGGCGGAGTGCAAGGCGGTGATTGAGCAGTATGCGGCGCTTTCTGCGAACAAAGTTGAGGGAAACGGAGTTGAGCAGAACAAGTCGCGCTTCCCACTGCTGGGCGCTTACGATCTTTGCTTGAAGTGCTCCCACCTGTTCAACATTCTCGACGCTCGGGGTGCGATTTCCGTAACGGAGCGCGTAGGCGTGATTGCACGGGTCCGGGCGCTTGCGGTGGGCATTGCGAGGGCGTGGGTCGATCAGCAAAAAGTGGATCAGCAGAAGAGTGAGTCAGGCGCGCAGAAGTCAGACGAGCCTGAGCCCGCTCGAGTACAGACAGCGAATCAGGAGAAGTTGTCGTCAGTGGGGTCGTGAACCGGTGGGTGTGATCCCCGTCACGAGGGTTCGGGATAGCGTTTTGCGAAAATGATTTGATGGCATGCCAGACTTTTTACTAGAGATCGGTTGCGAAGAGATTCCGGCGCGGATGATTGATGCGGCGTCGCGGGAACTGCGCGAACGTGTCGCTGCGCTGCTAGTTCGCGAACGGCTGGCGGCTGGCGAAATGACGCATTTTGACACGCCGCGGCGACTGGCGGTGATGGCTCACGGAATTCCTCCGTCGCAACCTGACGCCACGGAACAGGTTACTGGGCCTTCGGTGAACGTGGCTTATAAAGATGGTCAGCCTACTCCCGCGGCCCATGCGTTTGCCAGGAAATCCGGTGTCGACGTTTCCCAGCTGGAAAAGATAGCCACGGCGAAGGGTGAGTACCTGGCTGCGACCGTTACGAAGAGAGGCCGCAGCGCGGCTGAGATCCTCATCGAGAATCTGCCGAAAGAGATTTCCTCGATCTACTGGCCGAAGAACATGTACTGGCGTAAGCCGAACGAACGCTTCGTGCGGCCGGTGCGGTGGCTGGTTGCGATACTGGACGGGGAGACGATTCCTCTTAAGTTTGACGGAATCCAGGCGGGGAACGCGTCGCGCGGCCACAGAATTCTCTCCCCGGGCTGTGTGCTGATTCCGGGAGTCGGCTCCGCTTATGTCGATGCTCTGCGCGCCGCCAAAGTTCTCGGCAAGAGTGAGCGCGAACAACAGATTCGGAAGGCTCTTGATGCCGTAACCCGCACGATTACCGGCGCACGCTGGCGCGAGGACAAGACGCTGCTCGATAGCGTGGTGAACCTTACTGAATTTCCGTCCGTGATATTAGGAGGATTCGATCCGCAGTTTCTGACCCTGCCCGAAGAAGTGTTGGTCACGGTGATGCGCGACCATCAGAAGTATTTTGCGGTTGAAGATTCCGACGGCAGGCTGCTGCCGCATTTTCTGGCGGTGCTGAATACTGACGGCGATCCGCAGGGCTTGATCCGCCACGGCAACGAGCGCGTGCTGCGTGCCCGCTTTAACGACGCTCGCTTTTTCTGGGAGACGGACCAGAAGCGGTCTCTGCTGGAGCGGCTGGATTCGCTCAAGCACGTTACTTTCCAGAAGGATTTGGGCAGCTACTACGAGAAAACCCGGCGTGTGCAGCGCCTGTGCAGTTGGTTGAGCGAGATTATTAAACAGAGCGGGATGGCGGTGCGTGCGGGTGTAATTCACAAAGCGGCCTGCCTGGCGAAGACCGATTTGACCACCGAACTGGTGAAGGAATTCACCGAGTTGCAAGGCGTCGTGGGCGGCCTGTATGCGCGGGCACAGGAGTTGGATCCCAGCTTGCCCGAAGCCACTCGGTTCGCGATCGCGGACACGATTTACGATCAGTACAAGCCTGAATCCACCGAAGATCAAGTGCCGCGATCAATCGAGGGTTCCGTGCTTTCCGTTGGCGACAAAGCGGACACCATCGCCGGCATGTTTGCTTTGGGACTCGTTCCCACCGGATCGAAGGACCCGTTTGCGTTGCGGCGGCAGGCGAACGGAATTGTGAAGGTGATCGCGGAGAAGAAACTGCCGATAAAGCTCTCGGAATTAATCAGCAGTGCGCTAGAGCTATACAAAGGCTCCGAAGGCGAAAAGAAGTTCGACAGACCTGTGACCTGGTGGCGGGACAAGCTGAAGATCGATTTGGCCGCCAAGTATCCGTGGATTCAGGTTATAAAAGAGAGCCCCGCATCTGACTCACACCAGAGCCCGCTCGCCTTTCTCTGGGATCGGCTGCAGTTTTTCATGCGGGACGTAAGAAAATATCCATACGACGTTACAAATGCGGTTTTGGCGGCAGATCCCGACGACGTGCTCGATGCCTTAGCGCGGGCCGAGGCGGTTAAGCAAGTCTTGCACATGCCTGAGTTTTTGGCGATAGGCGCGGCGTGCAAGCGGATGCGGAATATTCTGAAGCAGGCGCAGGAAAAGGGATTTGCTCCGGCGGCGACGTTTGAGTACTTGCCTGATTCGTCTCATGAAGAGAAAACCCTAGCAGCATATATCGAGGTCAACGCGCCCCGGGTCGAGGCGCTTCGGAAGAAGAAAGAGTACACCGACGCGCTCATCCTTCTATCGACCGCACGAGAGCACGTCGATGCATTTTTCGACAAGGTCATGGTAATGGTAGAAGACGAGAAAATCCGCGCGAATCGGTTGGCATTGTTGCGGACTTTGTTAAAAGAGTTCTCGACGATCGCAGATTTTTCGGAAATCGTGACGGAGAACAAGAGTACGGCAAGCTAGTCCCTTGGGGGCTAAAGCCCGAATTTGATTAGCGAATCGCAGCGTTGAAGCGCTGCGCCACCCAAAATTAGAAGCAAGTCTAGTTGTGATTCGGAATCTTAAGACAAAGGACTAATAATCATGGCGACATTGACCCTCCCCGAAAATGAAGTTCACGAAACCAAGAATGTTCCCACCAAGTACGTGTACTTCTTCGGCGGCGGCAAGGCCGAGGGCAACGGAAAGATGAAGGATGACTTGGGCGGCAAGGGCGCCGGCCTGGCCGAGATGACCAATGCTGGACTGCCTGTGCCGCCGGGATTCACGATCCAGACGGAGGCTTGCCGGGAGTTCATGAGGCACAACGCCGTGTCGAAGGAAGTCGACAACCAAATGGATGGGGCGCTCACGAAGCTTGAAGCCCTCCAGGGACAGCAACTCGGCGTCGGCGAGAATCCCTTGCTGGTGAGCGTGCGCTCGGGTGCAAAGTTCTCCATGCCGGGAATGATGGATACGATTCTCAATCTTGGATTGAACGATAAGAGCGTTGAAGCATTGGCGAAGCGCAGCAATAATCCGCGATTCGCTGCGGATTCCTACCGGCGCCTGATCCAGATGTTCGGCAACGTGGTGCTCGAAATTCCAAAGTCAGAGTTCGACGAAGTTTTCGATAGGAAGAAGAAGCAGAATAAAACCAAGCTCGATACCGACCTCGATGCCAAAGCGCTCAAAGAAGTAATCGAGGAATACAAGAAGGTCGTCAAGAAGCATGCCAAGCGCGACTTCCCACAGGATCCGCGTGAGCAGTTGGTCATGGCCCGTGACGCGGTTTTTCGCTCCTGGCAGAACGAGCGCGCCAAACACTACCGGCGCATTAACAATATTGACGACATGCTGGGAACCGCGGTCAACGTGCAGGCCATGGTCTACGGCAATCTCGGAGACACCAGCGGTACGGGCGTGGGCTTCACGCGTAATCCTGCCATCGGCACGAAAGAATTTTACGGCGAGTTCCTTCTGAACGCTCAGGGAGAAGATGTAGTCTCGGGCGTGCGCACCCCCGTGCCGATTCTCGAACTGCACAAGATCATGCCCGACGTCTACAACCAGTTGCGCGAAACCACGACGCGTCTGGAGAAGCATTACAAAGACATGCAGGACTTCGAGTTCACCATCCAGGATGGCAAGCTCTACATGCTGCAGACGCGCAACGGCAAGCGCACCGGCCTGGCCGCGGTGCGGGTTGCGATCCAGATGGTGGAAGAAGGGCTGATTACCAAAGAAGAAGCCATCTTCCGCGTCGAGCCCAATCAGCTTTACGACTTCCTCGTGCCGCGTTTGGACGAGAAAAGCACGAAGGTCGAGGTGCTCGCCACCGGACTGCCCGCATCACCGGGTGCGGCCGTTGGGCAGATAGTCTTTACGGCCGATGCCGCGGTTGAGGTAGCGGGACACGGCAAGAGCGTCCCTGTGATTCTGGTACGCGCCGAAACCACTCCGGAAGATATTCACGGCATGGAAGTGGCCAAGGGCATCCTTACGTCTCGCGGCGGCATGACGAGTCACGCCGCGGTTGTGACGCGCGGCATGGGCAAGTGTTGCGTGGCCGGAGCCGGCGACATCGAAGTGAACGAGAAGACGCGCGAGATGCGCGTAAAAGGCCAGACCTTCAAAGAAGGAGACTGGATTTCTCTCGACGGCACGACGGGCCGCGTGATCAAAGGCAAGCTGAACACGCTGGATCCTTCCCCCGACGATCCCGAACTACAGAAGTTCATGCAGTGGGCGGATCCGCATCGCACTATGAAGGTCCGCGCCAATGCTGATATTCCGCGCGATGCGATTCAAGCGCGCGCGTTTGGCGCCGAAGGGATTGGACTCTGCCGCACCGAGCACATGTTCTTCGGCGAGGACAAAATTCCGCACATGCGCGCCATGATTCTGGCGGACAACGAAAAAGACCGCCGCACCGCGCTGAAGAAACTGCTGCCACTGCAGCGGAAAGACTTCGCCGGAGTATTTAAGGCCATGGACGGTTTGCCGGTCACGATCCGAACGCTCGATCCGCCGTTGCATGAGTTCCTGCCGCGACGTGAGGACTTGATGGTCGATATCGCAACGCTGTCCTTCTCAGATGCCAAGCGCAAGAAGGAGTTGGTGAGAGCGTATCGCGACTACGGCGTCAAGTCCGCAGGCGATTTGAAGAAGGTGTTGCCTGCGCTGCTGGCCCGCGTAGAGCAGTTGCACGAATTCAATCCCATGCTCGGACATCGCGGCTGCCGCCTGGGCATCACCTATCCGGAAATCACGGAAATGCAGGCGCGCGCGATTTTCGAAGCCGCGGTCGACGTCACGGAAAAAGGCGTGAAGGTCTTCCCCGAAGTCATGATCCCGCTCGTGGCCACCGTAAAAGAGATGGCGAATCAGGCGGCGATCGTGCGACGCGTGGCCGAGGACGTTTTCAAAGAGAAGGGAACCCGCGTGGAATACCTGGTCGGCACCATGATCGAGTTGCCGCGCGCGGCGCTGGTAGCGGACGAGATCGCGAAAGAGGCTGAGTTCTTCTCCTTCGGCACCAACGATCTTACGCAGACCACTTTCGGCTTCTCCCGCGACGACGTGAACAAAGTACTGCCGACTTACCTGGCGGAAGGAATCCTGAAGCAGGACCCGTTTGCGGCGCTGGATCGCGAGGGTGTTGGACAGCTGGTTAAAATCGCGACGGAGCGTGGCCGCAAAACTCGTCCGAAGTTGAAGGTAGGAATCTGCGGCGAACACGGCGGGGAACCGTCATCCGTGGAATTCTGCCATCAGGTTGGGCTGAATTATGTTTCCTGCTCGCCCTTCCGCGTCCTCACGGCGCGGCTGGCCGCGGCCCAAGCAGCGGCGACGGATACTCTGAAAGTTGAGGGCGGAAGAACGAAATAGGGCTGAATCTCGGAGGCGCAGAGTTATAGGGTGACTTCACTCAGCAGAGTCAAGACTCTGCGTCTCCTGAATTTATTGAACCTTCTGCAAGCGTGCGATCAGCTTCTGCGCCAGGCTTTCTTCCGATTCCGACCACAGCAGGCGCGAACTGGTTCCGCTATTCTTCTCCACATTGGTTGAGAATCCGACGAGCTTGGCCACGTTGTCGCGAATCTTCGCGCGAGTTTGTTCACTCAGCGGGGTTTCTGGCTGAAGAAAGGACAAATCCAATCCGAAGTCGATTTCGATGTGACCCGTCTGCTTATAAACTCCCTCGTCAAATTCCTCGCCCTGCACGATGAACTTTACCGGCGCCGGCTCGAGCACCCAGCTTGCATTCGATGCATCCGGCGTCCACAAGTCCCAGTAGGCTTCGAAGACGTAGGCGTAGTCGTCGTGAATTAGCTCGGCAGCGATCAGCGTGGCCTGCCCTGGATCGATCCCGGCAGGGAAGCGCCTCTCCACGACTGTGGCTTCGCTCCAGGAAACAGGATGAACCGCGAAATAGCTGACGCCCGGCCGTTGCGCCGAAAAAGGAAACTGCTGCAAGACCGCGAAGGTATGCGGCAACATCTCTGGTCCAGAAAAATCGGGAAACCAAAGGCTGAAATAAACCGGATCGGACACGCTGAACCTCGAAGAATGCGAGTCACGCCCTGGAGGCGAGCTATCCAATTCTAAATTGTCCAAGGACGGCAGCAAAATCCCATCGCATGATCCAAACCTCACGCCGGAATCGAGTGGCTAGTGCTTTTGACAGCTCCTCACGGCCTTGTTACGATCATCTGTTGCATCACCCACCTTTACAGCCGTCCCCGTCGTCTAGCCTGGCCTAGGACATCGCCCTTTCACGGCGGTAACACGGGTTCAAATCCCGTCGGGGACGCCAACCTTATCAACAATTTGCGGAATTGCCGGTTTTGGCGCACTACGGGTTACGCTACGGTTTAACTGCTGAATCACTCCACGATGAGCGTTGCGCTTCTCTTCCGACATTGCTTCGTCGTAGACATTCATCGTGATTGCGTACGAGGCATGCCGCAACAGGCCTTGCACTACTTTGGGGTTGTTGTTGTTTTGGCGCAGCAGAGTCGTGTAGGAGTGGCGTAATGTGTGCCATCCCTTAATGTCGATCCCGGTTTTCGCTGCAACTGGCTTGATGTGATGTTGCATGATCCGACTCATCCAGTACGGCTGCTTGCCTCTCATCTTCGTGCTGGCGAAAACGTAGTCGCTGTCTTGGGCGTAAGGAGTCTCCTGACGCCAAGCCAGCAATTCTTCGATCAGCACATCATCCAGCGGAATGCTCTTTTTCGAAGCTTCCGTCTTGACCTTACCGATGCGCTGCTTCACGATTGAGCGCTTGGGGGTCAGGACCTTGTCCTCGAAGCAGATGTCTTCCCAGCGAACGCCGCTAAGTTCGCCCCTCCGCAGTCCGGTTCCGAAATCCAGTAACACCATCAGTCGTTCTCGTTGTTTCAGCTCACCGTAGATGAGTTGGGAAAGCTGGTCAACGCTGAGGCGGATGGGTGTTCCCTGTCGCACGCCGCTTTGCCGAACAGACGTAATCGGATTACGGTCTGTCCATTCATAGCGGATTGCGTGCTCGTATAGAAGATGCATCAGGTCCCTGATTTTCTTTTTCGAACCATCGGCTAGGGCTCTGCCATCATCTTTTTTCAAAGTTGACAGCCAACTCTCTACGGCCACGGCCTTCACTTCGTCCAAGGCTTGGTCCCCCCATCGCGGTTTGACCCACTTTCGGAGATAACCGCGGTAGTTGTCCCGAGTGGAGAAGGCCCGACGTTCGTTTGGATCTTCGTCCGTCCCTGGGCATTCCGTATCCAGCCAGTGATCGACCAGTTCCTTCAGAGTACGTGGCCCCTCTTCGATCGGTCGGCCCAGGCCGAGGCGTTCTGCTTCTTGCTGAGCCGCGGCATCAGACTTGAAGTGACTGGCCAAACCGAGGGTCTTCCAGCGCTCGCGAGACTTGCCGTCCTGGCTCGTCTCATACCATCGCCAGATGACTACTTTCTTTCCGTTCTTGCGTTTAACTACACTTGGAAATCCTGTACTAGTGTGCCTCTTTCTCACGTCTTACCGTCCTTTCCGAAAGAGGCGGACGACGAACGGAGTTTATCCTCCCCTGCATCCACTCGTCCAGTTCGCTGAGTTTGAATCGCCAGGTCTTCCTGCTGCCATCCCCCCAAGGGTAGGCAGGGATTTTCTCAAGGCGAGCCCATTCATTAAGCGTCTTGACTGCGACGGACAAATAGGAAGCTGCTCGCTTGACGTCGACGTACGGTTCTGGTGCCGTTGAAAAGGAAATGGTCGGATTGGCTGGACCGGGCTGGGTCGACATTGGATCCTCGTCTCGGCGGAGTCTCGCATTGCCCAGTGACCCGGCCAGAAAAAGCCACCGACCTACAGCACTGCATCCGCGAGTTTCTATTTAAGCGGAAAGCAGATATTGGTCAAACGCGCTTGCTCGGTGTTGTTGTCCTATTTTTCGAAGCGTGTGACTCTCGTTGAGTAACCTCTTGCCGCGCCATCATTTAGCGCTTTGTGTCAGCGGCCGCGGCTGGCACTTTAATTGGGCGACACTCCGGTCGGTTAACCAGGCAGTGGGAGGTCAATGCAATCGAACGGTGCTACTCGTAACCACTTTGAACCACGCTGGTTGCTGGAGGTAAGCGCAATCACAGCTGGAAGGTGCTATCGCGAAAGCCGATCGAGTCACCACCCGTAGCGTTCTCAGTTGAAAACTCCCACGGACTCCGGCGTGTTCATCTACTCCATTTGACGGATTCTGAACATTACGGTAAACACCGGCATGAGGTGCGACATGAAGACTGAAAAAGAAGCCGCCGTTTCGCGGAAGACGGACGAAACGAAGACGAACATGGTTGCAAGCATTGAGTTCGCTGTGCGCGCCTCGTTGCGCGACGAATACGGTGACGCAGACTTTGTCCATTCCATTTTGGGCAGGGTTTTCGCCAAGTCTGAGGACCTGGGAGACGAGGAGGACGCTGGTTACATAAAGGCGTCTTTGGTGCAATTCGGTGAAGGCATGGACCATGGCATTAGCACTGATAGGCTAGGAGATGGCATCGAGGGTAGCATTGCGGAATACTGGGAACTCCTGTTTGACTTGGAAACCGGTTACTGGAGAGAAGAAATACAAGATGAATACGAGGCTTCCGCATCTGACCTGCTAATCATCGATTGCATGGAGATCCGTCCGAAATGGCGGGGAATGGGAGTCGGCCCAGCTGCCGTCGACAGGACTATCGACATTTTCGGTGCTGGTTGCGGGTTAGTAGCGTGCAAACCTTGGCCGCTGCAATTTACTCCTGCCTGCGCCCGTGATCGGAAGGCATTGAAAAGATTGAAAGCACCCGGCGTTGGTCGGGATGAGGCCGTGCGCAAGCTGAGGGCGTACTGGTCTCGGCTTGGCTTCTGGCCGCTCGGTGAGACCGGAATTCATCTCCTGGGTATGGCCCAAAGAGGATCAAATGGATCACGTGAGAAATCCGAAACGCTCGCTGGCGCAGCCTCTGACTTGGCCGATAGACGAGTCTGTTAGAACGCTGCCCTGTCACCGGACTCCCGGCGCAGACCCAATCAGCGTTCCGCGCTCAGCACACCTTTAGCCACCGGTGATTCTCTCGTGCATTCGCACAGGTTGCGGCATAATTCATTGTTCGTTTGTTTTAGAACGCCTGCCTGTCACGCAGGAGGCCGCGGGTTCGATCCCCGTCGCTCCCGACAATTCTTCGAATCGGCGCCGCATTTGTTTGTCAAAACGTCACAGGCCAAATTACTTCGCGTTTTCTGTTAACCACCGCACTCTTAGAAAAGCTTCCCACTAGCCGACAAACCAGGATTAGTCGCCCCTTGCGCGTTTCCAAGTTCCGATCGGACCGGGCGGTCCACTAGCTTACTCGTGTCCGGAAGTCCTTATTGTTGGGGAAATGATTCCCACCCTCCTCCGAGTGCTTTGTACAAAGCGATTAGATCCGTCGTCACCGCAGTCTGGCTCTGCGCCAAAAGGTCTTCATTCCCGTAGAGTTGCCGCTCGGCATCGAGCACGGCCAGGAAGTCCCCGAGGCCGGACCTGTAAAGCTCACGGGAGAGTTCAAGCGCCGTCTGGTTCTGCGACACGGCTGCCTGGAGCCGATCGCGGCGCTCCTGCTCCTGCGAGTAATTCACGAGCGCGTTCTCGGTCTCTTCCAGAGAGTTCAAAACCGTCGCTTGATAGAGGATCTGGGTCTGTCTCCAGCGCGCGTTTTGCACGGCGACGTTCGAGCGTATTCGGCTGCCCGTGAATATCGGCAAGCTGATCGCCGGTCCCACAGCAAAGAAATTTCCCAGAGAAAGGGAGAGGTCATGGAGTTGCGTCGCTTGCCTTCCCGCGGACCCCAACAAAGTGAACTTCGGAAAATAGTCCGCCCTTGCCGCTTTGACGTTGGCGGCGGCACCGGCGATTTCATCATCTGCTCGGCGAACATCCGGCCGTCGCGTTAACAGGTCCGATGGCAATCCGACCGGAACCTCGGGCGGAACCACTGGCACCGGGGCGGACGTTTCCAATTCGTTTTCCAAGGCTGCGGGCTCCTGACCGAGAAGCACGCTAATCCGGTGAATCGAAGCCGCAATGGCGCTTCGCAGCGACGGGACCGCAGCGTTCGTGGTCTCGAGTTCTGCAACTGCGCGCGAGACATCGAGCTGAGTCGCTAACCCAGCCGCCGCTCTCGTTTGTGTAAGGTGGACGGTATCTTCCTGTGTCCGAATATTTTTCTCGGCTATATCGAGCCGCAGTTGAAAGCCCCGGAGATCCGCATAGCTCCGTGCGAGCTCGCCAAGCAGCACGACGAGAACATCGCGCCTGTCCTCTTCCGCAGAGCGTACGTTGGCGCTCGCAGCCTTCACCTCATTGCGGATCCGACCGAAGACGTCGATCTCCCAAGCGGAATCGAATCCCACCTGGAAATTGTTGAGTTCGACCGGGTGGAAAGAGGCGGTATTGGTGCTGGGATTGAAAACAGGAACCCGCTCGCGCAGACGCTCTGCGCTGGTTGTCACTCCCACAGACGGGTAGAAAGCGGACTTCGCGACTCCTCGTGCTGCGCGCGCTTCGTCGACACGCGCTGCGGCCAGACGTAAGTCCAAGTTGTTGGCCACGGCGCGGTGGATCAGCCGCGTCAGCTCTTCGTCATGGAAGGAATTCCACCACTCCGCAGCGGGCCTCTCCGTGGACACGCCGCGAATTGACGTGGCCGCCCAGGTTTTTGTGGATTCCTCGGTCTGGCCCCTGACGTTCGGTCCGCAGACCAAGATCACCCCGCATAGAAATAGGACCGATCTAACGACTAGTGTCTTTCGCTGTGCCTTCACTGGCTTGCTCCTGAGTTTGCCGAGTTCTGGGAACTCAAGCGACTCGCCGATCCATCGATATAGACATCCATTTGCTGACCGACATAGACCGAAGGCGCAGCATCCCGAATGCGATAGATCACCTGTAGAACGCGGGTGTCTATGCGCTCCGTGCTGTCGCCCGTCAGCGATTTCTTGGGGATCACATAAGGCTCGAAGCGGACAAATTCCAATGGAATTCTTGTGGAACCGTTTCCACGGGGAGACGCCACCGCCTGCGCTCCGCCCTGCACACGCCAGGCATCGTGTTCATCTACATCCACACGGACATGCAAAGGAGTGACGCTTCCCAGAATCATGAGAGGCTCGCTGAGCGGGCCGCATTGGGCATATTGGCCCAACCGCACTTTGTTCTGCAGAATGACGCCCGCGATCGGCGCGCGCATGGTCAGGCGATCAATATTGGTCTCAACCATCCTGACCTGAGCTTCCGTCTGAGCGACTTCCGATTTCGCGACAGCAATATCGGGAGCCCATGCGCCCGCCTTTAGTAACCCCAATTGGGCTTCCGCCTCGGCCTCTCGTGCCTGCGCCGCTTTGTAGGCAAGCCTCCTGCGCTGAACGTCCTCATCACGAACCGCCCGTTTGTCGGTAACGCTTTCGATCAATCGCACTTGCACCTCGGCATCCGCCAAATTTGCCTGAGCCTCACGCACGCGCTCTTCGGCCGGCGGAATGTCTTCGGCACGAGGTTCCTGTTCGAGTTTGGCCACGCGTGCCTGAGCCCCCGCTAGTGCAGTGCGTTTGACCTGCTGATCTGCTTGCAGGTCGCGGTCATCCAGAGAGAACAGCTTCTGGCCTTGCCCTACACGGTCTCCTGCTTTTACGTACAGCTGCGTGACCATGCCTGAAACAGCACAACTTATGTCGATGTTTTCAGAGTTAGCTTC
>Ga0307479_10000150_pt1 | contig 64770 bp, 52 predicted proteins | sample atmos_gasesECM4C_FD_203743 | JGI IMG/M metagenome (GOLD analysis project Ga0307479, IMG submission 203743) | Hardwood forest soil microbial communities from Morgan-Monroe State Forest, Indiana, United States - atmos_gasesECM4C_515 | ecosystem: Environmental > Terrestrial > Soil > Temperate... | reverse complement strand
GCAAGCTAATCGGGGCAAAGCCGAGAGCCGCCAACGCACCTCAAGTTACTCAGCTCAATGGTCCCAGCGTCTTTGGCACCTCCGTTGAGGGCGGCGAAACGCGGCGGATTTCACCGGGAGACGTGGTGATCATTCCTGCCGGGGTGAATCACTGGTTTACTGAGATTCAAGAATCCCTGACCTACATTGTGGTGCGGGTCGACCCAGAGAAAGTAGTGACTCCCAAATGAGCCACCGTCTGCATGTTCGCAACGCTGTTGGGATTCTGATTTTGCTCACTGGCGCCTCGTGGGGAGTCGCCTTTGCCCAGGAAAAGGGTGGTGAGAATGAAACCGGTCCCTACGAAGTTGTCGCCGGCTGGCCGCAGCCGCTCGGACACCCGGGATGGACCTGGGGATCGCAAGGCGGCGTCTTCGCAGAGTCCCCCAACAGGATTTACATTCTTCAGCGTGGAGAACTTCCAATCCCAGAGAAGGCGCCGGCAGGTTACACGGGAGGTTATGGCGCGTTTGGAACGCCGGCAACCCAAGGCAAGCCGCGTCTTGAGAACTGCATCCTCATCGTGGACGGTGACGGCAAACTGATTGAATCTTGGACGCAATGGGACCATCTATTTGCCGGCGGGCGCGGGCCTCACCACATCAAGATCAGCCCGTACGATCCGGAAAAGCACGTGTGGGTCGTCGACGATATGTTGCATCAAGTCTTCGAGTTCACACATGACGGCAAACAGTTGGTGATGACGCTCGGCGAGAAGGGCGTGCAGGGAGAAGACGACAAGCACTTCGGGCGGCCCACCGACATCGCCTGGCTCCCCGACGGCACGTTTTTCATCAGCGATGGTTACATCAACACGCGCGTCGTCAAGTTCGATAAGAACGGAAAGTATCTGATGGCCTGGGGCAAGAAGGGATCCGGCCCCGGCGAGTTCAATCTGCCGCACGCGATCGACATCGACGCGAACCGCAGGGTGTACGTCTCGGATCGATCGAACAGCCGCATCCAGATTTTCGACGAGAACGGGAAGTATCTCAGCGAATGGGATCATATTCGTTCGCCGTTCCACATTATGATGGCCGCCGATCAGCATCTGTGGGTCGTCGATGGCGTGACCAACAAGTTTCTGAAGTACGATTTGAACGGAAAGCTGTTGTACTCCTGGGGCACCTACGGATCGTTCCCCGGCGCCTTTTGGGGAATTCATCAGTTCTCGGTGGATTCGGATGGCAATCTATATGGAGCCGAGACCTACGGCGGTCGAACGCAGAAATTCCGGCCGAAGAAGGACGCTGATCCCGCCACACTCATTGGACAGCCGGTGAAAATCGCCTCTTCGCATGATTAGATCCACTCAATCAGCTTGGGGACTAGCTGCCGTGGCAGGGCGCCCGGTTTCGACTCGGATCACGCCTGTCTGGTCAGTGAAAAAGTGACGCTGCTTTGTGCCTCCCTCATGGACGGGGTCTGATGTGAGTGTGAACGCATCGAGTCTGCCGTTCTGCGTTGTATCAATGGCGCGGTATCGATAGTTATATCCAGACTTTTCCCCAGAGGCCAACACGTTGTCGATGAGGCAAGCAGCGGCGGCAGTCGCGACTGTCGCGCAAGTTTCCGGAGCGCCTCCAAGCACCGAAAGCGTCGAGGGGTAAGTCTTGTAGGTCTGTTTGTACGCGTCGATTCCCGCAAGAATGGTAGACATGCCCCCTGTAGGCCTGTCGAGAGGAAGCCATCGCCATAGGTACAAGCCATAGGCCAACAAGAGGAGGAGAAAGACTACTACGGTCCAGATAGCAATGCGCTTCAATTGGCGCTTGATTATCGGGCTTGGCATTGTCCCTCTCTACTCGCCTCAGAATGTCAGCTTGACGCCGAGCTGCGCGGCAAACGGGATCCCCACTGTCGTGCCGGGGCCGAAGAAATCGCCAAGCGCGCCGGCGGACACGCGCAGTTGGTTGATGCTTGTGATGGGCTTGGTCTGCGCGCAAGCGGGATCGACGCAAAATGCGGTGGCGTTTGTCAAACTATTCACCGGCAGAGGCAGGGCGGAAATGTCGGTGACATAGTTGTTCCCCGGATTCACCTGGTTGAACAGATTGAAGAATTCCGCGAAGGGACGCAGCGTAACGCGCTCGCCCAGATTTATATTCCGGCTCACGCGCAAATCCACTTGATAAAAAGGAGTGCCACGGAACTGATCGAGGCTCGTCTGGGCGCCGTTGACGACAGCGCGGTCATTCCCGGCAGCGGAGCCGAAGACGCCGTCATGGTTGATGTCCGCCGGCGTGAGCATCGTGAAGGGGCGCGGGCTTTCGAACTGCGAAAGGGTTGACACCTCGAATTGCCACGGAAGCTGGAGCACGCCAATCAGTACAAAACGGTGACGGACGTCTTCGCCGGAGGGGCCGTGATCGCCGGGACCAAAAGGGCTGTTCACATTCGAAACCCGGTTGACGTAGTCGAACAGCTCTCCCACTACCGCGCCCCACGTGGTCGCGTGCGCCAGAACGTAGTTGGCCGTCAGTTCGAAGCGGTGTGAAAAACTGTGCTGCACTTGAAACGCCAGGCCGTTGTAACTGGAGCGGTTGTCCGTCCGAAAGAGGAAAAGATTCGGCGCGTTCGCGGGCAGCGTGAAATTCGAGACGTAATCGTAAGCGCGATACTGGTGATTCCCTTCCTGATGCTCGTAGGAAACGTTTAGCCGCCAGCCATTCCCGAGATCGTGCTCGATGCCGAAGCTCGCTTCGAGGGCGTAAGGCGTCTTGTAATGGGGATCGATAAGCGCGCCTTGTCCTCCTTGCGTTCCCGGAAGCAATGTGGTTCCCGCGTTTCCGTTATTCACCGCTTGAAATGCGCTTACCCAGCCGTTCTGGGCAAGGTCGTTGTAGAAGAGTCCAGCGCCCCCGCGTATCACTGTCTTGGTTGATCCGCCCGGCGCGTAGGCAATTCCGAGACGCGGAGCAACGGCGCCGCGGTAATCGTGAGGGATGCCGTCGGCCAGGTGAATGCCAAGTTGTTGGAAGGCGGAGAAAGCCGGATTTTGGGTTTGCTCGCGCCCGGACGCAATAAACAACCCAAACGTAGTGTCGTAGCGGAGCCCCGCGTTGATGGTGAGCGACGGTGTAATGCGCCAGCCATCTTCCACGTAGAATCCCAGCCGCCGCAAACTCTGCGAAAACGTTCCATCCCCCGCGGGAGTGTCTGTGCACACCGTGTTCGGAAGGGCCGTCGAAGCGCAGTGGAAATCCGCTGTGAATTGCGCCGGGTTGTTCGCGTAAAAAGATGGATTCTCCGTCAATTGCACCAGATGTTCCGCGGTCGCTGCCAGGGCCCCGCGAAGCACGGGTTCGTGAATCAAGTTGATGCCGAAGCGCACCGCGTGGCGCGGGGAGGCTCGTGACACATCGTAACGGAACTGATACTTCTGCTGATCGCGCGCGATGGGAAACGCCGTGATAGTGGTTTGGAACTGATTGTCGCCGAAAGTCTCGAGCCCCGACGTCGTCAGGAAGCTGGCCGTGAAGGGGAAGGCGAGCGCGATGCCCAGGTTCGAATTGCGTACTTTGTTGTGATGAAAGCCGCTGGCTTCTCCGGTGAAGGAGCCAAGCCACTCCGTTGTGAACTGAAACTGCTGATTCAGGAGAATGTTGTAGTAGTTGGAAGTCGTCGTGAAGCCGGTGGACGGCAACGCCGCTTGCTGCACCAAGTCGTTCTGTGTGCGATTGCGGTCCAGCGAACCGCGCGCGAACCACTGCGATCGGGAGGATTGCGCCCAATCGGCGCGCGTGGAAAACAGCGTGTCGCGAAACGGTACCGCCACCGATGTGGGAATCACGCCAATGGAACCGACGCCGGGAATCAAGCCGCCGCTGGCGAGTTGCCCGAGCGCGGCGAACTGCGTCTGGGAATTGGCGCTGTAGGCCACGCTGGTGTCTTCGTCGATGTATTCGTAGGCCGAAAAAAACCACAGTTTGCCGTGCTTGATCGGACCGCCGAACGTGGCCACTCCATTCTGGCGGGAAAACGGCTGCTTCGGATTCGGCTCGGGATTGTCCAGCGGATTGCGCGCGTTAAGACTTTTCCCACGGTAGAAATAGGACAAGCTGCCGTGCCAATGGTTGGTGCCGCTTCGCGTCGAAATAATCACGCTGCCGCCATTCGTCCGCGATGTGTCCGCGCCGAACTGCGCCGTGCGCACCACGAACTCCTGCACTGCTTCCGGCGAAAAATTCTGCAGGAAGCCGCCGATGTAGTCGTCGTTGTTGTCGCCGCCGTCCACGGAGAGATCGACGTTGAGGCCGGAACTTCCGCCAAAGGAAACTGCGGTGATGCGCGCCTTGGTGGGATCGGAAGGCTCGACCGGCCCTGTGAACGGAGCCATCAGGGAGATATTGGCGAAGCTGCGCGCGGAGAGTGGGACCTCATCGAGATCTTCTGCGGTGATTTCGGTTTTTATCTCGCTGCTGGTGGTCTCGATCGGCTGGCTCGCGAGCGAGGGGCCGCGGTCGCGGACCTGGACGGATTGCTGCACGGTTTGCGGCGCAAGCGCGAGGATAAGCGCCGGCTGGCTGCTGACCGCCACAACGACCCTGGCCGTTTTCTCCTCGAAACCATTGGCTTCAATGGTTACGCGATAGCTTCCGGGCTGAAGCGCATCGAATCGCGCTTCGCCTCGTGTGTCCGCTCTGGCCGTGCGCTTGCCTTCGGACTTTTCCTGCGTCAGCGTGACAACGGCGCCGGGGATGCGTCCGCCGGTGGTATCCTCCGCGGTGACGAGCAGCGAGCCGCGAAGATCCTGGGCGCGAGCAGCCGCGGCAATCCACAAGAAGAACCCCAAGCAGAAACATCCACGAACCGGCCAAAACGAAAGACCCCTGTGCATAGGAAATTGCGGCCAACACCCGGTTTGAATTTACAGACGTTTAGTATGCTCCGCGGGTTTCAGCGTGTCGATAAAGATTGCTTCGCGAGAGGACTTACGCTCAGCCGGTGCGCTTGAGGCTTGGCTCTGGAGAGAGAAAAAAATCCGCATCCGCAGTGGGGAACTCGCGAATACTCAACCCGGTTTTAGCCGCTGAGGGCGTGAATTTGAAGTTCTCACACAGACTCTTCACTCCGGCCTCTTATCTTTTTTCCCGCGCCTTCTTGAAACGAACTTGTTCATTCCTCTTCGATAGTCTATAAAACAGCTAACCCCCCCAGCTACAGATATTGCTGTCGGACGCGATTCAAGTCGTCTTGGATGAGGTTCGCTGATGCACCGACTGCTTGTGGCACGCTGGTTTCGTTTCCTTGCTCTCCTATTCGCGGTTCCGATCGTTCCGGCCGCCTTTGCCCAGCAAGAATATTCGCGTTTCGAAGTCGGCGGACAGTACTCTCTCATCCGGCTCTTGGATGCCTCAGGTAACGCGCAGTCTCACTCGGGCTTTGGCGGACGCTTGGACGTCAATCTCACGCGCCGCCTTGCGCTGGAATCTCAGCTCGATTTTTTCCCTCACCAAGCCAGTCCGTTCCTTCAGCAACAAGGCGGTTACGCCCTGCAAGCGCTGTTCGGCATCCGCGGGAAAGTGATCCAGTCGAAGCATTTCACCGTTTACGGTTTGCTCCGCCCGGGCCTTATCCATTTTGAAAAAGTTGCCGTTTTCTCTTCAACCCTTCCGTTATCGTTCACCACCAGCCCTGCCACCTACTTCCTTGTGAACCTGGGCGGCGGCATCGAGTTCTATCCCACTCCCCGCGTGGTCACTCGCTTTGAGATCAGCGGAAATCCCTATCGCATTCCCAATTCCACCGCCCCTGCCGCTTCCGGCTTTGTCACCCGCCCCGGTGAGATCACTGACCACTTCGGCATCAGCGTAGGCGTGGGCTATCGCTTGGGTGCCCTTCGTGAAAATTCTTCGGAAGTCCCGGTTTCCGGCAAGCTGGAATTTGGCCCGCAGTTCACCACCCTCATCGTTCAAAGGGAAAGTACTCTTGATGGCGTTCGCACGGAGCCAGGCGTCGGCGGATTCGCTTCTTTCCAGGTCTGGCGCTTTTTTTGCGCGGACTCCGCCGTGAACTTCTTCCTGCGCGACACGAATTCGTCGGGCGCGCATGACGGTGGCCGGATTTTTCAGGGTTTGTTCGGCCTCAAAGGCGGAATAAGCGGCGACCATATCGGCATCTTCGGAAAAGTCCGCCCCGGCTTCAACAGCTATTCCCGTGCCTTCACCGGTGTTTCGCAAATCTCTGCTGGTCCCCCGCCTCTGTTCAAAAACCTTTTCGATCGTTCCACCAATTTCGTACTCGACCTCGGAGGTGTCGTCGAGCTCTATCCCTCTCGCCACACCACCCTGCGCTTCGACCTCGGTGATACGCACATCTACTACGCGACCAAATCCTTCCTCTCCTCGAACGGCAGCGTAATCTCGGTCCCCGGCGGCCAGCGCCTGCATTCCATCGAGCTCAGCGTCGGCTATGCCTGGCGCTTCGGGGGCCCTCCCCGCTAGCTGCGCCTCGTTTTATTCGCCTTAAGTTGAATTGAAATATTGATATCGCCTGCTATTTGTGCCGAATGAGGGCGCGAGTCCGATCCAGGGGAAACACTTGCGGCTGCCATTTGAATAGCGGGTCCGAAGAAAGCTGTTGAGCTCCTCCGAAAAAAATGTCGGCTGGCAGTGGCGTTTCGCCACTTGCCAACCGGCTGATGTGAGTCTAGGAAATTGGTTAGTCGCCGACCACCACGGTCTGGCGGCTGCCCAGCGCAAGTTCCTTCGCTTCTTGCTTGGAGTACAAGAATTCATGACCTATAACGCGCCCCGGATAGAACCAGGTCACTATAGCCTGGGGGTGCATCGGGTCTCCCTCGGCGAATGTGATCTCGGTTTTGCCTGTTGACTCCGCGCGCTCAGCATTTGCCGTCAAGAGCGTCGTAACCAGCACCGTCTGGTCAGAGTTGTAGATGTGAAGAAGAAAATGTTGGGAAATGTCGTTGGCCAGTACGAACCAGTAAGTTCCTGCAGGCAAAACGCGCCCTGGAATCTGAACGTCGTGGTCAAAAGTGATCTTGGTGGCCTGATCGTTCTCACTTGCTCGTGCCACAGGCAGCAGAAGTAAGAATGTAAGCATAAGACCGAAAGCTGCAAACGTTTTTAGAAGATTCATCCTTTTCTCCAGTGAATTTGATTGTTGATTGTGATCCATAGTTCTCGGGCACCGATTCAGACGGCCCACGGTGCCTCACTAATGAGATGATCGAAGTTGGAAAAAGTTTCATCCGCCGCATAAGACTTAATGTGTGAGCGATTCCTCATCGGGCTCAGCTTTTGCGGAAACTTTATCCGCTCCTGCCAATCAGATAGGGAGTGAATTGTGATGAAGGCTGATGATTCCCCACCAATATTTCAGTGAGGAATCTGAGAAATGGGTTTAAACCTTCAAAGGAGATGTTCCCAGTGAAATCCATCCGTGTTGAACGATCTAATATGCAAGTGCTGGGCCTCTTCGTCGCTGCGTTGGAGGCTGGCGTTTCAGCGGCAAAAGCACAGAAAAATAAGATCAAGTTGTTGCTCGGACTCGGCCTGGCAATTTCTTTCTGCTCCCTCTCAGCTTTAGCGCAGGAAAGACAGCAAAGAAACGAAGTGGGGCTTCAAATCGGCGGGATTGTAACCCCGCGCCAAACATTGTCCCCTGGAGCGAGCCTCATAGGACCTGGCGGGGCGGTGCTCCCCAATCGAGATATAACATTCGATTCAAGCTTGACGTTGGGGGCTGAGTACGATCGAACCCTTGTGCTAAAGCAGAAATTCGCAATTGACGGAGGTGTCGATTTTCTGGCTTCTCCACTTGACGTGAAGCTCAGTCAGAAGTCCCAGAATGTCATCGGTCAATATGCCTTTATTTTCCTAACTCCCCACGTCCGGCTGAAGTTCCGTCCTTCCGGAGCGTTTTCTCCCTGGCTGTCGTTTGGAGGCGGATATGCGCGCTTCCTTGAGAAGGCACCTGCTGCCACGCCTTCGTTCAAGCCGGGCACAAATACTGGGACCTTTGTGTTTGGCGGTGGGGTTGACACTCGCCCGGTTGTCCGCGTTCTCAAAATACCGATCGGCTTCCGGGTCGAAGTGCACGACTTCTATTCGGGGCTGCCCAACTACAATCAAAAAGTCACCAGCAGTCTGCAGAACAACCTGGCGTTTACTGGTGGATTATTGATTAGATTCTAGCCGGCTACTTCAGACTTGGTCTAGACGTACGGATTTCTTAATCGCGTGCCTATTTGTGTCGAATGTTCTCAGGGGCTCGCGTCCGATCCAGGGGAAACACCTGCAGTTGCCATTTGACCGGGACGGACGTTGGCGTGTAGCAGATGGTTTTGTCGCAAGCCTGATACTCAAGCCTTCCGTTGATGGCGACGGTAGTGCCGTCCCTCGAAATTGAACCGCCGAACACAGATCCGGTGCCCACTTTCACATCCTGGGTGATGCGGAACGTCCCTTCGAAGACGGGTACGCGCTCCTTGATCGCCGGCAAATAGAGCGTCTTGGACTGCGGGTAAACTGCCGGTTTGAGCTCCAGCAGTGGGACAGGTTCAATCACGAGCTTAATGGGCTTATAACCTTGGGTGCCGGGCGCATACACATGCACATCCGGGGTGAGCCGCACTTCGGCGGCGAGCGTGATGCGAGTCCCGGGAACGCCGACGGGATCGGATTGTTGGAGAGCTAGTTGAAGATGCGGGGCTTCGACCGTTTCAGTTACTTCTTGCCCCAATTCCGGAAATAGCTTGGAAATAAGACTATTTCCAGTAAGCCGCTCTCGGTATTTTGCTTCGAAGAACTTTTCTTTGATGATGCCGCTGGGATCGATAAAAAAATATCCCGGCCGGGCAAAGCCCTTCTGCATTCCCGTGGCTTCCGGATTGAGGACCCCATAAGCCTGGATGGTCTTCGACTCCGGGTCCCCGAGCATCGGGTATTCGATCTTGTGACGGTCGGCAAAATATTTCAGGATTTCTTCCGAGTCATAGCTGATAGCCGCCAGCTTGACCCCTTGCTTTTCGAATCGCGGAATCGCGCTTTGCAGCTGGACCAGCTGCCCTTTGCAGAAGGGTCACCAGTCGGCGGAACGGAAAAAGAGAAGAACAATGCCTTTCGTTCCTTTCAAGGTATCCAGAGTTTGTACCCGGCCAAACTGGTCGCGAACTGAAAATGCGGGAGCCTTCTGACCGACCGCTAGTCCAATGGGCATCAGCTCGATGGAAGCCATCCGAATCGTATCGCCATCGAGTGTCCCGCGGACCGTCACACTGTCTCCCAGGTGAGCGGTTACCGATTCCTGCGGCTCCAGGCCGTACATCACCCTGTTCGTATCGTCAAGCAGCGCTACCTTCGCGCCCGGCACGTTCTTGGTGCAATCAGGAATTTCGGCAAAGGCTTCGTCCGCGTTGCAGCTGCTGGACACCAGCGTGCCGGACCACGCTCCGGAATTGGTTGCCGAATCTCTCGTGGAGTTTCTTGCCGAATTGCTTGACGAGTCGCCTGAATTGTTCTGTCCAGCCGCGGCGAGGGGGGTTATAGAAAGAAGCGCTGCCACACAGAGGAAGAAGCGTTTCGCCGCAGAATCAGCTTTGGCCGGCAGCATCAATTTGAGACCTTCCTTCTCCTTTTTGAATCCCCGTACTGTACGCCGGAGGGCCTCTGCGCACAAGGTCTCCGCGTCCGAGTAAACTCTGCCCGGGCCCTTGTTGTGGCTCGCCTTTGAGTCTGTGTGACAACTCTTGCTTTGGGAGGTCGGAGTTTAAGCTCCGACATAAACGCGCACCCCAACCCTCGTCATTTCGAACGGAGCAGGGAGAGTTCCTGGGGCAACAGATGAAGTTTGTCGCTTCGGATGTCACGGCCGTCGTGCTCAAGGATACCGGCCACTGGATTCTCGAGGAAAATCCAAAGGAGACCACCGACGCGTTCGTAAAGTTTCTCTGACATTCAGCATCTTCGTAAATTCTAGTCTAGGGCTTTGCGGCCGACGCTGCCTGCGTGCCCGCAGCCTGAGCCTTGCGGAAGGCGTCGAAATCCGCCCACACATGCTGCACGGTCTTCTCTTCGAAAGTCTTGGCCGTAGGATCCCCGCCCTTCGATGAATAGATTTCCAGCTTCACCTGACCGCAGTCCGGATTCACGGCGTCCGGCGCATACATGTACACCCCTTTGTAGGTGGAATCTTCCATCTTTACCGCCCGTTCCCGGACCGACACCGTCACCGGAACCCTGCCAGGATGGATCGGCTGCACTTCCTTGTCTCCACAAAACAGTTTCATCTTCTGGAAATCGGTCTTGAACTTGAGTTTCGCAGCCGAGTTTGGGTTTAACGAGCGGCCGAACGCCGATCCGAACCCTTCCTTGGCCTTCGGCATGGCATAGATTCCGAATATTGCTGGATGCGCGCCGGCTTCCTCTTCCCACTCCTTCGGCTCGTCGGAACCGCTCGCGCTCTCGTCCGCGCTTTGCTGTTTCTTGTTGCGCTTCTTATGCTCGCGCTCGGCCTGCAGCCGTCTCTCCTCCTGCTCCCGGTAATCCAGCGGAGGTGTGGAAAGAGCGATATTGAAATCTCCGGCGGCGAAATAATACGGTCGCGGATCGTATTTTTCTGCCCGCAACGCTTCCTTCAGTCCTTCGATCGGATATGGCGTCAGAGGCTCGACTGGAAGGAGCGCACTAGGCGGCGAAGTGCCCTTAGCTTTCGCGCGATTCTGTTCGAGCAGCGCAAGCGCCTCCTCAATACGCACGATACCCGAAACGCCCGGCCCGCCTTCTCCGCGCGTGCCGAAGGTAGTCAACCCGATGACCTGGCCCGCTCCGTTGAACAGCGGCCCGCCTGAATTTCCCGGGTTAATGTTGACGTCCGACATGATGGTGTGCGGCTCGACCTTGCTGACGATGCCGGTGGTGATGATCTTATCGAGGCTGAGCGGGCTGCCGATGGTAAACACCCGCTCGCCTTCCTGAACCGGGGTCCTGTCAGCAGCGGCCCGATACAGCGGTGCGGGCGAAGCGTTCGGGAGGGCAGCCATATTCACCAACAGCAATGCGACGTCCTTTTGGGGATCGGCGGCAATCAGCTTGGCCACGATTTTGTGAGTCCGGTCAAACTGCACGGCCAAGTACTCCGAATCTCCCACGACGTGCTGATTGGTCAGGATGAGCCCCTTCCCGTCCACGAAGAATCCCGTGCCGTGCCCCGATTCGCTCCTCACGGTCACCACGGTGTTCTTCAGTCGCTTGAACTGTTCGGTCAGATCATTGGTGGCGGCCTTTGCCGGCGATGCGGAAGCAGCAGTCTCCTCCACCTTGGCGTTGTCGTTGGTCAAGTCAACGTTCTGCTCGGCACCCGAAAGCGATACCTGAATATTCCAAGAAAAGCGCCTACCCCCGAGCTCGGCGGGCTTCGGCGACGAAACCGTGCACCGCCCCGGCGGAAGCTGTGCTTCCGCGGTTCCCTCCAGACTGGTCTTCACCTCCGCGGCCTTTGCCCCGCTCTTGAGCGATACCACGAAGAATGGCACGGGCTTCTGATTAAGCTCTTGGTCCACAAGGACCACCCGGACCCGAACTTTGACCAGATTGGGCTGCGCCAGCATTGCCGAAGCGGACACGAGTCCCAACAAGAGAACCGATAGGTAGCGTTTCATGGCCTGCCTTTCGACGAGGAGAGATACTTCGATGATCGGCCCACTTTCGGCACGGGTCAATGACGGCAGATCACTCCGATGCCAATGAGTTAATCTGAATCTTTCGAGAAAAGTGGCCCGGTGCCCCATGCGTCGAAATTGCGCCTCGAACCGATCATGCGATGAATTCACCGCAGGGAGCGCTTGTGTCTTGATGCCTTGATATGAGGGACAGGTGGCCTAAAAGTGTAGACAAGTTGTGTGTACAATTGACTGGCTCTTAGTGGACGATGCTTGGGAAGACGGCACGGTCGCTCTCAAAGCTAGCTCGCATAGGAGGAATGGCAAAATGGACTCCGGCAACAAGGATCGAACAAAGCCATCAACCAAGTTGCGTAAGCTTCTTTCTGAGCCCGGACTCATCAAAGGCGTAAATATCTACGATCCTCTAACGGCACGCATCGCCGAGGATATCGGATTCAAATTTATCGCCATGGGCGGCTGGCAAGTTGGGGCGCAATTGTGCGTCACTGAGCCGCTGCTTACAATGACGGAGACCATCGAGTCGGCTCGTCTAATCACAAAAGTTGTCGACATCCCGCTTAAGGTTGATTGCGGTGGCGGATTCGGCGAGCCGATCCATGTGGCGCGGACAATCCGTGAGGTAGAGGCTGCGAATATCGCCTGCATCCATCTTGAAGACCAATACTATCCGAAGCGAGCTTCCTATCATCGTGGGGTAGAGGAGGTTATTCCTCTTCCTGCAATGCTCGACAAAATTAAGATTGCCGTCGAATCAAGACGAGATAATGACTTGGTGCTGGTCGGACGTACAGACTCGTTGTTAACTCATGGCCTGAGCGAAGCGATCAAGCGAGGCAATGCTTTTCTTGAGGCAGGCTGCGATGTGGTCGAAGTATTCCCCAACACTGTCGATGAAGCTAGGCAGATCGCTAAAGAAGTCAATGGACCTCTTCTTCATGTGAATGCTTCTGGCGATCACGGTGACCTTGGCCGTCCTAATTTCACGTGGGATGAACTTGAGGAGATGGGGTTTAAGATCTGTATCGATGCAACCACGGTCATTCTGTTGGCCATGCAGGCTGTGCGGAAGGGTTTGGAACATTATTTGAAGCACGGGTTTCCGCCGGAATATGTTGTTAATGACCGGGAAACAAGAAAATACGTAGAACGCGTCATTCGCCTCCCAAGGCTTTACGACATTGAAGCCAGAACAGTATTTTCGGGTTTGGATCAGTCGTTAGTAAAGTGAATTCGCGCAAAATGGCCGCTTTCAACGCCAAAGTATAGTGAGCCCTTATGCCGCACGGAATGTAGGCGCGCCAGCACTCCATCGAGCTCAGCGTCGGCTACACCTGGCGCTTTTGACAATGATTTTGTAGACGCCGGGCTTGAGCCCGGCTCCTTGTAGTGGCGGGTCTTTAGACCCGTTCTTGTCCCCACCGTCATCCCGAGCCTTCCTGCCGCAGGCAGGCGCAGCCGAGGGATCGTGGCAAGGACTCAGCTATTTCTCGCCCGATGACCCATAATGCCGAGACTCCCCTCCCTCTCTTCATCCTGCCGCCGCCTTCCTCTAATCAGCCTGAATGTTTTAGAATCAAACATAGCCGCTGTGCGCCCGTAGCTCAGCTGGATAGAGCGTCTGCCTTCGAAGCAGAGGGTCGGGAGTTCGAGTCTCTCCGGGCGCGCTTTTTGCGTCCCGAATGGTTCTGCAGGGCGCGCCACTTTTTCTATGTAAATCGACGTTTTGTGAGCCTTCGCACGTCGTTGCCGCTGGATATTCTCGGCGGTATGATACGTCGCGCGAGTGGGGTGTTTTCCGCGCTGAGAAGACGGCTGTTTATCAACGGCGATGCCGTCGGTGCCGTCGCGTCGGTCAGAATTGCTTACTCGCCGTTCGATTCATGCACAGCACTATTCGAAGGAAAGCCATCCACTCCCGGAGGCCGCTCGATGAATATATTTCGATTTCGCCCCCTGCTTATGCTTGTCGCGGCCGCGCTGCTTGCTCACCCTCCCGTCCGCGCCGCATCTGGCGACCCCATCCGCCTCAGTGTCGATGCCACTCACGCGCCGGAGCGCCTCTATCAAGCCCACATGGTTATGCCAGCCGCGCCCGGCCCGTTGACCCTCTATTACCCGAAGTGGATTCAAGGCGCGCACGCCCCCGTCGGCCCGATTAACAACTTCACCGGCCTGAAAATCTCCGCGAACGGCAAGACCATTCCCTGGAAGCGCGACTCGCTGGATGTTTTCACGTTTCACCTTGACGTCCCACCAGGAGTCCGGCAAATCGAAGTCTCTCTCGATTATCTGGAACCCGGCAACGACTCCGGCTCGGTCACCGGCAAACTTCTCGTCTTGAATTGGTTTCAAGTGCTTCTCTATCCTGCCGGCGCTCCTGCCGCGCAGATCCATTTCAAGCCCTCGTTGCAACTCCCTCCGGGATGGAAGTCTGGCACCGCTCTTCCCGTCGAGAGCCAATCCGCTTCAGAGATTATTTTTCAAACCACCGCGCTCGATCGTCTGCTCGACTCACCGGTGGTCGCCGGCGAATACTATCGCGTCATCGATCTCACGCCGCCGGGCGAACCCATCCATCACGAGATTGACATCGTCGCCGACAGCGCAGCTGCGCTCGCCATGAGCCCCGAAGTACAGCAGGGCCTGACCAATCTCGTTGCGGAATCCGGAAAACTTTTTGGGACGCGCCACTATCGTGAATACCATTTTCTTCTCACTCTCAGCGATCACACTCCGCATTTCGGCGTCGAGCACCACGAATCCAACGACAGCCGTCTTCCCGAACGCATTTTTCTTTCGCCCACCGCCGCTGTAGATGTTGGCGGCCTGCTCGCCCACGAATTCGCCCACTCCTGGAGCGGCAAATTCCGCCGCCCCAAAGACATCAGCCCTTCCGATTTCCAGACGCCTCTGCAAACCGCCTTGCTCTGGGTCTACGAAGGCAACACTTCCTATCTCGGCGACCTGCTCGCCGCTCGCAGCGGCCTCTGGAAGCCCGAGGACTACCGTCAGGCGCTGGCAAGCTATTCCGCAAGCCTTGGCCCGGGGCGTCCTGGCCGCGCTTGGCGGCCCCTGGTCGATACAGCCGCAGCCGTAGCAGGGACTTTTTCTGGCGGTCCAAGCTCTCCAGGATGGCTAAGCTGGCGCCGGGGTCTCGACTATTACGAAGAAGGCGAATTGCTTTGGCTTGAGGCGGAGGCCATCATTCGCGAACAAAGCCATGGCCAGAAATCGCTCGAGGATTTCTTCCATCTTTTCTACGGCGGATCAAACAACGGCCCCGAGCTCAAGCCTTACACCTTTGATGAGCTGGTGCAGTCGCTGAATCAGCTCGTAAAGTACGACTGGGCCGGTTTCTGGAACGACCGGCTGAACTCCACTTCCGCGGAAGCCCCCGTCGGCGGCATCGCCGCGAGCGGCTGGGGATTGGCCTTCACGTCCGAGCTCCCGCGCGGTGGCCGCATCTCTCGCGGTATTTCCATCACCACTTTTTCCATCGGCCTCAACCTCACCGGCGACGGAGTCGTCACCGACGCAATTTTCGGCGGCCCCGCGTTCAAGGCTGGCATCGCACCCGGAATGAAGATTGCTGCCGTCGATGGCCGCGTCTTCACGCCGGAAATTCTAGACGACGCCATTAAGTCCAGCAAAAGCAATGCACGCCCCATCGAATTGCTCGTGATTGCCAACGATTACTACAAGACCTCCTCCATCGACTACCATGACGGTGTGCGCTACCCGCACCTCATTCGAATCGCGGGCAAGCCCGATACTCTGGAGTCCCTGCTGAAGCCCGAGGCGCGCTAACAGTTTGCCCCTAGGCGCCGAACTTGCGCGCCGGGATTTCGGCGCTTTTCCACAGCTCATTCGAACGAAAATGGGCACGCAACTCCTTTAGAATCTGCACTTCCAAGAAGCAGGGGCACTGCTTCCGTCGCGCGCTCCGCGCCTCGCGGAGGGGGCAGGAATGTCAAACAGCGATCAGGCAAGATCCCCGCGCGCAGTGCGCACTCCCGCTCCGCCCTGCTATCCTTGAGGAGCATCCAATGCGAGTCCGCTGCCTGCGGGTTTCACGAGTCACGGATCACGAGTTACGAGTCACGAACAATGTTTGAGAACCTAACCGAAAAGCTCCAGCGCACCTTCAAGAATCTCCGCGGGCAGGGCAAGCTGACCGAAGAGCATCTGGACGCCGCGCTCGCTGAAATCCGCGAAGCCCTCCTCGAAGGCGATGTCAACGTCACCGTGGCCGATGAGCTCCTGGCCAACATCCGTAGCAAATCCATAGGCAGCGAAGTCATGCTGCAACTTTCTCCTGACCAGCAAGTCGTGAAAGTCGTCCGCGACGAGCTCACCGCCCTGCTTGGCAAGCATGCCAAGCCGCTCTTCGCTTCGCGCCCACCGTCGGTTTGGATGATTGTCGGCCTGCAAGGCTCCGGCAAAACCACGACCACCGGCAAACTGGCTAAATGGCTCGCGCAGCACGGTCATCGCCCTCTCGCTGTTTCCACCGACGTCTACCGCCCCGCCGCCCGCGAACAGCTCGCGCAAGTCGCTAAAGCCGTCGGCACTTCTCTCTGGCCGGGCAAGGACACGGACAAACCGCTCGAAATCGTCCGCGGCGCCATCAAGGAAGCCAAACTCTCCGCCAGCGACGTCGTTCTCGTGGACACCGCCGGCCGTTTGCACATCGACGACGATTTGATGAACGAGCTGAGCATGTTGAAGAAGGAATTGCAGCCGAGCGAAATCCTTTTCATCGCCGACTCCATGATCGGCCAGGACGCAGTGCGCTCCGCCGGAGAATTCCACAGACGCCTCGGCCTTACGGGCGTCATCCTCACCAAGCTCGATGGCGACGCTCGAGGAGGCGCCGCTCTTTCCATCGGCAAAGCCACCGGCGCGCCGGTGAAGTTTGTCGGCCTGGGCGAAAAATACGATGCCCTGGAAGGTTTCTATCCCGAGCGCATCGTTTCGCGCGTTCTCGGCATGGGCGACATCATGTCGCTCATCGAGCGCGCCGAGCAATCCTTTGACCAGAAAGCTGCGGCCGAGCTCGAGCGCAAGCTCCGCAAAGAAGAATTCACGCTCGAGGATTTCCGCGATCAGCTCCGTCAGATTCGCAAAATGGGCCCGCTCGAACAGCTCGTGGACATGCTCCCGAAGGTTGGCCCGCTGCAAAAGCTTCCGAAAGACGCTCAGGTGGACGAGAAAAAGCTGAAGCAGGTAGAAGCCATCATCAACTCCATGACCAACGAAGAACGCCGCAACCACAACGTCATCGACGGCAAGCGCCGCAAGCGCATCGCCAAGGGCAGCGGCACCTCCGTCCAGGAGGTCAACCAGCTCCTCAAGCAGTACCTTCAGATGCGACAGATGATGAAGCAGTACGGCGCGATGGCCGCCCGCAGCAAGATGAAAGGCCTCGGCAAACTCGCCGGGCTTAACTGATCAACTAGCTGAAAAACAGGACTCCGTGAATGCAAACGTATGATTTGATTGTGATCGGCTCAGGGCCGGGCGGCCAGCGCGCCGCGATTCAGGGAGCGAAAGCCAGGAAGCGCGTCGCCGTTATCGAAAAGCAAGCCGCTATCGGCGGAGTCTGCGTCAACGTCGGCACCATTCCCAGCAAGACCATGCGCGAAGCTGTGCTCCTCCTCTCCGGCTACTACGATCAAAATTTTTACGGCTCCAATTACCGCGCGAAAGAAAATGTAACCATGGCGGACCTCAATTTCCGCGTTCAGCATGTCATCGAAAGCGAAGTCGCGGTCATTCAGGATCAGCTCAAACGCAACGGCGTTGACCTCATCCTCGGCGTTGGCGCTTTCACCGATGCGCACCACGTCCGAGTCGAGAACAACAATGGCTATTTGGAATTTGAAGCGCAGAACATTGTGATCGCCACCGGCACAAAACCCGCCGCCAATCCTAAGGTACCCATCAATGGACGCACCATCATCGACAGCGATCAAATCTTCACCATGCCCCAGATTCCAAAAACAATGATCGTTGTCGGCGGCGGCGTCATCGGAGTCGAATACGCCTGCATGTTCGCTACGCTCGGCGTGCGCGTCATCGTTGTCGAAAAGCGTCCCCGGTTTCTGGAATTTGCGGACAACGAAATGGTCGAGGCGCTCACCTACCACATGCGCGACCACCGCGCCACGCTGCGCCTCAATGAAGAAGTGGAAAGCGTCGAAGAATTACCCGACGGAAAAGTTGCCGCCAACCTCGTCAGCAAGAAACGCGTCATCGCCGACGCCTTGCTCTACGCCGTCGGACGCCAAGGCAACGTGGATGCTCTGAATCTGCCTGCCGCGGGTGTCCAGGCTGACGACCGCGGTCGCATCAAGGTTGACGCAGATTACCGCACGGCGCAGCCGCACATTTTCGCCGTCGGCGACGTTATCGGTTTTCCCAGTCTGGCCTCGGTCTCTATGGAACAGGGCCGCATTGCCGCCGCACGCGCGTTCGGCCTCGACTTGCACACCGATCCTGCTTCCTACCCCTACGGCATTTACACCATTCCGCAAATTTCCTTCATCGGGAAGACCGAAGAGCAGCTTACCGACGCAGATGTGCCCTACGAAGTAGGCGTCGCCTACTACCGTGAAATCGCCCGAGGCCAGATCACCGGCCACACCGAAGGCCGCCTCAAGCTGCTGTTTCACCGCGAAACTCTCGAGCTGCTCGGTGTGCACATCTTTGGCGAAGACGCTGCCGAGCTCCTCCACATCGGCCAGGCGGTCTTCGCGCTCAAAGGCAAGATCACTTATTTCATCAACACCGTCTTCAACTATCCCACGCTCGCCGAATGCTACAAGGCCGCCGCCTTCAACGGCTTGAATCGCCTGAGTTAGTGCCTGAAGCCAAAAATTCTGCTCATCGGACTCTTGGATTGCTGCCAGCCGCCTCGACAGGCTACAATAAGGTGTTCAGGAGGACTGACTGAGTGCTAACGATTCGTCTGTCTAGAATTGGCAAGAAGAAGAAGCCGTTCTACCGCGTGGTGGTGATCGAGAGCAGCAAGCCGCGGAACGGCCGCATTGTCGAGGCGGTGGGTACGTACGATCCGCTCAAGAAACCTGCGGAGATCAAGCTCGACGCCGACCGCATCAAGCACTGGCTCGGAGTCGGCGCGCAACCCAGCGACACCGTGCGCAGCTTTTTCCGCCAGCACAAGATTGCGTAATCGCAGTGCCCGCCTGTTGACCTCCGCCCTGCTTGGGTCGCACCGGATTGGAGGTGCCCGATGAAGGAGCTGGTCGAAGCCATCGCCAGAGCCCTCGTGGACCATCCCGACGATGTTCAGGTGAAGTCCGTTGACGGCTCGCAAGTTACTGTTCTCGAACTGCGCGTTCATCCCGAAGACTTGGGCAAAGTGATCGGGCGCCAGGGCCGCACGGCCAAGGCCATTCGAACGCTCCTGGGCGCCTCCGGCATGAAGGTGCGCAAGCGCTTCACGCTCGAGATTCTCGAAGATTGACCACTTCGCGGTCATACTTACGATGGACTGCTGCGCGGTCCAATTTAGATTTGAGCCCCGAAACTCCACGCTGGGTTATTGTGGCCCGCATCCTTCGCCCCCGCGGCAATAAGGGCGAAGTCGCCGCCGAACTCCTCACGGACTTTCCCGAGCGGTTAGCGCAACTCCGCGAAGTGTTTCTCGCTCGCGGTGATTCCGAGCCGCGGCGGCACGCCATAAAAACATGCTGGCTCAGCCGGAATCATCGCGGCCAGGCTGTTTTCCATTTCGAAGGATTTGCTTCCATCCGCGATGCGGAAAAACTGCGCGGGCTTGACGTGCTTCTTCCGTTCGAACGGTGTATCGCACTGCCTGCGGGACAATATTTCGTTTCCGATCTCATCGGCTGCTCCGTATTCGAAAATCCCGCTTCGCCGAATGTTCTTTCTTCTTCACCCTGCCTTGCCTCATCCGTGCCATCTTTCCTCGGCACTGTCCGCAATGTGCAATTCTCCGGCGATGCTGTCGCCGGCACGCCGCTACTCGCTGTCGACACGTCCGATGGAGAATTACTCATTCCACTGGCTGAAGATATCTGCAGCCGCATTGACGTTGCCGCCCGCCGCATTGATGTCGTCCTTCCGGAAGGCCTTCGCGACCTCAACCGCGAATAGCGAAACGGGTGTACGCTGCTCCCGATGTCCCCCTTCATTCGAACGATAATTTTCACCATCGTGGTTCCTGGTTTTTGGACCGTGGTGATGCCCTATTGGCTGCTGCCTCGAGGCGCGCGGCCGGACTTGCAAGGTGCGGGCGCCGCCGGCTGGTTGATCATCGCCGGGGGGATGCAACTTTACTTTGCTTGCGCCTTTTGGGGTTTCGCGCTGCGCGGGAAAGGTACTCCGGCGCCAATCGATCCCCCTAAAAAACTCGTCGAGGAAGGACCGTATCGCATTGTCAGAAATCCCATGTACTGGAGCGTGGCCTTCGTGCTGCTCGGTGAGGCGCTGGTTTTTCATTCGCTCGCGCTCGCGGAGCTGGCTGTCGCACTCTACGCGGGTGCGAATCTGTTTGTCCTGTTCTACGAAGAGCCTGCGCTTCGCCGCAAATTCGGCGCCGAGTACGAAGACTACTGCCGCCGCGTTCCGCGCTGGTTGCCGCGTCTCAAAGCAAAGTAGAACGAGTCCCGTCGCTCCCGCCAACAACCTTTATTTCGGAAGATCCGGGCTCCAGTTACTTCCGGTTTGCCCGTCATCCGACCACAATCGCGGATTTGACCTTACCGGAGTTCGCCAATCCATTAGATTTCGCTCTTTCGCATTGTATTTACTTGCGTTAATAACCTATCTTAAGTAAGGTTAATTACGCGAACGGTCCGGATGAACGGACTCGGCTTACAACCATGCTGCGTTCAACTCTTTCGATATTTGTTTTTGTCGCCGGGTCGCTTCATTTTCTCTTGCCTGAAGCAACTTTCTCCCAGGGTGAAACTACCAGCGCGATCGTCGGCCAAGTTAGTGATGCAAGCGGCGCGGCGGTGCCTAGTGCCACGGTGACGGTTACGAACAAGGGGACTGGACTGAGGCGAAACGCGAGTACCGATGACTCGGGTCGATTCAACTTTCCGCAGCTGAAACCCGGCGCGTACTCCGTCAGAGTGGAAGCAGAGGGCTTCGATCCGCTGCAGAATGACGCTGTAACTGCTGCCCTGGGCCAGAAGCAAACTGTCGATTTTAGACTCAAGATCGCACAGTCAAACCAGACCGTTGAGATAAGCAGCGAAGCTCCAATCCTCAACCCAGAGAATGCGAATACATCCACGACGCTTAATGCGCGTGCACTGGAAGACCTTCCGAATCCGGGCGGGGACTTAACGTACCCGCTTCAATTTGCCGCTGGCGCGCTCATCAACACGGCGGGCAGCAGCAATGATTTCATTGGCGGCACCAATGGGTTCGGCAACGTAGAGTTCAATGGCCTGCCCGCTGTCTCGAACGGTTACATCGTCGATGGACTGGAATCAAATGACCCGCTGACCAATCTGAACAGCGGACTCTCAACCAACCTCGTCCTCGGATTGAATTCGGTATCGGAAGTCACGGTCAACACGCTCTCGTATGCCGTCGATCAGGGACGGTACGGCGCGTCCCAGGTCAACTACGTCACAAAGTCCGGTTCGAACCAGTTTCACGGGAACCTCTATGAGTTGTGGAATGGCGCGAAGTTCAACGCCGCCGACTATTTCACCAATGCCGCGGGAAAGCACAAGCCGCGATCGACGGTAAACCACTTCGGGGGCAGTGTGGGCGGGCCGATTGTCCACGACAGGCTGTTTTTCTTTTTCGATAGCGAGTGGGTTCGCGTTGCACTACCGATTGTCACGCCCACGACGGTTCCAACTCCGGCATTTCAAAGTTACGTTTTGCAGCAACTCCCCCTGGGCGGGACGGATTCCGTCACGGGATCAGTCTATCAGCCATCACCGCAGTCGGTGCCGTTCTATCAGAAGATGTTCTCGCTTTACGGGAGTACTAGCGGAGCGCCTGTAGCGGTGCTCGGCTGCCCGTTCGATGTTGGTGGAGGTTCGCCCGCCATTGCAAACGATGGAAACGGCTGCGCGAATCGCCAAAGCGTCTCGCGATCAAGCGTGGATCACGAACAGGTACAAACGGTTCGGATCGATTACAATATCAACGAGAAAAACACGACCTGGTTTCGCTTTCAGGCCGATTCCGGCTTACAAGTTGCCTTCACCGATCCGATCAATTCCGTGTTCGACTCGTTCTCTCCTCAACCGCTGTACTCTCTCGCAGCAGGATATACGCACGTGTTTTCGCAGAGCTTAGTGAACTATTTCAACCCGGCATTTTCGTGGTACGGGAGCATATTCGGGCCTATCGATTTTCAGAAGACGCTCTCCGCGTTTCCCATCGTGCTGGACGGCACGGGGTCGAATGAATTCACAACGGTGGGAGGGTTGGATAATACCTGGGTACAGGGACGACGCGCCACGCGGTTTTTTGTCAACGACAATCTCGCTTGGAGCCACGGCGCGCATGAACTCCGCTTCGGCACGAATACGCGAATCCTGCGGCTGAACGACTATGATTTTGGACAGGGAACGGTTCCGAAAGTGACTTACAACACCCTGCCGCAATACATTTACGGAGTCGCATCGACGGCAACAACGAGTTTCCCCACTTCGGCGAACGAACCCTTCAACTTCCTCAATCTCGATTTCTACGCACAGGACACTTGGAAGGTGACCAGGAAGCTGACGTGGACCTTCGGGGTACGAGATACATTGAATTCCAATCCCTTGAATCCGCATCACAATATCGCTCGTCTGAGGGGCTCTTTTGATTCCATCTCGCACGATGTGAACCAGCCTTTGAACGCCGCCATTCAGACCGGTCTTGGCAACGTGTTTTCCTCGACGCCCCTGGCGATCCTGCAACCCAGAACGGCCATCGCTTGGCAGTTTGAACCCCAGACCGTGCTGCGTGCCGGCTTCGGGGTTTTCAGCGACATCTTGCCCGGCACCATCGCCGATATCATTGGCTTCAATCCGCCCTACAATAAGACTTTCCAGGGCGGACTTCAGGGAACAGTTGGCGGCACAGCCATTGCTCCGGGAGTGCCTAACAGTGCGGTTGACGCGACCGTGGTCGCCAATCACGCGTTTACTTCAGGATTCTCACAGGGCCAGCTCTCCTGTGCGTTTGGACAAGCGAATCCTTCCCATTGTCTTTCTCCGGTCGCTATCACCGCGATGCCTGACGGAAAGCTTCACGCGCCATACTTCATGGAGTGGAGTCTTAGCCTGGAACACCAGTTGGGAACTACAGGAAACATCCGTGCGCAGTACGTCGGCACGCGCGCAGTGAACCAGCCCTATCTTACGCAGGTCAACGGTTATCAGACGGTATGCGCTGGATGTTTTGCGCCGTTCCCATACGGACAATCTCCTGATCCGCGATTTGGGTCAGTGACGCAATTTTCTACCGGAGCAAACAGTCACTACCACGGATTGCAGATGACCGCGATGAAGCGTTTTGGAAACGGCTTGATGGCACAACTGAACTACACCTGGAGCCGTTGCATGGATACTGTCTCTAACGGCGGATTCCTGTCGTTCTCGGCGGACGGAATCCTCTCCCCTCTCCCAGGGAACTTGGCGCGGGACTACGGTCCCTGCGACTACGACGTCCGGCACAATCTCACCGCGCAATATGTCTATCAATTGCCGTTGAAGGTTCGAAACCGGCCGCTTGGGTACGCGCTGAATGGCTGGCAAGTATCGGGTACGGTATTTTGGCACAGCGGGATTCCGTTCTCCGTGCTGAGCACGCCGTATTCGGCTGGAAGTGGGATTGTTAACGGCAGTGGGCCGCAGTTCGCGAGCGTTGTTCCCGGCGTACCGCTCTATGAACACCATCCGATTCCCGGTGTCACTCAACCGGGCACGGTTCAGTGGCTCAATCCAAATGCTTTTGTCTCGACCGTTGACCCGAGTACTGGCGCATGCTTAGGAGGCGACCGCCCGAAGAATTGCCAGTTCGGGAATCTCGGACGTAACGCGCTCCGCGGTCCCAATTTCGCCTGGAGTGACTTCTACCTTACGAAGTGGTTTCCTGTGACCGAGCGCGTGAAAATGCGCTTCGACGTCCAATTCTTCAATGTATTCAACCATCTGAATTTCGCACTTCCGAGCATGGTGCTGGCTGGCATTCCAGGAAATCCTGCTACCCAGAGTGGGTTTGGCGCGATTACTGCCACGACCTCTCCGCCGACCGGCTTGCTCGGCGTCGGTTTGGGAGGTGATAGCACGCCCCGCATGATCGCGCTTCAATTGCGCATGGAGTTTTAGCTCCCCTCATTTTTAACAACCCCAGAAATGCCTCGTCTTGACCACTCAATGCTCCGTCGGCCCAGAAGCGCAGATACAGACGCAACTCCATATCCGCCATGCAGTTTGGCGTTACCTGACGCCGATGGTGGTGACGCTCAGCGCGGAAGCGTGATGCTCAACGACGGGCGCTTACGGGCATTTGGCCCGCCCACCCCAGACTCTAAGGAGCGGTCAGCCCGCTTCCTGCTTGTATGCTCCACGTTATCAGCGTTTTGCATCGTCTCTTAAGCCTCCCCGAAAAAGGACAGGGCGCGTGCACAGTAACAGAAGCAGAACTTTTCGGATACCGTGAGCATCTAGTGCGGTGAGGGAATCCTTGATGACGGCATCGTCGTCTGTTTCTGGAGATTGGGAGTCAAATTCATTTCGAAGAAAAGGAGGTAGTCATGAGTCAAAATAATATTGGTCCAAAGCGTAGTGAAAAGGGGTTGTTGACTCCAGACAATTGCGTTGTGGCGTTGATCGATTATGAACCACAAATGCTGTTCGGAGTCAGCAACTTCGATCGTCAAGGAATCATTAACAATGTCGTGGCACTGGCAAAAGCGACCCGAGTGTTTGAGATTCCCGTAGTGCTCACCACTGTCGAAGCGAAAAGCTTTAGCGGGAACATGTGGCCGCAGCTCAAGGCCATCTACCCCAACCAAACACCCGTCGAACGCTCCTCCATGAATTCCTGGGACGACAAGAATTTCGTGGCTGCGGTCGAGAAAACGGGAAAGAAAAAGATCGTTCTTTCCGGCTTGTGGACAGAAGTCTGTGTTGCGTTTCCAACGGTACAGGCGATTCATGACGGCTACGAGGTCTACGTCGTGGAGGATTGCTGTGGCGACGTGAGCCAGTTGGCGCATGACAACGCAATGAAGCGGGTTGTGCAGGCCGGCGCCAAACCGGTCACATCACTGTCCGTCATGCTTGAATGGCAGCGCGATTGGGCCAACAAGGGTACCTACGATGCAGTCATGGACATCGTGAAGAACCACTACGGAGCGTACGGGGCCGGTGTGGAGTACGCGTACACGATGGTGCACGGCGCGCCGGCCACGAAATTCCCGGAGTACGCGGTTCCTCTTGCCGCGGCTGCACACAAGTGATCAAACAGGGCAGGGAGCATCCCTGCCCTTTCCCCTAGTTTTCAAAAATACTGAATCGGTGGATGGAGGAGGTTCTATGTCTGCGGAAACGATCATTCATAATGCGAAGATTGCGACGAACGGTGTTCCTTCGTTTGTCGAAGCAGTCGCCATCGGGAATGGCAAGATCATCGCCACAGGAAAAAGCGATGAGATTCTGCGGCAGCGCGGCCCCGAGACCAAAGTCATCGACGGGAAGGGCCGAACGATCATTCCTGGCCTCAATGATTCGCACATGCATCCGATCCGTGGCGGGCTCAACTACAACTTGGAATTGCGCTGGGACGGTGTCCCTTCGCTGGCCGACGCATTGCGGATGCTGAAAGAACAAGCTGCACGAACTCCCGCGCCTCAGTGGGTTCGGGTGATCGGAGGCTGGACCGAATTTCAATTCGCCGAACGCCGGATGCCTACGCTCGATGAGATCAATGCAGTTGCCCCAGACACACCTGTGTTTGTGATGCATTTGTATGACCGAGCCTTATTGAACGCAGCGGCGTTGCGTGCGGTGGGCTATGACAAGGACGCCCCGAATTTCCCGGCTGGTGAGGTTCAGCGCGACAAACACGGCAATCCGACCGGCCTTCTCCTAGCGAAGCCAAACGCCAACATCCTTTACTCGACGCTGGCCAAAGGGCCCAAGCTTTCACGAGAGGATCAACTGAATTCCTCCCGCCTCTTCTTCCGGGAATTGAACCGATTCGGCATCACCAGCGCAATCGATGCAGGCGGTGGATTTCAAAACTATCCTGACGACTACGGAGTCGTGAACGAACTGCATCGGAACGGTGAATTGTCGGTCCGCCTGGCTTACAACCTCTTCACTCAGAAGCCAAAGCAGGAACTCAGCGACTTCCAGAACTGGACAAAACTGACCAAGCCTGGCGAGGGCGACGACTTCTACCGCGTGAACGGAGCGGGAGAAATGCTGGTTTTCTCCGCCGCGGACTTCGAAGACTTTCTCGTGCCGCGCCCGGACATGCTTCCCGCCATGGAAAGCGAGCTGAAAGCGGTGATTCGCCATCTCGTGGAGAATCGCTGGCCGTTTCGCATACATACGACCTACAACGAGACCATCGAGCGGGCACTGAATGTCTACGAAGAGGTGAACCGCGAGATTCCGTTTGACGGGCTGCACTGGTTCTTCGATCACTGCGAAACGATCACCGACCGCAACATCGAGCGCGTTAAAGCGCTCGGCGGCGGTATCGCCGTGCAGAACCGCATGGCCTTTCAGGGCGAGTATTTTGTAGAGCGCTACGGCTCACAGCAGGCAAAGCGCACGCCGCCGATAAGGCGCATGCTGGAGATGGGTGTTCCGGTGGGAGTCGGCACGGACGCCACGCGAGTCTCGAGTTACAACCCTTTTTTGTCGTTGTACTGGCTGGTGACCGGGAGGACCATCGGTGGCCTAAGTCTCTATCCCGAGGAAAACCGGTTCGACCGCGCGAAAGCGCTCGAGATGTATACCGTCGGGAGCAGTTGGTTTTCTACGGAAGACGGAAAGAAGGGAGCGCTCGTCCCCGGACAACTGGCGGACCTCGCCGTTCTGTCGGCAGATTATTTTTCCATTCCGGAGGAAGAGATCAAGCAACTCGAATCGGTGCTCACCATTGTCGGCGGAAAAATCGTCTATGCCACCGCGGACTTCTCAAAACTCGCACCGCCAGCGCTTCCGGTAGGTCCGGACTGGTCTCCTGTGAAAGAGTATGGCGGGTACGCGAAGAGTTCGAAGCAATCTCTTGGCGCGTCCCATTCTGCTGCGTGTTCCGATGCAACGGGTCATACACAGGTCGAAAAGGGCTGGCACTTGCCGGTGTTGGGTGAATTTGGGCTATGGGAGTTGGGTTGCGATTGTTTTGCGTTTTGATTGAGCTGCGCCAGGAGGAATCGAGATGAGGGTGTTGCTCGTATCTTTTGCGGTCGGTCTTGGTGTTATCTACGGGCTTATCCGAGTAAAGAGCCCGGCGCCGCCCATCGTAGCGTTGCTTGGCCTCTTAGGCATGGTGTTTGGCGAACAGCTCGGGATATGGATTCAGACAAAGAAGCTTAACGTTTCACACGCTGCCTCGGTGTGCCTTGTGGGTGAGCGCTATGATCGGCAGCATCCGTCGGAAGTGCGTTAGCGTCCCGAAGGTAATAATCATTTCGACTCTTACGAGCGGTTGGCAACGAAGGAGATTCTAATGCGTTTGAATAGAATTCTTGCCGCAACAGCCGTTGCAATCGTTCTGACCCTCGGTGTCACGAGTCAATCTCTGCTTCCCATCGCCCTCGCCCAGAGTGCGCAGACAACCGGAACAGTGAGCGTAGCTGTCGGACCCCAGTACGACACGACTCACGTCTACGTGGCGCCCCAAGATTTCGACGGCTTCGTTGCAAGCTTGATCGCTACATTTGGGGGCACAGCGACCAAGCAGGGCGTCTTCACAGTAACCCCGACGCCGAGCAGCACTATGTCTCAATTGGTGCTGACTCCTGTCGGCACCATATCAGTCTTTGGTTTCAAGACGCCGGTCCCGTATCCATTCGGGTTGGAGCGCACAGGCTATCTGGTCACTGATATGGACGACGCGATCCGCGCCGCCAAGGCAACGGGCGCAGACGTCTTAGTCGCTGCCTTCAACGATCCCATCGGTCGAGACGCGATCATTCAATGGCCGGGTGGCGTGAACACGCAACTGTACTGGCATACCACCGCGCCGTCCTACAAGCCGCTCCAGACTATTCCAGAAAACCGTGTCTATGTGTCCGCCAACAGGGTGGCCGCGTTCATTCGGAGCTTCCTTGCCTTCTCTCGTGGCAAGGTCGTCTCCGATGATGCGCATGCGCCCGGCGTCGAGATCGGGCGGCCGAATGACACCTATCGGCGAATCCGGATCCAATCAAACTTCGGCAAGTTGACCGCGCTCGTAACGGATGGTCATCTTCCGTATCCCTACGGCCGGGAGATAACCGGGTATGAGGTTGCGAACCTCGCGGATACCCTCGCCAAGGCCAAAGCAGCCGGGGTAGAGATTCTGGTCGCTCCCTACACGGCCGATCAGCGGGATGCAGCTCTCGTGCAATTCCCCGGCGGCTATATCGCTGAGACCCACTCACCGGCGAGCAAATAGAGTCCGGATCGCACTCCCGGCCACCCACAGGCAGGACGAGCGGCGCTCGTGAGGCAATCGAAAAGTCATCCGCGAGGGTCGGCGAACGTAGATAATTGAAGAAATGAAATCGATCCGAATCTTTCCAACCTTGGCAGTCGTGTTCCTCCTCGCCGGGCTGACCGCACATGCCCAATCGAACCAGACCAGCGACCCCGTGCTGCCGGATCGCAGTTACAAGTTACTGAGAGGAGACGAAGACTGGAGTTTTCTGCGGGACAAGGCCCTGCGTCAGGAATTCTGGGACCCGATCAAATACATCCGGCTTCGCGGCGGAGCCGATGACTGGTTCATGACCATCGGAGGAGAAGCTCGCGAGGTCTGGGAGCAGATCGGAAACGATAACTGGGGACAACAGCCGTTCATGAACGGGTACCTCGATGAGAGATACATGCTCTATTTCGACGTGCATTATGGCAAGCACGTTCGTACTTTCGTCGAGTTGAAAAGCGGGTTGAACTCCTATCGGATTGGCGGCCCGCGTCCGATCGACGAGAAGAAACTCGACTTTCAGGCGGGATTCCTCGAAGTTGGCACTTCCTCAGGCGCGAACTCCGTCGGACTCCGTGTTGGCAGGCAGGAACTCGAGTACGGCTCCGGGCGTTTGATTGATGTGCGCGAAGGTCCGAATGTCCGGCTGAGCTTCGACGGCTTCATGGTCAAAAGCAAGATCGACTCTTGGCAAATCGACGGATTCGCTGTCCGCCCCGACTTGGACAATCCCGGGTTCTTTGACAACGCGCCAAATCACGCCGTTGGCTTCTGGGGCGTGTACGCCGCTCGGCCATTGCCCCGCAAAGTTTCCTTAGAAGTTTATTACTTGGGTCTTGACCGCAGGCGGGCGGCTTTCGAGCGAGGCACGGCCCAGGAGGTGCGCCACACCTTGGGTGCGAGGATTTCGCGCCCCGTCGCAACGGAACGGCCTGGATTGGATTTTGACTATGAAGGCCTCTGGCAGTTTGGCACGTTCGGTTCGGGGAACATCCGGGCATGGACCCTTGCGTCCGAAATGGGCTATCGATTTCCGACAGTTCGGCTGAAACCGCGGTTCAGCGCAAAAGCGGACATCTCGAGCGGAGATCATCCGAATTCGAAAACTCTGGGGACCTTCAATCCCCTTTTTCCGAAGGGGAACTACTTTGGAGTCTTGGCCACAACGGGCCCCGGTCCGATTAACTTCATTGACGTTCATCCGCATGTTGAAACGGCATTTCCGCATGACGTGACCGTATCGGTTGACTGGATTATTCAGTGGAGGGAGAGCCTGGAGGATGGGGTGTATGCCGTGCCTGGATTCTTGATCAGAGCTGCAGATGGGAGTCGAGCAAGATTCGTCGGACACAGGCCCGGCGCAGAGATTCGCTGGCAAGCAAATCGTCACCTGTGGTTTCAGGGCGACTACGGGATCTTTTATGCGGGACGTTTCTTACGAGAGACCCAACCCGGTCGCGATCTCAACTATTGGGCTTTGTGGACCGGCTACAAGTTTTGAGGGAGGGCACTCTGATTTTCCGCCAGTGTCCGCGGCGAATGCCTCTACGATAAACTGTGGGCAACAATGCGTTTTGACCTTGTCACCATATTTCCGGAGTTTTTCGCGGGGCCGTTTGAGCATGGAATCGTGCGCCGCGCGCGCCAAGCGGGAGTCGCAGAGATTCACGTACAGGATTTGCGCGCGTTCACCAGAGACCGCCATAAGACCGTGGATGACCGACCCTTCGGCGGCGGTGAGGGTATGGTGCTGAAGCCGGAGCCGCTCTTCGAGGCGGTGGAGTCCTTACTCGGGCACGGCGTGGGCGACGCTTTGCGTCCCACTGTGGCTGATCCCAAGACCGCCATCGTGCTCCTGTCCGCGGCTGGCAAACTTTTCAACCAGGAAACCGCGCGCTGCTACGCGCAACTGGATCGGATCATTTTCCTGTGCGGACGCTATGAGGGCGTGGACGAACGCGTGGCCGAACATCTGGCCACCGAAGAGATTTCCATCGGCGATTTCGTTCTCAGCGGCGGTGAACTGCCGGCCGCACTGATTGTGGATGCGGTCACGCGGCTTTTGCCGGGAGCGCTTGGGAATGAAGCGTCGTCGCAGAATGAATCGTTCGCCGAAAGCGCATCTTCAGAGTTGAACTCGTTGCCAACTGGGGCGCAGCATGCTGCGCCCCTACAAGGCCCTGTGAGTTCTCAGTCAGTAAGCAGTAATCAGGTTCTTCTCGATTTTCCGCACTACACGCGGCCGGCGGATTTCAGAGGATGGAAGGTTCCGGAGGTCTTGATCGGCGGAAATCACGCGGAAGTGGCGAAGTGGCGCCGCGCCGCCGCGCTCGAAAAAACCCAGCGCAACCGGCCGGATTTGGCTTTGCCCTGAAATACGGCCGCGGTATACTAAGCTTTCCGTGAAGGCTAGAATCCAGAACGATAGCTTCCCGCCTATGCAAGCCTGCGCCTGTCCCCGCTGCTGCATCTGTACGGCTCCCGCCCTGGGCGGCACGGGAGGTCCGTCGGTTTAGCGCCGTTTTAAGCCGACAAAGATCCCAGAGCCGCTCCCCATGAGCGGCTTTTTTCATTACTGTCCGTCAATGAATACGAGGTTCCATGAGCAACGCACCCAACGGAAATGGCCACGGGCTCGAAAAGCCTATCGCCATTTATTACGAACATCCTAGTTGGTTCCAGCCTCTGTTTGATTGGCTAGATAAGCGCGGCGCGCCCTGGGTGAAGATTGATGCGCGCTTTCACCAGTACGACGCCGCCGCGAAAGACCGCGAATACTCGCTGCTCTTTAACCGTATGAGTCCTTCGGCCTGGCAGCGCGGCAATGGGCACTGCATCTTCTACACGCTGAACTACCTGGCGCGCCTCGAAGAGAAAGGGATTCGCGTCGTGAACGGCTCGCGCGCCTTCGCGCACGAAACTTCGAAAGCCCTGCAGCTTTCAATCCTTGAATCGCTTGGGCTGCCGTATCCGAAAGCGCGCGTGATCAATCACCCCTCGCAAGCCCTCAGCGCTGCCGAAGCCATCGGTTATCCGCTCGTGCTCAAGCCGAACATCGGCGGCAGCGGCGCGGGAATTGAGCGCTTCGACTCGCCGGAGCAGTTGCGGCGCGCCGTCGAAGAAAACCGTCTCTACTTCGGCATCGATTCGATCGCGCTGGTGCAGGAAGCATTCACCCCGCGCAGCGGAATCATTACGCGTGTCGAGGTTCTGGGCGGCGAATATCTCTATGGGATCCAGATTCACACCACGGGCGCGAGCTACAATCTTTGCCCCGGTGACATTTGCCAGAACACCAAAGGCGAAGAGTTGGCCCGCCGCCCCGGGTGCCCCATCGACGCGCCGAAGAACGGCCTCACCGTCGAGGCTTACGAGACGCCTCGCAGGATAATCGAGAATGTCGAGCGCCTCATGGAAGTCGCCGGCATCGAAGTCGGCGGAGTCGAGTACGTGATCGACGACGCGACCGGCCGGCTTCTCTACTACGACATCAACGCGCTCTCGAATTTCGTCGCCGATCCCGAGCGCGTCATCGGCTTCAATCCCTATGCGCGCCTGGCGGATTTTTTGATTGCCGAAGCGCGGGCGCATTCGTCGAAAGATCCCCAGAGGCTCGTCACTTCGGGAGGGCGCGCATGAGATACGGTTACTGGCTCCCTGTTTTCGGCGGGTGGCTGCGCAACGTCGAAAACGAAAATATGCAGGCGACCTGGGCGTACGTGAAGCGGCTGGCGCAGCGCAGCGAAGAGATTGGCTTTGACGTGACGCTGATCGCGGAGCTCAACCTGAACGATATCAAGGGCGTCGAAGCGCCCTCACTGGACGCGTGGTCCACCGCCGCGGCGCTCGCTGCCGTCACGGAGCGCATCGAACTCATGGTTGCGGTCCGCCCGACGTTCCATCTGCCGGCGCTGCTTGCCAAGCAGGCTGCCAACATCGATCACATCAGCGGCGGGCGGCTCACGCTGAATGTCGTTTCTTCCTGGTGGGCTGACGAAGCGCGCAAATATGGGGTGGGGTTCGAGCAGCACGACGATCGCTACGCCCGCACCAGTGAATGGCTCGACGTGCTCAACGGCGTCTGGTCGCAGGACCATTTTTCCTATGAGGGAAAGTACTACCGCGTCGAGGACAACGTCCTAGAGCCCAAGCCGGTTTCGCAGCCGCGGCCCACGCTCTATGCCGGCGGCGAATCGCCGGGCGCAAAAGATCTTATCGCCGAGAAATGCGATGCGTACTTGATGCACGGCGATCCGCCAGAGCGCATCCGCGAAAAAATCGGCGATCTGCGTGCACGGCGCGACCGCCACAATCTTCCGCCTTTGAAATTCGGCCTCGCCGGCTACGCTATCGTGCGCGAAACCGAGCGCGAAGCGCAGGCGGAATTGCGCCGCATTACCGACGTGCAGCAATCCGCCGCGGGCTATGCCAATTACCAGCAATGGCTTTCAGGAACGCAGCTTGAGCAGCGTGTCTCGCTCGAAGACTACTCCGTGTCGAACCGAGGGCTGCGTTCCGGCCTGGTGGGCACGGCGGAACAAATCGCCGAGCGCGTGGCGCAGTTTGAAGCCGCCGGCGCAGACCTGCTCCTTCTGCAATTCAGCCCGCAGCTCGAAGAAATGGAGCGCTTTTCCGAGGCGGTCATCCGCCGAGAAACTTCCGCATCCATCGCGGCCACAGACTAGTGCCACATCCGCGATTAGGATGAAGATTAAGTAGACCAGTTACCGAGCCGACCATGCCGAGCGATGCCACAAACAAAACCACCGGGCAAGAATGGCGAGAGCTCGGTTTTTTCTATGACCGGGATGATGTGGCCAAGGCCTGGAAACTTACCGGGTCTCGGTCTGGCCTGCTCCGATTTCGGGATGCGCTCTTGGCATACGTGGCAGATCCGCGAAACGCACGGAACTCAGAGCATGAACATTACGGACCATACGCGTACCTCGAGATCATGACGTGGCCTGACGCAGGGTTCGACGGCCACGCGATTCGCGGCCCTCTGCCAGAACTAAGACGTCTGGGCACGTTGGTCGAGGCTAAGCTTGCTGCGGCTCAACCCGGTGAAAGGATTTTCATTCAAAGCGAATTTTCAGCCAACAGTCCTTACGCGCTTATCTTAGACGTCCGCGACGACGGGTTCGACCCTGCCAAAGCTGATCCGATGTTGCCAAAGGAAACTGGCTGAATACACGCTTGCAGCGATTCTGCAGCTACCGTGCGGCCCAAACCAACGACGCATAGCAGCTGGCAGGTGGACGCGCAAATCGAAAAGTGAGCCACGACTTGAAATAGATACGGCTAGGCAATTCATGGTGATTTGTCTATAATTGAAGATTATCTCCGAAGTGCTGGCCCCGCCTGAGTGGGTCTGCAGGGAATACGAAGATGAATCCGGTAATTGCGAAGCTTCACGAAGCGCAACTGCGCAAAGACCTCCCCGATTTCCACCCGGGCGACACGGTGCGCGTCAATGTGCGGCTGAAGGAAGGCGAAGGCGAGAAGGAAAAAGAGCGGCTGCAGGCATTCGAGGGCGTGGTGATATCGAAGAAGGGCCGCGCTTCCGGCGCGACGTTCACCGTCCGGCGAGTCAGTTTTGGAATCGGCATAGAGCGCATCTTCCCCTTGCACTCGCCCACGATCAGCTCCATTGAGGTGGTCGGCAAAGGCAAAGTGCGGCGGGCGCGCCTGTATTACCTGCGCGACCTGAAAGGCAAAGCCGCGCGCATCAAGCGCGCCGGGCGCGAAGAGGTCACCGCAGCGGCGGCGACCGCAGGCACGGACGCCAAGGTGTAAGCAGCAAACCCTCAACATCGAACCTGGATCACGTAAAAGCTCTGGCTTGCCGGGGCTTTTATTATTTTTAACTGCGCAGCGTGAGCCTCCCTCTGTGCTAAAATCCGCGCCGAAATGAGCCGCCTGTGCTCCTCCCGTTTTGAGCGCGAGGCGCGCCAACACGGCTGGACGCGCATCGCAGGTCTCGATGAAGCCGGCCGGGGCGCCCTCTTTGGCCCGGTCGTCGCCGCCGCTGTCATCCTCAATCCCAGGCGGCGCATCGTCGGCCTCGATGATTCGAAAAAACTGCCGGCCGAACGCCGCGCAAAACTCGCCGAGCGCGTTCGCGAATATGCTCTCGCCTGGGCTGTCGCCGAAGTGGACGCTCAGCGCATCGATGCCTGGAACATCTATCAGGCCAGCCGACAGGCCATGATCGCCGCGCTTCAGCAACTCTCCATCGTGCCGGACTACCTTCTCATCGACGCCATGCAACTCGACGTCCTCATCGAGCAGAAGTCCATCATCAAAGGCGATGGCCGCAGCGTGTCCATCGCGGCTGCTTCCATCCTTGCTAAGACCCACCGCGATGCCCGTATGGAAGAGTGGGACGCCGCCTATCCGCAGTACGGCCTCGCGCGCCACAAGGGCTACGCCACGCCCGACCATCTGGAAGCCTTGCGGCTCCATGGCCCGACGCCGTTCCACCGCTACTCCTTCGCCCCGGTTCGCGATTCGAGCTGCTGGTCCAGCGGCGCGACACAAACCCCTCTTCCCCTCGAAATCTGAGGCAAATCATTTCCCAGGCGCTTCGTGTGGTCTTCGCCGCCGAGTTACCTATTGTCAACGGGGATAACTGCCTGCTCACATGGATCTCTGCCTTCGTTGACTTGGCTTTTCACCGCCTGTTAGCGTAGCCAAGTAGCGTTGCGGCTTGCCTTGCCGCCGCAACGGCCACACAGGAGCAATGTATCGGGCAGGCTTAAGAGGGGCTTTCGACTCCGGCCTGGCCGGGGTCACGGGGATAACTGTCCGAGTTAGCGCATGGCCTTTAACAAAAGCAAGAACGTCGAAGCTGCGCAAAAGCTGCTGAACCAGGGCAAGGTCCCTCAGGCCATCGCCGAATACCAGCAAATTCTGAAGTACGAGCCGCGCGATCAGGTCACCCTCATGACCATCGGCGAACTCTACATCCGCCAGGGTGAAACCTTCCAGGCCATGGAATATTTTGAACGCCTGGCCCAGCTCTTCGTCAGTGACGGTTTTCTCACCAAAGCCATCGCCGTCTATAAACGCATCGCCAAACTTGCTCCCGAGGAAATCCGCCCGCTTGAAAAGCTCGCCGACCTTTATGTTCAGCAAGGCGTTATGAGCGAGGCCCGGCCGCTTTTCTTGCAGCTGGCTGAAATTCATCTCAAAACCAATCGTCAGCCGGAAGCTGTCTCCCTGCTGAAAAAACTTCTCCTCGCAGAGCCGGACAACCTCCGCATTCAGCTTCGCCTCGCTGATCTCTACCAAGCCATGGGGCAACCCAAGGAAGCTGTGGAGGCTTATGTTTCCGCTTCCCAGCGCGCACTTGCGCGCGGCGACCAGGCCGAATGCGAGAAGCTCGCCGAAAAAGTCCTGAAACTTGACCCCAGCAATCTCGACGCCCTCACCGTGAAGGCCCGCGCCTTCTCCACCCAAGGCAATTTTGCGCAAGCTGTCCATCTGCTCGAGCAGGTTCCGGGACTGGAGAAAGGCGGCGAGCAAGCCGAGCTGCTGCTCGACCTGTATATCAAGAACACCAAGTGGAAAGAGGCCACCGCGCTGGCCCAGCGCGTCTTCGAAGCCGATGAGAAAAATTTTGGCTTGACGCAAAAAGTTGTTGAAGCGCTGCTGCAGTCGGGGCAGGGCGAAAGCGCCATGACCATCGTCGCGCGCGTACGCATTCCGATGCTGGACGCCGGCGAGCATGACGCCGTCAGCCATCTCTTGAACGAATTGGCGACACGCATGCCCGGCCGCATCGAGCCCCGCGAGTGGCTGGTGGACACTTACGGCCGCACCAGCGATTCTTTCCGCCTTCCCGATGCCCTCGCGCAGTTGGGCGACGCCCTCTCCGCCGCGGGCCAACTGGAGCGCGCCAAGGAAATATTCGAGCGGCTCGTCGACCGGGAACCTGAGAGCGATTCCGCCAAGCGCAAACTCAATGATGTTTTGCGCAAACTCGGACTTCTTCCGTCGGAACCGGAAGAGGCTGCAACAATTCCCGAAGTGCCTCTTCCCGCCGAGCTGCCCAAGCCGGAGGCTCCCAAAATTCGTCCCGAGATCGTGGTGGCCGCCCCTGAGGTTCAGGCGCAGCCAACGGCTTCCTCAGGGGAGCCTGCACTTGATGAAGAGACGCAGAAATTCATCTCCCAGTCGCTCACCGACGTTGATCTCTTTGCCAGCTACGGGCTTACTCAGAAGGCCATTGGTCTCCTCGAGGCCATTCTGCGTCGCGCCCCGCGCCATGCGCCGACGCTGGAGAAACTTCTCGACTTTGTCCTCGGCGCCAGCGACGACCGCCGCACTGCGGAGCTGGCCGCGCAGCTGGAACAGATCCATCGCGAACGCGGCGACGAGCGCAGCTCCGAACGCTTTGGCGAATTGCGCCGCCGCTTCCAGCGTGCCGCAGGACTGAGCGACGCAGAATTGGCGGCCAGCGCCGCGCCTGCCGTCCCGGCCGTGCCCGAGGTTGCTGCGCAGCCCGCCGAGGTCGAAGTTGCCGCCGTGCCTGCGGAGCCCGCATCTCCCGCAAAAGAGGTTTCGCCCGAACCGGTCGAAGTCGGCGCCGAGGCGGCTTCCACTGATTCCGAAGTTCACGAAGTCGATCTTTCGGATGAATGGGCATCTTTGGTCGAAGAGACGCGGCCCGCCGAGGCAGCCGCCACACCTCCAGCGGCGCTTTCAGCCAAACCACCGGCCGCAGAAGAATTTGCGATTCCCAAAAAGCCTGCCGCTGGTCCACCTGCGGGTGCGCCCAGCGTGACCGAGTTCGAAATTCCAATCGAAGCTCCCTCTGCGGACGAGGCGGTCCATCCCGCTGCTGGGATTCCCGGCGGTCAGCCGGCTCAGGAACTCGAGCCGCTGCCTTCCATTTCCGGCCGGGAACAAGCTCCCATGCTGGAAGAGCTCCCTGCTCCCGGCGCCCCCAAGAAACCCTCCAAGGAAAAGCCCAAGGCTGCCAAGCCGCCGAAAAAGGAAGAACCCGAATTCGAACTCGATGAGGACTACGAACTGGTTATCGAGCCGGAACCACTCGTTCCTGCTCACGAGCAGAAGCCGCCAGAAGCCGCCGCAAAGAATGCGCAGGCCCCGCCTGCCGCCAGCGGTTTTGCTTCCGATCAATTTCTCGCTGACCTTGCGAAGGAGATCGATCAACTCGGCATTGGGGAACTCTCTCCTTCGTATTCCCAGCCCGCGCCTACCGAGGCAAAGCCTCCCGCGAAGTGGCTGCCGGAGGCCAAGGCCGCGTCCCCGCTCGAGAACGCGCCTCTGAAGGAAGTTTTCGATGAATTTCGGGCCGAACTCGGAGAAATGGGCGCCGAGGACGAAGATCTGGAAACGCACTACAATCTCGGCGTCGCCTTCCGCGAAATGGGCCTCCTGGAAGAGGCCATCAGCGAATTTCAGAAAGTCGCCAAGGCCACCGACCGCGGCAAACCTTTCCGCTACTCCATGCAGTGCAACACCTTGCTGGGTCTCGCCTTCATGGAAAAAGGCCAGCCCAGCATCGCCGCCATCTGGTACGAACGCGCCCTGCGCGCCCCGGATATGGACCCGGAAAGTACCCTCGCCTTGCGGTATGATTTGGGTGTGGCCCAGGAATCGGCGGGAGACTTGGAAGCGGCGTTGAAGAGTTTCTCTCAAGTCTACGCGGCCAATATCGACTATCGTGACGTAGCCGAACGAATCGCCGCTCTACAGAAACCTGCTCGCTGAGCTCCTGGTCCTACTCGGTGCAGTTGGCCTTCTCTCGCTCATGAATCGCGTTCTTCGCGCATTGCTCGTCGTCCTGTGCTTCGAAATGGGAGCGCTGCTCTTCTATCTCCCCTGGACCGCCTTCTGGGAGCAAAACTATTTCCTCAGCCATTTCCCATCGCTCATGCCGGTGCTTCTGCACCCTTCGTTTCGCGGCGCCATCAGCGGGCTGGGCGTCGTGGACATTATTCTTGCTATCGGCATGATCGGCTCACGCTCCGGTCACACGGGTGTCCCGCCGCGGTGATCGCTGCCGGCTCCCGCCTCCCATGCCTCGCAAACCGCCGATTCTTTGTTACGTCACCGACCGCCGCAGCCTGCGCCTCGCTGCGCAGGAAAACGCGGTGGAAGCGCTGCTCCGGAAGATGGAAGCGGCCGCGGCCTCCGGCATCGATTGGATTCAGCTTCGCGAAAAAGATTTATCGGGGAAAGGCTGCGCCGCGCTTGCGCGCGAGGCTTTGCGGCGAGTGGTGCAAGCGGCTTCCGGAACTGGCCATGCGCCTCGCATTTTGGTGAACGACCGCCTCGACGTTGCGCTCGCCGAACGCGCCGGGGGCGTTCACCTCGGCGAAAGTTCCTTGCCTGTCGAAGACGCGAAGCGTTTGATCGCCGCCGCCCAGCCTCCGCTGAAAGACTTTCTCGTTGGCGCATCCTGCCATTCATTGGAAGCCGCGCAATCCGCTGCCCGCGCGGGTGCCGACTACATTTTCTTCGGCCCGGTCTTTGCCACGCCCTCAAAAGCCGAGTTTGGGCCGCCTCAGGGGCTCGAGCGTCTTGCAGTGGTCTGCGGCGCGGTTGAAATTCCAGTCCTCGCTATCGGTGGAGTCACCCTGGAAAACGCCGCCCAGTGTTTTGCCAGCGGCGCCGCTGGAATTGCGGCCATTCGTCTTTTCCAAGAGGCAAGAGCACTGCCGCGCGCCGTGGAAGCGTTGCGTCAGCTTTGAATCGGATTTGTTTCGCGACTGAACTCAATGGGGCGCCAATCGGCGCAGCAGCCGGATCTGCCCGGCGTGATAAATGTCGTGAAGAGCGACGCCGTACAGCATTCGTAGAATCTTCTTCCCGCGTGGCTCCCGCAAAACTTTCTCGATCGCAGCCTTCATCTGCAGGTGCTCGCGCTCCAGCAGCGCCTTATCCGCGTTCCAAGCAGCCTCGTTCCATTTGCCCTTTTCCGGCCGCGCAAAAAAATTGCTTCCCTTCAGCGCGAACGACCCGCGCTTCCCGCCTTCGATCCGTCGCCGCACCGCATATTTCCAATAGGCCGCATGCAATGCCAGCTCCCATATATTGTGCCTTCCACGCCCGGGCCGCCAAGCCGCTTGCTTTGCCGTCACCCCGCGCAACGATTGCTTCAGATTCGGTCCGTGCCAGGTCCTTTTTTCATACGATTCATCAAGCAGGGCAAGTACAAGCTTCTCGGGTCTCAACGCCGTCGCCTCCTAATGGTGAAATCACCGCCAGCATCGCGCGCACACTTCGGCTTGTCAACGCTCTCTTGCGCCGGTAGTTGTTGATCCGCAGCTTCGAACAACTCTTACGAGGAAACAGCAAGTACAGTTGCAAACGATTTGCGCTTGATATCGGACTAAGTTAGTCTTATTTGACTATTGCAAATCACTTGCAAGGAGAATGTGTGCCTCTCTTTTCTCGTTTGGGCCTTTTTATACTTCTGCCTCTTTTTTCTCTCAGTGTCTGCTTTCCCTCCCCTGCGCGAGCTCAGGAAAGTCCCTACTTCGTTGCCTATGATCATTACCTTGAGGAACCCGGCAATCTGGAGATCGAATACTTCTCCACCGTCGGCACACAGCGCGGCGGGAATAACTTCCACGCTTTCTGGGCTGAATTCGAATACGGAGCCACGGCCTGGTGGACTACTGAGGTTTATCTCGACGGCCAGACAACCTTTAGCGATAGCACCGTCTTCACTGGCTTCCGCTGGGAGAATCGCGTCCGCCCTTTGAAGCGCGAACATTTCATTAATCCCATTCTCTACTTCGAGTACGAAAACAAGAGCGGGGCGGACAAGATTCTGAAAGAGGTGGAAGGCCATGACGTAGAATCCGACTTCCTGGTGCCGAATGCGGTCGCCCGCAAGGAGCACGTCCACGAAATCGAGCTAAAGTTGATCCTTTCGAGCACCTTCAAGGGCTGGAATTTCACGGAAAACACCATCGCGGCGAAGAACCTTTCAAATAATCCTTGGGAGTTCGGTTATGCGCTCGGCGCCAGCCACCCCTTGGCCCTCCAGGCTTCAGCAAATCGCTGCACCCTCTGCCGCCAGAACTTTGTCGCCGGCGTTGAAATGTACGGGGGTCTCGGCGACCGCTACACCTTTGGTTTGCGCAACACCTCGCATTACCTCGCGCCGGCGCTCGCTTGGAACCTTCCCTCGGGCTGGACCCTGCGCCTCTCCCCGGGTTTTGGGTTGAACGACAATAGCCATCGCTTGCTTATTCGCTGGGGCGTCTCGCGCGAAATCTCGGGTTTCGGGGAAATGGTCGGCCGCCTCTTCCGAGGACGCCGATGAAGGAATCCATCGCCGCCTTCGCCGCGACGTTCGTGTTCCTTGGCGTCTCGTTCTCTTCATCACAAAATACGGATCCCGCGCCCGCGAAATCAGGAAAGAACGCCGCTTCCGTCTATGCCGAGCTCGCCAAAGCGCCTGAAAAAGCTCGCGCGAAGCGCAATCCGTTCGAAGGGAACCCGGACGCTGTCGCTGCGGGAAGAAATCTATTCGAACATCATTGTGCGGAATGCCACGGTGCCGGTGCCGAAGGCGGAAAAAAGGGCCCCAACCTCCGTGCCCCAGAAGTTCAGGAAGCGCCGCCGGGCGCGATTTTCTGGATTTTGACGAACGGGGTGGTGCGGCGCGGCATGCCGGTTTGGTCGAAGCTCCCCGAGCCCCAGCGCTGGCAGGTCGTAGCTTATCTCAAATCACTCGGCGTCTCTGCGTCGAGCGCACCGCCTTCCCAGCTCGAGCCGCCCCAACCTACGGTGTCGCCTTCGCACCGCGCGTCGCCGCTTCATTGAGAATCATCGCCAGCCGCACCCCGGCTTGTGCGATGCGCTCCTCCACCACGGGCGCGGCCTTATCCTGATACGCCGCGCCAGCGGTGATGTGCGCGTTCAGCAAGCGTTCCCCAATGTTGTTGTCGTCCGCGCAGCTGTGCACCGCGACCGGCGGTTCGAGCCCAATCTGCGGCGTCAGATCCCCATACACGATCTTTTCCGCGAGCTCGTGACTTTCCCAGGCCCAATCTTCCACGTGAATCCCGGCTTTTTGCCAGCCCTCGATTTGCGGCGCGAAAATTTCTTCGAGCGTTTCCGCATATTCGGCGGGCTCGGCGCCTTCCATGTCGCGCTCGGGAATCGCCGTATCCCATAAACTATGCAGGTTTGGCGAATACGAGTGATCGTGCTCCCGCACCTTGCGCCGGAGATATTTCACCGGAACGCAATTTCCGCCCTGATCGCCGTTCGTCGTTGCGTGCAGCGGTTGGTGCAAATCCCCCACGAAGTGAATGAGGTAGCGCAACGCTTCTGCTCTTTTCGCCGAATTCGCATTCTTGTCAGTCAAAATCGCGGCCTCGTCCGCGATTGCTTTCGTAACGCAACCCTCGCTCCCGCAATAATCAGCCAACGGTCCGCGCTTCGCTCCCCGTGGAATGTCGATGTAATGCCACGGTCCGTTCTTGGCTTGTCCACGGATATCATCCGGCCACGTCGACGCGTCGGCCATGGCGTCGCGCGTGGCGTCGCCGCAATACCGTTTCAGCGCCGGATCGATAGGATTCCCCTTCAGCAATGTCTGCACCATCTGGTTTGCCTCCGGCGTCAGGTATTTTTCCGCGATCAACGCTACGGTCTGGTGGCCTTTGCAACCCCATGCCTGCGCGACAGGCATGCTCGTGAATTCCGCCAGCGCGATCAGGGCAAATCCATACGCAGTGATGCGGTTCATGTAATCCTCCGCGCGCAATTTTAGGACTGGGATTGTCTATGCTTCGTAAAAGATTCTTGAACGGCTGCGAACCGATTGTCGCGCGAAATGGCCCTGCTTCACGCGCTGAGCCACCGCCCGATGGGTTTCCACGATTCGGTGTGGTCGCAAATCACGCGCAGCGCCGCCGTGATGGGTATCGCCAGCAGCAATCCCATCCCGCCCCACACCCAACCCCAAAAAAGTAGCGCGATGGTAATTGCCACGGCATTTAACCGCACACGGCGCCCCACCAGTTGCGGCGCGACCAGGTTCAGCGCCAGCACATGCACCGTCGTCAGCACCGCCGCAATCAACACGAACTGCCCCAGTGTCTTCCACTTGGCCAGCGCGATCACAAATGGCGGCAGCCACGCCAGCACCGCGCCGATATACGGCACCATGTTCAGCAAGCCGGACACGATCCCCGTGAGGATGGGATAGTCCAGCCCGAGAAACGCGAAGAACCCGCTGCTCACGGCGATTACCAGCAGCGCGACCACGCTCATCCCCGCCAGATAATCGCGTAGCACATCGCGCAGGTCCTCTAGAGTCTCCTTCACCTGCGTTCGCCGCGATACGGGAAAAAGTTGCAGCGTGCCGTGCCAAACTTCGCGCTTCGCGGCAAGCATGAAGAACACCAGGAATGGCACAAAAGTAATTTCCAGAAACAGCGCGTACAACGATCCGATTCCGCGCAGGATCAACGTGTGCACGATGCCGGGTTCGGCGCTCCGCACATCCGCTTGCTGATTCGCCGCGCCGGCGCCCGGCGCAATTTCGGAATCGATGCCCTTGATCTTCCCCTCCACCGAGGCCGCCGCCTGTTTCAGCACCGCGCTATATTTCGGCCAGCTCGCGGCAAAATCCGCTGTCCGTGTCCACAATCCATATCCCACCGCTGCCAGCACGGCGATCAACAAGAGAACTACCACGGTCGCGCCCAGCGTTCGAGGCAAGTGCATCCTCTCTAGGAGCTCCACCGCCGGATCCAGAAAATACGCCAGCAAAATCGACAGCAACACCGTGATCACCACGCCCGCGGCGTAGTAAAAAAACAGCAGAATAATCGCGGCCGCCATTATTCGCAGACTGAAGGTTGATCCGGTAATCCGGACAACTGCTGGTTGTGTTTCCGTTCCTGGCACGGCAGACTCCGTCCCCAACACGGTAACACACTCGCGCAAGCCGCTGGCGTAGTCTCGCCGGTTCGTTTCGATGTGCCCACGCAGCGTGGCATTGCCTTGGCCGTGCCTTCGCTCCAAGGTTTCCGTAACTCCGGTGAGAAACTCTGACCCGATCCCTAGGCGTAATTCCACCCTGTGCTAAACTTTCTTCAGGTCATCTTCTTGGAGATTGGCCTCGCGATCTGCATGGCCAAAGAACTTTTCGGCACAGATGGAATCCGGGGTGTTCCCGGAACTGCTCCGCTCGATGACGCCACGCTCTACGCGACCGGGCGCTCGCTAGGCGCCTATCTGCAGCGCGAAAATCCCAAGCCCCATGTTCTCATCGGCATGGACACGCGGGAATCCGGCCCCCACATCGCCGCGCTTCTCGCTGCGGGCCTCGCGCAATCCGGCGCTTCAGTTGCCTTCGCCGGCGTGATTACCACTCCTGGCGTCGCTTGCCTCGTCCGGCAAAGCGATTTTCAGGCTGGCGTGGTCGTCTCCGCTTCGCACAATCCGTTTTGCGACAATGGCGTCAAACTCTTCTCCCACGCGGGCATGAAGTTCCCGGATTCCGTCGAGGAAGCCCTGGAAGGCGACATTTTGAACCATCGCTCCGGCGTTCCCCCAAAAAACATTCCAGCGTTGGCCGCCGACGAATCTCTCGACGCTGAATATCTCGCTTTTCTTCGCGGCCGCGTCATTCCCGGCGCCAAGCTCGCAGGCCTGCGCATCGTCCTCGATTGCGCCAATGGCGCCGCCTACAAGCTCGGCCCGGAGCTCTTCCGCTCTCTGGGCGCAAATGTCGTCGCCATCGACGCCTCGCCCGATGGCCGCAACATCAACGCCGGCTGCGGCTCGCTCCATCTCGAAGGTTTGCAGAAGCGCGTCGTCGCTGAGCGCGCCACTCTGGGTGTGGCCTTCGATGGCGATGCCGACCGGGCGCTTTTCGTCACGGATACCGGAAGAGTCGTCAATGGAGATGGCGTCCTCCTCGCCGCAGCACGATTCCTTAAATCGCAAAGCAAGCTCGCTGGCAACCGCGTGGTCGCCACCTCCATGTCCAATCTCGGCCTCGAGCGCGCCCTTGCGCGCGAAGGCATTTCCTTGGCTCGCGCCAACGTCGGCGACCGTTACGTGCTCGAAGAAATGCTCCGAAGCGGCAGCGCTCTCGGCGGCGAACAATCCGGCCACATCATCTTTCTCGACGACTCTCCAGCCGGCGATGGCCTTCTCACCGCCACAAAGATCGCTTCGCTCGTTTCCTTGCATGGCCGCCTCGAATCTCTCATTGACGGTTTTAAAGATTACCCGCAGGTCATCCTCAACGTGAAGGTTCGTTCAAAACCCCCGCTCGACTCTCTCCCGGAGGTCTCCCGCGCCCTCGCCGAAGCACGCTCCAGTCTGGGGGAAAGCGGCCGCGTCGTCCTGCGTTATTCCGGCACCGAGCAACTCGCCCGCGTCATGGTCGAAGCCGAGCACGATGCCGACGTCCAGCGCCTCAGCCAATCCCTGGCCGCCGCTCTCCGCTCCTCCATCGGCGCATGACCCAGATCAGCGTCCTTGAAGCTCTCCGCCATGCTGTCGTTTCTCCCAAAGAACGTAGACGTAGCCTTTGAGTATGTGGGAATTTGTAGATCACATTCCCCCCACAGGCCGGCGTTCCTATTGTTCTCCACCATAAATCCTTTGCTTTCAACCAGCTGCTCACTATTTGATTTCGCGTGAAACCCTGGCATCCGGTTTGCTCGTTTTTGTTTCAATATTCGAAATTGGCTTCCCGGGGTGGCCGGAGCCGAACCTCGACTCGGCAACCGGTAAGGGCGTCAATTGGAAAAAAGGGGGCTTGCACCGGCCCCCTTTTTCATTTTATTAATGGTTAGGCAGACGCACCCGGGGACGGGTCGCTGAAGCGGCAAGGCGTCCAAGGGCGGACTGGCATCCGCCCTTTTTCTTTGCGGAATGGAGCCAAAAAAGTGAGCGGCCGGTGGGGGGACCGGCCGCTCGGGCGTGGGGATGGAGGGTACTGTAATCTGAAGCTAGCCAGGTTTTCCCTTCATGCCGCTGAGCTCGCGATCAGCGGCACGACATACAGGAGCGATTAGCTCCGAAATCCCGCCCAACTCCCGACTACATTTGCGATTCTGCTTTCTGCCCCCACCCCCGTCGATAGTCCGCCGGGTTCATTTCGTCCAGTACTCACGCCTTATATCTTGCGCTCTGGCTCGGTACCTTCGTACTCCTACCCTCTTTTCTTCACTCTTTGAGCACCGTTGAGGTTCTCTCCCCGGCTTACTGAAAGTGGTGTGGGGGTTTGTCGTGTTCCCCCAGGTAGTAAGGTGCCACAGCGGTGAAGATGCGGTCGTTGCCCCGCGCCAGTAGCAGCCATTGCAAGAGCCGGCCACGCTGATTATGCAGGAAATATTCGTACCAACGGTCCTCGACGAGCTCCGGGACGACGACGACAATCCGCCGATCGGGATGGTTTTCCGACAAAGCGAGGACATATTGAACGATGGGAACAATCACGAAGCGATAGGGCGACGGCAGGATAATCAGCTTGGGCGGCTCCACTCCCGCCGCGCGGAAAGGCGCCTCGACATAGCGCTCCCAGTCCTCGCGCAGGAGCTCGGAATGTTCGCCGGGTTCCACATGCACGGCGATGATTTCTGGTGAGAGCCGCGACGCAACCTCGAGCGCTTGTTTGATAATGCGGCTCCAGCGATCCACGGGAACGACCGCGATGGGTGGCGTATCCTTAGCGGCGGGTAGTACCGGCGCGGTGCACGTGGTGGCCGTTCTCACGAGGTGATAGTGCCGCCGCACGGCGTTGAAAAACACGATCAGCGACGGGATGAAGAACAGCGTGATCCATGCGCCCTCGGCAAATTTTGCGACGAGCACCACGATTACGGTGACGCCAGTTACGGTTCCGCCGAGACCGTTTACCAGCGCGCTCTTCATCCAGTGCGGGCCGCGATTCTTTCTCCAGTGCATCACCATGCCGAACTGCGAGAGCGTGAACGCCAGAAACGCGCCCACCGCATAGAGGGGGATCAATCTGTCGGTCACGCCGCCGAAGAGAACGAGCAAGGCGCCCGTTAGAAAAGCGAGAACCACGATCCCCCAGGTATACACAAGCCGGCGCCCTCGAAAGCTGAACGCGTGTGGAAGGTAGTTATTCAGCGCGATGGCCCGGCAAAGGCGGGGAAAATCGGCAAACGCCGTGTTCGCGGACAGGGACAGGACCAGCAGGATCGAGCCGATTGTCACGTAGTAGAAAATTCCTTTGCCGAAGACCGCACCGATGAGCATCGAAAGGATGCTCTGGTAACCAGGCTGGCCTGGATTGGTTGCGACGATGCCGTAGATTTTTACGAGATAAGAAATTCCCGCCAGGAGCACGGCCAACAGAAAAATAATGATCGTGAGCGTGCGCTGCGCGTTCTTCACAGCCGGCTCGCGGAACGCTTTCACGCCATTGCTGACGGCCTCGACCCCGGTGAGCGCGGTGCAGCCGCTGGCGAATACTTTGAGCAAAAGCCACAACGTAACCGCCTCGGTCATTGCCGGCGGCGGCGGCAACGGCGCGACGGGCTGCGGATGTCCGCCGCTCAGCCACGCGCGAAGCAGGCCGCCGCCGATGGTGATCAAGAGTGTCCCGACGAAGAGATACGTCGGCGCCATGAAGGCGATGCCGGCCTCGCGCACGCCACGCAGATTGACCACCGTGATGATCGCGAGGATACCCGCGCAAATTGCCACGGTGTGCGGCAGCAGCGAAGGAACGGCGGAGACCAGCGCGCCGACGCCGGCGGAAATTCCCACGGCGGCGGTGAGGATGTAATCCGTGAGCAGTGCCGCGGCCGCGAGCAGGCTGGCAAAAGCTCCAAGGTTGAAGCGTGCGACGGTGTAGGAGCCGCCGCCGGAGGGGTACGCGGCGATTGTCTGGCGATAGGAAAAGTAAACGATGACGAGAAGCGCGATGATGGCCGCGCTGATGGGGACGATGTATTGCACCCCGAGCAGCCCGAGAGGGATCAAGAGACTCAAGGCAGCTTCCGGGCCGTAAGCGGCAGAGCTCAGAGCATCGAGGCCGAAAATGGGGATGCCCTCGACTGGGCCGATTTGCTCCGCGCGTTCGTCGCTTGTCTTTAGCGGCTTGCCGACCAATGCGTCGATAATGTTCATTCGTGCCCCTGTGCTGAGCAGTGCGATTTTTCGGAACGTCCATTTGTGACGAGAACCGAGAGAAAGTCAACCGCGGCGGCTGCGCTCTATTTGTTTGACTCGCATTTGACCTATTCCCGGCGGGGATGGTAAGCATGAAGGGTTGCGCGGGCGCTTCGGGGCAAGGTAGCGGGTGGCCGAGCGGCCTTTTGCCGCAGAAGCTGGTTATGTCTTCAGCCGCCTGGCAGAGGGTGGTCAACGCGCAACGCGAATTAAGCATCTCACACCAAAAGCATGCCGGCGCCGCGGATTTTCCCCGCCGCGCGCAGAGTCAGGTTGACCTCGAGCGGTTGTGGTCACCAGAAGAGATAAGGAGCCTTGATGAAGGGGTCTTGGACAGCGCTTGCTGTCGCGTTCTCAGCGATTTTTGCCGTGACGAGCTGCAACGACTACGGCAACACGTTTCAGAGCAACACCGGCGCGGTGATCACTTCTCTTTCGCCCGCCAATACCACCGCTGGCGGAGGTGATTTTACTCTGACCCTCACGGGCGCCGGGTTCGACCAGAAAACCGTGGTTCACTGGAACGGTCAGAATCTCGCCACCACCTTCGTAAATCCCTCGTCCATGACTGCCGTGGTCCCCGCCGCCAATACCGCCAAAGCGGGCATCTTTTTTGTCAACACAGTCAGTCCGCATTCCGGCTCGCAGAATAATGGCCTCTCCAACGTCGTCAACTTCACGGTATTTCCGCCGCCAAACCCTCCGCCGGCGATCAGCAAAATGACACCCAGCTGCGCCGTCGCGGGCAGCACGACGACCTCGTTTCCCATCACGATTGTCGGCACGAACTTTCTTCCGGCGTCCGATCCATCCGGTGGATCTCAGGTCAACTGGAACACCGCAACGCAGACGACGCTCCCCATCGTCGGCCCCATCAGCTCGACACAGATTCAAGCCACAGTGAGCGCAGCGCTCGTCGCCGCTCCGGGGACGGCCAATGTGACGGTTAGCAACCCCCCGGTGCCGAATTCACCGGCGGGGGGAGGTGGGCCCAGCAACGCTCTCTTATTCACGGTTCAAACCGCTGCTTGCCCGGCGTCTGCTTCAGCCATCGCGACCGCGCAGGCCCAAATAACCGTGGCGGAGGAAACGCCTGCGGTCAGCCATGACGGCCGTTACATTGCGTACACCGCGGCACAAAGCGATCACGCGCATGTTTTCCTGCGGGATACTTGTGAGGCCGCGGCCGGAGATTGCAAGCAGCGCACGATTCTTCTGTCCACGGCGGAAGACGGCGCCGCCAATGGCGACAGCCGTTCGCCCTCGATGAACTCCGACGGCCGCTTTGTGGCGTTCAGCTCCGCGGCGACGAATCTGGTTGCAGAGGCTCCCGCCGGCCGCCAGATCTATGTCCGCGACACCTGTCTCGGCGCCGCCGCGTCATGTATTCCTTCGACGCAGCTCATCTCCACCGATCCCAACGGCGCTTTAGTTGGCACTGAGGGTATTCTTCCTTCTATCAGTGCCTCGGGACGCTTTGTCGCGTTCCTTGCGGTGACACCGAGCCACTCTGTCAGCCAAGCGAAGGCTCAGGGTTCTGCGCATACAAGTACTGGACTAAACAGCGGTTATCGGCAAGTCTTTGTCCGCGATACTTGCTTTGGCGCGGCGAATTGCATGCCGGGTACCACGCGCATTTCTCTCCAGCCCGGCGATGCTTCCTCAGCGGACGAAAAGCCCGCAGGTCCTGCGATCAGCGGAGCGGCCAAGCACATCGCTTTGGCGGGCGCCCGCAACTCGACGCTTTTCACGCGCTCCGTGGCCGTTGACGACGGCGTCTTTCTCGCCCTCACCAACAAACAGTAACCGGCAATGATGTGAAATCCAGGCTAAGGCGCCGCCGGCCGGTCGAATCGGGCCAGCGAAATCTTCGTCCCCTCGTAATCGAGTGCAAGCTCCACGATGCGCACTTGCCTGCCACGTTCCGCCACGAACGCAATGTCACTGGCCGAGACTCGCGCGTCACGAAGTGTTTCTGGTAAAGGGTCTTCACCCGCATCATGACGGGTAAACTCAGGGCCCAAATGGCCAGCGTACCAGTTATCCACAACGGCCCGCGAATCTGCCGCGTGATATACCACTTTGCTTAAGCCGCTATCCGCTTGTTTCAGATCTTCTTTCGTGGTCTGCTCGTCCGGCAGTACCAACATCGCTCCCGGAAAAACCGGCAGACCCGGTCCCATTTCGCTTTCTTTTTGGAGACGCAGAGAGCCGCCCGGCACCCTCAGAGTGTCTTTGTCGGCAATGGATGCCGATAGCCCCAGAGAGCGTACCACGCGGCTGGCCAGGAACAGTCCCCCGCTCAGAAGCACTGCAATTCCCGCGAACAGCGCGAGCATCATCCACAGCAATGATTTAGAGCTGGAAGAATTCCCTTGTGCCGACGGTTCTGCCAAGACAAGCTCCCACGCAGAGTGAAATTTTGCTCACTCTATAGTTTCGCAGGAGGAGTCCCCGCCGGGGCAGAAAATGCGCCACACTGTGCTCTAAGTGTCCCTGTTCTCTACTTCCACTGGCGAATAGTCGCCGCGCCGTCAGTTGAATCGGACCTTCACGTCCGGGCGCTTTTCCAGATGGACGGATTCCACAAATCGCACCTGGCGGTCGTCCAGGGTCAGAATCATCGAACTGGTGCGGACGCCTTCGCCGAAGAACCTCACGCCCTTCAGCAGATTGCCGTCCGTCACGCCCGTGCACGCAAAAATCATTTTCCTCCCCGGGGCCAAATCCTCCGTATCGTAAATCCGTTTCGGGTCCTTCACACCCATCTTAGCCAGCCGCTCTTCATGCTCCGGCTTGCTCACCACCAGTCGCGCAAGGATCTCTCCGTTCAGGCAGCGCAGCGCCGCGGCCGTCAAGACGCCTTCCGGCGCTCCGCCGGTCCCCATCACCGCGTGCACACCCGTTCCGATCACCGCCGCCGAAATGCCCGCCGAGAGGTCGCCGTCTCCGATCAAACGAATCCGCGCCCCTGCCGAGCGTATATCCTCGATCAGTTTGTCGTGCCGCGGCCGGTCCAGCACGATCACCACCAGGTCTTCCACGTCGCGGTCCAGCCGCTTAGCGATCGATTTCAAGTTGTCCGCAACCGGAGCGTCCAGCTCCACCGCGCCCTTGCACGACGGCCCCACTACGATTTTTTCCATGTACAGATCGGGAGCGTGCAGCAAGCCTCCGCGCTCGCTAGCCGCCAGCACGGCGATGGCGTTGGCCGCGCCCGTCGCGCACAAATTCGTTCCTTCCAGTGGATCGACCGCGATGTCCACCTCCGGGAAAAGCGCCTTTGGCGCATGCGTAGCCAACCCTACTTTTTCGCCGATGTACAGCATGGGCGCCTCGTCGCGCTCGCCTTCGCCGATGACGATCGTCCCGTCCATCTCCACCGCGTCCATGGTTTTCCGCATCGCTTCCACGGCCATTTCGTCGGCTTTGTGGCGGTCGCCGAATCCCATGGTGCGCGCCGCGGCTATCGCACCGTTTTCGACCACGCGCAGAAACTCCAGGCTAAGTTGTTCTTCCATTGAACGCATCTCCGCTTTACCCCGTCAGCCGCTTGCCCCGCCCTGACGGCGCGGCGCTAATCATAGGCCAAAGTCCCTGTCGTCGTCGATAAACTCAAGAACGAAGTTGACCGTGAGTTAATGCTGGACTGCCAAGAGTCAGTCAGTGCTTGATTAACGCGCAAACCGGACGAGTGGATTCGGTGGGAAAGCTGGCAGGCACATGTCCGATTATCCGGCTTACCGGGACTTAGCCCAAATCGCGGGCAGGTCTCGCCTCTGGATTATGGTGACCCAAGAAATCCCTTTCCCATCCACCAGTGGCGCGACGCCTCTCGTGACTGCGTCTGTCCATTCGCCAGATGCCCCATGACGTAAAGCTGGATAACATTTTGATCTTCGGGCGCGAGGCCGATGAATTCCATGCCTACGCGTTCAGCTCCCTCTTTACGTACGATCCGCGCAACCACGTTCAGAGAGGCACGAACCTCCGCGATCTTGAACTCCAGCGAAACCTCCTGGCCCACGTCTACGTCGAGCGACGGTTGCAGCAGCATGCCGCTTTCGCTGATGTTCGCGCTGCGCAAGGGAAACTGCCGGTCATCCCACGTGCAGTTGACCTCAGTAAAGAGGGGTAACCGGGCCGAGTGCCTTTTGCCTTTCCACCCGGGCGACTCCATAGCGGCCAGCATCGGACGCATGCGAGCCGCGCTAACGGGCTTGGTGAGAACGAAGTCGGCGCCCTCGCCGAAGGCCTTCCGCAAGCTCTCGATGTCCTCCGTTGCGCTGAGCATCACAATCGTTGTCTCGCGGTTGGGCTGTGAGTTCCGGATTCGGCGTGTCAGCTCAAGTCCATCCAGTTCAGGCATCCGCATGCCCACAAACACCACGTCGAACCGCTGCTTCTCCGCCCGCTGCCCGGCGTCCTGGCTGTCGTCAAACGTCAGGACTGTATGATTCAAGGTGGCGGCCAGAGACCTCATGAGTTTCAGGCTCACCGGTTCATCGTCGACGATCATGATTTTCAGAGGCATATCCTTGGCCCGGACGGCGGTCGATCCCTGGATGTGGTTCAACGACGGTCTGCTAAGGTAAGAATAAACGGGAGGCGTCGCGAGGCCGTGAGCGAATCCCGGGGAGATATCCAAAGCGTAATCCCCATGGCCAAAACAAGAGTAGGCAGGTTTATGCGGAATTTCGTCACAAAAAATTGGAGCCGTACTAATGAGGCCAAAGCCAGCTAAACATACCCGCGGTCAGCAAACTGTAGACGAAGCCATCGATCACGTGCTTGATGGTCACACTCCATGGCTGGCCCGCCCAGATGCTGTTGACCAGTTGCCCGATGCCGTAGGCTAGGAACGCGGCGATGAGGACACCATGAAAGACGGCCCGATGGTCCGCCCCGGGCGGAAGTGTGTGTCCGGTCAGAAAGGCGACGAAGAAGCCGACGAGCAGGCAATAGACGAACCACATCGTCAAGAGCTTCGGCATAGCGGGCGGGCCGCTCGGAAACACGGTCAACATCCCGACGGGTCCCTGATTGTATTTTTCGATCATCGCGGGCGACTTCATTTCCTTTTGCGTGCAAAAAGGAAAAACATAAAGTCCCCGCTTCAGGCCGGCGGCGCGCAGCGCGGCCAGGAGCTTGTCCTCATCGGGGAGCTTCTGGTAATCGCTGCGGTGGTAAGGCAGAACCATGTGCATGATGGCGCTGGCGACGAAAACGATGATTGCCGCCAGCAGGATCGGGAGCCAAAGCGCGGTGAGAGGAACCATGCAAATCCTCCTTCAGGTACGAGCGTGAATGCGGCGATTTCCCCACGCGAGGCTACGCTTGCCCAGCGCCGCGGTCAAGACGCTGCAGGCTTAGCGAACCGGGGCGAGCGTTAATGCCGCCGAAACGCAATTCCTGACTCAGTCGCGAAGGCGAGGACTAGGCGTCGACACAGGTCTCAGTCGCGGGCTCTTCAATGCTTACAATACTCATGCGGGGCCTCTGCCACAAAAGAGTCAGTGCAGCAGCAGTGAGATAGGTTCCTGCAGCGCATCCCAATGTCGCGTCAAGACCGAAATGTAGAGCGAGTACGATAGCCAGCACTGAGCCCAGCACACCCGACGCCGCATTCATTGCCCATGCCCACTCGACCGTATTGCCCTCCGTGGCAGTCAGCTCCTTTGAAAATGCTCCGTCCTGTCCCGTTATCTCTCGCAAGCCGGCGGGGAATGGCATGCCCATCAGAAACCCGAGCGGTGCCAAAAGCATCGCACTGAGCACAACTTTTTCGAGAAAGGGCAGGGCAACGAGCCCCGCTAATACGGTGTGCAGTAGAAAGGCGTAAAGCGTCACCAACCCTGCGATCGCGCCGAGCACTGCTCGAACTCTAACGGTCTCCTTCAGCCAGTACTTTGACGCAAAACTACCCGCACCGCCCGAGAGCAACATGAGGAATACAACGACAGTCATTGCGTAGGTAGGGTTGCCGAGAAACAGCACAAATCGTTGGATCAGTGCTATTTCTACTACGATGAATCCCAGACCGACGGCCACAAAGTAAAGCAGTGGCGTAATCGGCGGTTTGTGCGCTCTTTTGTGCAAGGCCAACGGCAAGACGAGGAACCCGGAAACTGCGACGATAGAGATGATGAGCATGGCTCCAAGAACCACCAAGCCGAGATTATTCCGCCAGTCCCGGCCGATTCTGGCCTGAACGCCGCCAGCAAGGAGCGTGTGCAAAACACTGCTAGTCTTGAATGTGAAGAAGAAAAAAGGGGCATTGTCGGTCACCGGTGTGATTTGAAAAGGATAATCATGAATAAACTTGCCGCGAGGGCTGGCATCCACCCCGTCCACGATTTCTCGCCATGACAAGTTGATAAGTTGTTGGAAGGGTTCTGTTATCTCGTGAGGCAGCATTCGCGTTTCAGACAGTTGGGCCAGAACTTGCTCGATGCAATTCCCATCATTGTCGGCGGGTACCGATGCGCCACAGTTTGAGTTTATGTCCGGCCGGCCATACACGTTGGGCGTATACAGAGGATACAGACCGGCGTTGCTTTGTACTTGCTTCAAGACAGTTCGTTCTTCATCTATGGTGAATGCGGTTTTCTTCGTTAGCACCGTTACTTGGAATCCGTATCCGATATGCTGACCGGCGGCTATTATAATGAAGTTTTTACGGACGTCCCTAATTCCGGACCTGCGCAGCGTCTCAATAGCTTCTGACACGACTCTCAGTGCTTCTCGCGGTTGGAGGAACTCCCATCGCGTAATAGCCAGGAAACCATCCGAGTTCAGATGATCGAAATATTCACGGAAAGCTTCCACCGTATAGAGGTTGTTCTCGCTTAACGCCATTGCCCCGGCCGAAGTAGACGCCCAAGTGTCTACCAGTGTCATCTGGATTACGTCGTACTTTTCCTGACTGCCTCGAATCCAGGACCGCCCTTCGCTGACATGAATATGAACCTGAGGTAACTGATAAAGGTGGTGGGTGTAGTCTGCGTAGCGCCCGCGGACGATGGTATCGGCAATGAGTGGATTGATTTCGATTCCAGTGACGTCCGGACTTCCGCCGACCACTGCTCCCAGCACATCGATACCGCCGCCCGGACCGATGATTGCATATTTGCCCTTAGGGCGAAGCAGGTTGAGGATACCGGAAGATGGGGCCCACTTTTTCACATAGGAAATTGATTTCGGATCTTGAGGGTCTGCGTTTACGAGTAGTGTACCTGCATCGGCGTCGATGGTAACCCATTTGTCAGGTTCGTCCCGACCGAGAACTTCCACCCGCGAAATTGCATTCCATCGGGCAAAATCGTCGAAGAGGTATCCATTCGAGCTGCCCTTCGCGTACACAACATCAATTAGTCTTTGCGAATGATTCGCTGCGATCAATGCTATGAGCAGCCCAACCATGGCGATGGAGACCTTGCGATGCACTTTCGTGTCCGCCCAAATTCCCGCAGCCAACGCGATTGCCAAGGCCGCGCAAACTACAACATTCGGGCCTCCCAGCGTGTTCAATAGAGGCACCACCGCCAAGCAGGCAAACGCACCGCCGGCCAGGTCGGCGCTGTACAGTATCGCGACGTGCTTGGCTTCACGGGCAAACACCAATGAGAATAGAAGTCCGGTGAAAACGAAAGGAATGCCCGCACTGACGTAGATCGCCGAAAGCCGGAGCATATTGTTCAACTCAAGAACAAGAAAGACGGGCGTGTGCAGCGCGACCCAGAGTGAAAATAAGACGGCTCCGGCGTTCAGTGCGCAAATCACACTGGCCAGCTTTCGAAGGCTCCATTGAGCCACCCAATCTCGCCGGAGGTAGGAGAAAACACCCCCTGCGCCTAATCCAAGCATAGCTAAGGAGATAGCGAGAAAGGCAAAATGGTAGTACAGAACAACGGAGAACAATCGAGTTAGAGCTAGTTCTAGTAGTAGGCTGCCAAAGCTGGCCAGTGCGGTACCCGCCAGAAGTACACCGCGATTGGTTTCCTGCATAACTATTCGCGCAGCTGTGATAGGAGATTTGTTCACGACTCTGCTCCAGCGTCGGCTTTTGCTGGTTTGTGATTCGAGTTCCTTCAACGTCACGGTCAACGTGTGGACCTAATACGGCAAACTCGACCGGCGTCCTGTTTAGTCAAATTGATTGAATGTCATGGAACGACTCGTCTTCGTGATATTGCAGGAGGCGCTTGCCAAGGCTTCCTTTCTCGCAGACGCAGATGTGGACGCGCGGATTAGCGTCCTTAATTAAGAAAAGAGACGCGGATGCTGTTTCACCATGAGAACTCGGATGCCTGAACGAGACACTGCAACTCTACCCCTTCTTGCGCAAGACACTCCCGAAACTGTAATCTCCTGTGTCTAAAGAATTGGTTTTCGACATACGAAAGTCGTGCACATGGCAGCGAGAAGGGTCATGAGCTTGCCCCGCGCTTGGCGGGTCCCTAGTCACGCCCAACGGGCTTTATTGTCGCGTTGACGAGGTTCGGATCATCGAACTCGGTCAGCTCCCCCGGAGCTTTTCCAGCCACGGGCAGCAGCCGCGCGGAAAGCGGTTTGTGCCACTTGTATGCAAGGCTCGCCATATCGCCGATGATCAAGGAGAGCTGATCGACGCTGGTGTTACCAGGCAGAGGTATCGTGTCCAGTCCCGTTCCGCACACCGCGGAATAACTCAGCAGCGCATCCAGCGAAATGTGCCCTTCGTTCCAGCGCTGCGCCAGCCGGGTATCCTCCTGGATCGGCAGCATCAACCCGGAATACCCCGTCTGCTTCACTTTGATGTCCTTGATCGCCGCCGTAATCGTCGCCGCCGCCGTCAACGTTCCGCTCGTGCCCACGGGTTGCGTCGTCAAATTCTCAATCGCCGCGCCAATCGAAACGTCTTTCAATGGCGCCGGCGAAAGGTCGATCCCCACGTACGACCATCCCATGTCGCGGTCAATGCGCTCGGCCAGCGCCTGGATTGCAAACGCCTCCTGCGCGAGCGAGTCCGTCAAGCGCTGCTTCGCCGTCGCCAGGTCCGGCACATCTCTGAACGCCGCTGCCACGACATTCGCGGATTGCAGCGCAATCGCAAACTGGTGGCCAAATCCCGTGTGGTACGCGGCGGGGAAAAATGGCGTCAGCGGGGGCACCATCGCAATCGCCGCGAAATGAAAGTTTCCCTGGCTGTGCTCTGTGGTCTCTTCGAGTTTCTTTATCACTTGCGCCGCGGCGCCGACCGCATTCCAGCGCACGCCATCTTCTCCCGCGACGACCAGGCTTGCGTTCAGCGACTTCGTGTTGCGCAGAATTTCAGACAACAGATCGGCCTGCGCTTCGCTGTCCCCGGCGTCCAACATCGCGGGACCGATCGATGCGCTGAATTTCTCTTTCGCGGCCAGCGCGTCGTACTCTTTGAAAAACGCCACGGCTTGTTCAGTCGTCAATCCTTTCGTGTACTGCGGAAACGGCTGCGTCGCGATGCGGATGGTCTGCACTTCATACCCGCGCGATTCAAACACAGTGCGCGCATACTTCAGCATCTTCACGGCATCCGCGACCTGCTCCTGATATTGCCCCCGGTCCAGATTGATGAATGCCGTGATCGCCCGAACCTTCGGTTTTTCGGGGGGCGCCGTTTTTCCCTGCGCCCACAAGCATGGAGAAAAAACCAGCAGCGCAATGGCAGCCAGAAGAATGCGAATGGTGTGACGAGAGGAAGCAACCGCGAAAGGTTTCATGAGATTTGCTCCTGTAGGGGCACAGCATCCTGTGCCCGCTCGGGCACGCTTAACTTGCCCCTACAAGATACAAGATTCCACAGGCCGGGAGATTATTTCGATTAAGAGTCGTGCAGATTTCCGCCTGTTCTCTTCCAATTACTGGGCGTATAATGTGCCCCGCTTTGGAAGTCATAAACCCGTTTCACGAGTTAACGGATTTATGGCAAATACGCTATGGTTCGTTATTCTCTCCGGTGGCTCGAATGATTCCGGCAGAGTTGATGACACCCGAAGGAGGTCCACATGAAAAGCAGCGCATGGTTCCTTGGAGCGGTTGCGATTTGCCTTCTCATCGCGGGAGCGGTTCTCCGAACCCATGACGGTTCGACGTTCCCGCAATCCAGCGTAGCGCCCCGCGATGCTGGACATTTGGTTTTCTCACCGGCTGTTGCTGACTGGCACTTGATCTCAAGCGGCCCAGCGCCGCCAGCCGAGTCGGACTGCTTCGCGCTGGGTGTTCGCTGCTTCACGCCCGCGGCGATGACGGCGGCCTATAACTATCCTCCGCTTTATGAGCAGGGTTTTAATGGCAAGGGTAAGACCATTGCCATCATTGATTCGTTCGGGAGCCCCACGATCGCCAGCGATCTGCACGTCTTCGACACCGCATTTAACCTCCAGCCGATGTGCGGCGAAGAGGGAGTGACTTGCACGCCGGATATGCCGACTTTTCAAGTCCTGCAGGTGCAGGGCTCGCCGCCGCCTGTGCCCCAACCCCCCACTAGCAAGGGCACCGGCCAGGAGAACCATTTTGGGTGGGCCGTCGAGGTTTCGCTGGATGTCGAGTGGGCGCATGCCACCGCGCCTGGTGCCAACATTATTCTGGTTACCACCCCTACGGCGGAAACCCTGGGCGTCCAGGGCTTTCCGCAGATGATGAACGCCGTGCAATTCGTAGTGGACCATCACCTTGCCGACGTCATCAGCATGAGTCTCGGTGCGGGTGAGGGATCGTTCGCAAACGGGCAGGCAGCTCTATTGAAATTGCGCCAGGCCTTTGTGGACGCGCAAGCCAATGGCATTACCGTGATCGCTTCCTCCGGAGACGGGGGAACCACCAACCATCTCAAGGAACCGGTCAAAAACCCCGCGCCGATTCCTTATCCCAGTGTCATATGGCCAGCGTCAGATCCGCTGGTCACTGCAATCGGCGGCACGCGCCTCTGTGCTGATCCCAGCGCCACTGCCGGCCGGACGACGGATAACACCGATCCGCCCGGCGTGTGCCAAGTGCAGCCGGCCCAAACCGAAATCGGCTGGCCCTTTTCGGGGGGAGGCTACAGCATCCTGTTTCCGCGTCCAGCGTTTCAGGATAACTTGCCGGCAGGCAGCACTTACGTCGGCAGCTCGGTTGGTGCGCCTGGGCCGAACTCCAACATGCGCGGAGTGCCCGATGTGGCGTATCAGGCGAGTTCGGGAACTGGTCCTCTAGTTTACCTCGGTGCTTTCGGCTGGTTTTTCGTGGGCGGCACGAGCTGCGGCGCTCCGCAATGGGCAGGATTGATCGCCATTGCCGACCAGATCTCGGGCGACAACCTTGGATATATCAATCCAGCTTTGTACAAAATTGGCAGCGATTCAACGCGCTACGCCAACGACTTTTTCGATATCACCACAGGCAATAACCAGACATCATCGATTCCGGGTTACTCCGTCTCGCAGGGATGGGACGCGGTGACGGGCCTCGGAACGCCGAATGCCGCTAACTTTGCGCCTGATCTGGTTAAAGCCGTACACGGGCAATAAACCCGAACACGGGCGTGCGTCCGCGCTAATCAGACAAATGCGGAGATGCCGGTGATGCGTTCCCCGATCACCAGCTTGTGAATATCGTTTGTCCCCTCGTAAGTGAAAACGCTTTCGAGGTTGTTCATGTGCCGCATGATGCAGTAATCGTCCACGATGCCGTTCGCGCCGAGAATGTCGCGGGCTTTCCGCGCCGTTTCGAGCGCAATCGCCACGTTATTCATTTTCAGCATCGAGATGTGCGAAGGATCGGCTTTCCCTTTATCCTTCAATCGCCCGACGTGCAGCGCCAGCAATTGTCCCTTCACGATCTCCGTGATCATCCACGCCAGTTTTTCCTGCACCAGTTGGTGCGACGCGATGGGCTTGTTCGCGAACTGCTTGCGCGTTTTCGCGTACTGCAACGCGGTGTCGTAGCAGGCCATGGCCGCGCCCAACGAGCCCCAGCCGATTCCGTAACGCGCTTGATTCAGGCAGCCCAGCGGCCCCTTGAGCCCGGTCACGTTCGGCAGCAAATTCGCTTCCGGGATTTCGCAATCGGTGAACGCCAACCCCGAAGTTACCGACGCGCGCAGCGACCACTTTCCGTGCACATCCCACGCCTTGAACCCCGGCGTGTCTTTCTCAACCAGAAACCCGCGGATCTTTTCGTCCTCGCACTTCGCCCATACCACCGCGACGTCCGCAATCGACCCGCTGGTGATCCACATCTTTTCGCCGTTCAGGACGTATTTGTTGCCTTTTTTCACCGCGCGCGTCAGCATTCCGCCGGGATTCGACCCGAACTGCGGCTCCGTCAATCCGAAGCAGCCAATCGCCTTGCCTTGCTGCAACAGCGGCAGCCATTTATTCTTTTGCGTGTCATTCCCGTAGGTATAAATCGGGTACATCACCAGCGCGCTCTGCACCGAGACGAAGCTCCGCAGCCCTGAATCTCCGCGTTCCAGTTCCTGGTTCACGAGCCCGTAAGCCACGTTGGACATTCCCGCGCAGCCGTATCCTTGCAGGTTCGCGCCGAAAAACCCCAGCTCACCGATCTGTGGCACGAGGTGCTTCGGAAAAGTTGCCTCGCGGTTGTGTTTTTCAATGATGGGAATGACTTCGTTTTCGACGAACCGCCGCGCCGTTTGCCGGACCAGCTTCTCTTCGTCATCCAGTTGCGAATCAAAATCGATGAAGTCCACTCCGGAAAATCCGGCCATGCTTCGCTCCTGTCGTGCAGCATCCGGTGCCGCGTGCCCACACAGTGTAGCAACGCGCCGGATTCGCCAGCAACCGAACGCCGGCTGGATGACTGGACTCACCTTGACGCGTGCCGGTCCGGCCAGCGACACTTTGATTTTGCCCGGCCCATCTTGCCGAACGAGGATCCGTGCCCGCAACAAAAACGGCGGCCGCGAAGCAGCCAGCGCAACGCGGCAAGACGCTTCCAACGCAATTGCAAATCCTCATCTTTGACGTTGATGGCGTCCTCGTGGACGTGCGCGGCAGTTTCTGGGGCTCTGCGCTCGAGACCGTGCGCTCGCTCACGGGAAAGCGCGCCACCTGGTCTGAGCTTTACAAATGGAAGGCCAAGCCCGGTAACAATGACGACTGGAGCATGGTTTCGGCCTGGGCCACGGCGCTCGGCCGGCCCACGACCTATGAAGAAGCGCGCGCCGCCTTTCAGCAATTTTATTGGGGCACAAACGGCAAGCCCGGCAACGTCCGCAAGGAAAAACTTCTCGTCACGCCCGGACAGATCGAGCGGTGGGCCCAGCGCTTCGAGCTTGATCTATTCACCGGCCGCACGCGCCAGGAATTCTCCCATACGTTTGACCGCTGGCCCGCCGCATCGCATTTCCGCACCGTTGTCACCATGGACGACGTCAAGCGCAAGAAGCCGTATCCCGATGGATTGTTGAAAATCCTCGGCAAGCGCGATCCCGCCAGCGCGCTTTACATTGGCGACAATATTGACGACGCCCTCGCCGCCCGCGCCGCACGCGTGCCCTTTATCGCCATTTTGCCTCCTGGCTCGCTGGACTATCGCCAGCGCGCTGCCCGTTTCCGCGAACTCGGCGCCCTCGCTCTCCTCCCGCGAGCCACTGCCCTCAACGCCTTGCTGAAAAATTCAAGCGGGAACTTGTTCATCCTGGGCCGGGAATAAAATACAATAATGTATTGTTAAAGAAATTTCGGATTTGCCAATGAAAGTCATCCACTCTGCCAAGCCGTTCGCCTTGATCGTTTTCTCCGGGCTCAGTCTCGTTCTTCCCAGTGCGAACTACGCGCAAGCGCCGGCCGGACCCCTGCCTGCAGCTCCGCCTCAGCCTGCTCCTCCTTCTGCTTCTTCTGCTGCTCCTTCTTCTGCAACCAGGCCCCAGGAGCAAGCTCCAAAACAGAAGCCCCGCACGGTCATCCTAGGTGCCTGGGAGCTCAACCGCGACGAGAGTGACGACCCGCGCAAGAAGACGCAACAAGCCCGGAGTTCAAATGCCGGCAGCGGCGGGGGCTATGGCGGCAGACGCGGCGGCATCGGTGGCGGGTATCCCGGTGGGCCTCGCGGCGGCTACGGCGGGCGTGGCGGAGAAAGCGATGAAGAACGGCAGAAAATACAGCAACTCTTCACACCGGCGAATGCGATTACGCTCTCGATGATGGGCGCGGAAGTGGATCTGATGGATGATCAGAACCGGAAGCGGGCGTTCGTAACCGACGGGCGCAAATTGCAGAAATCCAAAGATGCGAACTATCAGGAGATCGCCGCAAAATGGGAAGGCCATCGTCTGGTCACCGAGGAAAAGGATCCTCGCGGCAACAAGATGAGCCGCACCTTTGAACTCTCCTCCGACGGCATGCAGCTCTACGAAACATTGCACATGACCGTCGGCCGGAACAACACGCCGCTGGTCATCCGCTACGTCTACGACCAGGCCTCCGCTTCGCAACCAGCGATTCAGAACAAGTAGTTAAGGTGGCGCAGAAGAGATTCGAGCGTCAGATCCTGCTATATCCTGTAGCTCGCAGCGATCACGCCAGGCGTCAACCTGCGTTTGACGGAAAGCTGCGGCGAATGCTATAAAATACTGTTTCACGCGGCAGCTTCAGGCCCACCGTAACGCCCTTCCCGGGAAGGGGCATGGCGTGGCTGCCAACCTGGGGTACAGGCGACACAGCTTAAATGCAAGAAATTGTTCACCAACTGGGCGAACTCTTCCTCCAGGCTGTGCCCACAGTCCTGACTGTCCTCGTTTTTTACTTGATTCTTCGCTCCCTTTTCTTCAGGCCGCTCCTGCAAGTTATGGCCGAGCGCGAGTCTCGCACCGTCGGCGCGCAGAAAGCCGCCGAGGCCGCTCAAGCTGCGGCAGCAGAAAAGGTTAAGCAGTACCAGGACGCCCTGAGGCAAGCCCGCGCACGGGTCTACGCGGAGCAGGAGGCCGCGCGCAAAAAACTTCTCGACGACCGCGCCGCACTGCTCAAAGCCGCTCGCGCAAGGGCCGCCGACGAAGTCAAAACCGCCAAGGAGCGCGTGGCCAACGAACTCGCGGCTGCCCGCCATGATATCGAAGACACCGTCGCCCAGCTCTCCGCAGAAATCGCGCGGCGCCTGCTGCAAATTCCGTCGCGCCCAGGCTCTCCGATGAGAGAGGTTCGATGACGCGCAGGCGGCGGATTCTCTTTCTTGCCAGCTTGTTATTGCTTCTATCCTGCGCTGCGCTCAACGCACACGCCGCGGAAGAGGGCGGCGCTGCGAAGGAACGCGCCATTGAAATTTTCAAGTGGATCAACTTCGCTATTGTCGCTGGCCTCATCCTTTGGGTGTTTGCAAAAGTGTTGCCTCGCAAATTCCGCAGCAACGCGGAGAAAATCAGTTCCGCAATCTCGAATGCTACCGCCGCAAAGGCGGAAGCCGACCGCCAACTCCGCGAAGCCGAAATGAAGCTCACGAATCTGGAGAAGGAAGTTGCGGAGCTGCGATCATTCGCCGAGCACGAAAGCGCCGGCGAAGCCGAACGCATCCGTGCGCTGGCCAAGAGCGATGCGCAGAAAATCTTTCTAGCCGCCACAGCCGAAATCGAGGCCGCCGAGCGCGCCGCTCGCCTGGAACTGAAAGCCATTGCCGCGAAACTGGCCGTGGATGGCGCCGAATCGCTTATCGCCAAGCAGCTCACACCGCAAACGCAGGAATCGCTCGTCAGTACGTTCGTGAAAAGTCTCGAGGGGAGACCCAATTGAGGTCCGCGAGCCTGCAATACGCCAACGCGCTCGCCGACGTTGCTGTCGCACAAGGCGCCGCCGAGCCTGTCCTGAAACAGCTCAACGATTTTGGCGCCCTTTACGCGGGTGCGCCCGAGCTGCGCAATGTTCTTTCCAGCCCGGCGGTAACTCGCGAGGCCAAGCACGGCGTGATCGAAAAAATCACCGCGCGCATGCGCGCCAGCAAAATACTTCGCAATTTTCTTTTCATCATCGCGGATCGCCAGCGCATGCACGCACTTCCCGAAATTGTCGCTTCATTTCAGGAAGTCATCCGGCAACGCCAGGGCATCGCGGAAGCGGAGATTTTATCCGCCGCCGGGCTCAGCGCGGCGCAAAAAACGGAATTCAAGAAGACGCTCGAACGCCTTACCGGCAAGCGCGTGGAGCCAAAATATTCTATCGACCCGGCGGTGCTCGGCGGCGCCGTTGTGCGCATAGGCGACACCATTTATGATGGCTCGCTGCGCAATCGTTTGAACGATTTGCGCGCGCGGCTCGCGGCGGAATAGAAATCAGGAGCAGGCATGGCCAATATCAAGGCGGATGAAATCAGCAAGATTCTGCGCGAGCAGATTGAAAATTACGAACAAACCACTTCCGTCGAAGAAGTCGGCTCGATCATCAGCGTCGGCGACGGCATCGCGCGCATCTACGGCCTCGAAAAGGTCATGGCCGGCGAAATGCTCTCTTTCCCGCACGATATTTTCGGCATCGCGCTCAACCTCGAAGAAGACCAGGTCGGCGCCGTGCTCCTCGGTGAATCCTTTGAACTTAAAGAAGGGGACACCGTCAAGCGCACCAATACGATTATGTCCGTGCCCGTAGGCGACGCACTCGTGGGCCGGGTGGTCAATCCTCTAGGCCAGCCTGTCGACGACAAAGGCCCCATCGCCAGCAAGCAGCGCAATCCGCTCGAACGCATCGCGCCGGGAGTTCTCGACCGCCTGCCCGTCCGTGAGCCGCTCCAGACAGGCATCAAGGCGATCGACTCCATGATTCCCATCGGCCGCGGCCAGCGCGAGCTCATCATCGGCGACCGCCAGACCGGCAAAACCGCCGTCATACTGGACACCATCATTAATCAAAAGGGTGGCGACCTCATTTGCATTTATTGCGCCATCGGCCAGAAACGCTCGACCATCGCGCAAGTCGTCAAGACGCTTACCGACGCCGGCGCGATGGATTACACGATTATCGTGGCGTCTTCGGCCGCCGAGCCCGCATCGCTCCAATACATCGCGCCCTACGCGGCTTGCGCCATGGGCGAATATTTTCGCGACAACAAGCGCCACGCCGTCACGTTCTACGACGACCTCTCCAAACACGCGCAAGCCTATCGCGAAATTTCGCTTTTGCTCCGCCGCCCTCCCGGCCGCGAGGCATTTCCCGGCGACGTGTTCTATCTCCACTCGCGTTTGCTGGAACGCGCCGCAAAATTGAACGACAAGCTCGGCGGGGGTTCGCTCACGTCGCTGCCGGTGATCGAAACGCAGG
>Ga0307479_10000149_pt1 | contig 64900 bp, 60 predicted proteins | sample atmos_gasesECM4C_FD_203743 | JGI IMG/M metagenome (GOLD analysis project Ga0307479, IMG submission 203743) | Hardwood forest soil microbial communities from Morgan-Monroe State Forest, Indiana, United States - atmos_gasesECM4C_515 | ecosystem: Environmental > Terrestrial > Soil > Temperate... | reverse complement strand
GCAACATCCGAGCCGAAGGCCGTGACGTCATCCTCCCGCTGCCCCAATATTTTCTTCAGCAAACCCTGCTTGTGGACCCCATCACCGCTCCCATCTGGCTCACGGGACTCTTCGCTCTGCTGTTCTCTGCAAGCCTCAAGCCCTATCGCGCACTCGGCTGGTGCTATCTGGTTTGCTTCACCGTCTTCTTCGTTCTTCACGGCAAGAATTACTATCTCGCTCCCGTCTATCCGATGCTGCTGGCCGCGGGCGCGGTCGTAATTGAATCGCCGATCGAGGGGACTAACGCTCAGGAAAATCCTCCAGCTCGTCGCACCTGGTTGAAATACGCGATCGTAATCCTTCTGCTGGCCAGCGGCGCACATCTCACCCCCATCACCGTGCCGGTTCTTTCTCCCGACACTTTCCTCGCTTACACAAAGACTCTTCCCTTCAAGCTTCCCGTCATGGAGCACGCCCACGCCCGAGCCGCGCTGCCGCAGTGGTATTCCGATCAATTTGGCTGGGAGGAGATCGTCGCCGAAACGACGGTAGCCTGGAACCGCCTGTCCCCCGACGAGCGCAAGGACGAAGCCTGCGGCATCTTCGCTCAAGACTACGGCCAGGCCGGCGCCATCGACTTCCTCGGCAGCCGCTACGGCCTACCCAGCTCGCTCAGCGGCCATCAGACCTGGTTTCTATGGGGACCACGCAGCTACTCAGGCAACTGCATGATCGTCCTCGACGACAGCCGCGAACGTCTGGAACAACTCTGGGAGCACGTGGAATACGTCGGGCAATCCGCCGACAATCCCTACGCGCTCGAAAAGCAAATCGACGTCTACATCTGCCGCGGTGCGAAATTCGGCACGCTCGCTCAACTCTGGCCGCAAATCAAACGCTGGCGGTAAGCAACGCAATCTATCGCCGGAAGAGATAGCTGACTTTCACGAAGAACACCCGGCCGTCATTGATCAACCTGTTTCCGCGGACCAATCCGACGCCATTGGGATCGCATCCCATCGTTTGTCCAGCTACGGGCAAACACAGGCTGGGGATGAAGTTATCCAGGTTGCTGTTGTAACCGACATAGACGGCCGTGCCAGGGTGCACGAGGTAGGTAATGAGAAAGTCGGAACTGAAGCTCTTGCTAGTCTGCAGCGAACTGTAGGTGGGATTCGCCAACAGGCCGTTGTACTGCATGATGGCGCGCAGCGAAAGCGCGCGCGTGAACTGGTAGTTCCACTGGCTCCGGATGATGTGGTTGTTGAACGCAGCGTGATGCGCGGCGCCATTGAGAACTCGGTCAAGAATGTAAGTGTTATCGATTTCCAGGTTCCCAGTAGGCTTGATGCTCATCGTCTGATTGATAAATGTCTCGCTGCCCGTGATTGGCAGTTGCCCCGTCGGCACGACAACCAGCACCGTCCCGTCGCGAATAATTTGCGTACGCCAGGTGATCAAGCGCGTGGGACTGCCGCCTATCACGAGGCCCGCGAGATCCTGAACATACTTATGATTGTTCGGCAGGCCGGAGAAATCATTGGGACGCAGTACATCCGTCTCAATGCCACCAATCGGAGCAAAGAAAACGTTGCGGCGAAAGTCGAAGACCCAGTCGCCGCTGTAGGCGTGCTGCAGGCCAACTCCATTGTGATCCCAGATATCGTGGCTATTGAGTTCGGGCCCCTGAAAGACCAGGTGCTTCCCTTCCGGCCGCCAATAGAAATGGTAGTACTGCGCCACGTTGCGGATATCAGGTCGTGGGACAAAGCCCGCGTCCGTGTGGAAGTTCGCGGTAATGTCCTGATATTGCAAATCGTAGGTGAAGCGCCGCCCCGTGCCAAAGAGCACGCCCTCATGGTTCTGCCCGAATGTGTAACCAACAGCCGGGGGCGCGATCGAGGTGCCTGCACTTCCGGAAGCATTCAGTGCAGACACAATGGCGTTGGTGGCGTAAGTGGAGGAGACCACGCTGCGAAACCACGAACTCCAATTCTTGCCCAGGCGGATGTTGGCGTCCAGACCGCCCACGCGGTTGAAATCGCCATCGTATTCACGGTCCACATAGATAGCGCCAATGCTGCTCTGCTCGCCAATATCGTGGCTGACGCGGCCCACCGCAAAATAGGCGCGAGTACCGCTCAACAGGGTGTTGTCCGGAACGAGCAGACCCGGCGAGCGGTCGTCTGCGACAAAGAAACCCAGATTCCACGGGCCTTGCTTCCCGGTGAGCCGCCCGCCAAAGCTCGGTTCGATAATGCGGCGGGTGAAGAGGAGCTTTGACGTTTGATATACACCAATATTCGTGTCGCTGAAAAAGTTCGAATTCTCCAGGAAGAAAGGCCGCTTCTCGGGGAAAAATACCTCGAACCTCTGGTTCACCGTGTTCTGCGGCTGGTCGGACTCGATCTGCGCGAAATCCGGATTGATGGTCGTATCGAGCACCAGGCTGTCATGAAAAACGAATTTGGAATCGAGCCCGATCTTGCCCTGAAGGTCGCGGTTGTCGAAACGAGGTTGAATGGGATCCCGGTCATCCAAACTGTGCAGCGTGCTCAGGTATCCGTAAGGATTGAACTGCATGTTGCGGCTGGGCGAAACATTTTCTACCCCGGTGATGACGGCTTCCTGGTTAAGCCGGCCGGAGATGCGGCTGGAAACCCGCGGCCAGTAGTCGGACTCATCGTTGCGGGCGATATAACGCATCAGCGTCACGCCCCACACCTGCTCTTTGGCGGGATGGAAACGAATGCTGCGGAAAGGGATCGACATCCAGATCACATAGCCCTTGGCCGTCAGCTTGCCGCTGGAGTCCCAAACCGTATCGTAGGAATAGTCGTATCCGCTGTCCTCCGTCCACAGCGCGTCGGCTTGCACGCCCCGGGGATTCACATCGAAGAGGAAGCCGTGGCGCTGATCATGGAAAGTGTCAAGCGTGAGTTCAACATAGTCGTCGTCCGGTGGAGTGACCGCTTCGCGGCGCGTTAGATGTCCGCGAACCGCGTGCGGATCGGTATCCCAACAGACCCAGACCATGTACAGATTAGCAGTGTCGTAGCCGAGATAAACATCGGTACGCTGCGTCGCGGGCTTGCCATCAGATGGCGTTTGCTGGATGAAATCTGTGACCTTCGCCAGTTGCGCCGAGTTGCCCCGCGGCGTCATCTCTTCGAAATCTTCAAGACGCGGCGGCGCCGACACGCGCGGGATGCGGACACCAGCGGCAGCGCTGGCGATGTGAGCACTGGATATTAAGAGGATGCTGAACGCTAAAAAAACATGGAGCCTACTAAGCCGGTCGAAGCGCATCGGATCCTTGTACTTAGCAACCAGGCGCTCATGAAATCCGAACATAGAGCCTGTCACGAATTAGACCGGATGGCAGGCAAAACGTTAGTCAGACGTTGAAAAAACAAGACACGTTGCCTCGGTCTTGTTGATGCACGAATTTTACGGCGGTGCTTGACATCACAAGATGCTGTCGTCAACAATTAGCCGCGTATCCAACGTCAGTTTCAGATCGTTTTCACCCATTCAGAAAACTTCCTCGACGAGGTTTCTTCCATGATGCTCGCAGCACGCCTGGCCATTTTTTTCTGTCTTCCGTTCGTTCTCGCTGCCGTCCTCTCGGCGCAACAAATTACCGTTTCGCAACCCACCATCTGGACCGCCAAGCCGGACGTTGCTGCTTTTGAAAAAATCGAGAACGACCGCCTCGCCGCCGGCCAGCACGCCATCGACACGATGCTCGCCGCGAAAGGGCCGCGCACTATTGAAAACACCCTCGTACCTTACGACGAAGCGGTGCGCCAGAACAACTCGGCAGGATATTTCGCGGGACTCATGGAGCAAGTCCATCCCGAGGCTGCCTTCCGGGATCACGCAACGGCGATGCTCACCAAAGCCAGCGCCGCGCAGACTGCCATCGCCCTCAACCATGAGGTCTACAACGCTCTCGCCGCGCTCGACCTTTCCAAGGCAGATGCCGCCACGAAATATTACGTGCAGCGCCAACTCCTCGAATTTCGCCTCGCCGGCGTAGATAAAGATGATGCCACCCGTGCCCGCCTAAGGAAATTAAACGACCAGGCGACCGAAGAGCAGTCCATGTTCGATCGCAATATTTCCGACGACAAGAAAATCGTCGAGGCCGATCCTTCCGAACTCGACGGCTTGCCCCAGGATTACATCGACCGCCACAAGCCCGGCGCCGATGGCAAAGTTCACATCAGTACCGACTATCCCGACGTCTTCCCGGTGATGACCTTCGCCAAAAGCGATTCTTTGCGGCGCCGCGCACTCCTAGCCCTCGACACCCGCGCCTACCCCAAGAATCAGGAAGTCCTCACCAGCCTGATGAAGACGCGCTACGAGATAGCCAGCCTGCTCGGCTATCCCTCCTGGGCCGACTACAACGCCGCCGACAAGATGATCGCCAGAGGCCACAACATCGCCGATTTCATCAATCAAGTCAGCGACGCTTCCCGTGATCTTTCCAAACGGGAATTTGAAATGCTCCTTGCCGAAAAACAGAAAACCGACCCTGGTGCCAAGGAAATTTCGGATCACGAACGCGGCTATCTCTCTGAACTGGTTCGCCGCACCAAATACGACTTCGACTCTCAAACCGTTCGCCCCTACTTCCCGTTCATGCAAGTGAAGCAAGGCATCCTCGATACCGCCGCCGATCTATTTCACGTCAGCTTCCAGCAGGAACCGAACGTTCCTGCGTGGGATCCCGCGGTCGAAACCTGGATTGTCATCGACAGCGGCAAGCCCATCGGCCGTTTCTATCTCGACATGCATCCGCGCCCCGGAAAGTTCAGTCACGCCGAGATGGCTCCGGTGCTCGACGGTATTCGCGGCAAGCAATTGCCAGAGGCAATTCTCGTCTGCAACTTCCCCATGCCCACCGCCAGCGATCCCGGCCTCATGGATTACGGCGACGTCCAAACCTTCTTTCACGAATTTGGCCACCTCATGCACCACATCCTCGGCGGCCAGCAGCAGTGGGCTGGCGTAGCAGGCATCACTATGGAATCCGACTTTGTTGAAGCTCCTTCTCAGATGCTCGAGGAATGGATTCGCAGCCCGCAGGTTCTCGCCAAATTCGCGCGCCATTACAAAACCGGTGAACCGATTCCCGCCGAACTCGTCGCCCGCATGAACCGCGCCTCCGCCTTCGGACGCGGCGGCTGGGTCGCCCGCCAAAACTCCTACAGCGCCATCTCGTACGACATTTACAAGACCAAGCCTGAGGCAGTCGATCTCGACAAAGTCGCCAACGATGATGTCCGCCGCTATACCCTTTTCACTCCCGTGCCAGACACGCACCAGTGGGCGTCCTTCGGCCATCTCGGCGGCTACTCCTCCGCCTACTACACGTATCTCTGGGACAAAGTGATCGCCGAAGATTTCTTTCTGCAGTTCGATCATCAAAACTTGCTCGCCGGAGACGCTCCCATGAAGTATCGACGCGTAGTCCTCGAACCCGGCGGTTCAATGTCAGCGAACGATCTGGTAAAGAATTTCTTAGGCCGTCCGCAAAACATCACAGCACTGCGTCATTGGATGGCGGAGGAATTCGATGGAGCCGTGGGTAGCACGAAGTCGGCGGGAGAGTAAACCAGGTCGCGTGATACCATTTTCCCGTGTCCAGCATCGATACAAGCCCCGCGGCGCAAGCCGTGCAACTCGACATTCAACGGTCGATGTCGGGCGAGCAACGGCTCCTTCTGGCCTATGAGATGAGCATGTTCGGCCGCGAACTGAACCGCGCGCGGCTGCGTGATGAGCATCCGGAGTGGACGGAAGCGCAAATCGCGCGCGAATTACTCAGGCTCGCATTCTTTCCTCAGCCCTTGCCAGCCGGCCTGCCATGAGCTTTGCAGAAATCTTATCCAGAGTCACGGCAGCGCTCGACGCTACTGGTATCGCCTACATGCTTACCGGTTCATTCGCCAGCGTATTTTACGGCGCACCCCGCTCGACCCAGGACATCGACCTCGTGATCGCAAGTACTGCCGACCAGTTGCGGGCTTTTATCACACGTTTGCCAAACGACGAGTACTATGCGGATGTGGATGCTGCCCTTGACGCGTACAAGCGCGAGGAGTTGTTCAACGTGATCGACTTGAAGACCGGATGGAAGATCGACATGATCATCCGCAAGTCGCGCGCCTTCAGCTGGGAAGAATTCAATCGACGCCAGCAGCTGACTCTGCAAGGAGTGTCTCTGTTTGTAGCCAGTGCTGAGGATGTAATCATCGCCAAGCTTGAATGGTCGAAGCTTGGTCAGTCGCAACGGCAGATCGAGGATGCTGTAGGAATTTTGAGCTACGGTGGAACTCGCTCGATCGCGACTATCTGGAGAAGTGGATTCGAGAGCTACATTTACAGAATGAATGGGGAGAGGTCAAACGCATCGCCAACGTCCCTTGATCTCAGTATCTTTCCCGAATAAACTCCCCAATGGAAGCGTAAGCCTTACTCAAGGTCCTCTCATCAGGCAAGAAAACAATCCTGAAATGCTGCGTCCCAGGCTTCTGACCAAAACCGGAGCCATGCACAACCATGACATGCTTCTGCCGAATGAGTTCCTTGACAAAGACTTCATCGCTTTCGGGACTGTCGATGCGAGGGAAGGCATAAAACGCGCCGCGAGGCGCAACGCAACTCACGCGCGGCGTGGACTCGCACCACTTCTGCGTGAGATCACGCCGCGAGCGCAGCTTGCTCCGCACTTCGACCAGATGATCCTGCGGACCCTCCAGCGCCGGCTTAATCGCATACTGTTCCGGATGGTTGGCGCACAACCGGGCGCGCAGCAGTCGGTGAATGCCTTCCGTATAAGGCTTGACCGCTGCAGCATCGCCGGAGACGATACCCCATCCAATGCGCCATCCCGGGACGAGGTAGTTCTTCGACATGCCGCCGAAAGTGATGCAAGGCACATCCGGCGCAACTGAAGCGAATGCAATATGCGGCGTATCTTCAAGAATCAGCTTGTCGTAGATTTCGTCGGAGAAAACGACCAGATTGTGACGGCGGGCGATCTCGGCAATTTGCTCCAGCATCGCCCGCGAGCACAACGAGCCGGTCGGATTATTAGGATTAATCAACACGATCCCGCGAGTGCGAGGCGTGAGCTTGCGTTCGATGTCGGCAAGTTCCGGCTGCCACGCGTCTTCCTCATTCAGATCGTAAGCGTTCAGCGCAATCCCCAACTTGCACAGCACAGCCGAATAGAGCGGATAGTCAGGGCTCGGCGTAAGAATATCCTCGCCGGGATTCACCAGCGCGGAGATGCATAGATCGACCGTTTCGCTCACGCCGGAAGTGACGAAGACATCGCGCACCGTCGTGATGCCTTTGCGCACGGCCTCGCCGCGAATCGCCTCGAGCGCCTCAGGAATTCCGGGCGATGGCGCGTAGCCATTCTTGCCGTCGCGCATGGCCTTGTAAACGGCTTCGATGATGTGCGGCGGAGTCTGGAAATCGAAGTTGAGCGGATCGCCGACATTCAGCGGCAGAACTCTGTGTCCCTGCTGAATGACCTCGTCGGCCGCGCACGCCAGGTCGCGGATGGCGTAGCGGACGTTGTCGAGACGCTTGGCGGCGGCTACTTCGCGGACTTGGGCGATGGGCATCGAGTTAAGAACAAACCTTAAACACAGGGCTCGCAGTGGAACACAGGGTAATTCTACCCGGATTTGCCTTACCCTGTGTTCCCCTGTGCCCTCTGTGTTAAAGGTTTTTACTCAGCCCGGTCGATCTGCGCCTTCTGCAGCTTGTCCGAATAATCCACGTAGACGGACTTCCACTCCGTATAGAAATCGATGGCGCCGATTCCGCCTTCGCGATGCCCGTTGCCGGTGGCTTTGGTGCCGCCGAAGGGCAGGTGGACTTCGGCGCCGATGGTGGGCGCGTTGATGTAGGTGATGCCGGCGTAGAGGTCGCGAATGGCGGCGAACGCCTTGTTCACGTCTTTGGTGTAGATCGCGGAGGAAAGTCCGTATTCGATGCCGTTGGCAATCTCGACAGCGTCTTCCATGTTGTCGCAGGGAATGATGGACACGACGGGGCCGAAGATTTCTTCTTGCGCAATGCGCATCTTGGGGTCAACGTCGGTAAACACCGTCGGCTCCATGAACCAGCCGTGTTCGTAGTCGCCGTGCTCGAGGCGGTTGCCGCCGCACATCAGCTTCGCCCCTTCGTTCTTGCCGATCTCGAGGTAGCTAAGGTCGATCTGAAGTTGCTTTTCATTGATGGCCGGACCCATTTCGGTGGTTTCATCGAGGCCATTGCCGACTTTCAGTTTCTTCGCTCGCGCAACGTAGCGCTCAATGAACTCGCCGTAGACGCCTTTCTGCACGATGATGCGGCTGGTCGCGGTGCAGCGCTGGCCGGTGGTGCCAAATCCGCCCCAGAGGCCGCCTTCAATCGCGAGGTCGAGGTTGGCGTCGTCGAGCACGATCATGGGATTCTTCCCGCCCAGTTCGAGCGAGCAGTGTTTGAAGCTCTTGGCCGCGATGCCCCCGATGATGCGGCCCACGGCAGATGATCCGGTGAGCGAAACGGCGCGCACGTCAGCATGCTCTGCGAGCGGCGTGCCGACCTCCGGGCCAAAGCCGGCGACAATGTTGATGACGCCTTTGGGCAAGCCCGCGTCGGTGAGGGCGCGGACCAGATTGAAAGTAGAAAGCGGCGTATCCTGCGCGGGCTTGATGACGCAGGTATTTCCGCAGACGATGGCTGGCAGCAGCTTCCAGGAGGAGATCGCCATGGGAAAATTCCACGGCGTGATCATGCCGCAGACGCCGATGGGCTGGCGCACTGCCATGGCGAACTTGTTCGGCATCTCCGACGGCACGGTGGGGCCAAACAGCCGGCGTCCTTCGCCGGCATTGTAGTAGGCGGCGTCGATGGCCTCCTGCACATCGCCGCGAGTCTCGGCCAGCACCTTGCCCATTTCGCGCGTCATCTCGCGGGCGTACTCTTCTTTGCGCTCGATCAGGATTTCGGCCGCACGAAACACAATCTCAGCCCGTCGCGGTGCGGGGACGAGCCGCCATTTGGCGAAAGCGCGCTTGGCCGCTTCCACGGCGGCGTCAACATCGGCGTTAGCTGATTTCTGGAAGATGCCTACCACGTCGCGCGTGTCGGCAGGATTGCGGTTCTCGAAAGTTGCTCCGGTCGAGGATTCGACCCACTCGCCATCAATGAAGTTCTTGAACACTTTGGTCGGATTGCTGACGCCGAGAGCTGCGGGAGAAGTGAGGGTGTCGGTGGCCATGATTACTCCTTTATAAAACGCCTGGATATTGATGCTACAGCGGGTAGAGAAGGTGCGGCAAGGGACGGCGGCTTCGGCTAGGCCGCTGCCGTCTGAGGAAGTAATATAAGCATTGGCTTGATCAAACCTTTAGGAACGGTAATGTTGAGATTTCAAAGTCTATCAATACCTCGAACGCTCGAAGAAACAATTTCTCCCGAGAACACGGCCCTGATCGTCTATGACATGCAGGTCGGAGTCGTCCGGCAGATTGCGGATGCCGCCGATATCACCAGCCGGGTTCGCTTGCTTTTGGAAGGCGCGCGACGGATCGGGATGCGCACTTTTTTTACCCGCCACATGTCGCTTCCCAAGAACTTGATGGGAGCTTTCCAATACCGGACGGCGCTCGCGTGGCAAAGGGTGGACTCGTTGGAGAAGGTTCAGCCTATGTTTCTCCGCGACAGCCCCGCGTTTCAGATCGCGTCAGAGGTGCAGCCCTTACCCAGTGAAGCAATCTTCGACAAGCTTGCGATGTCAGCCTTCGAGGGTACGCCCCTGGAGTTTGCCCTGCGCGATTGCGGTATTTGCAGTTTCATAATCGCCGGCATCGCCCTCGAGATTGGAATTGACCCCACCTGCCGCCAAGGAGCAGATCTCGGTCTGGTGCCGGTCTTAGTACAAGATGCGTGCGGATTTGGCAACGCCCAGGCAGCTGCCCACAGCCTGGCGTCGTTGACGCACATGGGTGACTCATTCATCGCCGACACCCAGACAATCTGTGCACTAATGGCGAAGTCTGAAATCTCCGAGGCGCGGAGGTAGGAGCACCCGTCGCGGACGCTTCAGAAAATTCCCGGCAGTACCGCAGGCACGCGCTCCGCGTACTCCTCGAATTCCTTTCCAAACGCGGCCTGCAACAGCTTCTCTTCGCTGCGCACCCGGATGACCAGACCCACGGCAAATAGAACGACTGCCACTAGCAGCGCGATCCAGTGTTCCATCGCCAGCCCGGTTGCCACCAGCATCCCCAGCATTCCCGTGTAGATGGGATTCCGCACAAAGGAGTACGGTCCGGACGTGATCAGCTTGTGGCCTTCGACCAGGCGCGCCGCCAGCGCCCACTGTTTGCCCAGCGTGCTCACTGCAGATGCGATCAGCCAAATGGAAGCAACCGCCAGGGCTATTGTGCACGCGGAAAATGCGATTCCGACATTACCTGCGAGGACGGCCACCGGCGGAAGAAACGGCCGCCACGGCGGCTGGAACCAGGCCAGAAAGTAAGCGCACATTTGCAGGAAAATCCCCGGCAGCGACCTCCGGTCGCGCTTGGCTTCCGGCTCTTTCGCTGGCTTCTTGCGAAGCAGAAAAATGCCCGCGAATACAATCCAGCACAGCACCACGCCACCGAGGGTAAACAGCGCAAGCGGAGTCGGTTTATACATGAATCTTAGGGCACCATCCGGGGCGCACTCAATCTAGAGGGAGGCGGGCGATTTGGCAAATTTCGCATCCACCCCTTGAGCAAATCGCCTTTATGACTACGGTATAATGACCATGATCGTAGAAGAATCCCTGATGAAAAAAATGGCGGCGGGAGCGTTCAAGGTCCATTGTTTGGCGGTGATGGATGAAGTTCAGTCGAAGAGGGAAACTGTGGTGATCACCAAGCGCGGCAAACCGGTAGCCAAGCTTGTCCCGGTCGAGCAAGAAAAAGACGACATCTTTAATTTTATGAAAGGCAAGGGAGCCATCGTCGGCGACGTCGTCTCTCCCGCGCTTACCCCGGAAGAATGGGGCGATCTCTATTGATTCTGCTCGACACGAATGTTGTTCTCTGGGTGGCTTTTGACGCCGATCGTCTCTCGAAGAAAGCCAAAGAAACCATCGAAGAAGCGCGACGAACCGCCGGGGGGCTGGCCATTTCCGACATGACGCTGCTGGGGTTGGCTATGCTCGCCAGCAAGAAGCGCATCCGCCTGGACGTAAGGGCGGAGTCCTTTTTGTCCCAGGTCGAAACCAGCTTTTCCGTCCTGCCAATGAATGCGCAAATCTGCGCTTGCGCATTCGCGCTGCCACAGAGGTATTTCAAAGATCCCGCTGACCGAATCATCGCCGGCACCGCTTTAGCTGAAGGACTTACTTTGATCACTGCGGACCGGGAGATTCGCAAGTCGGGCGTCGTTCCCACCATCTGGTGATTCCCGCGCCCGGTTGTGTTTCTGGCGCCTTTCGCGGCATCCTCCGCGTTGCAAGCCTCTGACCTTCCTCTTTCCCCCCAAATCTGCTTAAATCAAACCAAGACGCAACCCGCACCGAACGCGCGGGTTCATAGAAACCGTGGTCGACATTCATTCCCACATTCTTCCGGAAGTAGACGACGGATCGAAGTCCTGGGAGACCTCCGTCGCCATGTGCCGCATGGCTGCCGCTGACGGCATCACGCACCAGGTCGCTACGCCCCACGCCAATGATCGCTACCACTACGATCGCCCCTATCTGCAGAGCTTGGTCGCGCACCTGCAGGGTCTTGTGGGGGGTGGACTCACGCTCAGCCTCGGTTGCGACTTTCACCTCTCCTACGACAATCTGCAGGACGTTCTCGCCAACCCTGCGCGCTATTCCATTGAAGGCTCGCACTACATGTTGGTCGAACTGAGCAATTACAGTGTGCCGCAACAGACTACGGACTGTTTTATGCAACTTGGGGATCGCGGCATCACCGCCATCATCACGCATCCCGAGCGCAATCCGATTCTGCGCGAGAGTCCAAAGCGCGTCGTGGAATGGGCGGAGCAAGGCTGTGTGATCCAGATGACCGGTTCCGCGCTTACCGGATTCTGGGGCGAACGCGTACGCCGCGCCGCGCACTGGCTGCTCGAACACGATGCCGTTCACGTATTAGCGACGGATGCGCACGACACCGAGAAAAGAATTCCTGTGCTCTCTACATCGCGGGATGCCGCCGCCGAAATCTGCGGCGAGGAAGTAGCCGATGCACTTGTCGAGGCCAATCCGGCGGCCATCATTCACTCGCAGCCGCTGCCTTATTTCCCGCGGCCCGTTATAGGGAGTTATCGTAAGACACACGGCGCGTAGAAGGCATCCCCCCGAACCTTGTCATCCCGAGCGAAGCGAGTCGCAGCTGCCGGCAAACACCAGGATCCCTCGCTTCGCTCGGGAAGACAATCCTTAGTTCATTACTTTTGGCTATTGGGGAATAGGTGCATCGCTGGGGAGGGGCGTGACGGGCGTATGCTCCGTGGGCGCAGTCGAGTTCGTATTCATGCGCGCTCCCGGTTCTGCGCTGTGCGAAGCCGGGATTTGTGGCGAGGAACCGACCGATGCGGCGTGTGAAACATCTGGCCCCGTGGTCATCGCGCTCTCTGGATTCAGCAGATGATCCTTGCTCGGCCCCAGACCGAGACTGATCAGAGCCCGCGAGTCGGGTACAGTTTTTGATTGCCAACCATGATCGGCCTGGTAACGGCGCATGGCGTCTTCGCTGGCCTGGTTCCACGTACCTGCGGGCTCGCCGTTCATGTAGTGTTCCCGGATCAAAGCCTCCTGAATTGCCTGTGCCCGTTCCGGCTCGATCTTCTGCTGGCCGCGCGCACTGGTCTTCCTCTTGCTGTTCTTTCGCGAGCTCGAGTGCTTCCCCTTGCTGTCGTGGGCTGCCACTGCCGCATTCGATTTTGGATGCTTATCGGCAGGAGGATGCGAGGCCGGATGAGCCTTCGGTGAAGGAGACGAGTCGTTTCTCGAAGTGGATGCCGCGGCCTTCGCGTGCTTCTTGGGACTCGCGGTCTTGGTGCTGGTCTTCTTCGAGGGAGAACCGGCGCTAGCTGCGTCCGTTTGCGCAGAGGCCGCTTGCGGCGAGAACCAGGCGCAAGCGATCGCAAGCACACAGGCCGCGGCCACCCTGCCGGTCACCGTTTTCACGCAAGCCTTTGGTTCCAACGGATACTCCTCAAGGATTCCCCGAAATTAGCCAGCGCACACTATACATCCAAATGGAAGCTGGCATTGTCATCATCCTCCATCGGATGACGCAATGCCAGTTCCCGTTGGCCAGTTTCAGGTTACGGAAGTGTGCCGGCCACGAAAATAGTGCCATCCTGGCGGGTGGACCCCCGTGGGCGTACTAAGAAGACGGCGTCCTGGCCAGTCTTCAGGCTTGACTCGATCTTGGCAAAATCATCTTCGTTGTTCACCGGCTGTTTGTTGACTTCAAGGATGACGTCGCCGCGGCCCAAATTGATGTCCTCGGCAAACGATCCCGGCTTCACGTCCTGCACGATGACACCCTTGCCTGCCGGCATGTCCAACCGGTCGGCCATTTCCGGAGTTAACTTGCGCACCGTGATGCCGAATTTGCTTTGTTTGGGCGTGCTTTCGTCGTTGCCGTTATCGTCTTCGTTCAAGCGTGACGCGAAAAGCTTGGAACGATCGGAAATGGTGACGCTCGTCTCCTCCTTCTTACCGTTGCGCAGGAAATCCAGTTGCACTTTAGCTCCGGGCTTGCGCGCAGCAATGTCCGCGACCAACTCCGATCCCTTCGTGACCTTCTTCCCATCCACAGTGGTGATGGTATCCCCCACCTTCAACCCCGCCTGATCGGCCGGACTGCCGGCCACCACGCTGGAAATGGTCACGCCCGACCCAGCCCCGTATACCCGCGTGATCGCGGGATTCTCCACCGCGTCGAACATAATACCGATGGAGCCACGCACTACGCGGTGATCCGGTCCGATGAGCTGGTTGTAAACCTCAGCCACAGTGTTCGAAGGAAGCGAAAAGCCCACGCCCGCATAGGCGTTGGTCTCGCTCAAAATAGCGGTGTTGATGCCGATCACTTCGCCGTCCATATTGACGAGCGGGCCTCCCGAGTTCCCGGGATTTATGGCCGCGTCGGTCTGAATGAAGGTCTGGAACTGGCGGCCCGGAACGATATCGCGTCCCTTCGCGGAAACAATGCCCGCAGTTACCGTGCCCACCTGCCCGAACGGGCTGCCGATGGCCAGAACCCAGTCGCCCACCTGCATGCTGTCCGAATTACCAATCTTGGCCGAGGGTACGGCGCGGTCCAGATCGATCTTGATCACTGCCAGATCGGTCTCCTGATCTACTCCAACCACTTTGGCGTCATGCTGCACGCCTGGCGGATCGTCCTGCAACCGCACGCGGATGCGGTCTGCCTTATCGACCACGTGGCGGTTGGTAACGATGTAGCCCTTGGGATCGACAATTACGCCCGAACCTAGAGAACGCTCGCGAATGGCAGCGTCCCCGTTGGGGCCGCCCTGCCCGCCGAAAAAGCGGTTGAAGAAATCGTCCATGCCGCCGTTACCGCCGCCATTGTCCTCATCGTCAGGAGCCTGACCACCGCGGCGCCGGTGCGGATTCTTTATCGTGGACTCGGTATTGATGTTCACTACGCTCGGCCCAAGTTGTTTCGCGATCTGCGAAAATGCATTGGACATCTGCCTGGGCGAAGGCACCGTCAGCGGGGTTGCGTCGGAAGACTTTTGCCCTTCCTTCCCTTTCACGCCGTAAGAGACCACCGAACCGATTAGGATACCCAGCGCCAGCGTGGCGGCAATGCTGAACGAATAAACCCAACGACGGGTCTTCAACCGCACCCAGAATGCCCGCGAATCCATAAGCCTGCTTCCTCCGATGACCGTAAACAACTAATTATACCCGTTTGCCATGCCGGCGCTCAGCCCGCCGGTCTCGCCGCGATCGACATTCGTTAGACGCGAGAATAGGGAAAGCGTCGATGGTTTCCTGAACCCGATTCCGATCTTCAGTCTCTTCAGTCTCTGCCAAATCCGATTGACAAGCCCACGCTGACTGCGCAAAATGCCTACGAACCCCAATTACAGGCGATGTGGAAGCGGTTCTCAGTAGCGCGCAAGCCAGCAGCATTGAGTGTCATCGCAGTCCTCGCTCTCTGTGTTGTGTTGTTTCTGACCCCCGAAAAAACCGACTTCAGATCGTCCGCTCTATTTGCCAGAGACGCATCGTCGAAAGATACTCATGTCGACGTAGCCGCTCATCTTGACCGGAGCATCCTCACCAAGGACGATATGGCTATTCTTGAGGTCAACATCCAAAACAACAATCCCGAACCGCTGACGGATTTCCATTTTTCGATCGCCGCCCCGGGATTTGGATGGAATCCAGAAGAAGCGAAAACGGAAATTCCCGACACGGTCGCAGCCAATTCCGCAGTCACGGCCTCAATTCCTCTCAAGGCGCTGGCGAACTCAGGGTCCTACAACATCTCCATTTTTTATTCCTGGAACCGGCAGTCGCGGTACAGTTCGGCGATCTCGCTGGGTCCGCTGAAGATGGCAGGCATTTTTGGCCAGGACAACTGGAGCCGGTTTCTCGCGCGCTTGACGCTGCCCATTGTGCTGGCGGGACTCGGATACTATTTCCAACTGAGACAGAAGACCCGGGACGAGCGGCAACAGGTGCGGCAAAACATACTACCCCTGGTCATGAGCCTGGCGGAACGTCACGACATGCCGATTGTCACCAGTGCTCGCATATTGATCGGGCATTACTATGATCTGACCCAGAAGAACCCGCCAGCAAGCTCGCTCGATGAGGTGTCCTTTGATGCGCTCTTCCTGCTCAAGCGGATGGATTACTTGCGGCGGGACAAAGGCCAGATATTTTTTCAGGACAACGCCGCAGAGGCGCGCTGGCCGCCGACGCGTGGTTTGTACTCAGAGAAAAACTGAGATCGGTGCTGGGGGATTCCGACGTGGAACTTGCCTTACAGAAGATGGGGAATGACGACCGATTCGCGGACTCCAAACGCTACCGCATGCACCTTCAAATACCGTTTAACAAATTTCAGAGGTGGATCGCATCCAATCAAAACGAATTTGAGCGGTATCTGCAACTAGTGGATGTTATTCAGGCAGTCTTTCGACTTGAAGCAAACCGGCCGTTCTCGGATCACTGGTACGGCACTCCGAAAAAGCTCGCATTCGAAACGAAAACCGTACACAAACCGGACTTTCTGAAGAATCCCGCCTTCCCCGTTGCGGGGTTGTCGGAGGCATCGATCAAGAGGATTGAAAGTCTAAAAACAGACTGGCCGCGTTACCTCGCGACCAATAAGCTGACTTTAGAGCCACTCTGTTCCGCGCATTTACTACCTCCGAGGTGCGGCCTAATTATACGCCTCAGGCCGCCTTCTCTGGCTGTGTCTAGGCCCGACGGGGCTGGGAAGACCCGCCAACAATATCCATTCTAGACCGCCCCATGGGTGATTGCAAGCCGCATTCCAGCACCACCGCCAGCAACACGCACACTTAGGTAAGAGCTCGCCTGCCGTCAGGCCAACATTCCGCAAGTTGCTGATAAAACTAGACTTGCGATCAACTCACTTTGCGTCGTATACTGTCTTGCCGCCCACAACGGTCCGGAGCACTTTGGTGGTCAGCACCTTTTCCGGCGAAGCCGCTGTAACGTCGCGATCAAGCACTACAAAATCAGCCAGCATTCCCGGGACGAGCTTACCTTTCTCTTTCTCCTCGAACTCGGCAAAGGCCGCCCCCATCGTGTAAGCCGCGATGGCCTGATCCATGGTCAACTTCTGTGCCGGGAAATATTCCTGCTTGCCGTTTTCACTCTTGCGCGTGACTGCGGCATAAAGCCCGCGGAATGGGGTTATCGGCTCGACGGGATAATCCGTTCCGAAGGCAAGGGTCACACCCTTACTCAAGAATGCCGACCACGCATAAGATGTAGCCGCTCTCTTCGGCCCCAGTCGGTCCTGCGCCCAGCGCATGTCCGTAAGCACATGGCTCGGCTGCATCGAGGCAATCACTTTCAATTCTTTGAAGCGGGCAATCTGTGCTGGTGTGGTCACCTGCGCATGTTCGATGCGGAAACGGAAATCTTCGCCTCCGTTCGGCGCTTTCACCTTCTGCTCACGCGCGGCCTTCTCGGCTTCGGCAAAAGCGTCGAGTGCCATCTGGATACCCTTGTCGCCGATGGCATGGAAGCCAAGCTGGAATCCCGCCAGCGCGCGCTCCCTGGCCATGTCGTTCAGCTTCGCAGCCTCGTAGCGAGGCAAGCCCGAACTCTTGGGATCATCCGCGTAGGGCTCCTGCAGCGCTGCCGTATGCCCACCCAGCGAGCCATCCATGAAGGCCTTCAACATTCCCGTGTGCAGCATCAGATCCGACTGCGGATGGGATTCGCGCTTCGTCTTCAACTCCTCCACCGGAAGGTCAAAGGGGAGCCACTCGGAAATCCGCGCCGTCAGCTTGCCTTCCTTTTCAAGGTCCTCGTAAATCTGGAAATTCTGCCAGTCCGGAGAATAATCCTGCGCTGAGGTGACACCGTGCTCAGCCAGGTCGGCGAGAGCAACTTCGATCCCCTGGCGACGTTTCTCATGAGTCGGCTGGGGAACCACTGCCCGCACCGCTTGCCCCGCAGTGTCGCGCAGAATTCCGGTGGGCTGGCCGTTCGCGTCGCGATCAATTTGTCCGCCTTGCGGATCCTTGCTGGCGATCGTGATACTCGCCAGTTGAAGCGCACGCGTATTCGCCACCGCAAGATGTCCATCCACGCGATCCAGAAACACCGGATGCCCGCCCGAAACCTCATCCAGATCCCAGCGACTCGGCAGAGTCGCCACCGGCCACGAGGTCTCGTCCCAGCCTCCGCCCAGAATCCATTCGCCCGCCTTCGCCTTTTCAACTTTCGCCAGGATGCGTTCGCGGAATTCATCCAGCGTCTTCGCTCCGGTGAGATCTACGTTCAGCTTCTGCAGTCCAGCATCGGCAAGATGCAGGTGCGCATCGTTGAATCCGGGCATAACGAAATGCCCGCCCAGATCGATGACCTGCGTTTGCGGCCCCTTCAACTTCTCTATCTCTATGTTCTTGCCCACAGCCTGGATGCGCTCCCCGCGCACCGCGATGGCCTCCTCCCGCAGGATCGAACTGAACTGCGCATTCGAAGGCACACCGGTGTAGACGTTCGCGTGGATGAAGATGATGTCGGCCTTCGGACCAGGAGTGGCTGGGGTTTGCGCTGGCGCCGGATTCTGCGCCTGCAAAGGCGCTAAACAACAGAAGGCCACAATGATAGCCGGGTAGTTGGCGCGGGTCAGCTTTTGGGTGGCGCCGCGCTTCAGCGCTGCGAAAAGACGCTTCCTTCCAAAAGGGGCTTTAGCCCCTGAGGTCACGAAATTCGCCATCATTCCTCCACCCCCGCTCCCGCCAGCGCCAACAGCGTCAACAGAATCCGCTTCAGCCCGAGCTCGCGTCCGTTGCTATCAAACCATTCCTGCAAAGTGTGTGCGCCGCCGCCAGACCCGCCGCCCCCAATTGCAATCGCCTCAAGCCCCAACGAAAGCGGAATGTTAGCGTCGGTCGACGCCCGCTGCACCTGCGCCGCATTGTTCAGTTGAACATCCACCGCCCGTACTACATGCAGAATCCGCGACCCCACCGCCAACTCTCCCGCCGGACGGTTGCCGATCGGCACCACTTCGCAATTCACACCCGAGGGCCGCTTCTGCGCCGGCGACCGCATCTCCGCCGTCAACGTCTCATCTTCCACCGCGCGATTTAGCGCCAGCCGCAGCGTCTGCTCCAGTCGCTCCATCTCGGTCATCGACGTGGAACGAATATCCACCTTCATGCTCGCCGATTCCGGAATCGAGTTCACCGACGTCCCGCCGCGAATCACGCCGACGTTGAACGTTGTCTTTGGCGTGGCCGGCACCGGTGTCGAGGTAAATGCATCGATGGCGCGAGCCAGAATCACCACAGGATTAGGCGCCCCAAAATCGCTCCACGAGTGTCCGCCCGGTCCGCGCACGATCACCTCAAAGCGGCGGCTGCCCAGAGCTTCGGCGACAATCGTGTCCGCGCCCGCTCCATCCAACACCACGCTGTAAGCAATCGAATCCTTCCACCGCGGCGTCAAGAAAATATGCCGCATGCCGCGCAGGTCGCCCTCGCCCTCTTCACCTACGTTGCCGATGAACACAAACGGCAGCGCATGCCGCAACCGCGCTGCCCGTAGCAGCGCCGCGATTCCGAGCATCGCCGTAACGCCCGCGCCGTTGTCGGAAACTCCCGGCCCGTACAGCCGGCTCCCCTGCTGCCGGATATTCAACGGCGTGCTCGCCGGAAACACAGTATCGATATGCGCGCTCAGCGCCACATGGCGCCGCCCCAATCCCGATCCCATAAACCCAGGATGCACGCCGAACACGTTGCCCACATCGTCGATGCGCACATCGTCGAGCCCAACCTCGCGAAAGCGCTCCGCCAGCCACGCCCCGCGCGCCGTCTCCCCAAACGGGGGCGCCGGAATCCGCGCCATCTCCATCTGCCACTGCGCCAGTTGCGGCTCCTGCGTGCGCAGCCAGTTAAACGCCGATCGCACCTCCGGTGAAGCCGCCAGCCGCGCCACGTCCTGTTGCACCGCAGGAGCAACGTCCGGCATATCCGCACGTGGAGGAGTGGGGCTCATGGGAGGCTATTGCGTCATCTTACAACGCGTGGGAAGGAATGGGGATTGGCTTGTGCGGGAACCTGTGGGACAAGCTGCCGCAAGAGTCGCCGATCATACTCTCGATTGCACGGTATTTCCCTTTGGGTATTAAAGTGAAGGAAGTTGGCGGAGGGGCTTCTTGATATGAAATGCCTAGCGGACTTCATCCTCGATAGCGATTTGTGCCTCGCCGACGGGGCCGCACCCCTAACGCTGAACGGTCGTGATGGAGTGTTTTCGCTCACGGTGTCGAACGCTGATCCCGCTGATGCATCACCAGGCGCCGTGCTGTCTGCACAGCTGATCTTTGAAGCCGATTCTTTCGACAGGAGCATTAGGGACGTCGCCATAGACAAGCTCGCGGATGCTCTGAATTGCCTGACTTACGCTACTAATCGGAAATTTGCCTTCAAACGACTGAAGCGGGTGATCGATTGGACGCCGGGCATCGTCGAGAGAAACGCGTTCATTTACCACGAAACGCCGGAGTGGGACACCGCCGAGCCTGCTCTTGACAAAATGCTAATGGATAGCGCCGAGCGCCTCTTAGCAATGCAGTCCGGAGACGATCAAAGAGAGGCGATGCGTTGGTACCGGCTCGCGATTCAGTCCGAGAGACTAGAGGAACAGTTTGCCTACTTTTGGTTTTCCCTAGAGATCGCAGGCGAAGCGTTAAAGGGCGGGGAGAAGGTGCCAAGCAAGTGCCCCAGTTGCCAGGGAAAGTTGTTTTGTGAAAATTGCAACGAATACCCAGTGCATCGGCGATATAGAGGCGAGGCGATTCAGCAGCTCATAGAGCGCGTACATCCTGAGAACGCCGAGGAGGTATTCGAGACCTTACAACTCATCCGCCATTGCCTCATGCATGGCAGACGGATAGCGTCCGTGCTGGATCAGCTACCGTGCGACGAACACCAGGCCCTTAATAAGTTGGCCGCAGTCGCATGGCGCGCCATCGGTCTCATGTTCGGCAATCCCGATCCCCGTCCTGAAGCACCCTTGACGTTGGGATATTGCAATGATCTGGTTCGCCGAACATTGGTGGCCGGGGTGCGTGTCATTACAACCCTACTACGCGGCGATCCCAACAATCCGCAGCTCGCTGATTTCCCAACGTTCAATTTGGACGTAAAGGTCGAACCCTGGTCGAGCTCAACGAATCGTGAAGAACCAAAATAGATATTTTCAATATGCATTTTCGCGGAAGGTCTTGAAAGCCGGCAGGAACGCCTGCGCCAGCCCCCGCGTGACCCAGGGAACAGAACGAGACCAATGTCAATCGGAACTGGTTTTCCGCGGCGAGGAAGCGGCCCTGACTTTCCACGTCTTCGGACTATCCAGATCAACTCCTCGCCATTTGCGAAGGCCAGCCCTGCGCCAAATGCGGGCAACATGGGCCTCCCCCGCGTTGCCTTCAATCACAACATTGTCAAACTGCCGATACCATCCCTCCGGCCCTTCCCAAATGTCCGGTGCGAAATGAGTACCCGAGGAAAGCCACTCTTCAATTTCATCCAGAATATCGCCGACTTCATCCAGCGAAAGCCCCGCTCGCACCAGATTCTCCGCATTGCGAAGAACCACATCGGGGTAAGTCTTTAGGGATGATTCGAGCTTATTTGGCATGCTCGTCATGCAACGCGTTCAAGTATTCCGAGAACACCTGACGCCTCTCTGACGATCCTTCAGGGTGGCTGAAAGCCTTTACCAACAGTTTCCGGGACCCGCGTGGAGTCCGCGCAGAAGCCTGACTTTCCGCCGTCCTGGCGCGACGGGATTCCTGCCGGAAATTGGCCGATGCCGTCACGCGTTTTTGCTTAGCTTTCATATCTTCAAGTTTATTGTTGGCTTTTTGTGCCGTCAAGGCAAAACCGTGCCTTGGTTCTTCCCCGCCTCCGCCTCCGCCAGCCACCCACGTCGCAGACTCTCGGAGGGAATGCTGGACATGTAGGGCTTGATATCCAGAATAGGCGTTCCATCCAGCATATCGACGCCCCGAACATGCAACGCGATGCCCTCACGACCAAGCAGTTCGACAACCGTCAGCCCGATCGGGTTCGGGCGCCGCGGCGAACGCGTCGCAAAAACCCCGTGCGGCCGATTGTCGAACGGTGGGCTGCCGAGCAATTCGAATCCCTGAGAGCGATCAAACTCCCAGAGAACGAAAAGATGCGAGAAGCCCTCGATGTCGGTGAGCCCGGTCTCGAATTCGGGCAGGATCGTAAGCACACCCTCGGCCTCGTGCTTGACGCCAAGACCTTTGGGAATCTCGCTGGTGTCCCTGAAAGGACTACTCACAAATCCAATCGGTCGTGACGTAAACATAAATATCTACCGTTTCCTACCCGACTCTCTGTTTCACCGCCGCCACCAATTTCTTCGTCGCCGGTACTTCGATCCCATGCCGCTGAGCGCCGCGCAGGATCGGTCCTGCAATCGCATCCAACTCCGGAGTCTTGCGCTGTTCCACGTCTTTCTGCATAGAACTGCGCATGCTGCCAGGCATACCTTGCACGCCGGAGAGCACCGCATCAGCATCCACCTTCGCGCCCTCGGCCGCGCCCACCGCGCACGCCTCTCGAACACAGCTCACTCCCAGACCGCGCCATTCAGGATCGGCCATGATCTCGCCGACCGTTTTATCCGCGGCGGTTGTGCAGAGCGCAAACGGCGCCAGAAAAACCAGCTTGCCCCACATCAGCGTCGGCTCATCGTCGATGAAGCGGCAGGCAAAGCCGAGACGTTGCAATTGATCGAGAGTATCCGCGAGCAGCGCTCTTCCCGCGGACAAAACATTGAGCCGGGCAAACGGAGAACGATGAACGATGTGCCCTGGACTGACTCGCTCGGTCTCAACCGCGATCGTCGCCGGGATCACTAGACCTGCTCCATACATCGCGCGCAGCACCGCAATGTGGTCAATCCCATTCAGCAGCGGAACGATGCCGCGCACTGCATCCGGATTCTTGAGCGCGGCCAACGCCGACTCGAATTGCGTAGCCTTCACCGTAATCCAAAGCACGTCCGCGGGAGGCACCTCCGCGGCAACCGCAACACCCACGGTGAAATTGCCGAGAGGACTCTCAAGACGAAGCTGCTTGGGATACTGGGGAAGCGTCTCCGGCCTCACCACAAGGGTGACGGAGGCTCCGGCGTGAGCGAGACAAGCCCCAATCAGGCCGCCAACGCCGCCCGCTCCCAGAATCGCATGTCGCATTGGTTTTGAGACGTTGTCGGACATGAAATCTTAGATTGTGGGAAGTTCAATTTTGCTTCACAGCAGCCGGCAGGCACTCCACAACTTCAGCATCGCTCAGAGTATGGTCGCTGGCTTTGGCGCGTTGATAAATTCGGTCAACCAAGTTGTCGGTCGCAGGGATGCCGCGCCGCTCCAGCCAGAACAGCACATTCGACTTTCCGCTCATCGGACCGATGTCGATGATCTGCTCCAGCCCGAACATATGCGAGGGCACGCCCGAGTAAACCGTGTTAGCCAACTCAATGTCATTCTTCTTGAACGCCTTGATCACCGCGGATGCGTGTACTCCAGTAGCCGTGCGAAACGCATCGTCGCCTACCACCGGATAGTTCGCCGGAATCGGCACGCCCGTAGCCCGCGATACCGCCTGGCAATAATGCTTCAACTTGGTAAGGTCCTGCTGATCCCAGGGAGCAACAGCCATCAGCTTGAGATTCACCAGCATCTGGTCCATCTGAGTATTGCCCACGCGCTCGCCAATGCCGATGGCGCACCCGTGAACGCAATTTGCTCCAGCCATCAGCGCCGCCATCGAGTTGGCAATGGCCAGTCCGCGGTCGCTGTGCCCGTGCCAGTCCACGCGAATTTTTTCGCCGGAAGGCTTCACTACTTCGTCGATCACGAATTTCACCAGCGCGAATGCGCCCATCGGAGTGGCGTGCCCCGCAGTATCGCAAATCACGATGGCCCGCGCGCCGCAACTGATCGCGGTCGAGTAGAGCCGCTTCACCGTATCCGGATCGCAGCGCGACGTGTCCTCGGTGACGTACATCGCGTCGAGCCCGAGCGACAACGCGTACTTCACGGCCTTCTCGGTCGTCTGCAAAAGAAAGTCGTCAGTCCAATTTTCCGTGAATCGCCGGATCGGGCTCGATCCAATGAACGTAGCGGCCTCGATCGGCAGACCCGTCTTCTGCACAATCTCGGCTATGGGACGAATATCGTTCTCATGCGTGCGCGCCGCGCAATTGGCGCGAATCTTCATCTTGTGCGCGACGATCTCCCGGGCCAGCGCCGTCACATGCTCCACCGCACGCGGCCCCGCGCCGGGTAATCCAAGATCGAGTGAGTCGATCCCAAGCGCCTCCATCAGATGAAGGATTTCAATCTTCTCGGGAATCGAAGGATCCCGCACCGAAGGCGACTGCAGTCCATCGCGCAGGCTTTCGTCATTCAGCAGCACCGGCCCCGGAGGCTTCAGTCCTGGCGGATGATTCTGATTCCAGTCGTAGATGAGTTCGGAAGTGTTCATGAGAGTCGCTAGTACCTAGTACCCAGTAGCTAGTAAATCTCCATGGCTGATACTGGGTACTGGGTACTAGCTACTTTTCTTTCGGCGGCAACGTCAGCCCAAACACCGAAATCATTCCCTGCCCCGCAACGTTCACCTTCGCTTCCGCTGGATTCGGTAAATAGAGCGTCTGGCAATGCTCGCAGCGGTAGACCTCGGCATTCGGTCCCCAGGCTTTTTCGGCATCACCGCAAGCTTGCTCGATAACATCCTCCGAATAGAACCAGCGTTTCAAATGGCCGCCACAAAACTTACCTTTTTCGTTTTTCTCGTTGCAGGCACGCTGCCCGGCCTTCTTCATTTTGACTTTATGATGCGGAAGTTGCGCAGGTGTTTGCGGACTTGAGGTCGTGATTTCGCCAGTCGCCAAAGACTTGCCCTCGTTCATGCGGCTCGCGCCGCTGGATTCGGCCTTACAAGCGCCATTGTACTCGAAGGCGAAAAGCGAACCCAAGCTGGCGATGTCGTATGCTAGTCGGTATTCTCGTGGCCGGCAGTCCAACGCCAGAATGAGCGTCCCATGATCCGTCCGCCGTTTGCTAGGAAAGCGCGTCGCCTGGTTTGCGCGACAATTCTGATATCAAGCCTATTTCTGTCCCTTCCCGTCGGTGCCCAGAACCCGCCGAAGAAAGTCAGCCCGCCACGCAACGTCGAGCAGGAATTGGTGCGCATCGAGACCGGCTTTTTTGAAGCCTGGAAGATGAAAGATCTGGCCTACTTCCGTGAACACATCGCCGAGAACGGAATTTTCTGGGGCGAGTACGGCGCCGCGTCCCGTGACCAGCAGCTCGAGGAACAGCAAGGTTCCGCCAAGTCCTGCACCGTGGAAGGCTATGGGCTATCCGATTTTGGAGTGTTGCCGGTCGCCGACGGTGTATACCTGCTGACTTACAAAGCCGAGCAGTACGCAGCCTGCAACGGAGAGAAAGTTCCGGTGCACATGAACGGCAGTTCGATTTACATTTTCAAGGCCGGCCATTGGCAGGCTATTTACCGAGCCGAAGTGCCGTCGAAGAATCCAAGCTGAGGAAATTCATGATCGCAATTGTCTCCGGGCTGCCGCGTTCCGGCACTTCACTCATGATGCAGATGCTGGCCGCGGGCGGAATGCCCGTGCTCTCCGATGGCGAACGCGTGGCTGACGTGGATAACCCGCGGGGCTACTTGGAATGGGAGCGCATCAAGCAACTGCCGAAAGATCCCGGCTGCATTGCTGAAGCCGAAGGCAAAGTTGTGAAAGTGATCTCGCGCCTTTTGCTCTCGCTGCCCGAAGGCCACGATTATCGCGTCATCTTTATGCAAAGGCCTCTCCCCGAAGTGCTGGCATCGCAGGAAGTGATGCTGCGCAATCGTGGAACGGCGGGGGCGGGCGCTGGCAATGCCGCTATCGCCGCGGCTTTCGAGAGTCATCTGCGCGAAGTGAACGCCTGGCTCGACAGCAAAACCTACGTGAAGACTTTGCGCGTTCCCTACCACGAAGTGCTGCGCGAGGCGGAAAGTATCGCGCACAAACTTTCTAATTTCCTTGGGATCGAACTGAATGTGGAGGCAATGTCCGGTCAGGTCGACGCGACTCTCTATCGCAACCGTGCGAGGTAACGCAGGCAACGATAATCAGAACTCTCGCTTCGGCGGCACTTGCTCGGAGCCAACACGTCCCACAGCCACCTGAGCATCGAAGTAACTTTCGCCACGGACTGGCCCGCCAGCCATTCGCCGAAGCATCGCAATCTGTCCGACGTGCGTAAGGGAATCAGCGACCGGCCCCTGGAAAAGCTTTTCCGGCGCGGCATGCAGCGGCTCAGAAGAAGCCAGATAATCATCAAAGTTCTTGAGCGCTGAAAAAAACCGTTCCGTTTCTTTTTCCCACGCGAGCGGGGTGGAGTCCTTCCAGGTTCGCTGCCCTTTCGCGATCGAGAGCGCCCAGTCGAACAGGTCGCCCATGTGCGCCAGAATCTGTCGCGGCGTGCGCGATCCTTCGCCGCCGTGGAAGTCGGCAAATGTGTCGGGAGCGTTGCGGATCGCCTTACCAGCGCGGTAAGCTACCGTAGCCAAGGCGTGCCGAAGCAATTCGCGCTGCGGATCGGAAGTCGAAGACGTGGTCATGAATGCCTTTCCAGTTCTCTGTTCTACAGAAAAATCCTTGTCATTCCAACCTCCGAGCGAAAGCGAGGGGCGGAGGAATCCCGGTCCGGCTGACAACTCGGTACTCGGTACTCGGTACTCACAACTTCTTGCGCACCACCACACCAATCGCTCGCAGTGCTCCACGCAGGCGCGTCCCTAAATCAGGGGCAAACTGCATGTCGAGGAAACCTTCCATCTGTTGAGAGAACTTCATGCCATATCCGTACCACCAGACTTTCTTCATGCCCGGCATCAGGTCCACATCCACATACTTCAAACGCACCATCTCATCCAGCCCGAAGCGCCCGTGAGCCCGCCCCAAGCCGCTCGATTTTACGCCGCCATGCGGCGCTTCGCTGATGCCGAAACACGAAACCACGTCGTTCACCATGACGGTGCCCGCCTGAATGCGGCGCGCCAGCCGCTCACCGCGGGCCTTGTCGCGGGTGAACACACTCGCCGCCAAGCCAAATTCCGAGTCGTTGGCCAGGCGCACGGCCTCATCGTCGCTATCGAACGCCATGACAGGCAGCACTGGACCAAACGTTTCCTCTCTCATTATCCGCATCTCGTGGGTAACATCAGCCAGCACGGTTGGGTGGTAGAAGTTTGCACCCACCTCAGGAAATCTCAAGCCTCCAGCTAAGACCCGCGCCCCGCGGGCTTTGGCATCTTCGACATGTTCTTCCACGAGTTTCAACTGACCCTGGTGAATCAACGGGCCGACATCGGAGTTGTGGTCAAGTCCGTCGGTGACGGTCAACTTCTTTGTTTTCTCGACGCACGCTTTCAGAAATGGCTCGTACAAACTCCGATGGACGTAACAGCGCTCCACCGACAAGCAAGTCTGGCCAGCATTCACGAAAGCACCCCAAACCGCCGCGCTCGAAGCCACGTCCACGTCAGCATCGTCGAGCACCACCATGGGATCTTTGCCGCCGAGTTCGAGCACCACTGGCAGCAGCCTTTCTGCCGCAGCCGCCGCGATGCGCTTCCCGGTCGCAACGCTGCCCGTGAACACAAGCTTGTCAATTTGCGCGTGGATCAGCGCCGCGCCCGTTGTGCCATTTCCCACGACGACTTGGAAAATATCTTCCGGCACTCCCGCAGCGTGCAGCAGCGACTTCAGTTCCAGTGCCACCAGCGACGTAAATTCCGAAGGCTTCAACACCACGGCATTGCCCGCCACCAGCGCCGCCATTGTCTCCGTCGCCGGAATCGAAAACGGATAATTCCAGGGCGAGATGATTCCCACCACGCCATAGGGCTCTCGCACCAACCGTCCGCTCTTGAGCTTGGTGGCAAGATTTCCATGCGGCAACGGTTCATCCCGAAGCAGGCGATACGCATTGTCGATCAGGAACCGCGTTGCAGAGAGCACCACCAGCACTTCGGTCGTGAGCGCCTCGGCCACAGGCTTGTCGGCCTCGCGCGTGATGGCCTCAGCGAGCTCCGATTTTCTCTCCTGCACCCTGCGCTGAAACTCACGCAGCACCGTGATTCTCTTCCGCACACCGATTGCAGCCCATGCCTCCTGCGCAGCCCGCGCTCGGGACACCGCTGCGCAAACCGCATCTTCCCCAGCGCATTGCAATTCGAGCAAGATTTCTCCCGTCGCCGGATTCACCGAGGCGATCTCACGCACCGCGATTTATACATCAGTAGCCATAACCGGGCACAATCGTGGCGATATTCTCCGCGCTCTCCGCGGACGGTTCTCCGCGAACTCTGCGATAACGCTCCTAGGGTCCAGCCGGGTACTCCACGTTCACCAGATACAACCCGCTAGCCGGTGCCGTCGCTCCCGCAGCCGACCGATTACGAGCCTCTAATATCCCAGTGAGATCCTCGGGCTGTAGCGTTCCCTTACCCACAAGAATAAACGTTCCAACCAGATTGCGAACCATGTGGTGGAGAAACCCAGAGCCTTTCACTGTGTAGACAAACTCATCGCGCTGCCGCTCCCACCCCGAAGAAAAAATCCGCCGCACATTCGACACAGAAGTACCTTCGCGTCCGCGTTCCGGATCAACCGCCGCAAAGGACGTAAAGTCATGTTCGCCCTCAACCCGCACCGCCGCTGCCGACATCTCCGCCTCATCCAGAGGATACGGATAGTGCCACACATACCGAGCCAGGAACGGCGGACAAATGTCCGGACGATAAATCCGGTACCGATAAGTCTTGGCGCGCGCCGAATGCCGCGCATGAAAATCCGCCGCAGCCTCTTCCACCTCGAGAACCCGCACTGACCCTGGCAGAATATCGTTCAGCGCCTTCACAAAGTTCGCCGTGGGAACAGAAGACTCCGTGACAAATGTCACAACCTGCGCCAGCGCATGCACGCCTGCGTCCGTTCTTCCCGAGCCCTGGGGCAATACCTTTTCCCCCGTGATTCGTCCAATGGCAGAGGCAAGTGTGCCCTGCACGGTCGGCGCATCAGGCTGCACCTGCCAGCCGGCGAATTCCGATCCGTCATAGGAGAGAATCAGTTTGAGATTGCGCATGCGATCTTTCGAGTCCCGGCGGAACCCTTCGTCATCCAAAGCATTTCAAGGATTACACCTCATGCCAGCATGGCGAGCACTTTATCAGTTTCAGTTGCGTCGCAGCGCGAAAAAGAGTTCCCCGCGCATCGGATATACTGGTGCGTTTCACCGGCTTTCGTCCGGCAAAAGGATCCTCAGCCCGGCAGTTCCGCAAGATCAAAGAGCAAGCGTGGAGAGCCGGATTCTTAATCGCGAGGGAATTCCGCGCACGGTTCGAGACATTGCCTGTTCCAGGAAACATTTTCAGGAACCTGGGAGCCACTGTTTGCGTACTAACACCTGAGCACAGGTTTCTCTATCGGGACGGATCGCACCCCAGGGTAAGCAGATTTTGTAATAAGAACTCAAAATCAGATTTCTCTAGCAGATTCATGAACGGAGACAAGTAGATGCCATTCGCACGCTTAGCCTCAAACATCCGGCTGGCCGCCGCCGCAGTTTTATTCGCAACGCTCACGATCGCAAGCTGGGCCCAGGAGCCACCCGCCACGCCCACTCCGCAGAATACGCCGGAGGCGCGCCCCTTGCCCGTGCTCAATTATTCGCAGCCGGTATCGCATTTTCCCAATCCGATTGGGCCCTACACAGCACGGCATTTGGCGCCCCCCAATCTAGCCAACACGGCCCGCATCGATTCTTTAATGCATGACGGCAAACTGTACTTGTCGCTCAATGACGCCATAGCTCTGGCTCTGGAGAATAACCTCGACGTCGCCATCTCCCGCTACAACCTCAACATCGCCGACACTGATGTGCTGCGCGCCAAAGCCGGAGCAAGTATCCTCGGTGTCAACGCCGGTGTCGTGCTCAATACGCCCGGCGGCGGTGTGGGCGTCATCGGTGCGAATTCCGGTGCATCGACGGGTGGCACCAGCCTGGGTGCAGGCGGCGCTGGCGCCGGCACCAACGGCTTGGTGAGTTCGACCCTGGGCTTTGGATCGCTCATCACCAGCTTCGATCCGATCATTACCGGAACCTTGCAATCCGACCACTTCCACATCCTTTCCTCCAGCACCTTTAGCCCCGCGTCGCCCCAGAACACTACCACCGGCAACTTCGCCTACAACCAGGGATTCGTGTGGGGCACCAATCTGTCGGTGGGCTTCAACAACACTCGGACTACACTAGGCGACGCGCCATTCACAACCTTGAGTCCGCAGTTGAACTCTAATTTCCGTTTCCAGCTAACGCAGCACCTGCTGCAGGGCTTCGGCTTGGGTGCCAACACCAGGTTTATTCGCATAGCCAAGAACAACCGCGAACTCTCCGACGTGGCGTTTCGCCTGCAGCTCACCGACAGTCTCGATCAAATCGAGAACATCTACTGGGATCTGGTCTTCAACTACGAAAATGCCCGTGTGCAAAACGAGTCGCTGGCTTTTGCACAAAAAACCCTATCCGATGTTAAGAAGCAAGTAGAGATCGGCAGCCTGGCCCCGATCGAGGTGGTCCGCGCCCAAAGCACAGTGGCGCAAGACCAGCAGTTGGTGACGGCCGCTCAAACCAACTTGCAGTTGGAGCAGTTGTTGATGAAAAACGCGCTGAGCCGCTCGTTGAAGGACCCCATGCTGGCTACCGCGGAAGTGATACCCACCTCAACCATGGACCTTCCCCCGGAGGAGCCGGTCGTTCCCACGGAAGATTTGATTAACGAAGCGCTTCGTCATCGCGCCGAATTGGTCGAATCGCGCATCGACTTAAACAGCCGGGGTCTGAGCAACAAGGCGGTGCGGAATGCCCTGTTGCCAACACTCGACGCTTATGCCTATTACGGTGGATACGGATTGGGCGGCACGCAAAATCCATCGAATCTGTGCGCGAATCAGCCGGTGGCCGAACAGAGCGCTGGATTCTGTGCGGGACCAAATGCCTCTGGCCAAACCTTTATTCCCGCTGCTCCCACGGTCGGCTATGGCGGAACTCTGAATCAGCTCATCAATTCCACCGCCCCCGATAAAGGGCTGGGCATACAGCTCAACATTCCGCTGCGCAACCGGGCCGCCCAGGCCGTCCAAATCCGATCCGAACTCGAATACCAGCAGGCTGAGATGCGCCTGGCGCAAATCGAAAATCAAGTGCAGGTGGAAGTCCGCAACGCCCAGTTTACCGTGCAGCAGAACCGCGCCAGCGTGGATTCCGCTCGCGCGGCCGTCGAACTGGGCCGTCAGTCCCTGGACGCCGAGCAGAAAAAATTTCAGTTCGGCACTTCAACCACGACTCTGGTGCTGCAATATGAGAGCCAGATGGCTACCGCGGAGTCCACTCTAGTCAATGCCATGGTGGCTTACGAAAAGGCGCGCATTGAACTGGACCGTGCCACCGGCACTCTGCTCGACCACAACGGCATCAGCATCGACGACGCCGCCCGCGGCCAGGTTACACGCTTGCCCAACGCTCCCTACGTCACTCCGCGCAAGGATTTGCCGTCTGCGGCACAGCCGGCACCGCAAGCGGCTACTCCACAGCCGCCTCAGTAGCTGAGTTAGACACAGAAGCGGGCGCGGCCACAAGCCGCGCCTGCTTCCTTTCTGACAATTCTTTACAACCTCCACCGCTTTCCCGCGCTCCGTCCCGCTAAGATGGAGTGACGATCTACATGTCTTGCGCATCCAAATTTCGAAAACTATCTTGCTTTTCCCTACGATGCATGACCGTTCCTTGCACAAGGAGACGAACTATGCCTTTTTTCTTGCCTCGACTGACTGCGGCGCTCTCGCGGTCCGCTCGGTTGCTGATGACCATCGTAATGACCATCACGATGACCATCACGATTTTGTTTTGCGCACAATGGCCGCAGTCCTTGCACGCGCAAAATGTTCCTGCCGCTCCCGCGCCGCAACCTACCCCTGCGGCCGCTCCGCCCCAATTGGTTCACTTGCAGGATTATTCCAAGCCCACGTCTCCGTTTCCCCGCATCCTGCAACCCTACCGCGGACAAGAGTTACCGCCAACTTCTGTAGGTAATTCGCCGCGCATCGATTCCCTCATGCGTGACGGAAAACTCTATCTCTCGATTGACGACGCCATCGCGCTTACTCTGGAAAACAATCTCGACATCGATATCGCCCGTTACAACCTCAACATCGCCGATACCGATTACCTGCGCGCCAAGTCCGGCGCCAACATCCTCGGAGTAAACGCCGGTATCGTGCAAAACACCCCCGGCGGCGGCATAGGTGGGCTAGGCGGCACAGTAGGGTCCGGCACCGGAGGCACCACCGTGGCCGCCAGCGGCGCGGGCACGGGCACCAACGGCCTGGTGAATTCCACTCTTGGCCTTGGCTCACCCATTACCAGCTTCGACCCGATCATCACCGGCACGCTACAGCTCGACAAGAACGAGACCGAATCCGTCAGCAGTCTTGCTCCGGTGCCCATCCTCGCCCAGAACACCTACACCGCCGATGTCGCCTACGTGCAAGGCTTTCAGTGGGGCACAGCCTTGTCCGTGGGATTCAACAATACCCACGTGAGTACCAACAGCCCCACTAGTTTGCTGACTCCGGACTTGAGTTCAAATTTTCAGTTCAAGATCACGCAGAATCTTTTGCAGGGCTTCGGACCCGGCCCCAATCTGCGCTTCATCCACATTGCCAGGAACAATCGCGAAATCTCCGACGTCGCCTTCCGCCTGCAAGTCATTACTACCGTGGATCAAATCGAGAACATTTATTGGGATCTGGTCTACGCCTACGAAAATGTGCGCGTGCAGGAAGAAGCTCTCACTTACGCGCAGAAGGCGCTGGACGACTCGAAGCGGCAAGCCCAGGTGGGAACCGTGCCGCCCATTCAGGTGGTGAGCGCGCAAAGCACACTCTCCACCGACCAGCAAAATCTGATCGTGGCGCAAAACAATCTGCAGTTGCAGGAATTGCTTTTGAAGAACGCGCTGAGCCGCAGTATCGAGGACCCGGTACTCGCCGAGGCCGACGTGATTCCCACCTCGACCATGCAAATTCCGCAAGAGGAGGCTGTGGTTCCCACGCAAGACCTGATCAACGAGGCGCTTGCCCATCGGGCAGAACTGGTGGAGTCTCGCATCGACCTCAATTCACGCGACATCAGCGGGAAGGCCGTGCGCAACGCGATGCTGCCTACGCTCGACGCCTTCGCGTATTATGGCGGCTCCGGTGTTGGCGGAGATGTGGCTCTTCCCCAATGTCCGACCGGTACAGTCTCCTCCCGCTGCTACACCACTCTTCCACCACCATTTCGTAATACGAATTCCGTCGGCTACGGCGGCACGCTGAACCAACTGGTCAACTCCACAGCTCCCGATAAAGGCGTTGGCCTCACTCTGAACATTCCGTTGCGCAATCGCGCAGCCCAAGCCAACCAGGTACGCGCAGAACTGGAGTATCGCCAGGCCCAGGTACGCCTGCACCAACTGGAGAATCAAGTTCGCATTGAAGTGCGAAACGCACAATTTGACGTCAAACAAAATCGTGCTGCCGTGCAGGCGGCTCAATACGCTGTTGACTTCGCGCGCCAGACTCTCGATGCCGACCAGCAGAAGCTGAAAGTTGGACTCACCACGCAAACCGCCATCCTGCAGGACGCGTCCACCTTAACCACGTCGGAATCGAATCTGGTTTCGGCGAAGGCAGCCTACGAAAAGTCGCGCATCGAACTGGACCGCGCCACCGGTCTGCTTCTCGACCACTCCGGCATCGACGTAGCCGATGCCACCCGCGGCCAGGTCTCGCATCTGCCCCAGGTGCCCTACGTAGCCCCACGTCAGGATGTCACACCCGGAGCAGCTCCGCCGCAAACAGCATCTCCTCAACCGCCACCGTCGTGATCCACACGAAACCATGAGAAAGCCCGGCGCAAGATGCCGGGCTTTTTGGTTGAGGCAGGGAGTTCACGCCTTGCAAGACGCCATGGCCTTGCCCATGTACTCCCACACTTTCGCATTGCTGCAGGGAGCCATCTGCTGCTGAAACTGCTTCGGCCACTCGGCCCGATGAGCATGAAGTTTGTTCAGGCCGGACGCAATTTCGGGATCGCCTCCGGTGAAGCCTTCCACCAACTTCTTCCAGCGCGCAGCGAGCGCCTGCGCCTTCGGTCCGGTTGGATTTTCTTCTTGCGCAATCGCGGCCTCGACATCGCGAAACAGTTCGGTCCACTCCCGCGTCACGCGCTCCTGCAGTTCCGGCGACCACAGCGCCTTGCGCTCTTCGATCTTGGCCTGAGCCTCTTCGCTATAGTATTGCTTCGACCAATTCATGTTGTCCTGCATTTCGATCACCTCGATGATTTTCTTTAACAACGCAGCGTCAGCCGGCTTGCCCGGCCGCATCGCCTTCTCGGCGTCCCGGATCGCGTTGATCGCGCGGTCCAGCAACGACCGCTTGTCCTCGAGCACTCTGCGCTGCAGTCGCAGAGCGTCAGGCAAGTCGAGTGCGCTACGGTCGAGCAACGTCTTGATCTGCCTCAATGGAATTCCAAGAAACCTCAGCGCCACGATCTGCTCCAGCCGTTCCAGGTCCCGCAGGCTGTACATCCTGTAACCTACCGGCGTTCGCTGCGGCTTGAGCAATCCCAGCCGGTCGTAGTGGTGGAGCGCCCGAATCGTGATGCCTGCAAGTTCGGCGAACTCCTTCACTCGATAGGCCGGTGGCTTGGTTTCGGTCACTCGAAGCTCCCTTCCAGAATCATCGTCGAGCCTGACGTAACGTCAGCGTCAAGAAGAATTTTAGAGAATTTTTGCGGCCCGCGCGAAATCACCCCAGGGAGACGCTTCGCCGTCAATTCTCGATTCTGGTCGAACGTTGTATCCTTCCTCCCGTGACCTTGTCCGTCGTCATCATCACGTACAACGAAGAAGCCAACATTAGCCGCACGCTCGAAAGCGTGAAGCCGCTGGTCTGCGACGGCAAAGGAGAAATCATTGTCGTCGACTCGGGATCAACCGACCGCACAGTCGTGATAGCAAAGTCATTCGGAGCGAACGTTTTTATTGAGGAGTGGAAGGGCTACGCCGCACAGAAGAATTCGGCGGTCGACAAAGCAACAGGAAATTGGATTTTGAGTTTGGATGCGGATGAAGAATTGGAGACCAAGTTGGCAGGGGAACTCGACTGGCTACTTGGAGCCCTACACGAGTGGGAGAAGAACGGCGTACCGGTCGATGACGACCCTCCCGCAAAGAAGCTGCGCGAGCGTGGCTACGATTACGGGCTCGATGAAGAACACTTGAATGGCTTTCTCATCCCCCGAAGGAATTTTTTTCTGGGTCGCCGGATTCGCTTCGGCGGTTTTTGGCCAGACTCAAAATTGCGACTCTTTCGCAGGGGAACTGGAAAATTCGAGGATCGGCTTGTTCACGAAGACGTGCTAGTCGATGGCAACACGAGTTCCATTCAACGCGGTTCTCTCATCCACCATTCCTATCCCACACTCTCCGACTACGTCGACCACATGAACCGCTATTCGTCTCTGGGAGCAGAGATGGTTGCGGGTAGGGGCAAGGTCCGCTTCAGTGTGATCAACATCGCGCTGCGCCCGCTGGCGACATTCGTCTACAACTATTTTTTTCGACTTGGCTTCCTCGACGGACGCGAAGGCCTTCTCTTGCATCTCTATCACGCCGTCTATGTTTCGTGGAAATACGCGAAAGCCTGGGAACTGTCGCGACACCGGCGGAGCCGCTGACCGACCGGTCGTTTGATGCTCCACCGCTCGCCTTGCCGATAGGTCTGCGCTTCCCTATCATCACAACAGAGCATTGGGGTTCGCATGGAAAAGAAGCAGTCTAAGCCGCAAGTCGCCGAAAGTCCGGTAGCCGACGTTTTCGAAAATCGCCATCCCTCCGCCGCAGAAAAGCAGTGGGCGGAGAGGACCTTGGCGCCCACTCTCGACAAAGCCCCCGAACGCCCGATCGGCGCACCCTCAGGGACAAATATTGACGAGCACGGCCACGCGCGCTTTACCACGATTTCCGGTGTACCAATTCGCCGCCTCTATACCTCAGCGGACCTCCCCGAAGACTGGAGCGAGGAAAACTATCTTGGCTACCCCGGCCAACCGCCCTACACGCGCGGCATTCACGCCACAGGATATCGCGGCAAACTATTTACCATGCGGCAATTCTCCGGCTTCGCCTCGCCGGAAGAGACCAACCAGCGCTACAAATATTTGCTGGAACACGGCGGCGGGGGACTCTCAGTCGCATTCGATTTGCCCACGCTGATGGGTTACGACTCCGATCACCCAGCCAGCGAAGGCGAAGTGGGCAAATGCGGTGTGGCGATCGACTCGCTCGAAGACATGGAAATTCTTTTCGGCGGCATCGATCTGGAAAAGACCACGGTATCGATGACCATTAATTCGCCCGCGTCAGTGCTGTGGGCGATGTATCTGGTGGTCGCCGAGAAGCAGGGCGCGGACTGGAAAAAGATTTCCGGCACCATTCAGAATGACATTCTTAAGGAGTACATCGCGCAGAAAGAATATATCTATCCTCCGGCGCCGTCGATGCGGTTGGTGATCGACACCTTCGAGTTTGGATCGAAATTCACGCCCCGTTTCAACACCATTTCCATCAGCGGATATCACATTCGCGAGGCCGGATCGACCGCGCTTCAAGAACTCGCATTCACCCTGTACGACGGCGTGGAATACGTAGAATGGGCAAAACGCCGCGGCCTCAACGTCGACGAATTCGGCCCGCGACTCAGCTTTTTCTTTAACGCTCACAACGACTTCTTCGAAGAAATCGCGAAATACCGCGCCGCCCGAAAGATCTGGGCCCAGGTCATGAAAGACCGCTTTGGCGCAAAGAACCAGCGCAGCGGCCTGATGCGATTCCATACGCAAACTGCGGGGGTCTCGCTTCCCGCCCAACAGCCCATGAACAACATCGCGCGCGTAGCCCTGCAGGCTCTGGCGGCGGTGCTAGGTGGAACTCAGTCGCTGCACTGCGACTCTTATGACGAAGCCCTGGCCTTGCCCACTGAAGAAGCGGCACGAATTGCATTGCGCACCCAGCAGATCATCGCCTACGAATCCGGCGTGACCCAAACCGTCGATCCCCTGGGTGGATCCTATTTCTTGGAAGCCTTAACTCTGGAAATGGAAAAGGGCGCATTCGACTACTTCGGCAAACTAGACACGATGGGAGGCATGGTGAAAGCGATCGAGCGCGGCTATCCGCAGAAAGAAATAGCCGAAGCCTCCTACCAATACCAGCGTGCCGCTGAAGCCAGGGAAAAAGTAATCGTAGGCGTGAATGAGTTCGTTGTCGAAGAAGAGTCTCCGCACATTCTCTACATCGACGAAAGTGTTGCCCGGCAGCAGTCCGCCAAGCTGAAGGCGCTCCGCGCCCGGAGATCGAACGGCCAAGTGCAACGCTGTCTCGACGCGCTGAAGAAAGCTGCGGAGCAGGAGCCGCAGACTGGCACGGGCGGCAAAATCTCTCCCGCAAACACGATGCCCTACATCGTGGACGCCGTGCGCTCCTACGCCACCGTGGGCGAAATTTGCGAGGCGCTGCGGGAGGTATATGGGACCTATACGGAAGTGAGCATCACGTAGCGTGTGGAGCGCGCTCGCGTCGGACCAGAACGGGAAGCGGACGGCAGTTTTTCGTCGCCATCAACGACAGTATCTCACTCTATTTGGACTATGATTGAGGTTGCAATTTGCAACCTCAAATGAAGAAAACAAAAAAAGCAACACTGCTCCGGATGCCGAAACGCCACGGAACGCCAGCCTTCGCCGTGGAATCTCGGATACTCATTCTCCGGCACCAAAAAGCGATTCTCGACGTAGACCTCGCCGAGCTCTATGGTGTAACGGTGAAGCGGCTTAACCAGCAGGTCGCGCGCAACCTGGAGCGATTCCCCTCCGACTTCATGTTTCAGCTCAATTCGAAGGAGCACAAATCTTTGAGGTTGCAATTTGCAACCTCACACAAAGGCCGCGGTGGCCGCCGATATGCGCCGTATGCCTTCACTGAGCACGGAACTATCATGGCGGCGACGGTACTCAATTCGGCGCGGGCCGTTCAGATGCGCGTTTTTGTAGTGCGCGCATTCGTGCGCCTGCGCGAAATGTTGGCTACCAACCGGCGTCTAGCCGGAAAGATTTACGAGTTGGAGAATCGTTTGGACACGCACGATTCCGTGATCCAGGACCTGATCGAAGCCATCAACGAGTTGATGACTCCCGAGGAGCCGTCGCGCGTCCGCATCGGATTCCAGCTTCCCGCGGGCAAAGCTAAAGGGTGACGGCTTCGCTCGGGAACAGCATCTCCGAGCGAGACACCCGGGACTACCGCCCTGCAATACTTGCTTGACCCCACCAAAGCGGTCTCTTGGTCCTGCGCCCAGTCAGGAATCTTGTTTAAATTTGTTCGTGTTTTATTCGCCCATCGACCTGATTTTGTGATAAAGATATAAAATCCATGCGAAAAGCCGTCAATCATCTGAAAAAGTCAGACCCGGTCCTGCGGGCAATCATTGAACGTATTGGCCCCTGCCGCATGCAGTTTGGGCCGCCGGAGTTTTACAGCCTGGCGGAAGCTATCGTCTACCAGCAGTTGAATGGCAAGGCTGCGGACACGATTTTCAAGCGGTTTGCGGCATTGGCAGGAGAGCCGCTCACTCCAGAAGGCGTCCTCAAACTGAGCGACCAGCAAATGCGCAGCGCGGGACTGTCGAAACAGAAGTCCGGATATTTGAAAGATCTCGCGGCGAAGACAGCCGCGGGAACGCTCGACTTTTCACGCCTGTCAGAGTTACCGGACGCAGAAGTGATCGAGCATCTCACTCAGGTGAAGGGCATCGGCGTGTGGACCGCGCAGATGTTCCTGATGTTCACGCTGAAGCGTGAGAACGTGCTGCCCACAGGCGACTACGGCGTGCGCATGGCGATCTACAAACACTATCTCGATGTCCGGCGAGGGAAAGCGGCGAAGAAAGGCCGCAAGGGAAAAATCAAGCTGCCCTCTCCGGAGCAGATGGAGAAGATTGCAAAGAGCTGGGAACCTTATCGCAGCGTGGCCTGCTGGTATCTGTGGCAAAGTCTGGATACCAAGACCCTTTAGGCGCGAAGCGCTTGGTGATAGTGTCGTAAGGATGATTTTACGATCCAATTTCGGGAAAGCAGTTCTCGCGAGCGTGGCCCTGACCCTCGCTGCTGCAGCCTTCTCGTTCCTTTTCCCCAACACGTCGAATTACGTTTTCTTTCCAGGCGTGATTATCGTCTACGTTCTCAGCGGCGGAGTACACGGCTACTCGAGCGGTGTGTATTTACCGAGTCTCCCGGTTTGGTATGCCCTTGGTGGCCTGTTGGATGTAGCCATCTATTCGCTCCTGCTATTTCCGATTTTCAGGAGCTTCGGCCGGAAGAGCAGAAGAGGCCCCCTGTGATTCGATGTCGCCTCTGTGGTTAAATGAATGAGCATGGCTGATCTCAAAATTCGCGTACTGGTGGCGAAACCCGGCCTCGACGGACACGACCGCGGCGCCAAAGTAATTGCCCGCGCGTTGCGTGATGCAGGCATGGAAGTCATTTATACCGGATTGCGCCAAACCCCCGAGATGATTGTGAGCGCGGCGCTGCAGGAAGATGTGCAAGTGATCGGGCTGTCGATTCTTTCGGGCGCGCACAATGCGATCGTTCCGCGCGTAATGGATTTGCTCAAGCAGAACAAAATGGACGATGTTCTGGTGCTGGTGGGCGGCATCATTCCCGATCAGGATATCGCCGCCCTCAAGAAACTCGGCGTAGCCGCCATATTCCAGCCGGGGACGGCCATGGATGACATCGTGAAATTCATCCACGCGAAGGTGAAAAGCGCCAGTGTCACGCTTTGAGGTCACAGATTGTGACCTCAAAAAAACGCTATTCGTAATCGCTGTCGCACCAAGACCTCTCCTCCGCATGTCAACTCCAAATCTAACCACTATCCGGCAACAGCTTGAGCGAACCGTTGGTCCTGCTCCCTGGTATTGGAAAACGTTTCCGGCACTTCACTCCGCTGCTGGACAGCGCTTCGTCTGGACCCATCACGGCGATGAAGGCCCGGTTGGCTACGTAATTTCTCTGGCGCTCGAGCACGAGCCGCATAAACCCCGCCTGGCCTTGAATACCTACTGCCGGCCATTTATTGTGTCGCCACGTTATCTCGGAATCTGGTGTCCAGAGGGGCGGAACATTCGCTTCGCTGGGTTCGACCCCGACCAACTCGAAACCTTTGACCTCGCTGAAATTGCGGGTTGGTTCAAGCAATCTTCTGACCGCATATACGCGAAAACCCCGCCGATCACGGAGTTCGAAGTCCCCCTCACTCTGGGTCCCGGCATGCACAAAGTCGACGTGCCCCCGGAGTTGGCCTCGATCGATGAGTTGATCGTGCCCACCAGTTACAAATTTATGTCGAACGACGATCCTGCCTTCGCGCTATTCGTGCTTTACCTGCAGGCGGGGCTGGTGGAAGTCTTGCCGCAGAAATGGTTCACTGCGGCGCAGTATCAGGTGGGGAAGCAATGGATTCCACGCGCCGCGCGCGATCAGGAATCGCATCGCATCTTCGGGGAGTGTTTCGGCGCTGGAACCTTTCTGCTGGAGGAAGATGGCTGCCGCCTGGCGGAGTGGATGGAGAGAACGCCGTGAGCTTTGGGCCGCTGCCAGCGGAACAATTGCTGGTCCTCCAGCCGGAGCATATATGCAACCTGGCGCTCTAATGCACGGGGTAACCTGGCTCACCGGGCGAATGGCCGTCCACCTTGAGCACTTTCATCCCGGGTTTGACGTCTCCCGGCGTGACCAAAGCGATGGCACCGGGGAACGCTCCGATGGCTTCTTTTTGCATTCCATTGGAAAACAGAGCTACCGGCTCGGCTTGGGCATCGCCATGGAATACTTCCGCGATCCAATATTGCTTGTACTCGCTTTCCGACATTCCCAGGAGCCTCAAAAGGACCACTCGTTCGTAGGATCCCGGAACGCGCACGATCAGCTTGATGGATACCCCGCGCGGCCAGGTTCGCTTTTCCCCTGCGAATATCTTGCGCAATTCGGACTTGGTTATATCAATCACCGGATTCTTCGGATTCACTACTACGGCGACGTCCTGGTCCTGGGCCGGTGAGTTCTGGGCGTATGAGATCTGCGCGAGGGCCGGCCCTAACAGAGAAGTTAGCAACAGGATGGCTGTGGATCTCATCATGTTTCGCTTCAGAATGCGAACGCGATCTGCATCTGCAATCCATTCAGGTCCGGCTGATCCTTGCGGACGGTATGGTCCAGTTGAGCCTTGAAAGCAATACTGTCACTAAAGTCGTAACGCGCGCCGAAGGACGGGCCATAGCGCAGGCCAACATCCTCGAAAAAAAGGTTCTGGATGTTCGCATTCGCATACTGATAACGAAAAAATGGACGGATGTGAGCGAAGCGTTTTGAAAACTGCGAATAGAATGCCGGCGTATTGAATGTGATCGAGCTGTTCTCCGGCCAGTGCCGGAGGAGGAACCCCTCGTTGAGGAACTCGATGCCATGCGCCACGTAGACCACATGGGCGTTGACGATGGTCTGATCGATCCTGACGGGGGATGGCACGGTCGAGTTGCTGACCTTGTCGTGGTAGAACGAACCTCCGATTTGCAAGCCGGAGAAAGCCTCGGGACGGATAAAGAAGCCCACGTTGATGTGGTTCCCGTTGTTCTCGTCATTTACTTCTCCGGAGCCATTGATATCGGGCCGCACCGTATCGCTCGAGCCGTACTCGAAGAGATAGTTCATCCCGAGCTTGCCTGAGGGCACCAGGCCAGTAATCGAGACGCCTACGGCCTGGGTAGGAAGCAGGCCACCTTCGTCTGCAAATTGCGCGACCAGCGGCCGGTCTGCTGTAGTCAGCAAAAACTTGGCGCTGCGAAACTCTGTGTTGAAGTAACTGATCCCGGTTTGATATCGGCCAAACGACATCTTGAAGTAGTCGCTGAACTCGTAGTGCACCAGAAAACGCTCCAGGTCTACGCTAAAAGTCTGATGATCGAGTTCGCCAAAGGCAACCTCGGCGACAACACTGGACTTGTCACTCATCCTGGCGGAGATGAAAAGATCGAAATCGCCGCTGTAGAAATTGCCGGCCGAACCGGGCACGAAACCATCCGTCCCCAATTCGGGTTGCCGCTGGTCCAGCACCTTGTAGTTGAATTCGCCGAAGCCGCGCCACTGCATGCCGCGCAGATCCTTCCAGTCGTGCTGTGGGGCCTCCTGTGGCGGGGGAGCCTTTTCCGCATCCTGCGGGGGTGCGGGCGGTGAGGCGGTGTCAGCCTCGGTGACGCGTGTGGCTTGCTGTTGCCCCTCCAGAATCTTAATCCGCGCCTGCAGATCGAGATCTTGCTGTTGCAATTGTTTGATCTGTTGCACCAGTTGCTCGACGGTTTCATGATCGCCGGGGCGGGTATTCTGGGCCCAACTGTGGGCACCCCCCAACAGCAGGGCTAGTAGCGCGCAATGGATACAAGTTCTGATTGTCCCTCTGGGCACAGACGCGTCCTCTTCCTGCCGCGGCATACGGGCATTCCCTGAGTTGACTTTCGGCAGTACACGTTGAGAGCATCGGGTTACGCAGGTACTAGGGGCCCGCGAGAGATAGTCGCAATCTGGAGGATTGGAATCCCTTTCTGAGAGTCTTCCCGCATCGGGCGAGGTCAGGAAAAATGCTTTGATTGTCTCCACGTTCTTTTCCCTGCAAAACGAAGAGAATGTTTTCCTACTGCGCTTTGAGTCCGCGGACGGGACGAACCGGCTCACCCGCAATTGTGTAGTAGCTCTCACCGAGATCCTGCAGAAAATCAGGACAGATACGAGACCGCTCGTCATTGCAGGGAATGCCAAGTTCTTCTCCGCCGGGGCCGATCTGACAGAGATTGCCGCGCTGACTGGCCCCTCAGCCTACGAGTTCTCCAAGATGGGGCAGGCGCTCATGCGGACCCTCCAAGAGTTCCCAACGCCGGTCTATGCCGCCATCTCGGGGTATTGCATGGGCGGAGGACTGGATCTGGCACTGGCCTGCCACCGGCGACTGGCTTCGCCCCACGCATTGTTTGGGCATCGCGGCGCGGCGTTGGGACTGATCACAGGCTGGGGCGGAACGCAACGCTTGCCGCGGCTCGTCGGCAAAGGCGCAGCCCTTCAAATGTTTGTGGCGGCCGAAAAGATCAATGCACTACGCGCCTTGGCAATAGGACTTGTCGATGCGGTGGTGAATGATCCGGTGTCCGAAGCTTTGCGGCGGATCAGAGACGCAAGATCAGTTATTTGAGCGGCCCAGGCATTGCAAGAGCCGGATGCTGGCACGGCGCGTTGCGCGACGCTGCGGGAGTGTTATACCGTAGTCAGTCCGCTTTCATTCTTATCCATGGCTGATCGCAGCGAAACTCCCGCCGTTCCAACGTCTCAGGTCTCGAACGCCCTGACCACCAAGGTCGATCCCACTTCGGCCCGCTTCGAGGCCAACATGCGCTTTCTGGCAGATCTGATGTCGCAGGTGCGCAACGAAGGCGAGAAGATTTGCGAAGGCGGCGGCGCGAAGGCCATCGAAAATCAGCATGCCAAGGGACGCCTCACCGCCCGCGAACGCATCGAGTTGCTGGCTGATCCCGGCACCTTCTTCGAGTTAGGTGTTTTCGCAGCCCACGGTATGTACGAAGAATGGGGCGGAGCAGCCGCCGCCGGTGTCATCACCGGAATCGCGCGCGTGCACACCCGCATGGTGATGATTATCGCCAACGATGCCACCGTCAAAGCTGGCGCGTTTTTCCCGATGACTTCGAAGAAGGTGATTCGCGCCCAGAACATCGCCATAGAGAATCGTATTCCGACCATCTATCTGGTGGATTCCGCGGGCGTGTTCCTGCCGCTGCAGGAAGATGTTTTCCCCGACACCGACGACTTCGGCCGCGTCTTCCGCAACAACGCCGTCATGTCCGCCCTCGGCATTCCGCAGATCGCCGCCATCATGGGAATGTGCGTCGCCGGCGGCGGATACCTTCCGGTCATGTGCGATCACGTTCTCATGACCGACGGCAGCGGCTTGTTTCTGGCTGGCCCCGCGCTGGTGCAGGCAGCTATCGGGCAAAAAGTCTCGGCGGAAGATTTGGGCGGAGCCGCGATGCACGCGAGCATCAGCGGCACCGTGGATTTCCGCGAGCCTGACGATCCCGCTTGCCTCGCCCGCATTCGTTCCATCGTTGAAAAGTGGGGATACCGCCGCCAGTCTCCCTGGGACCGCAAGAAGCCGGTCGAGCCCGCGCTCGCCGCTGAGGAAATATACGGCATCTACGATTCTTCTCCCGCCCGCCCTTACGACATGAAGGAAATTCTGGCGCGCGTGCTCGATGGCAGCCGCTTCGACGAGTACAAGCCCGAGTACGGCAAGACGCTCATTTGCGGCTACGGGCGAATCGGCGGATTCGCCGTCGGCATTGTCGCCAATCAGAAAATGCACGCGCACCAGACCGATCATGAAGGCCACAAACGCGTCGAGTTTGGCGGCGTGATCTATACCGAGTCCGCCGAGAAAGCGGCGCGCTTCATCATGGACTGTAATCAGAATCTGATCCCTCTGATTTTCTTCCATGACGTGAACGGCTTCATGGTGGGCCGTGACGCGGAATGGAGTGGCATCATCAAAGCCGGCGCGAAGATGGTGAACGCAGTCTCGAATTCCGTGGTGCCGAAGATCACCGTGATTGTAGGCGGATCGTTCGGCGCAGGACATTATGCGATGTGCGGCAAGGCGTTCGATCCGCGATTCGTGTTTGCCTGGCCCACGGCGCGCTATGCCGTGATGAGCGGCGAATCGGCGGCGGGAACGCTGGTCGAGATCAAAGTGAAACAACTGGAACGCGGCGGCACCAAACTGGGCGACGAAGAAAGAAAAGAGCTGTACGAATCGGTGAAGCGCACCTACGACGAGCAGACCGATCCGCGCTACGGCGCAGCCCGGCTATGGATCGACAAGATCATTGATCCCGTCGAGACACGCGACGCCATCACCCAGGCTCTGGAAGCGGCGGCGCTGAATCCGGACGTGCCGGAGTTCAAAGTGGGAGTGTTGCAAACCTAGCGGCTTCTTAGCCACGGATTTACACAGATTTACACGGATAAGCGCCAAAACGAATCAAAGGTTTGATTTTTATCCCTAAAGGTTTTGATCAGTGGGAATCCGTGAGATCCGTGGCGAGTTTTCATTATGTCTGACACAGTGAAACTGATCGAATGTCCGCGCGATGCCTGGCAAGGGCTGAAGGCCCAGATTCCGCCTGACATCAAGCGTGCCTACCTGCAAGCCCTGATCAGCGCCGGATTCAAGCACATCGATGCGGCCTCGTTCGTCTCGCCCAAGGCAGTGCCGCAGATGGCAGACTCCGAAGAAGTATTAAAAGAACTCGACCCGCCCGACGACGTGGAAATCATCGGCATCGTGGTCAACGAAAAAGGCGCGCAGCGTGCTATCGAGACGCACGCGGTACACACCCTTGGATTTCCCTATTCGATCTCGGAGACATTCCTGCGCAAGAACCAAAATCAGTCGGCCGAAGACGCACTCGAGGAGTTGGAAAACATTCAGAAGAAGGCCGACGACGCCGCGCTCGACGTAGTCGTCTACATCTCGATGGCATTTGGCAATCCCTATGGCGATCTGTGGAACGTGGACGAAGTGATTGAAGCGATCTCGCTGATGGAAGTCGATAATCTGCGTATGATTTCCCTGGCCGATACCGTCGGCATGGCCACTCCGGAGCAAATTAGCGAACTGGTGGACGCGGTGATGACAAAGTACGATTACCTCGAGATCGGAGTTCACCTGCACAGCCGTCCAGAGCAGGCCGCGGCCAAGATTCTCGCAGCTTACGACGCAGGGTGCCGCCGTTTTGATTCTGCGATTGGCGGACTCGGCGGCTGTCCTTTCGCACAGGACGCATTAGTCGGCAATATCGCAACCGAGAAAGTAATTGAGGCGCTCCAGCAGCGTGGCGCAGACCTGCCGCCGCTCAAGCCGCTGGATGCGCTGCTGCGCGCAAGCGCCGAAATCGGGGCGAGATACACAAATTCTGTCGACGACGATTAAAGTTTCTCGATATGGCTTACAAAACGATCCAACTGACTTACGACTCCGGCATCGCCACCATCACGCTGAACCGCCCGGATAAGCGCAACGCCATCAGCTTCGAGGTGATCGACGACGTTTTGCGCGCGCTGCAGGAAGTTGAGACATCTGACGCGATTGTGTTGATTCTGACGGGCGCGGGCAAAGCTTTCTCCTCCGGCATGGACCTGGAGAATTTGAAAACCCTGATCGGCCGCTCACCGGAACAGAACCTGGAAGATTCGCAGACGATGGTCCGAATGTTTCGCACGCTCTACGAATTTCCCAAAGTCACGATCGCAGCAGTAAATGGCGCGGCCATCGCCGGCGGCACCGGATTGGCTCTGTTGTGCGATTTTACTCTGGCCGTTCCGGAAGCGAAATTCGGTTATACCGAAGTGCGCATTGGCTTTGTGCCCGCCATCGTGTCCACGTTTCTCCTGCGTCAGGTCGGAGAGAAACAGGCGCGCGACCTTTTGCTGACCGGAAGAATTTTCGGCGCAGAAGAAGCGCTCCGCATAGGATTGATCAACGAAATCATCGCTCCCGACAATCTTATGACGCGCTCCCGCGAACTCGCAGCCCTGCTGATGGAGAACAGTCCAGCTTCGTTGCGTGCGACCAAGAAACTGCTGAACGATCACGCCCGAGCCGAAATCGACATGCAAATAGAAGCAGCCGTGCGCGAGAATGCCGCCATCCGTACCACCGCCGACTTTCGCGAAGGCATCGCCTCATTTCTGGAAAAGCGCAAGCCGGTCTGGACGGGCAAATGAATTCGAATCCACAGTCAGTCAATGAAACCCGGCTGCGCGTGCGCTACGCCGAGACCGATCAAATGGGCGTGGTCTACCATGCCAATCATTTCGTCTGGTTCGAAGTAGGACGAATCGAATTACTGCGCCAGTTGGGATTTTCCTATCGCGACATGGAAAGCAAAGACGGACGCTTCATCGCAGTCGCCGAAGCCAAGTGCCGCTATCGCGCTCCTGTGCGTTATGACGACGAAGTGGTGGTGCGCACTCAGTTGTTCAATGTCCGCGATTCCGTCGTTCATTTCGGTTATGAACTGAGGCGCGCAGATGACGGCACCCTGCTGGCAGAAGGCGAGACTACGCATATTGTCACGGATGCAACTATGAAAATCGCCGCGCTACCGGAGAAGTATTTGAAAGTCTTCCGCGCCGCAGCAGGAAAGCTGTAACCTCATCACTAGAAACTGGAAACCAGAAACAGGAAACTAAATTTGAACGCCCTCCACATCAGCGGTAACGACCTCACCTTGGAAGCGGTGCGCGAAGTCGCTCTCGAACGCCGTCCCGTGCTCCTGTCTGCCGACGCTCGCGAGGCCGTAAATCGCGCGCGCGCAGTCGTCGATGAAATCGTCGCCAGTAACAAACTCGCCTATGCCATCACCACCGGCGTGGGCAAGCTCAGTGACGTCCGCATCGTCGGCGACCAGATTCGCGAACTGCAAGTCAACCTTGTGCGCTCGCACGCCGCCGGAGTTGGCGACCCGCTCCCCGCGGCGGAAGCGCGTGCCATGATGCTCCTGCGCGCCAATTCTCTCGCCAAAGGCTACTCGGGCGTACGCGCCATCGTCATCGATACGCTCTGCGAAATGCTCAATCGCGGCGTCACCCCATTCGTGCCGTCGCAGGGAAGCGTGGGCGCGAGCGGCGACCTCGCTCCCCTGGCCCATTTAGCCCTGGCCCTGATCGGCGAAGGCGAATGCATCGACGCAGCCGGTGTGCGCATTCCCAGCGGCGACGCTCTCAAGCGAGCCCAGATCAAGCCGCTGACCCTCGAAGCCAAAGAATCCATCTCGCTCATCAATGGGACACAAGGCATGCTGGCCGTCGGCACGCTGGCGCTGCTAGCGGCGGAAACACTTGTAGATTCCGCCGACGTGCTGGGCGGACTCTGTTGCGATGCATTGAAAGGCACCGATGCCGCCTTCGACGAACGTATTCACAAAGCACGTCCGCACAGCGGCCAGATGAAAACCGCCGCGAATCTGCGCAAGATGCTCGAAGGCAGCCAGATTCGCGAATCGCATCGCACCTGCGATCGCGTGCAGGACGCGTACTCCTTGCGCTGCATCCCGCAAGTGCACGGCGCGGTTCGCGATACCCTGGCCCACTGCCGCGAAGTGTTTGAGATCGAGGCCAACTCCGCCGTAGATAATCCCCTGGTCTTTGTAGCCGGCACGACCAATGTGGGGACGGGCGCCTTCGCGAGCCTGCCCCGAGCGCAGTCGAGGGGTCTCGCGAGCGAAGCGAGCGCATCCATCACCGGCGACGTAATCTCCGGCGGAAATTTCCACGGCCAGCCGCTAGCCTTTGCTCTGGATTTCCTGGCCATCGCGCTGAGCGCTCTGGCCGGCATCAGCGAACGCCGCATCGAGCGCCTGGTGAACCCCGCCCTCAGCGAGGGATTGCCGCCATTTCTAGCGCAAGGCGCAGGCTTGAATTCGGGCTTCATGCTGCCGCAGGTCACGGCCGCAGCACTGGCGAGCGAGAACAAAGTGCTGGCCCACCCCGCGTCGGTGGATTCGATTACCACCTCGGGCAACAAAGAAGATTACGTTTCCATGGGCATGACCGCGGCAAACAAACTGAAACGCGTTGTCGAGAACACGCGCAATGTTCTCGCCATCGAAGCTATGGCGGTGGCGCAAGCCATCGACTTCCTCGCACCGCTGAAAACGTCGAAGCGTGGACAGGCAGCGCATGCCGCGATCCGCGCGGTATGTCCTACGGTCGACAAAGACCGCGTCATGTACAAAGACTTTGCGCAGCTCGCACAGTTAATCGCTAGCGGCAAGGTAGCGCAAGCGCTGTGGTAGGCGAAGAATTGTTGGCACGGACAATTTCTGCGATCAATCTCTCGCTCTTGTGTTAAGCCGTAGTGGCCTTGGCGCGACGTGACGGCTCAGAATCTCTTTCCCAGTAAAGCTCCTTGCCAACCTCTTGGCAGATCAGAATCATTTGCAACGCTCCACTGGGATGGCTCACTATATTTCGTAAGATGGAGGCTTTAAATGAAACACCACCGCATCCAGCCAGTTTCAATCGCGAAGCCAAAGCGCGGCATAGCGCAAGCGGGACCACCCGCGCCACCGTGGCCTAGTTATCAGGGGACCTCTCAGTTTGTAGGGACCAGCCCGAGTGGGCGATTGACGGTGTATGTGGACCCGACACTGGGTGCAGCGGGAGCGCAAAATGCTCAAGATCTGGTCAACGATGGAGATCGCGTAGCGAATGCGAACGACGCGATTTTCGGCACAACCGGTGGAGCGGTGAGTGTGATCATTTTTGCCTTGGGTGGCGCAACCGATGGTACCGGCGGCGCAGATCATGGAGGCTGCGATTACACGGCGGGGGCTGCCATTGAAGTCTGTGCGGCGTTTGGCAATGCGGCCCGGGTGTCAACGCTGTTTGAGGCCGAACTGAGCGAGTGCTCCATGGGTGGGAATCTGTGCGGCGTCAATACCGGGGAAGCCCTGTCGCGCTGGTGCGCGGCGCAGATCAGCAACAACGCTTTGTCAGACTTTGCGACCGCTCCCACATGGGTGCAGGACGGGATGCAGGACTATGTCGACCAGACCGATCCGACAGACCAGAATGCTGACAGTACGGGGTGCGGGATGGCTTTCTTGTCCTGGCTGATGAGCCAGGGGTATGCCCTGAATCAGATTGCTCCGGGGCTTGTGGCGCTGGGGGCGGGAGGAACGCTGGCCCAACTCTACGGCAACCTGACGTCACAGCCGGCCGGCAATGCGTGGCCGAGCTTTCAGGCTGCGGTGAATGCGTTGCCGAATGGCGTCAACAGTGATGATCCGTTCGGCAGTGGGGCGTAGGCAAACTCGCTAGATGGCCTGATCGGGGCGGTCATGTACCGGTTCCGGTGAGATTCACGATTTGGGGGCTGGTAAGGTCGTTGTCGCCGAACACCAGGATTCCGGTCCGCGTGCCCGTGACCGTCGGGGTGAAGGTAACGTTCACCGTACACTGGGCCCCAGCAGCGAGCCCCGTTCCGCAGTTGTTGCTCTGACTGAAATCTCCGTTAGTGACGACACTCACAACGTTCAGCACCGCGGTCGCCTTGTTGGTCAGCGTGATTGCGAGAGGAGCGCTGGAACTGCCTACCGGGACGCTAGGGAAGTTAAGCGAGGTGGGGGCAACGACCGCAGCCTGAGCAGCTCCCGCCAGATGCACCACGTGGGGGCTACCTATATCTGTGTCATTGATTGCCAGGTTGCCAAACGCCGCTCCGGTGGTAGTGGGCTGGAAGGTTACGTTGAAAGTGCAGGAAACGCCTGGAGCCACGGTGCCACCGCAGGTATTGGTCTGTGAAAAATTACCGATCACTTGTACGCTGGTGATGTTTACCGGTCCCGTTCCGATGTTGGTATAGGTCAAAGACTGGTTCGATTTCGAGTTGACATCCTTCATCCCGTAGGAGAGTCCCGGCCAAAACACCGAGAGTCTTACGTCGCTCCCGGTTCCGCTCAGATTCACGATTTGCGGGCTGGACGGGTCGCTGTCATTGATGGTAAGTGTGCCGGTACGGGTTCCGGTCGCGGTCGGCGTGAGCGTGACGTTGATCATGCACGATGCGCCAGCGGCTAAGGACTTCGGACACTTGCTGGTATCGGAGAAATCTCCCGTGGTCGAAAACGGGCCCAGAGTCATGCTGCTGGTTCCCCAATTAGTCACAGTCACGGCAATGCTTGGGCTGGGAACATGTAAAGGCACACTCCCGAAACCCACCTCGGCGGTTGACGCGACGGGACAACTGCGCTGAGTCAGGATCAGCGGAGGATTCGGGTTCTGCGAGTAGTTGAAGCTGTCCTGCATGTCGTTCGCATTCGCATCGCGTTCCGTCAGCGGCGCCAAGCCGAACGTCTCTTCCGCGTACTTCAACACCGACGAAAACTCGTACAGAGTGTGCGAGATATGCCTCGGTTTGGCGTAGGGCGAAATGATGAGCATGGGAACTCGCGGCCCGAAGCCGTAAACGTCCGGCTGCGGTACGGGCACATGGTCATAGAAACCGCCAAAGTCATCCCACGTGAGGAAGACAGCGGTCGAACTCCAATCCGGCCCCTGCATCAGGGCATTGAGTTGCGTCACTGTCCAGTTCTCGCCGAAGCAGGAACTGTTGGGCGGATGCTCGCTTGCCGCTCCGGTCACCAGCCAGCTCATGGCGGGCAGGGTTCCGCTGAGGGCATCGCTGGCAAATTGCGTGTCGGACACGACGTTAGTGTTCCAGAGACTGCCATTCCGGATGTGGTTAATCGCGTCGAAGGTGTTGAAGACGTAACCCTGCTCCCCAAATGCGGGCGCGTAGTATTTCCAGGAGACGCCTGCGGTTTCCATGCTGTCGGCCAGTGTCTGGAAATCGAAACAGGGAAATTCGCCGGTGATGTCACCTTCTTCGTCCATCACCTGGACAAGAGTGTTGGCGGGATCGTCGCAACCCCAGCCGCTCAGTCCCGTCTTGCCCTGGTTGAGGAAGGGAATGTTGATCACTCCATCCGACTGCGCCGCGATCGTGTAGAGATGTTGTGGAAAACTTCCCGCATGCATGGACGAGAAGGTGTTGTCGGAAAGAACAAAATTGCGGGCGTACTTGAAGTAGTTGGGAATGTCTGACTGCTGAAACTGGGTATAGGAGAGCAATGCGCCGTTGATATTGCCGCCATCGATAATATCGAAACGGTCCATTTTGACGCCGTCCATCGCGGTCAACGCCTCTGTCCATCCATGGCCGGGATCGTTCGGCGTCAAGTCGGGCATACGTCCCAAAGGAATCACTTGTCCGGTCGAAATTGCGCCGCTGGTTGCGCCGTGCGCCCCAGGAAATGTTCCGAAGTAGCTGTCGAAGCTGCGGTTTTCTTTGACGATAAAGACGATGTGCTGAATAGGCGTGCTGCCGGGTTGAAACTTCTCGGGCGCGTGAACGGCGTGCTCAGTTTGCCCGAAGAGCAGGGCTGACGATCCCAGGACGGCAATCCGCGTCCAGAGCCGGACCAGGCGTTGCCTCCTCTTGCTGTCCGGATTGTAACGAGCATGCTCCACGTGGGCAGGAGTGTAGCCTAATCGTGGAAAAAGAATAAAGAGCCTTTCGACTTCACGCCCATCGCCGCCTTATTGCAGGCGGTCCGCCAACCCTGGAATTGTCTTTACCAGATCGTTGAAGATAACCATAACGGCGAAAAGCACGAGGAAAACGAATGCGGCCTGGTAGACGCGTTCCTTGATGCGCAGGCTGATGTCGTGGCCCATTAAGCTCTCAATCAAAAGGAAGAAAATTACGCCTCCATCGAGGATGGGGATGGGCAGCAGGTTAAAGACGCCGAGATTCAGGCTGATGCCCGAAGTGAGCGCCAGCAGAGGGGTCCAGCCCTTTTGCTGCGCTGCATAGCCGGCCTCCTGCGCGATGCCAATGGGGCCCGAAACCATACGAGGCGAAACTTTTCCTTCCACCAGTTTCTTCGCCAGTTCCAGAAGCAGCAGAGAATACTTCTTGTTTTCTTGCAGGGAGAGCGTTAGTGCCTGGGTAAAGGGCAAGCGCTTAACGGTGGTCTCTTCCTTGTTGAGGAATCCCAAGCGATAGCGCTGCTGCTTCGGGTCTTCGGTTTTGGAAAGCACCGGCTGCAGGTGGAAGGTCAGAGTCTGGTTGCCGCGAAGCACGGTAAGGGCGACCGGCTTGTCTTTGGTTTGCTGGAGTTGTTCGATCATGGCCTCGATCGAGCCGAGCGCCTTGCCGTCCATGGTAAGGACGCGATCGTCTTCGCGCATTCCGGCCTTGACGGCGGGCATGTCGCTGTCCAGCCGTCCGATAATGACGGGTTCTGCGGGATACCAGCCAGCAGAGCCGACTTCGGACGAGGTAACTGGTTTCGGGACGAGCGTTTTCTCGAGAACTTTGTCGCCGCGTTGGACGGTAACCGCAAGCGGCTGGTTGGGGCTAATCATGACCCGGGGCTGCACCTGCTCCCAGGTGGGATTCGCGATGCCATCGATGCTGATGATGTGATCGCCGGGCTGGAGATCTGCCAGGGCCGCGGCCGAATTGGGCTTCACGCCGTCAATCACGGCGGGCTTGTCCATGAAAACGGGGTACTCGTAATGCACCATGTAGACCGTGGTGAGCAGGAAGATGGCCAGCATGATGTTCATCGCGGGGCCGGCGATGGCAATCAGGAAACGATGCCATCGCGAATGCGAGAGAAACTCCGCGGGATCGCCGGTGCGCTCATCCATGGGATTCTCGCCACTCATCTTGACGTATCCGCCGAGCGGGATGGCGCTGATGCGGTAGTCGGTTTCACCCTTGCGAAAGCCGAGGAGCCGCTTGCCAAAACCGATAGAAAAAACTTCGACTCTGACTCCCAGTAGCTTGGCCACCGCATAGTGGCCGAACTCATGGATCAGGATCATGAAGCCAAGGATGACGACGACGGCGATCAGAGAAATCAGAAAGTCAGGCATAATTCAGATACGTACTCCACAATTCGTTAGATTCCAAAATCTGCACGTTTGATGAAGACAAGTTAGATGGAAGAAGTTGCCTGCCGCCGTTCGGCACCGCGTAACCGGAGCACCCGCTCATGAGCATATCGGCGGGCTTCCGAGTCGGCTTGAAGCACTTCCTGAATCGACCCCAGCTTCCCAGAGTTAGATGCTGAAACCGTGTCTTCGATGACACTGGGAATCTCATCGAATGCGATGCTGCCTTCGAGAAACGCCGCGACGGCAATTTCATCTGCCGCGTTCAGGGCGACCGTCTTCGCGCCGCCCGCCTCCGCCGCTTCATAGGCTAAACGAAGACAAGGAAATTTACTCATGTCGGGAGGGCAGAAGTCCAGATGACGCAAGTTACCCACCGGAAAGCGCATATCTGACTGAATCCGCTCGGGATATGTTAGCGCGTACAGGATCGGCAAACGCATGTCCGTCACCGAAAACTGTGCAAGTATGCTGCCATCGATGAACTCGACGAAGGAATGAATTGTGGATTGCGGATGGACGATGACTTCCACTTTGGAGGGTGGCAGGTGAAATAATCTGCATGCTTCGATGACTTCGAAACCCTTGTTCATCAAGGTGGCGGAGTCGATGGTGATGCGCTTGCCCATCTTCCAGGTTGGATGATTCAGGGCTTGCTCCACCGTGATGGAGCCGAATTCGGATCGAGGTGTGTTCAGAAATGGTCCACCGGAGGCGGTTAACCAGATGCGCTCCACTTCCTCAATACGCCCGCCACGGAGGCACTGGTGGACGGCGTTGTGCTCGCTGTCGATCGGGAGCAACGGCTTTCCCTGGCGGCGCGCCTCGGCGGTGATCAACTCGCCGGCGGCTACCAGGCATTCTTTGTTGGCGATGCCAACGGTCTTTCCTGCTTTTACCGCTTCGTAGGTCCCCTCTAGTCCGGCCACGCCCACGATGGCGCTAACCACGAAATCGGCGTCCGGCTGGGTTGCGACCTTGACCGTGCCCGCGGGGCCGTGGACGACTTCGATCTTTTTCAGACCGGCTTGAGCAAGACGGGCGCGGAGTATTTCCGCGTCTCCCTCTGCTGCCATTGAAACTACCTGCGGGTGCCAACGCTGCGCCTGCTCGAACGCAACGTCCAGATTCGCACCCGCAGCTAGCGCCACGATCTGAAAGCGATCCGGATACGATTCCGTCACGCTCAGCGTGCTGCGGCCGATGGAGCCGGTAGAGCCCAGGATGGCGATGCGTTTCATGGAGGTGACTTTTATTTTACGCGCTTCGGTACATCCGCTGGGGAGGGGGAAAGCGGCTAGCTACTGCATGACACGCCAAGCCGCATAGTACCACAGCACGGGAGCGGCGAAGAGCAGGGCGTCGATGCGGTCGAGCATTCCGCCGTGGCCGGGAAGGATGGTGCCGGAATCTTTCACCCCGGCGCCGCGCTTGATCAGCGATTCCACTAGATCGCCAAGTTGTGCGGCAATGTTCAATGCGATGGTCAGCAGGATGATGGGCCACAACTCCGGCTTCTCCAATTCGAATCGGCCGTCGCGCCGCTCGATCAAGCCTATGCGCAGCAGAAACGAACTGATCTGCAGGGCGTGGTTGAACAGCAGAATACCTACAACCAAACTGGCGGCGAGCGAAGCCGCTGCACCCTCCCAGGTTTTTTTCGGGCTGATGCGGTGCGCCATCAGGTTGCGCCCCAAGGAGCGGCCCACGAAGTAGGCGAAGATGTCTCCCGCCCAAACGACCAGAAGCAGATAGAGCACCCAGAACGCGCCCTCCGCCTGCTGTCGCAGTTGCACCAGCATTCCCATCGGCAGCGCAATGTAGGCGAAGGCGAAGGCTGAGGCTGCGGCGGCGGGATACGCGCCGCTCATGGGCGAGCGCCGCATGGCGATGGTCAGAAAGAGAAAGGGAGAAATCGCGCAGGCGAACGCCACGGTGAGGACGAGCTTGGCTGTGTAGAGTTGAGGGGTTTCGCCAGCCACGCTGGCGGCCAGCAACAAGAAAAATAATCCCACAAAAATATAGGTTGGCAGGCGCAACGGCTGGACGCCGTAGGACTCAGTCAGCTTCAGAAACTCCTGGACGGTGACCAGCGCCACCGCTGCTGCGACCACGGCCACCACCGGCACGGGCGCGCGCAGCACCAACAGCATCACAATCGGAATCAGAACGACCGCGGTTGCGATGCGCTTCAGCATGCTAGTGGGTTATTGGGGAATTTTTGGCGGGTCGGAGTGGCCATGGGGATCGCCGTGGTTTAATCCCCCGTAGCGGCGCTCGCGCTTTTGATATTCGGCGATACCTTCCAGCAGATGTACGCCGCGGAAATCCGGCCACAGGGTGGGCGTCACATAAATCTCCGCATAGGCCAACTGCCAAAGCAGGAAATTGCTGAGCCGCATTTCGCCGGAGGTGCGCACCACCAGATCTGGATCGGGTAGGTCCCGCGTGTAGAGATGCTCGCCCACGGTGTCTTCGTCAATCCGGAGATGCTCGAGGCCGCCGTTTTGGGACGCGGCATTGACCATGGAGCGGAACGCGTCCACCAATTCGCTGCGGGCGCTGTAGTTCAGCGCCAGGGTGAGCACGGTGCCGGTGTTGTGCGAGGTGCTCTCGCGGGCCCAATCCATGCGGTCCTGCACATCTTCGGGCAATTCGTGCTGTCTCCCGATGTACTCCAGACGGATGTTGTTCTTATTGAGCGTGGGGACTTCCGCCTTGAGATAGCGGCTGAGCAGGCGCATCAGGAAATCCACTTCACTCTTGGGCCGCTTCTTCCAGTTTTCCTCGGAGAAGGCGTAAAGAGTCAGCGCATGAACACCAATGCGCGCCGCAGTCTCCACAGTGGAACGGACGGCAGCGACACCAGCTCGATGGCCGGCCACTCGCGGCAGGTGGCGCCGTTTCGCCCAGCGCCCGTTGCCGTCCATGATGATCGCGATGTGTCTTGGGAGCCGCGCTGGATCAAGCTTCCGGTAAATTTCGGTTTCCTTGCGATCCAGCCCGGCGGGAATCTTTGCCTGCAAGGCCCATCCCCTTCCGAATTCCGAGGCTAACACGGGGAGGAAGGGGTAGGCAATGACGGGAAGGGCACGGGCGGAGGCACTCCTCTTCGAGGACAGCGGCTATCGAAAAAAGCGGTGGACGCTCTAGGTTGTGTCTTTGTTCGAGGCCGGATAAGAGATTGCGTAAACGTCCTTAGTGGCTTAACATAGGGCTTGGATGGCGCGCTGATGGCCTACGAAGTCTTCAAGAGGACCGGGGCGAGAGTCGAGACACCGACCCTTTCCATCGTGCCTGACGGTAGGATCGCGATGAATGCGGCAGCTGTCAGAATCGTAAGAGAGGCTCGGATCACTTCCGTGCTGCTTCTTTGGGACCCGACCAACCATCGACTGGCGCTCAAGGCCGCACAAAGAGGAGACAAGAACTCCTATGCCGTCTCGGTCTCAGCCTCAAGCCATTCCGGCAGCCTCAGAGCCAAGTCGTTTCTTAGCCACATCGGCTGGAAAGCAAATAAGCGGGAAATGATACCGGTTGTCTGGAATGAGAAGGAACGGATGTTTGAAGCTACGTTGCCACTCGCGCACCTGGAATCGGAACGATGGGGCGTAAAGCGTTCGGGAATCAACTAGAGGGAGCAGTTGCGGCATGGCGAGGTTATGGAAACCACCTAAGGCAGACCGAACAGACCCAGACGCGGTGCGCCGTGAGCGGGAGTTCCGGCAGGATCTAAGCGACATTTTGGAATATGGAACTGAAGATGACTTTGTCGCAGCGTTGAAGATGCACAAACCAGATATCGGAAAGGAAGAATTGCAGAAGCTGATTATGCAGTTTCGCGTTTACGTCCGCGAGAAGCGCGGACTTTGTTAGCGAGTTGATGGAACTTCTCTTCCACCTGACGAAATTCTTCTTCTGACATACGTTCTCTCGCTTCGGCCCGAATCTGGGTAAAGGAGTCGACCAGCGTGTCTAACGCGGACTTCGACTTGGGTGCAGCTTTGGCCATGACAACCTAAGTATAGTTTACCCTAGCCCGCAAGAGCTCACCGTTGAGGTTCCTAAAGTCATACTCCCTAGGTTACCGATAGTCATCGGCCGCGAAGGCCGCCCTAGACTACTTCGTTTCTTCCGGCACGATCCTCAACTCCAACTTTTCCGTATGCCGCAGGATCGTCAGCGAACAGCTCACCCCCACGCGAACGTCGGTCAGCACGCGGTGCAGATCGTCAACGCCCGCGATCGGTTTACTTTCCAGCGCGACGACGATGTCACCTTCCCGCAGACCTGCGCGCTTTGCCGGACTGTTCTCTTCGACCGACAGAACCAGGGCGCCGGATTCTTTCGGCAGATCAAAGAAGCGCACCACGCGGCGATGGACCGGCACAGTCTGGGCAGAGACGCCGATGTAGCTGCGGCGAATGCGGCCATCGCGGAGCAGGCGGCTGGCTACGAATTTTGCAGTGTTGATGCCGATGGCGAAACAAATCCCCTGCGCCGGCATAATAGTGGCCGTGTTCACTCCGATCACTCTTCCTGCGGAATCCACCAGCGGCCCGCCGGAGTTGCCGGGATTGAGGGCGGCGTCGGTTTGGATGACATCGTCGATCAGGCGTCCAGAGTAGGAGCGCAGGGACCGTCCCAGGGCGCTCACCACTCCTGCTGTTACCGTGGACTGAAATCCGTAGGGCGTGCCGATGGCGACTACGAGTTGTCCCACGCGAAGCTGTTGAGAGTCACCGAGAGCGGCCGCGGTGAGGCCGGGTTCGTCCACACGGACGACTGCCAGGTCGCTCGCGGGATCGTCGCCAATGGCGGTTGCGGGCATGCGGCGGCCATCGGACAACGTTACGTGGATGCGGCTGGCATCGTGCACGACATGGCTGTTGGTGATAATCAAGCCGTCGGGGGTGAAGACGAATCCGGAGCCTCCGCCGCGGCGTTCACGCGGCTCGCCGGAGCGGCTGCGGCCTGAGGATTGATGGACTTCGATGTTCACTACCGAGGGGCTGACTCGCTCTACCGCGCTGGTGACGGCGCGGGAGTAGGCGTCGAGCAGGGCGCTGTCGTTGTTTGCGCTGATCGCAGAGCGAGCAGGGTCGGATTCAGCCTCGGCTCCCCACCCCTGCGATGCGGGCTGATTGGAAGAATTAAGCAGCGTCTCGCTTCGCTCGATGGAACGGACCAATGCGTCCGTTCCCACATGTTCAAAATCAAATTCTACCGAGTTCATGCTGGATAGATGTTGATCGATCTGGTCAGGATTCAGTCGGCGGTAGGCAAGAAAAAAGCCGAGACTGATGTTTGGTCCCGGCTGAGTTGGCTGGTTGCCCGGATAAACTCGTCTAAAGAAACAAGCCGGGGCGCTGCCCCCACATAACACATCTCCGTCTTTACGCGGTTCTTCTTGGCCGCAGCGTCAAGTCGCGCACTTGGGTCAGAATGCTCGACATCTGCATTCCGTTCAGCTGCGACACGAAAGGCAGGATTTCTGCGATGAACTGGTCTTTCATCAGTTCGCTGATTTCGTCCTGACGGTTCTTTTCACCGCCGCTGAGCAATTCCGGCACGGTTACCTCCAGGGCTCGCGCCAGCCGCTCCAGCGAAGACAGCGTGGGCGTGGCTTTTTCGTTCTCAATTTTTGAGACGTAGGTGCGAGGCACGGACATGCGTCCCGCAAGTTGGCGCTGGCTCAAGCCGCTGCGCAAGCGAAGCGAGCGGATGGAGGTCGCAAGGTTCAAGTGCCCACGGCTCATGCCGGGCATGGGCATCATTACGGGCGGCGCCATGACTACGGGCTCAGGCTCGGGTTCCTCATCGAGCGACGAGTGGCAGCGTCTGCAATTGTTATTGACCGTACGGAACTGAACCAACAGGCAGTGATCGCAACGGACGACTTCCCTAGAATCTACTGGGGCAAGAGTCGTGGCCATCGGGTTGTGGGAGTGCCAGAGCCGGCTACTCCTTAACTCATGCAACGGGAACCTAATTCTTGGGGGAAGGTTCCGACTGCAGAGCCAATCTGCGGTACAAGGCCTGTGGAAGTCAAGGTTAAAATGAAGGAAGCCGTCAATGTTGCCGGTGAAAACCGGAAGCGTGCGGCGAAATCCCGCTTTGGATAAGGCAAAAGGCATGATTGATCGTGAGGTTGCGTGGTGTTTACTAACTGAGTTCACTCAATCGGAAAGCTTGCGCAAGCATGCGCTGGCGGTTGAGGCGTGTATGAGGGCTTGCTCCGGAAAGTTTGGCGATGGTTCGGGAAAGGCGAGGGCGTCGGAGCTTGGGTTGTCCGAGGAAGACTTATGGGGGATTGTTGGGCTGGTTCACGATTTCGACTACGAGAAGTATCCCAGCCTGCAAGATCATCCTTATAAGGGCAGCGAGATTCTAAAGGAGCGGGGATGGCCGGAAGTCATTCGGCGCGCAGTCATGTCGCACGCGGAATACACCGGCGTGACCCGCGATACGCCGATGGAGAAAGCTTTATTTGCTTGTGACGAGCTTGCCGGATTCATCACCGCGGTGGCGTTGATCAAACCGGGGAAGTCGCTGGCTGAAGTGGATGCGAAGTCGGTGCGAAAAAGAATGAAAGACAAAGCCTTCGCCCGGAAGGTGAATCGCGAGGACATCGTGAACGGGGCCGCGGCTTTAGGTGTAGATTTGGACGAGCACATCGCGTTTTGTATCGAGGCGCTGCGGGGGATTGCGGGCGAGTTAGGGCTGGATGGGAGCGCGGCGCGGCCAGCGTAGCGATGACTATAAATGCGCAGTAGAACTGATTCACCTCATCGGGGATAGCCGCCTCGGGTGTCCTTATCGAGCGAAGCTCGATAGCTATACCTCAGTGCCGGGCAGCTTGCTTTGCCGCTTCCAACATCCGCGCCAAGGCAGCCTCATCAAAATACTTTCCCTGCAGCCAAACCCCCTGGATCTGCGTTGTGTTGTGAACGTCCGCCAGCGGATCGGCGCGGAGCAAAACCATATCCGCGATTTTTCCCGCTTCGATGGTCCCCAATTCCGCGCTTCTCCCCATGAACTTCGCCGGATTGATAGTAGCCGCTTGCACTGCCGCAAGCGGAGTAAGCCCAGCCTCCACCATCAACGCAAGCTCATCATGCAGACCGAATCCCGGAAAGCAATACGGATTCATGGCATCGGTTCCCGCCATCATCGGGACGCCCGCCCGGAACATCCAGCCCACCGTGCGCTGGTCCATCGAGAAGAGACTTCGCGCCAACTGGAACTCCTGGTAGTTCCAGCGCCGCATCGGTTGAATCCTCTCCTGCCACCGATCTCGCGATCTTCCACCGATGTAGGCCAGCCGGGGATCCGATGTGAATTTGGAATCGTCCAGGCGCCCCCAGAGTCTCAAAACGGTCAGCGTGGGCACCTGCCACGTCTCGTTGCTGCGGAACTCTGCAAACAAAGCCTGGCATTTCGCCTCGTCAAAACTGCGAAACGCCTCCGCTTCAATCGCCAACCGCTGGCGAAAAAACTGTGCGTGACTCAAGTCGCCCATCAGCAAGTCCTGGCGTTTCGAGCACGCCATCCCAACGCCCAGCAAGTGCTCCATGGAACGTTGTCCCGCCGCCGAAGCCTCCTGGGCAGTCACGTCGTCCGGCACGTGTCCCTCAAAAGCAATGTGCTGTTGCTTCGCTTCATCCGCCAGCGCGAAATAAGCCTCGCGTGAAAGCCGGCTATATACCTTGATGAAGTCGGCGCCTCCTCCTTTTATCTCGCCCACGGCTCGGCGAGCCTCCGCCGCATTTTGCACCACGATCGATCCCGGCCATACCGGAGAACTCCCATCCACGATCGCGCTGGCCAAATAAATCTGCGGAGATATTGCCTGCCGCGCCAGCTCGGCGCGGTAGGCGGCCGTATCCCGCTCGCCCGACATGATGCGCACTCCAGTTACACCGTTCGCAACATAAAGCGCCAGCTCATACGGCTCGTGAACATGCACATGCATGTCCCAAAGGCCCGGGATGAGATAGTCCCCGCGAGCATCCACCCCTGGCAGGGACGCATCGGCCTCCTGCGTTGCGCCAATCGAAGCAATGCGATTCCCCTGAATCCTTACCGTCTGATCCTTGAGCTCCACGCCAGTCGCCACGTTGACGACGGTGACATGCCGAATGCAACTTTCCTCGGCCGGGCGTTCCTGCGCGCCTGCCAAGCCGATCGAGAGAGCTAGCATCAAGGATAGGGCTTTCACGTGGCTACGTGCACTCCGCGCGCATCCCCCGCCACCCGCCGCACTCTTTTTCCTGGTGGAGGGACGCCATCTAGTCCGGTTGACCGGTCACGAATTTACAATCTTCTCCAGGGCAGACCTATCGCGAATGATCAGGGTAGCCCCCTTTGTTTGCAGCAATTCTTTTTTCCTGAAGGAAGAAAATAAACGGCTCACGGTTTCGCGAGTGGTGCCAATCATTTCCGCGATCTCTTCGTGAGTCAGCGTCATAGTCACGCGCGCAGACCCGTTCGCGTCACCTGCCTTGTCCGACCAGGAGAGCAGCAACTTGCCGAACTTCGCTGCTGGAGAGCTGGCTAATCCGAGGGTGCGGATTTCTTCGTGGGCCGTGTAGTAGTTTTGGCTGAGTTGCTCTGCCACCCGGAGCGCTACCTCTCCATATTCGCGCAGGAACTGCAGCAGGGCGTCGCGCGCGATGAAATTCGCCTGCCCGGGTTCTATCATCTCCGCGGTTACTTCATACGGACGATTCGAGATGGTTGCGTTCAAACCCAGAACATCACCCGCCTCCGAGACTTTTGTGATGATAGTCTTCCCGTCGCTCGCAGAGGTGAACAGTTTGGCCCTCCCCTTACAGAGCACAAACACTCCTCGTGGATTTTGGCCCTCGATGAAAAGCATCGTCGCCTTCGGATACACCGCCGTGGACTTGATTTCATTCAGCCTTTCTATCGCGGGCAGCGACAGATTGCAGAACAGATGCTCCTCCCGCACGGGGCAACTAAAGCAGTTATCGATAATATTCAAGCCATACGGAGTACGCATCGGCACCGTCCAATTGCGCGTATTGTAGCACTCGTTTCTGTGATTGCCGTCACCCGGACCTGTGATCCCGGCTATCGACCCACGCACTGGAGTGGCCACAGAATCGTCACAAGTGAGGCGGTCCTTCCCTATGGAAAATGTACGCAGTCATCACGTGGTAGCCTGGTGGGCTTCCGGAAGAACTGGCCTGGCCAAATCCGATTCGGCGCCGAACGCGATTCATTTCACCGCTCCCACGGAGTCCGGAGGCGTCCAGGGAAGGTGGACGCCCGAGGATCTGTTGCTGACGGCGCTTGCAGCTTGCTTTACGACCACCTTCCACTCCATCACATCGGACCCGAAGTTCGCTTATATCGACCTGCAGGTGGAAGTGGACGGAACTGTGAGCAAGATTGACAGTGGCTATGGCTTCAGCGAGATTGTCATCCGGCCTAACCTGACAATTACTGGTGAGGAGAACCGGGAACGGGCGATCAGTCTTCTGCAAAAAACGGCGAAATTGTGTCTGGTCTCGCGCGCTCTGACGAACGCGCCAAAATTTGAAATTGCGGTCGAGATTAGGAAACAATCGTTGGCCTAGCAGAGGCAACCCTGCGGATCAAAGAATTCGCACTCTCAGCGCATAGGAGGGCCGCATGAGTCAAATCCCGGAAACTCGGGCTAACGAAAAGCAGGCGATCCTTGAGAAGCAGCGCTTGTCCAACTCCTTCGTTTCGCAATTCAAGATGAAGAAACGGCACGGAAGTAACGCTGCGGCCCATTCGCCCCGATGACGAACCGCTCATGAAAGAGTTCCACGAAACACTTTCCGACCGCACCGTCTACATGCGCTACTTTTGTTCGCTTAGCCTGAAGTCGCGTGTGGCCCACGAGCGCCTGGTTCGCATTTGTCACGTTGATGGGGATCGCGAGATCGCCCTGGTCGCGGATCGTGAGGACAAAGCCACAGGGCTACACCAGATCCTCGCAGTCGGCAGGCTGATGAGATTAAGTATGGAGAACCAGGCTGAAGTCGCCATCCTCGTGTCGGATCAGTATCAGAAGCAGAACCTGGGAATTGAATTGTTGCGCCGGGTGGTTCAGATTGCGCGAGACCAAAAACTGAATCGAGTATGCGCCGAATTGCTGCGCGATAACCTGGCCATGCAGGTCATTCTCAGGAAACTTGGTTTTCGCTTTCGTCTTCAGCGCGATTCCCCATCCGTCACAGCGGTGCTGGAATTGTAATTCCCCAAGAGTCGAGTGCCATTCTTCGGACCCTTCCTCCCGAGCTTTGTACCTAGGTTTGTGATCCTGATCACAAGTCACGGTGACCCCGCCCACTGCGTGCACAGCGCCCTGCGTTGAGAATCATCATGAACTAAGGGTGGGCCCTAAAAGACTCATCAGGAGGCGCAAATGCTGCCCAGGCAATCTTCTTGTCCAATCGCAATCTTGTTGAAGGCTCTTTTAATCATTTGTCTCGCGGTTCTGTCCCTCCCCAGTGCACGAGCCGTTCCCAGCTACTCCCGGCAGACAGGACTTGCATGCTCCTCCTGCCACTACGCTCCCCCGGAGCTCACACCGTTTGGGCGGACCTTCAAGCTGGAAGGCTACACCTTCACCACCAAACCTGCGATCACCGAGGAGAAGAAAGACCACAATACCGCGCTGCAACTCCTGGAACAGTTTCCTCTTTCCATAATCCTTGATACTTCCATCACCGCGACAAAATCCCCCCAGCCCTCCACGCAGAATGGAAACTTCGAGTTTCCGCAAGCGGCCTCTCTTTTTCTGGCCGGCGCCTGGACCAGCCATATCGGCAGTTTTGTGCAGGTCACTTACGATAGCCAGGCCGATCACTTTAGTTGGGACAATACGGATATCCGCTATGCGAATAAGGGAGGTCAGTTGTTCGGCAAGCCTCTCACCTACGGGATTACGCTTAACAATAACCCCGGCGTCGAGGATCTTTGGAACAGCACACCGGCCTGGGGATATCCATTCGTGGGCAGCAACGTGGCTCCTGGACCTTCCGCGGGGGCGTTAATCAACGGAGGTTTGGCCCAGGACGTTGCAGGAGTTGGGGGCTATTCCATGTGGAACGAACATTTCTACCTGGCAGGAACGCTCTACCGCTCGGAACATATCGGCGGGACACAGCCCAACTCGGGCACAGGATTCGGAATCAACATCCGGGGAGTCGCACCCTACTGGCGTGTCGCCTGGCAGACTTCCAGCAAAAACA
>Ga0307479_10000148_pt1 | contig 65223 bp, 66 predicted proteins | sample atmos_gasesECM4C_FD_203743 | JGI IMG/M metagenome (GOLD analysis project Ga0307479, IMG submission 203743) | Hardwood forest soil microbial communities from Morgan-Monroe State Forest, Indiana, United States - atmos_gasesECM4C_515 | ecosystem: Environmental > Terrestrial > Soil > Temperate... | reverse complement strand
CGTGCCACTGAGATCCCAGGAGCCATCATGAAGGTCGAACAGCGCCCCGCCGGCAGTCCATCGAAGGAAGCGCTGACGGATAAAGCCACCCTTCTGACGCTCTATCGGGAGATGCTGCTGATCCGCCGCTTCGAGGAGAAGACGGCCGAGATGTACCAGGCGGCCAAGATCGGCGGCTTCTGCCACCTCAACATCGGCGAGGAGGCGACCATCGTCGGCACAATCTCCACGCTGCGCCCCACGGACTACGTGTACAGCACCTACCGCGAGCACGGCCACGCCATCGCCAAGGGGATCGACCCGAAGGCCGTGATGGCCGAGCTCTTCGGCAAGGAGACAGGGACCTCACACGGCCGGGGCGGATCGATGCACCTCTTCAGTCAGGAGCATCGCTTTTACGGCGGCTACGCCATCGTCGGCCAGGCCCTCCCCATCGCTTGCGGCAGCGCCTACGCCATCAACTACCAGGAAAAGGATGAGGTGGTGATGAGCATCTTCGGGGACGGCGCCACCAACATCGGCGCTTTCCACGAGTCGCTCAACGTCGCCAAGCTGTGGCATCTGCCGATCGTCTTCGTCTGCGTCAACAACCTCTACGGCATGGGCACGGCGGTCAACCGCGCTTCGGCGGTCACCGAGATCTGGAAGAAGGCCTGTGCGTACGACATGACCGGCGAACGGGTCGACGGCATGGATGTGCTGAAGGTACGTCGCATCACCGAGGAGCTGGTCGCCCAGGCCCGGGCGAAACACGAGCCCAGCCTGTTGGAGTGCGTGACCTACCGGTACCGCGGCCACTCGATGTCCGACCCCGACACCTACCGTGGAAAGGACGAGATCAAGGAATGGCAGACGCGCGACGCCATCCTGACGCTCGGCGACTACATGAAGAAGCAGAAGATGCTCGACGACCAGGAAATCCAGAAGATCGACGACGAGATCACCGCCCAGGTCGAGGCGGCGGTGAAGTTCGCGGACGAGAGTCCCGAACCCGATCCGAAGGACCTGTATCGCGATGTCTACGCCGACGAGGCGGCGAGCTGATGGCCGTCCTTGCCATGCGCGACGCCCTCAACCAGGCGCTCCGTGAGGAGATGAAGCGAGACCAGGCGGTGTTCCTGCTGGGGGAAGACATCGGCCTCTACGACGGCTCCTTCAAAGTCACGCGCGGCTTGATGAAGGAGTTCGGCGAGAGGCGCGTGCTCGACACGCCGATTGCCGAGGAGATCATCGTCGGCACCGCGATCGGGGCCGCCATGTCGGGCCTGCGGCCGGTGGCCGAGATGATGACGGTCAACTTCATCATGGTGGCGATGGACCAGGTGGTCAATGCCGCGGCACACATCCGCTACATGTTCGGTGGTGGCACCAAGGTCCCGCTGGTGATCCGCACCCCCGGCGGCGGCGGGCACCAGTTGGGGGCGCAGCACTCGCACAGTCATGAAAACTGGTTCGCCCATGTGCCCGGGCTGAAGGTCGTCGCCCCTGGCACCCCGGCCGATGCCAAAGGGATGCTGAAGTCCGCCATCCGGGATGACAATCCCGTGATGTTCATCGAGAACGAAGGCACCTACGCCGTCAAGGGCGAAGTTCCCGATGGTGAGCACCTGGTGCCACTGGACAAGAACGAGGTGAAGCGACCCGGCGAGCAGATCACGATCTGCGCCCACTCGCGCATGCTGATCGTCGCCATGGACGCCGCCGCCGAACTCGAGAAGGACGGCATCAGCGCCGAGGTCGTTGACATGCGGGCGCTGCGACCGCTGGACATGGCGCCAGTCATCGCGTCGGTCAAGAAAACGAGCCGGTTGATCACCGTCGAAGAGGGTTGGCGCTCCTTCGGCATCGGCTCGGAGATCGCCTCCCGGGTCTACGAGGAGGCCTTCGATTACCTCGATGCCCCGGTTGCCCGCATCGGCGCTGCCGAGGTGCCGGCCCCGTATAACAAGCGACTCGAGAAGATCGCCTTCCCGGGCAAGGCCGATGTGATCGTCACGGCAAAAGCCCTGCTCGGAAAGAACTAGACCGATGGCCAGCGTTCAGATGCCGCGGCTGTCCGACTCGATGGAGACGGGCAAGATTCTGCGCTGGCTCAAGAAAGAGGGCGAGGATGTCAAGAAGGGCGAGCCGTTGGTCGAAATCGAGAGCGACAAGGCCAACATCGAGGTCGAAGCGTATGCCTCCGGCAAGCTGAGCAAGATCGTGGTCCCCGAGGGTGAGAGCGCCGCCATCGGCGCCGTAATCGCCGAGATCGGTGATGGCGCCTCGGCCCCCTCGGCCCCCTCGACTCCGGCCGAGGCGCCCAAGCCCCAGGCCGCCAAGCCTGAACCACAGGTGGCCAAGGCGCAACGCGCCGTGGCCGCCACCGCGCAGGCAGCCGCCGATAGCGGCGGCGAGCAATACCCGCACGGCGGACCGGACGATCGCACCGAAGTCGGTGCGGCGGCGCAGGCCGCCCTCAACGTCATCCGCCGTCCCGCCGAGCAAGAGGACGGCGAGCGCCAGCGGGTCTCGCCGGTCGCCCGGCGCATCGCCGAGGAACAGGGTGTCGATCTGCGCCACGTGCAGGGCACCGGCCCGGGCGGACGCATCACCAAAGAAGATGTCGAAGCCGCCGCGCAGCGCCCGGCCGCCCCCACCCCGACCCTCCCGCGCGAGCGGGGGAGGGAGATCGAGCGGCAGCCGACGGCACGACCGACCGGCGAGGTCGAGGTCGTCGAGCTCACCAAGCTCCAGTCGACGGTCGCGATGCGGCTCGCCCAGAGCATGTTCTCGGCGCCGCATTTCTACGTCACCTCGGAGATCGCGATGGACGATGCCGTGCGTCTCCGCCAGATGTTCAACGAAGCAGTCGACAAGTCGGAGTCGATCAGCATCAACGACCTGATCGTCAAGGCGGTCGCGCTGGCACTGACGAAGTTCCCCGAGGTCAACGCCTCCTGGGCCGACGGTCGCATCGAGCGCAAGCGCGATATCAACATCGGCATCGCGGTCGGCCTGCCCGATCGGCTGATCGTCCCGGTCCTGCGCAACGCCGATCAGAAATCGCTCAAAGAGATCGCCACGGAGTCCAAGCAGCTCATCGAACGGGCCCGCGCGAACAAGGCTGCGGCGCAGGACTACATGGGCAACACCTTCAGCATCTCGAACCTTGGCATGTACGACGTCGACCAGTTCACCGCCATCATCAATCCGCCCGACTCGGGCATCCTGGCGATCGGTTCGATCGAGGACAAAGCGATCGTCAAGGATGGCCAGGTGGTGCCGGGGAAGCGGATGCGGGTCACGCTCTCGGTCGACCACCGGGTGTTCTACGGGGTGACGGCGGCCCAATTCCTGCAGGAAGTCAAGCGCTTGCTGCAGAGTCCGATGGCGCTGGTCCTCTAGTTACCGCGGATAGGACGCCTACGGACGACGTAGGCCATTCACGATAAGCGACTCCGTCACTTCGACACGTGCGCCTCGCGGCGCCGTGTTCCATATCGCTTCCAGCCTTGCCCGGCCGCCGCGGGGAAACCGCGGACGAGGCGGGTTGATCAATTCCAGATAGGTCCGGATCTGCGAGGGACGGTCGAGATAGATGCGGTATCGCGCGGCGCGGACGCCAGCCAGGGTAAAGGAGCCTTCGTCGACAACGCGTTTGAGAGCGGATTCGGCGGCAGAGAGGTTGACTTCGAAGGCGGTGTTCAGCAGCGTCGCAACGGGGACGCGCGACCGCCCGGCAACGATGACGATTGACGGCCGCCAGGTCCGGTGCGGTCGGATGCTGATCAGCGTGCCGCCGCGTCGGAGGTAGCTACCCGCTCGCCGGAGGGCATGGACCATGCCCCTGAGCGCGATTCATCAAAGCGACCAGCTGAACAGCGCCACATCAAACGGGGCGCCGGGCTTGGTGAGGCGCTCGATCGAGCCCAGTCGAAAGTCGATGTTGGAGGCGCCACCCTCGCGCTGCTGATAAAGGGCCTCGTCGATACTGGGTTGATCGGGATCGATGGCCAGGACCGACGACGCGCGCGGTGCGTACTGAAACGTCAGCCGTCCGTCTCCGCAGCCAATCTCGAGGACACGCTTGTTGCGGAGGCTGACGAAGCGCTCGATGAGCCGAGGTTCGAAGCCCTCCGCGGGATATGCCGATAGCTCGGTGGTGGCCACCGCGGAATCGTATCTCACTGTCTTGCGATTGCATTGCGAGGAAGGTCGTCATACCCTTGAGCTCGGGAGCTGATGGTGGCCACTCAGGCCGAGGTAATCGCGGGACGCGAGGCTGAGCTTGCCTCCCTCGCCGCGTTCCTGGACGCCCTCGCGGCCGGCCCAGCCAGTCTTGTCCTTGAAGGAGAGGCGGGCATCGGGAAGACTGCGCTTTGGGGCGCCGGGGTAGCCAGTGCGAGAGCGCGCAACTACCGGGTGCTCGTTTGCCGGCCGGTCGAAGCCGAGACCAAGATGGCGTTCGCCGCCCTGGGCGACCTGCTCGGTCCGCTGCTCGACGGGACCTTGTTGCACCTACCCAGTCCCCAAAAGCGCGCCCTTGAGGTCGCCCTCTTGCGAACCGACGACGGCGGTTCGCCACCAGATCCAAGAGCCATCGGGATGGGACTCCTCGGCGTTCTCCGGTTGGTCGCGGCAGAGGGTCCGCTGATTGTCGCGGTGGATGACGTGCAATGGCTGGACGTGCCATCAGCTGGTGCCATGGAGTTTGCCTTGCGACGGCTCAGCGGGGAACGAGTGGGTCTGTTGGTCTCCTTGCGGATCGGCGAGAAACGAAGATTGCCGATCGATCTCGGATCGCTGCCCGGCACTGGTTTGGGGAAGTTGATTGTTGGTCCCGTGGATCCGCAGGTTCTTGACAAGATCCTTCGACGCCATCTGCAGGCCGACTTCCGGCCGCCGACGCTCAGGCGGCTCCACGCCGCGTCGGGTGGAAATCCATTGTTCGCCCTCGAGATCGCGCGCGTCATCCTCCAGCAAGGTGAACCGCCAGCGGGAGTGCCGCTGCCGGTACCGAAGAGCCTCCATGCGCTAATCCATCGCCGCCTGGTGCGGCTACCGCCGGCGACGAGAGAAGCGCTGACCGCCGCGGCCTTGCTTGCGAATCCCACGATCTCGCTGGCAGCAAGCGGCCGCGGCGAGCTCCTTGTACCGGGCTTAGATGCCGGCGTAATCCTCCTGGAAGACGGCCAGCTCCGCTTCACACACCCGCTTATCGCGTCGACGCTGGTCAACGATGCCCCGTTGGAGCTTTTGCGCAGGCTGCATGAACATCTCGCGAGCCAGGTGGCCGACCCCGAGGAGCGAGCTCGGCATCTGGCCCTCTCGGCAGACAGGCCGAACGCCGGTGTTGCCGCCGCCCTCGATGAAGCTGCCCTTTCGGCGGGGCGACGGGGGGCCCCGACCGCGGCAGCCGAGCTGGCCGAGCAGGCTGGCCATTTGACGCCTCACGATGCAGTCGAGGATCTCCAGCGCCGGAAGATCACCGCGGCCGAGCAATTGCTCATGGCCGGTGACTACCCGCGTGCCCACCGCATGCTCGAGCAAGCGATCGCCGCGCTTGCGCCAGGCCCGATGCGAGCGCGAGCCTTGATGTCTTTGGGTGTTGTGCAAGCGCATGAGCTAGACGATTGGGACCGCAGCTTCGCCACCCTCGAGCAGGCCGCTGCCGAGGCGGGGAACGACCTTCGGCTCCGCTTCGAGACAGAACGACAACTGGGCCACACGCTGCTTGTCGACTTTCACGCTGTGCGAGCGGAGCCGCATCTCCGAACCGCACTCCGGCTGGCCGAGGAACTGGGTAACGACGTTTTCCTTGCCGAAGCGCTGGCCGAGGTTGCAGATCTCGAACTGCACCTCGGACTCGGACTCCGGGACGATCTCATCGAGCGCGCGTTGTCACTGGGGACCTTTAACCAACATGAGCGCTTCGCGCGCAATCCACACTGGTTGTTAATGCAGATGTTCCTCAACACTGGTCAGCTCGGGCGCGCGCGCGAATCGCTCCAGGCACTCCTGAGGTTCACGCAGGATCGGGGCGAAGAGAGCGGGCCCGCATGGATTCTTTTCAAGCTCGGCGAGGTAGAGATCGCGGGGGGTAACTGGCAGCTCGCCGCGGACTATGCCCGTCGCGGTTACGAGATCGCTGTTCAGACAGCGCAGGAGGCGCCCCGAATCAACTCGCTGGCGACCCTTGCCGACATCAATGCTTACCTTGGGCGTGTCGAGGAAGCGAGATCCTTCTGGCTACCCGAGCTGGGTGACGGTGACGCGGTACAGCAGATGAGCGCGCGGGGAACGCTCGCGATGCTGGAGCTGTCGATGGGCAATGCCGGCGCGGCGTGGGAATACCTGGCGCCGCTGGAGTCAGCCAACCGGGAACTGGGACTGAACGAGCCCACTATCTTTCCGTACTGGGCAGACGCGATCGAGGCACTCATCACGCTGGGCCGCCTGGGTGAGGCGCGCCCACTTTTGGAATGGCTCGAAGAACGGGGCCGGACACTCGATCGGCCATGGGCCCTTGCCACCGGCGCGCGCTGCCGCGCCCTGTTCCTGGCCGCCAGCGGCGATTTCGGCGGCGCATTCGCAACCGCCGAACGGGCACTGGTGGCACATGAGCGGCTGGAATCGCCCTACGAGCGAGCGCGCACCCTGCTGGCTAAAGGGATGATCGAGCGGCGGGCCAAGCAGAAGCGCTCGGCACGAGCGTCACTGCAAGCCGCCGCGGTCATCTTCGACGAGCTCGGCGCGGCGAGATGGGCAGAGCGGGCGCGTGGCGAGCTGCAGCGAATCGGCGGACGCACCCGACCGAGCGGCCTCACCGAGACCGAGCAGCGCATCGCCGGACTGGTTGCCGACGGAAAGAGCAACCGCGAGATCGCCCAGGCCATGTTCTTGAGCGTCAAGACCGTGGAGGCGAACCTCTCCCGGATTTACGCGACGGTCGGAGTCGCCTCACGAACCGAGCTGGCGCGTACCCTCTTGACCGAAGCGGACCTGGCAGGAAAACCCGGTGCCGCCGCGGGCCAAACCGAGGGAGTTCCCGGATTCCCGCCTCGCTTTCGGGTGTTACGGTCGCGCTGAATCAGCCGGCGTAACACACGATGGAGGTGCGGGATGAGAGCTTTGGCTCGGCTTGCATTATTGGCCGCGGCGGCGCTTGCGCTAACTATGGTTGCAATTCCCGCGAACGCGGCGCTGCCCGGAGACGACGGGCTGATCGCGTTTGCGAGCAGTCGGACAGGTCACTTTGAAATCTTTGCGATGAATCCCGGCGGAAACCACGTGATCCAGCTAACGGCATTCAACAAGAGGAGCCGCGGACCAGCTATATCGCCGGATGGCCGGCGGATCGCGTTCAGCAGCACGCTCTACAGCAGCAACCTGCAGATCTACGTGATGAACGCCGACGGCAGCAACGTGACGAGGCTAACCTTCGACGCAGCCACGGATGCCAATCCCACCTGGTCCCCAGATGGAACCCGCTTAGCCTTCGAGAGCAATCAGAAGGGTTATGCGCAGATCTTCCTGATCAGCGCCGATGGCGGCGCCACTGGCCAGCTGACAAGCGGCAACCAGGATCACGAGGGTCCCTCGTGGTCGCCGGACGGGGCGCGGATCGCCTATGGCACCGGAGTCAACTGCGGGGACTGCACGAATCAGACGGGCGTTGGCAACCTGGAAGTTCATGTCATCAACGTCGATGGCACCGGGGACCAGGTGCTCGAGAGCGAGGCATTCATCGCCGGCATCGCGTTGAATACCTCGCGCCATCCAGACTGGTTGCCGGACGGCAGCCGGATCACATACGCGAGCACGCGTAGTGGCAGTCTGCAAATCTGGGTGATGAACGCGGACGGCACTGCACAGACCCAGGTGACGAATGATCCGGTCTCGAACAACTTCCCGCGCTTTTCGCCGGACGGGACCAAGCTCGTTTATCAGAGTGGGGCGGAAATCCACGTCATCAATCCTGTCGGGACCGGAGAAAAGAATCTCAGTAACGGCGCCGGGCCAGATGTGATGCCCAACTGGGGTCCCTCGAGCGACTGAACGCCGGACAGATCGGGCGGGGATCGGCAGATGGTGCCCGAGCCAGCTGCCGACTCACCGCGTTCAGCCTGCGGAGGCTGCCGCGGCGCGGCCGATGGTACGTCCTGAAAAGAGGCAGCCGCCGAGGAACGTTCCCTCAAGCGATCGGTATCCGTGCATTCCGCCTCCCCCAAAGCCAGCGACTTCCCCAGCGGCGTAGAGGCCGGGCACCGGCGTCCCGTCAGATCCAAGCACGCGTCCGGACAGGTCGGTCTGAAGACCGCCGAGCGTCTTGCGGGTCAGGATCTGGAGACGAACCGCGATCAGAGGACCGGCGGTCGGATCGAGGAGCCGATGCGGCTGGGCGACCCGGATCAGCCGGTCACCGATGTACCGCCGGGCGGCGTGAATCGCTCGAATCTGTCCGTCCTCGGTCGCAGGGTTGACGATGGCGTCGTCGCGGGCGGCGATCTCATCCCTGAGCCTGGCCGCATCGAGGCGCGGCTCGTCGGTCAGGGCGTTCATCCCGCGAACGAGGTCATCAAGGTCGTTCGCCACGACGAAGTCGGCCCCGTGTTGCTTGAACGCCTCAACCGGCGCGGGTCCGGACTTGGAGACCACGCGTTGCAGGAGCAGCTTGACGTCCTTATTCGTCAGGTCGGGATTCTGCTCGGAACCGGAGAGCGCGAACTCGCGCTTGAGAATTCGCTGCGTCAGCACGAACCAGGAATAGTCGTAGCCGGTCGTGCGCAGGTGCGCCAGCGTTCCCAATGTGTCGAAGCCCGGGAACAATGGTGCCGGCAGCCGATTGCCGACGGCATCGAACCACATCGATGAGGGTCCCGGCAGGATCCGGATGCCATGCCCGGGCCAGATTGGGTTCCAGTTCTGGATTCCCTCGACGTAATGCCACATGCGATCACGGTTGATCACCGATCCGCCGGCTAACTCAGTAATGGCGAGCATGCGACCATCGACGTGGGCCGGCACTCCGGTCAGCATCTGGCGGGGCGGAGTCCCCAGGCGCGACGGCCACGCCTGACGAACCAGGTCGTGATTTCCGCCAATGCCCCCCGACGTCACGATGACGGCCTGAGCGTGCAACTCGAAGTCCCCAATCACCGTCCGCGAGCTTGGTCTCCCCCGCCCGACCGAACTCGCGTCGAGGACCGCACCGTGCACGCCGTCGACGGCGCCGCCCCGGACGGTCAGGGCATCGACTCGATGGCGGAACAGCAGCGTCACCCGACCCCGAGCCATGGCGTCGCGCACGCGCCGCTCGAACGGAGCTACCACGCCTGGGCCGGTGCCCCAGCTGAGGTGAAAGCGCGGGACCGAATTCCCTGGACCGGCCAGCGGATCGGCGCGTCGCTCCGCCCAGCCCACGATAGGGAAGAATCGAACGCCCTGGGCGTGCAACCACGACCGCTTCTCACCCGCCGCGAACGCAAGGTATGCCTCGGCCCACTTGCGTGGCCAGTGGTCTTCCGCTCGATCGAAGCCGGCCGTGGCCATCCAATCTTTGGTCGCCAGCTCGTGCGAGTCGTGGACGCCGAGCCGGCGCTGTTCTGGAGAGTTGATGAAGAAGAGGCCGCCAAACGACCAGAAAGCCTGCCCACCCAACCAGGGCTGCGGTTCTTGCTCCAGCAGAATGACGCGGCGGCCCGCGTCGGCGAGTTCGGCGGTCGCCACGAGCCCGGCGAGGCCTGCCCCGACCACGATGGCGTCGGCGTCTGCCATTCGCTTCGGGATTATGCCCGCTAAGCTCCTGCTCGTGAAGACGCCGAATCGTCAGGCCAACGATGTCCCAATTCGGGAGGCAGTTCGGGCGGTGGTCCTGGACCGTGACAACCGGGTCTTGCTTTTCAAGGCCTTCCCCGACAACGGCCGGTCCAGATACTTCTGGATCACGCCCGGGGGCGGTGTCGCGGCCGGCGAATCCGCGACCGACGCGCTGAGGCGAGAACTAGCCGAAGAATGTGGCCTCGTGGCGGCTGACATCGGTCCCCTCATCTGGGTGCGAGAACACGTCTTTGCGATGCCCCACTCGGGCGAGGCCACGCGCCAACGGGAGCGCTTCTATCTCGTACGCGTCGGCCAGCACGAGGTCGATGTCAGCGGTTGGGATGATTTCGAGCGGACCTTCATGGGCGAACACCGCTGGTGGACGCTCGACGACGTCCAGGCGTCCACCGACGAGTTCGCGCCACACCGGCTCGGCCGTCTCCTTGCCGACGTCGTGAGCGGTCGAATGCCGAGCGAACCGGTGGACACAGGCATCTGATCGGCCACGACGAGCCGGGGGCGCCATTTGGCGGCGATGTAACTCGGCTCACGGCTGGCGCGTCATACAGTTAGCACCACCGCGCTGCCTGGCAGAAAGGAGACCGGATATCGTCCGCAACGAGGTCGTCGCCGAGATGCCCGCCGACAAGCTGAGCCAAGCGCGCGAAGCGGCGGATCGCACCGGATTTGATTCGCTGATCACGCCCCTGGTTGAGCCGGCGTACCGCCTCGCCTTCGCCATGCTCCGCCAGAAGATGGCGGCCGAGGACGCCCTCCAGGAGGCGACCTTTAAGGCATGGAGCAAGTTCGCGAGCTTCCGCAACGAGCGTGGTGGGTTTCGATCCTGGTACCTGACGATCGTCGCGAACGAGTGTCGCTCTCTTCAGCGGGGGCGGTGGTGGTCGGTCCTGCGATTCGATCAGGTCCGACCACCGCAGGGGAGCGATGAGTCGGCGATCACCGCCTCCGATCTACGGCAGACAATTGCCCGCCTGTCGCGGTCGGACCGCCTGCTCCTTTACCTCTTCTACTGGCTCGACTTGCCGCTCGAGGAAGTAGCGGCGGTCGCCGGCCTCTCCACCGGGGCCGCCCGGGCCCGGCTGTATCGAGCGGTCGGGCGTCTTCGACTCGAATTTGATCCCAGCAAGGAGAACCCAACATGAAGCCCTCAGCGCGATCCGCGATCCGCAGCGACGTCCTCACCGACTACGAGGTGCCGAGCCCGGACCTGGTCGTACGGGTCCTTCGGGCAATCCCGGGTAGCGCACGCATGCCTGCTTCGCATCGCGGTCGCGTAGCAATGCAGACCGCAGCCGTCGTCCTGGCGGCACTGCTCATCGGGGCCGCGACGGTCGGCGTGCGCGTATCCCGTGGCGAGATGGCGCTGCCCGTCGGGTTACCCTTCGGAGGCCTCCACCCACCAGCCGCGGGCTACTCGATTGTCGACGAGCAGTTCGTCTCGGCCGACACCGGCTGGATCGTGGCCCAGCTGTATGTGCACAACGGTCCGACCGTCGTGATGCACACGACCGACGGTGGAAAGACCTGGCACGAGCAGTTCCGCATCCCTGATGGCTCAGGCATCGGGTCGTTCCGCTTCTGGAATGCCCTGGACGGCGACCTGGTCGAAGACGTGCCGTCCACGCTGCCGCCAAGCAAGATCCCAGGCGCTCCAGGCTCTTCCAACATGGTGCCGCGCACCTACCGGACGCACGATGGGGGCGCGCGCTGGTCCCTTGTCGATCTCCCAATCGACTGGTCAAATCCGGGAGGACCCGACTTCGCTCTGACCCAACTCGAGGCATGGAGGATCGTCGGGCGCGAGCTCAGTCGGGGGAAACAGACGTTGCAGCACACGGTCGATGGCGGCGACCACTGGACTACGGTTGGTTTCCTCCCAGCCGAGGCCAGCTTCGAAAGCAGCTTGACGTTCACCGATAGCCGCACCGGTTGGCTGGCCGCTTACCAATCCAAGAACTATGCCTGGGACGGGACCGGCAAGCCGCTTCCCGTTACGAATCCAACAGCGCTGCTTTGGGTGACTCGTGATGGCGGAAACACTTGGTCGGCTGTCGACCTCCCACTCCCTTCGGAAGCGGCGGCAAATAACGTCGGCCTCGTGTCACCGGTTTTCTTCGGCAAAGACGGGCTGCTCGAATTCGGCGTCATCGGTCCGCCGCCGACCTTCCAATCCGATCCGTCACGGCCGCGAACGACCAAGGGTTGGACGCATAGCTACATCCTGACGACCCACGACGGCGGCCAGCACTGGACGAACCTGATCCAGACGCCGGGCGGACTCCAGCAGGGCGGCGCCTTCTTTTTCGATGTCAGCCATTGGCTGACGTCGAACGGCCCCGACCTCAGTGAAACCTACGACGGCGGGAAAACATGGACCACGCGCCAGGTGCTGGCGAATGGCCTTGAGTTCGACCTGGCTCCCTGGAACTACATCGACGCGAAGACGATCTGGTCGCAAGTCGGGGCGGACAAGCTGGTCCGCTCGACTGACGGTGGCGCGACATGGACGGCGGTTATGCCGCCGAGCATCAAGTAAAGCCGGGCTAGGCGGCGACCACGGGTGCGTCGTCCTCGCTGGCCGGTTGGCGGGCGCGCAGTGGCACGTCCTTGAGGAAGACGGTCGCAACCAGCGCGATAAGGAGGACGGCGGCGCCGTAGAGGAAGACCTCGTGCAACGTCGACGCCAGGGCCACGCGAATCGCATGGAGCACCTGGTCGAAGATCGCAGCACCCTGTGATCCGAGCGCACTCGTCGCCCTGGCCCGGCTCGCGGCAATCTGGGCAGGATCGAATAACGTCTGCGGGCTGCTTCCACCGCCGCCGACGAGCCGCGACGCCTGCGCTGGTAGGTGAAGGGTTGCCACCTGCTCGGCGATGTGGACCGGAAGCCGCTGGCTGAGGACCGAGCCGAGCACGGCGGTGCCAATCGTGCCACCGATCTGCCGCCAGAACTGGACCTGGCTCGACGCGACGCCGAGGAAGTTCCGTGGCAGGGCGCTCTGGACGGCGGTGAGGTAGAGCGGGAATGTCGAGCCCAGACCCGCGCCCACGATGACGATGTCGCGGACCACTTCCAGGCTCGAGGTACTGACGGTGACCTGCGAGAGCAGCCACATGCCGACCAGCATGATGGCGACGCCGGCCGTTCCCAGGAAGCGGTACAGGCGAATGCGCACCATCAACTGACCGACCAGCGTGCTCGCAACGATGAGGCCGAGCATCATCGGAGTCAGCAACTGACCTGAGTTGGTGGCAGTGACGCCCAGGACGCCTTGATAGATGAGGGGGACGAAGACGATCGTGCCGAACATGCCGAAGCCCGAGAGAAAACCGACGATCATCGAAACGCTGAACGTGGAGTTCTTGAAGAGGTCGAAGGGCACGATCGGATGATCCGACCGAATCTCAAGGACAAAGAACAGGGCCAGGATGACGGCGGCGAGGCCGAGGAGGCCCAGGACCTCAGGAGACGTCCACCCATGATCGCGCGTGATCGAGAGCGCGATCATCAGCGGCACCAGGCCGGCAATCAGGGCGGCGGCGCCCCTGAAGTCGATGTCGCGCAGGGAAGCCGAGGAGCGCACGAAGGGCATCGTGGCCGCCACGAGGAGGACCGCGATGATGCCCACCGGCAGGTTGACGTAGAAGACCCAGCGCCAGCCCCAGGTGTCCGTGATGTATCCGCCGGCCGTCGGACCGACGATCGAAGACAGGCCGAAGACGGCGCCGAAAAGGCCGGCGAGACGGGCCCGTTGCGTGGGCGGGAACAGGTCGCCGATCACGGCGAAGACGGTGGCGAACAGCATGCCGCCAAAGATGCCCTGGATGGTTCGGAAGACGATCAGCTCGAGCATGCCGTGTGACTGGCCGCACAGCGCCGACGCCACCACGAAGCCGATCATGCCGGCGAGCAGGAATGGCTTTCGTCCGAAGAGGTCGCCCAGCTTGCCCGCGATCGGCACCATGATCGTGGAAGCGACCAGGTACGCTGTAATGACCCAGGTGTAGTAATTGAGGCCGTTCAGCTCGGCGACGATCCGAGGCATGGCGGTCCCGACGATGGTCTGGTCGAGTGCGGCCAGCAGGAGCGCGAGCATGGTCCCCGCGACCACCCCGATCGTTTGCCAGCGGGGCAACCCCTCGGTGAGATGACCGCTGGTGGCGTCGGCGGCTGCCGGCTGCCGTGGCTCGTTCGTCATGCGCTCCTCTTTGCGACCGTGGCACCGGTCATGTTTTCAACCAGTCGGAGACAGGCGTGACGGAGTTGCTCGAGCTCCTCGGTTGAGAGTCCGGCCGCCATCTTGAGCTGCCACTCCAATCCCTGCTCACGCATTCCACCCAGGCGCTTCGCGCCTGCCGCGGTCAGTCGGGCGTAGGTCAAGCGGCGGTCGGCCGGATCGTCGATGCGCTCAACCAGGCCGTCGCGTTCGAGATGATCGATGAGCCCGGTGACGTTACGCGGCGTGACCTCGAGCTGATCGGCCAGCTCCCCCAGGGGCAGCTGGCGTTCCGGTGCCGCCATGAGCGTCCACAGGACGTTGAGGCGGCCCTCACTCAAGCCATGCTTATCGGCCCAGCGATCCATAAGCCCGTGCGTCAGCCGGGCGGTGATGCGCAACGCCGTCATGGCCTCCACTGTGCGCATCTCCTTTTCCGACAGTGGCCGGCGTGTCGACCGGAGTGCCTCGCGGAAGCGGCTGTCATACAGGCGTCCAGCTCGGTCGCTAGCCAGCGTGCCGCTGAACCGACAGTCACCCTTGATCTCGGAGAACTGCATAGTGAAGTGCTTCACTATGTACCGCTCCGCGTCGATTGTCAAACTACGAGTTCGGCGAAGGCCCCCACCCTACCCTCCCCAGGTGCGGGGGAGGGCAACTTTAGAAGCGACGCAGGCGTTGCCGGTGGTGGGCGGCGACGGCAGCCGTGCGCCGTAAGAAATCTCCGATCAGTTCGAGTTGCTCCCTCGAATAGCGACCCAGAACCTCGCGAGTCGACTTGCGCAACGCGGCAAAAATCGGCTGCATCTTCGCGTGTTCCGCCTGGCTTCCGTAAACGATGACGCGGCGCCGGTCGACGGTATCGCGCTCCCGCCGGATCCAGTGGCCGCGTTCGAGCCGGTCGAGCACGGCCGTGATCGCACCGGCGGTAAGCCCAACGCGGTCCGCCAATTCGCCGGCCGTCATCGGCCCCAACCGGCTGATGAGATCCATACACTGAGCATCAGTTCGGTTCATACCGAGGCGGTCGGCGATTGCCTGGTCCATAAGATCCAACTCGCCATCCAGTGCTCGAATTTCCTGGAGGGTCTGCTCGATCAGCCCCCTCTTCGAGTTGCCGTTTGACATGAGAATGCTTTGATCTTTAAAGTATCAAAAATCCTAAGCAGTCGTAACCGGAGGAATTAGGCGATGGCAAGACCCATCCAAGCAAAGAACGAATGGCTCGTCCTGGTGTTCCTGAGCCTGGGATTCTTCATGATCCTGCTCGATACCACGATCGTGAACATCGCCATCCCGGCGATGATCTCGGGCCTCAACTCATCGCTCGACCAGATCCTCTGGGTGATCAACGCCTACCTGCTGGCCTACGCCGTGCTGCTCATCACCGCCGGCCGGTTGGGCGACTTCTTCGGTCCTCGCCGGCTTTTCGCCCTTGGCCTGGCGATCTTCACCGTGGCCTCCGCGCTTTGCGGACTCGCCCAGGACGGGAACCAGCTGATCGCCGCCCGCATCCTGCAGGGCATCGGGGGCGCGATCCTCACGCCCCAAACGCTGAGCATCATCACCGTCATCTTCCCGCCCGAACGCCGCGGGGCGGCCTTCGGGATCTGGGGCGCGGTCGCCGGGGTCGCCACCGTCACCGGACCGACCCTCGGCGGGTTCCTCGTCACCTACATCAACTGGCGCTGGATCTTCTTCGTTAACGTCCCGGTGGGGTTAGTCGCGCTCGCGGGTGCGCTCCTGGTTGTGCCCGACCTTCGTCCCGGTCGACGGCACCGGCTCGATATCGTCGGCGTCCTGCTCGCCAGCGCGAGCCTGTTCGGCATCATCTTCGGACTGGTCGAAGGCGAGCGCTTCAACTGGGGCGCGATCTGGGGCCCGATCACCATCCCGGAGATCATCGCTGCCGGCGTGGTGCTGTTCGCGATCTTCGTCGTCTTCGAGCGATTCCAGGCCGAGCCCCTGATGCCGCTCTCGCTCTTTAGCAATCGGAACTTCAGCATCTCGATCTGGGTCAGCTCGGCGGTGGCCTTCGGAATGCTCGGGTTCTTCATCCCGGTGACGATCTTCTTTCAATCGGTCCTGGGGTTCTCCGCGTTGAAGGCGGGACTCACCTTCCTGCCGATGTCACTGGTTTCGATGGTCGTCGCGCCCATCGCCGGCCGGATGTCGGATCGCTTCGGCGGTAAATACATCCTCGTGGCCGGGCTGACCTTCTTCGCGGCCGGGATGGGGCTCGTGGTCATGGTGATCTCGCTGAACGCAACCCAGGCCACCTTCTGGGGACCCGCCGCCCTCGCCGGGTTGGGATTGGGCATGACATTCGCCCCCCTGACCACGGTCGCGATGCGCAATATCAAGCCGCAGATGGCCGGGGCGGCATCGGGCGTGCTGAATACGGTTCGGCAGGTGGGCGGCGCGATCGGAAGCGCGGTGATCGGCGCGGTCCTGCAAAACCGGCTCGCCACCCAGTTGCAGGAACAGGCCGTCGCCTATTCCAGCCAGGTTCCGCCCCCGTTTCGCAACAGCTTCATCACCGGCTTCTCGCATGCCGCCTCGGGCGGCTTCAAGGTGGGCGTCGGTCAAACGGGTGGGGCGCAGTTGCCCGCCGGCATCCCGCCGGCGCTGGCGGCAACGTTGCAGGGCCTGTTTCGCGCCGTCTTCGATAACGCCTATGTGAACGCCGTCAAGCCGACGCTGCTGGTCTCGATCGCCGTGCTGGCCGTCGGGGCGCTGAGTTGCCTGCTCATCGAGGGGCGCGCGAAAGCCACCGCACGGGCGGACGCGGCGGAGCAGAGCGCCAGTGCGGTTGCCGGGTGAGTGGGGTTCCTAGCCGCCGAACGCCTTGCCGATGCGGTGAGCCAGCTGGCGCCACGAGAGCGCATCTTTGACGCGCTCTAACCTACGCCGGGACGGAGGCAACGGATCCGGCTTGTAGCTGGCGCCGAACTCGCTCGCGTAGGCGACCAGGTCCCGAAGCTCGAGTAATGGGATCGCGTACTCCCGAGTGACCTCCGCCAGGAGCGCCGCCGTTCGCACCTGGACCCCCGGACTTTCCGGACGGCAGAGGGCAAGGGGTCGCGCGTGCTGGGCCCGCATGCCTTCGGGATGGATCACGATCCTTCCCCAGCAGAGCACCGCTCCGCCGAACATGAACGGCTCTTCGCGCAGGGCGCGGGTCATCGGGGTGATGTCGTGGTAGGCATAGATTCCGCAACTGCAGCTCGGCTCGGGCGAGATCCGGAGTTCATCGTGCCGATGCAGGCCGGCACGGGCCAGGCGGAGGCCGGGACGGGTCTGGCATTCGGCCTCGAGGGTCTCGAGTGGCGGCCACAAGGTCTCGGCCACGGGCGACTGCAGCCGGCCGCGCGTCCACGCGTCGTCCGGGTCGACCCGCCAGAAGCGGTACCCGACGGCGGGGTTCACGCCGGCGTGCTGACCGGGGCCTCTTCCTCTCGCTCGGTGCGCTGCGGTTCACGCTCGGGCGCGACCAGCGGCTCCGATGCCGGCTCCGGTACCTCGATGACCCTGACAGGCTTGCTCGTGAATCCCATGATCCAGCCCTCGTTCTCACCCTAGCAAAGCCGGGCCTCCAGAGAGGTCCGGGAATCAGGAGGAGGCGGGAGGACTGTCGAGGGACAGCGCCGAGCGGCCGAACCGTTCCTCCAGGAATCTCCCGTTCGCCAGCAGCCGATCGGTGTCGTTGCGGTGCACGTCGTCCGCCACCTCGGTCATCTTGCTCTCCAGCAAGGACAGCTGATCCATCAGCACCTGCTTCGCGGTCTTGCCGTCCTGGACCGGGTGGAGCGTGGCATAGGCCCGCGGCAGGTTGAGGTAACTTTCGAGCGAGGTCGGGAGGTAGTCGGTCGCTGTCCGCTCGACGACGAAGAGCTCGGGAGATCCCGGCGGCAGCGCGCCGGAGCGTGGCAGGATGCCGAGGATGATCTGCTGAATGTTCTGCACCTTGGCAAGGACATCGGCGGGCACCCGTCCACTGACGGCATGCACCTCATGGTCCAGCGCGTGGCGCACGTCGTCGGGATCGAAGCCGCTCCGCAGGTCGATGGTGGCGGTCCCCGGCGTGACGAGCGCACCGATCAGATAGAGGCCGATCACGATCACCGGCCACAACGCTCCCACCACGCCGGTAAAGAAGAGCACGAGGCCCACCAGGGCCAGCAGGCTACCAACGATGTTCTTGGTGCTGTAGAGGTACTTCAGGATCCGCTGCTGCATGGCGTGCCTCCTCTACTGGTAACCGCGGATTTCCTTGAAGACCTGACTGAGCGGCGCCGTCCTCGAGTCGAACACCGTGCCACCGCTCACGCTGGCGATGCGCTGCAGGTCCGCCGGGCTGGCCTCGCCGAAGAGGACCGTGAACGTCTTGATGGCACGGGCGCTCGACGAGTACTGCTGGTAGTCGCGAAGGAACGCGTTCAGGTCGCGGCCGGAGTTGTTCTCCCCGTCCGTCATCAGGACGATGGAGTAGAAGCGGCCGGGGTCCTGATCCTTTGCCATTCCCGCCGTGGAATAGGCCTGCTCGAGGGCGTCGTAGATCGCGGTGGCGCCGCCGGCGCGCAGTCCATTGACGTAGTCGCGCAGGGCGGTCATGTCCGGGCCCTGCGGATCCGGATCGTTGATCGTGAAGGTGCGGTTATCCTGCACGGCACTGCTGAAGGTGATGATCGTGATCTGCTCGCGGCTCCGAAAGCGCGCGAATTGGCCGGTCACGCTGGTGTCCAGGCCGGTGAGGTTGGTCAGCGCCTTTTTGAGCCCATTGAGCCGGTCGCCGTCCATCGAACCACTCAGGTCCAGCACGAACACCGGGTGCGACGGGAGCCGGATGTCATTGAGATAGCCGAGCAGCAAGCTGTTGATGACGTCGAGGCTCGACGGAAACGGCAGCTCGACCAGCAACTGGCTGGGGAAACGGCTGTCGGGCGAAACCTCGGGGAGAGCCGGCCGCCGGTTGGTGGTGGTCATGATCCGCCGCTGCACGTCGGCCGAGCGGAGGTACGCCACCAGCTTGTCGTAGGCGTCCCGCTTTGCGCTGTTCAGCAGCATCAGCGGGTAGTCCGCGGTGATGATGCCCTCCTTCGGGTAGATCAAGTCGAGCTTCTGGTGCAGCTTGCCGCCCGCATTCAGCGACAGCAGAACGGATTCATAGTTGATGATCCCGTCGAGCGAATCCTGGCTGCGCACATAGCTGTCGGCGAGAAAGCCTGAACTCCCGGCCGTCAAGGTTTGACCCGAAAAGAAGTCCTTCAATTGCTGCGACTTGATATCGGCGACGGTCAAGGCGTTGCCGCTCGCGGCAAACGCCGACGCCACGCCAACCAGCGCAGAGAAGCCGGTGTTGGAGGCGGACGGATCGGTCATGGCAAAGTGGAACTGTCCGTTCCTGGCGGCGACGGCGACGTCGCCCCAGGTGACCGACGGATTGTTTGCCCACCCGAGACTGCGCGCCGTGCTGTCCTTGACCCCGAGGATGACCGGCGACAGCATGATCGGCTGCTGGGCCAGGACCTTCCGGTTCGATCCCTGCAGCAGGTTCAGGTACTTCGAGCTCGCGTACCACGCGAGGTCGGAGTTCGAGCCGGTCACGATGCGCTCGGCCCCGTCGAGGGTCCCGGTATAGGTCATCGCCAGGTGCACGCCGGTCGCCTTTTCGAGGTCGGGCATGAGCGGGGCAAGGTCTTTGAGCTCTGATCCCGCGAGTACGTGGATCGTGTTCGCCGGCTCCGGGGTGGATGTGCTGGGACCGACGCACCCCGTCAGCAGCGCGGCCAGCAGCACAGCCCCCACCCCGACCCTCCCCCGCACGCGGGGGAGGGAGATATTTCCCCGCACGCGGGGGAGGGAGATATTTCGAGTCAAATGTCAGCTCCGGGATCCGGGACTGGTGAGCGCCAGCTCACCGCGGCTACCGGTTCCCAGGGCCGGCGTCGCCGGCGCGTTGTGCGCTCGCTGCAGGTACGACTGCGCTTTGGTGACCTCGCCGGTGAGCGCGTCGATGGTTTTTTGCATGCTGTCGAGCGCCTGCAACTTGTAGGCGTCGATCATGTCCATGGTGGCGTAGATGTTTGCGAAGGCGGCCTGCAGCTTCTCCACGCTGATGGTGGCGCTGGCGGCCTGCTGCTGAATCTGGCCCGACTGCTCCTTCAGCATCTGGGACGTCGATTCGATCAGGTTGCCGGTCGTGGTGTTCAGCGCCGTGATCTGGTTGAGGACCAGCTTCTGGTTGGTCAGCGCCTGCGCGACGATCACCGCGGTGCGCAGTGCCGAGACCGTGGTCGTGGTCGCCCGGTCGACGCCCTTGATCAACTCCAGGTTGTTGCGGCGCACCAGCTCGAGGGCAAGGTAGCCCTGGGCGTTGACGGCGAGCTGGGTGAGGAGGTCCTGCCGCTTCTGGCGGACATAGAAAAGCACGTCCTCGCGCAACGTCTTGGCCCGCTCGGGATCGGTCTGGCCGATCTGGTCGATCTCCGCCTCCAGCGCCGCGTCGAGCTTCCCCGCCATGTAGATGTATTGCTCGAGCTTGCTCTTGATGTCCCAGACGTTGACCTTTTCCTGTTCGATGGCGGCGTTATCCTGGCGCAGCTCGTCCTGGCCGTGGTAGAGGGCCTGGATGATGGCGTTCAAGTGCCCCTGCGCGGATTGGTAGCGGGCGAAGTAGTCACGCAGCCGGTTGCCAAACGGAATCAGACCGAACAGGTGCTTCGGGCTGAGCAGCCCCTGCTGCGACGGATCGAGGTCTTCGACCGTCCGCCGCAGGTCGACCAGCGACTTGGAGACGGTCGCTCCCTTGCTGAAGGGGCCCGACTCCATCGCCTTGACCGGCTTGTCGAGCAGACGGTTGGACACACTCGCCGATTGACGAATCTCGTCATCGCCCATGCTGTGGATCGCGTTGACCTTGGTCGCGAAATCCGCGGAGTGCGGATCGAGCGACGAAATCGACTTGATGTAGCCGTTGACCATGGCGTCGATCTTGCCGGCGGTGGTGGCGTCGAGATGCACCATGCTGGCCGCTTCGTCGTCGGTGATCGTCGACACCGGCTGTGGCGGGACCAGCGTTAGCGCCGTGTTCGAGGCGGACGGATCGATCGAGGTCGGTGCGTTAGTGCTCAAGAGCTCGCTCCTTTCATGTGCTGCTCAATGGTGCTGATCATCGATTCGAGGGCTTCGTACGACGGTGGCTCGATCACGTTGAAAAGCGTTGACGGGAGGACAACCTTGTGCGCGGACACGAACTTGTTGAACGCGCTCGCATCATTGGTCCGAAAGCCATGCTTGATCGCAAGGCGTTGCAGGTCGGGATCCGACTGCAGCAGCCGGCCGGCGCGATCACCAGCGGCGGTCAGTGGGACGATCGTGTGCTTCGAGTAGATCGTCGGCGTTGGATACATGAGGACCATGTCTTTCGTGATCGAGCCATCGTTGAGGGCTGCCTGCGCCACAAACTGCGCCTCGTAGATCATGACCATGGGCGTCTTGCCCATGCCGATGGTGAGGTAATCCTGGAACGGTCCCTCCGAGGACGTCGCGGTGAATCCCTGTCGCAGAAACAGCGGCTCGACTTTTGGTAGAACGGCCGCACCCTGCGCCGGATCCTGCACGATGTTGTTGCCGTTCGCCACGTAGGACGCCAGCGCGAGATACATCGCCGCCGAGTTCGAGGTTCGAACGTCGGTGGATGTGATCAGGATGCTGTTGTTGACGGCGTACGCCGTGTTGTTCGGCAGATCACGCCAGCGGGCATTGCGCGCCACGAGCTGTAAATACGCCTGCATGTCAAAGGTGTAGTAGCCGGCCTCGGCCTTGGCCACCCCGGCGGTCACCAGGAGGTCGGCGATGGGACGAAAGCTTGCAATCGCCATCGGCGTGTAAAAGGGCGAGTAGCTCGTGTTCACCTTGCGCGAGAGCCGAATCTTTTCAGCGGCCGGCACGCCGGCGGGAAAGGCGAAATCGTAGTGAGACAGGTCGAAGCTGGTGGCAATCTGCCGTGAGCCTGCGGTGTCGACCCGGACGTCGAGGCCGTTGTTGCGGAAGACCCGGATCACCTCGGGATCACTGAAGAAAGGCTGCTTCTCGGACCCGATGACGCCCCGTACGACGGTAAGGGGTTGACCGGACGCGTTACCGGCACGCCCTCGGATCGAGATGAAAATGGCGGCCAGAACCCCCACACCAAGCACAGCGGCCAGCAGCAAGGCGGCGGTGCGTTTCATCGGTATTGATTTCCATCGCGAAGACAGATCTCCGCGCCGATCTCCGCACCCCTTCTTCGATGAGAGACGTTCACTGGTCTCGTCATCGTTATACCCGACTCATCCCGCGGCAAACGGCGAAGTGCACCGGGTTGCCACCTATACTTCCCCGGCGTGGATCTCGTTGCTCGTCGCCTCCGGGCTCTGCTGGCGCCGCTCATGCTGGTGTCGCTGATCGCCCTGCCCGCGTGCTCCAACTCGAAAGCCTCATCTTCATCGCAGAAAATCGTGCAGCAGGCCGAGGAGCTGCCCCCGGCATCCGCCACTCCGCAACCGGGGCCAACCCTCTCCCCCACCGCGCTGCCCGGTGTGTTGCCCGGCAACCTTCTGATCGCGGATCGCGCGAACAACCGGGTGATCGAGGTGACCCCCGACCGCAAGCTGGTCTGGGAGTTCCCACGGCCGGGCGACCTGCAGCCCGGCCAGCACTTTCGCTGGCCCGACGATGCCTTCTACGCGCCCGACGGGAAATCCATCGTCGTCAACGAAGAGGAATCGCACGCCATCGTCCTGATCGATTACGCCACGCGGCGCATCGTCTGGCAGTATGGGGTGTCCGAACGCCATGGGTTTGCCAAGGGCTACCTCAACGGCCCGGATGATGCCTACATGTGGCCGGACGGCAGCATCGGCGTCGCCGATATTCGGAACTGTCGATTGATCCTGATCGACCAGGCCTCGAAGGCGATCAAGAACCAGCTCGGCCGGACCGGATACTGCGCGCACAACCCGCCGAAAAGCTTTGGTCTGCCCAATGGCGATACGCCCCTCGATAACGGCCACGTCCTCACGACCGAGATCCTGGGCAGCTGGGTGAGCGAGCTTGGCTGGGACGGGACCCTCTACTGGACGGTGCGAGCGCCCGGGATCCGCTATCCCTCGGACGCGCAGATGCTGCCGGACGGCAACATCCTGCTGGTCGACTACTCGCGTCCGGGTCAGATCCTGATCATGACCCGGCAGGGCACCCCGGTCTGGCGCTACGCACCGCGATCTGGCCCGGCCATGCTGGACCATCCCTCGCTCGCCATCGAGCTGAGCAACGGCCTGATCGCCCTCAACGACGATTTTCGCAACCGGGTGATCGTCATCGATCCCACGACCGACAAGATCGTGTGGCAGTACGGGATCAATGACCGCCGCGGGCGGACCGACGGATTGCTTTTCATCCCCGACGGCATCGACATCAAGCCGGTGGACTGGGGCGCCGGTTAGAAGCCGCGCGTGAGGCGCCACCCCGCATCGGGACCGGTGATCGCGGTCGCCGCGACGAGGGGGACTTCGGCCCGATGCACGCCGGCCTCGATGAACAGGGTGCCAACCCGCGAACCGGCCGGCAGGGCGGCAGGAAGTTCGTTGAGCGCGACGCGGCGCACCACCATCGCGCCGTCGAGGAGCACCCAGGCAATCGATTGATCGGCCACCACTGCGCCAGCCTCGTCCCACGGCGTGCGATAGCTGGCGATGACATCGTTGCGGTGGACGACGGAACGCAGGTGCAACGCGGGGCTCAGCGCGTGCAATAGCGTCGTGGTCGTCGTGAAGGCGCCCGCCAGCGCATTCGGCTGGCCCATCACTGCCCCATAGATTCGCGCCGGCACGGCGTCGATGGTCAAGTCGGCCGCCACCACGAAGCATCCCCCGGCCTGGTCGGTATGCCCGGTCTTGATGCCGACCACGCCGCCCTGTCCGAGCAGGGTGTCCAGGTTGTGGACCACGCCCGCCACCGGCAAGGTGGCCTGCGGCTGAGCCACGATCTCCGCGAAGACCGGCTGTAACATCGCGGTCCGGGCCAGCGTCACCAGGTCTGACGGGGTGCTGACGCTCAACGGCGAGAACCCGCTGACATCGTCGTAATGCGTACCGCTCATCCCCAGCGCGGCCGCGCGCGTGTTCATGCGATTGACGAACATGGACACATCGCCGAGGTCCCACCTGGCCAGCATGTCGGCGTAGTTGCTCGCCGATGGCAGGAGAATGCCCTGCAGCAGCTGGTACTCGCTCAGTTGCTCGCCGGCAGCGACCGGAAGCACCGACTCGTTCTGGTTTCGCTGCGCGCGAAAGGTCGCGACATCGGCCTGCGTCACGGTGATCACGGGGCCCGGTTGAGCAGCAGCCAGCGGATGATCCTCGAGCACCACCAGCGCAGTCATCATTTTGGCGGTGCTGGCCATCGGAATTGGCGACTGGCCGGCCGAGGTCCCGATCGCGCCGGCGCCCTCCAGGTAGAGCGCGGCCTCGCCCGTCGCGGGCCAGGGCAAGGCCGGCGCGGTACCCAGCCGCTCCGATGCCGCAACGACCGAGGTGGCGGTGATGGTTGGCAGCGGCCGGAAATACTGAAAAGCGCCTGCCCCAATCACCAGAGCCAGCAGATACGGAAGCGGACGCCGAAGAAGTGAAGTCAGCCCTAGCGCCAGGCGATGGGGGGTCCGAGCGAGGGCTCAGCCAGCGACCGGATCTCGCCCGGCGTTGGGAACCGTTTCAACTTCGCCTTGCTGAAGATGAGGCGATCGTCGAGCGTGACCTCGAACCTGCCCTTACTTCCTGAGCGCAACGATACGTCAATCATGATCGGCGCCCAGGCCCCGAGAATTTCAGCCGCCAGACCGACGGCTTGTTCCAGGTAGTTTCAGGGAACGCAATATTCGATCGTGACGCGATGCTTGGGATCAAGCATCATGCAAGCGTATCAGCGGTTGCGGCCGATCCGTCCGAGGTGCGTGTCCTGGAATCCAGTTGCAACTTGAGCCCGTATCCGAGAAGTCGGTCGCCGCCAATGTGGCCAAGCCAGATCACCGCCACATCCGCAGCGAAGGACGCGACGCCGATGATCCCGACCGCAGCTAAAATGCCGGGCAGCAACCAGGTGTGGCCAAGGTTGTAGACGGCGGCACCGACTCTCGTTCCACCGAGGTACCCGAGCATGAAGAGATCGGGCGCCAGGATCAGCACGATGTACCAGAGCCATGTTCCGCCCAGTTTCCCGTAGATGAGCAGCGAGAGTACGAGCAACACGCCGCCTTCGAGCCGCTGCAACGAAATGGGATTGGTAAGAAGCGAGAGGCCATCGCGGTTGGACCGACTCATGCCGAATCGACCTCAGGGTGTGCGGACGGCCGCTCGCGGACCGGCGAGCGCGCGCAGCAGGCGCTCCGTCACACTGCCGATGCCGTAGGTCTTGTCCAGCTTGGCCAGGGCGGCGGGGTCGACGGCCTTGGTCGGGCGAGTGCCCTTCGGCACCGGCACCGGCGCGACACTGACCGGCACGCCGACTCGCCGCGCTCGCTGGATATAGGCATTCGCCGCGTCGCCAAGTTTTCCGCTGGCCACGATGCCGTCCAGATCCTTGAATCGCCGAACGAGCTGCGCGGCCGTCTTCTCCCCCACGCCGGTCACGCCCGGCAGACCGTCGGAGGGGTCGCCGCGCAACACGGCGAAGTCGCCGTAGGAACGGCCCGGGATGCCGTAACGGCGCTCGACCTCCGCCTCGTCGACGACCAGCAACCGGCCGATCCCCTGCTGCGTGTAGAGCACGCGCACATCCGGGTCGCGCACCAGGGCAAAGAGGTCGCGGTCTCCGGTCACGATTTCGACGCTGCCGGTGATTTTCGGCAGCAGCGAGGCGATCACGTCTTCCGCCTCGAAACCCTCGGCGCCGATCACCTCGACGCCGATCGCAGCCAGCACCGCGAGGATGATCGGCTCCTGCGGCTCCAACTCCGCTGGCATGTTGCCCTGCACCAGGCGATGCGTCTTGTAGCTGGGGAGGACATTCACTCGGAACGCCGGACGCCAATCCTTATCGGTTGCTACCACGATGGCGCGCGGCTTGCGATCGGTGACGAGCCGCCCCAGCATGTCGAGGAAGCCACGCACGGCGTTGACCGGTTGGCCATCGGGGGCCTTGAAGGCGGTGACCGGGATGCCGAAGAACGCCCGGAACATGACGCTCGATCCGTCGATCAGCAGCCAGTCTGTCGCCATGTCGATCAGCCCGAGGTGGCGACCGCCGCCGGTGGCCTGACGGCCCCCTCGAGCTGGGCGCCGAGCGACAGGATGCTGTATTCGTCACGAGGACGGCCGACCAGCTGGATGCCGATCGGGAGTCCCGACCTCGAGGTGGCCAGTGGGAGACTGATGGCCGGCTGGCCAGTGCAATTGAACGGATGCGTGAAGCTCAGCCAGTCGAGAAATTCCGCCGACGCGGTGTTGACGTCCTGACCGATCTCGCCAATCCTGGGGGCGGGGTAGGTCAGGGTCGGCGTCAGCAGCACGTCGATCTGGTCCCAGGTAGCGACCAAGGTGCGGGCCTGCTGGTGCAGCTCGGTGAGCGCCCGCAAGTAGTCGACGGCGGTTGACATCGGCGCAACATCGAACATGCGCCGGTTGAGCGGATCAAGCCGTTGCGGTTGCGTGATCGGCAGGGCGCCGACTGAGGTGACCGCAAGAATCTGGATCAGTGGGCGAAACCCACCGAGGTCCGGTTTGACGCGGGTCACCGTGTGCCCCAGCCGAGCGAGCTCGGCCGCCACCGACTCCACCGCCGATGCGACCTCGGCATCGACCACCGCCGGCGCGTCGACGGTCCAGCCGATGCGCAGGGCCGGCGCCTCCCGCCGGGCCGCCGGCAGGAAGGGCTCCAGGATCTCGGCCCAGTAGGGGTCGCCGGGCAGGTGCCCACTCAACGCATCGAGGCCGAGCGCCGCGTCGGCGACGGTCCTCGCGATCACGCCGCTGGTGGCGAGGCCAGCCCAGTCCTCGCCGAGGATCGGGCCGCTGGAGATCCGTCCGCGCGATGGCTTCAACCCGACCACGCCGCAACAGGAAGCGGGAATGCGAATCGAACCACCGCCGTCGCCACCATGGCTCAAGGCGCAGAGCCCGGCGGTGACCGCTGCGGCGGCGCCACCGCTCGAGCCACCCGCGGTCCGGGTCTTATCGACTGGATTGCGGGCCGGCGGGAACATCGGACCCTCGGTCACCGGACGCGTCCCGAACTCCGGCGCATTCGTCTTTCCCAAAATAGCGGCGCCTTCGTCTTTCAACCGGCCAATGGCGAAGCCGTCGAGCTGGGCAATCGATTTCTCGAAGTGAAGCGACCCGAGACTGTTGCGATAACCGGCGAGCGACGCCGTTTCCTTGATGGAAACGGGGACGCCCTCGAGCAGGCCGAGCGGTTCACCGCGCGTGATCCGCTTCTCGGCGGCGGCCGCCTGGCTCTCGGCCAGCTCGCGCGTTAGCAGGACGTAAGCGTTGAGGTCTGGGTCGAGCCGCGCGATACGCTCGTAGTAGAGCGCCACCAGCTCAGCCGGCTTGATGGCTCGTTTTGCAATCGCATCTGCCTGCGCCAATGCAGGCTTGAATGCCCAGGCCTCGTCGATCACCCGCTAACTGTATCGACTCTACTGCCAGTGCCAGGACGAAAGGATGGCCGAGAAATCCTTGTCGCGCAGGGTGTCGAACTCGCTCGGATCCGAGGCCATCTCGACGATGTAGGTCTTGCTGCCGTAGTCGACGAAGAGCAGCTGGCCCGTGTACTTCGATCCGTGGAAATCGGCGCTGAGCGCTGGCGCACCGGCAACGCTGGTCCGCGTCAATCCACCGAGCGTGCCGGGCACGGTGACCCGGCCGCTTCTGAGGACTGGATCCCAGCCCGCCTCGATGGTCGCCAGGGGAACCGACTGACCCAGGTCGGCAACGACGAACTCCGGCTTCACCCCGTTGGTCATGTTGAGCCTCGCCAACGCCAGCACCGGCTTGGCGATGGTTGTCGTCACGGTGGTGCCCTGCGCCCAGCCCTTGGGGACCCTGACCGAAAACACACCATCGGATGACGTGACCGGGCCGAGCGCCCCCGTCACCAGGAGGCCGAGGACCAGCAGGCCGACGACGACGATCACCGCGAGGGCGCCGCCGCCGATCAGGAGCCACAGCGGCCAGCTGATGCCCGACGACCCTGACCGGGCCGGCGCCGGGAAGGGGGCGTCGGCGCTTGGTTGGACCGGTGCGGGGGGCGTGGTGATGACCGCCGGGTCTGCGGTCGGGGCAGCGGTACCGGCCGCATCGACCGGGGCGGACGAGGCCCTGGTATCAGCGCCCACGAGACGTGTCCGGCACCTCGGGCACACCGACTCGCCGTTCGCATACCACGTCCAACAGGTGCGGCAGACAGCCCGGCTCACGTGACCCCATCAGGAGCAACGCCGGCGTCGCCTGAATCCCATCACCCGCCTCTTCGGGAAAAGCACAGCCCGCCAGGAGTCCTGGCGGGCTGTCGATGAAGGGGGGTTCGGGTTAGCGAGACTCGAGCGCGACTTCGGCGTCGATTTCCTTCTCGGCCTCGGCCGGCGTCGGAGCCGGAACGGCCTCAACGCCGATCTCGAGCTTTACCTCGTCACCAAGGACGAAGCCGCCGGCTTCCAGGGCCTGGTTCCAGGTCAGGTTGTAGTCCTTGCGGTTCAGCCTAGTCTCAGCCTCGAAACTTACCCGGCGATTGCCCCAGGGATCCTTGCCTTCGCCGTTGAAGCTGGCGCTGAGCGCCACTTCCTTGCTGATCCCATGAATGGTCAGGTCGCCGATCACCTTGAAGTTCGACGGGTTCGTGCCCTCGATGCGCTTGCTCTTGAACGTGATGGTGGGATAGTTCGCGACGTCAAAATGACCGTCGGCGCTGCGCAGGTGGTTGTCGCGCATCTCCACCCCGGTATCGATGGTCGCCGCGTCCAGGACGACGTCGACCGTGGCCGTGCTCAGGTTGTCGTTGTCGACCTCGAGCCAGCCCTCTTTGATCTTCATCTGACCGCGCACTTTCGACATCATGTGACGGATCGTAAATGTGACGCTACTGTGGTACGCGTCGATAGCCCACTTCATTTTTCTGTATTCCTCCCGGTCTCACAAATTTGTTGCAGATGCAACTATCTGTATGCCTAACAGTTTGATGCGAGAATCTATTCCACATGACTGCACGGCTCAAACCGGCTGAAATGAGGGCCTGGCGCGCCTTCCTCGACGCCCAGGCATCGTTGTTGCGGCGACTCGGGGCGGACCTCGTCAAAGAAGAGGACATCACGCTTGCCGAATACGACGTTTTGGTCCAACTCCGCTTCGCCCCGGACGGCCGGCTGCGCATGACCGAGCTGTCCGACCGCGTCCGCCTCAGCCCCAGCGGTCTGACCCGACTGGTGGATCGGCTCGTGCGCAGGGGTCTCGTCAAGCGAGGACGCTGCGCCTCCGACCGCCGGGGCAGCTTCGCGATTTTGACCGCGGCCGGCAAAGTCCGCCTGCGGCACGCCTCGCCGGTCCACCTCCGGGGGATTCGCCAGCATTTCTCCAAGCGCCTCTCGCCGGCACAACTGGCCGCCGTCGCCGATGCCCTCGAGCCGCTCGGACGCGATATGCCGCATGGGGTAAGCTCGGATTAATGGGGCTCGGACGGACCGTTTTTCGCCTCTTGTTTCTCGGCACGATCAGTGCGCTGCTGGTCGCCCTCGGGATCCGGCTCCTGGACGAGAGTGCCCGCCGGCGTCGCCGTGAGGCCCAGGTCGCAGCGAGAAATCTCGAGCGCGCCCATGAGGCCGCGGACGCCTACGAGTCCGAGCTGATCGAGTCGGAGCGAACGGTCCTACCCGGGATCTCCATCCGCTCGTAGCCGTGCCGGCCCCCACCCGACCTCCCCTGGAGGCGGAGGGGTTGGTGCTAACGCCCCCGCGAGCGGGGAGGGAAATGTGACCTCGACCGTCGTCCGGACGACGGTCGCAACCAGCTGGTCGTGGATGCGCCTCGACCTGCTCCTTCGCCTGGTCCCGCTGACGCTGATCCCCTTGCTGTTCGGCTGGCTGACCGGAACGCCGCTGCGCGAGTTCGGGTTGGTGGTTACCCATCCAGCGCGCGATCTCCTGGTGGCGGTCCCGCTCAGCCTGGTGGCCTTCGCGATCGCCACCGCCTTTGCCGCCTACCTTTCCCGGCGGAGTGGGCGCCGGTTCGTTCCCACCAAGCCCGATCTGTGGCTGCAGAGCGCCTACTACCTGGTCCTCAACGCCCCGGTCGAGGAATGGTTCTTTCGCGGATTTCTCCAGGGCAGCCTGGCTCGGTGGTGGAACGCGCCGGTGCTCGCTGTGCTCGTGGCGACCGCGATCTTCGGCGGGTATCACTTTCTCGACCGCTGGGGCTGGCGTCCGGTGGTCGGCGCCACCGCCGCCGGGCTGACCCTTGGCCTGATTTATCTGCTGCAGCCGTCGCCGCCGTCGCTGCTCGCGCCGGTGCTGGTTCATGCGGCCATCACCTGCGGATTTCTGAGCCTCGGGCCCTACCTGATGTATCGCTCGCGTTTGTTAGGGCGCTAGCCTTCCTCGGGCTGGCCGAGCCACTCGCGTTGCTTGTAGCCCCAGTGGTGTCGCGCGTAGATCCGTCGAAGGGTGCCCGAGCGGCTACGCGTGACCAAGGATTCGGTCTCGGCCCAGTTCATGTGGTACTTGACGCCCTGCAGCACCTCGCCGTCGGTGACACCCGTGGCGGCGAAGAAGACATCGTCACTGCGGACGAGGTCGTCGATGCCGAGCACGCGGTCGAACTTCGCCCCGGCGGCTTCCGCCTTCTCCCGCTCCTGCGGATTGCCGGCGTAGAGCTTGCACTGGATCTCGCCTCCAAGGCACTTCAGCGCGGCGGCGGCGAGCACCGCCTCGGGCGATCCGCCAATCCCCATCAGGAGGTCGAGCCCGGTGCCATCGATCGCCGTCATGACGGCGCCGGCCACGTCCCCATCGCTGATCAACTTGATGCGGGCCCCGGTCTCGCGAACTTCCTTGATCAGCCCCTCGTGGCGAGGCCGGTCGAGGATGACGACGGTGAGATTGCTAACGCGCATCCGCTTCGCGCGCGCGACCCGTTGCAGGTTGACCGCCACCGGATCGTCGATGTTAAGCGAGCCGGCGGCGTCGGCCCCGGTCGCGATCTTGTGCATGTAATGGACGTGCTTGGCGTCGTAGAGCGAGCCACGCCCGGCCGCCATCGCCACCACCGAGATCGCATTCGGCAATCCCTTGGAGAGCAACGTGGTGCCGTCGATTGGGTCGACGGCGACATCGACCTGCGGCGGTTCGCCGGTGCCAATCTTTTCGCCGATGTAGAGCATCGGCGCTTCGTCCTTCTCGCCTTCCCCGATGACCACCACCCCGTCCATCGGGATCATGCCGAGCGCGCGTCGCATGGCATCGACCGCGGCGCCGTCGGCGGTGTTCTTGTCGCCCCGACCCATCCAGCGCGCGCTGGCCAGCGCCCCCGCCTCAGTCACCCGCACCAGCTCGAGCGCCAGGTTGCGGCTGATCTCGGCCGAGACGCCCTCGTCAGCGCGAAGTGGCCGAGCCATCAGGCCGCCCGAAGAGGTCTCAATGGACCTTTCGCCGTGGACCTGCGGTTGCTACGCTTGCGGTGTTCCGGCATGGCACCCCCGCCGCTACTTTAGCTGGGGCGGCCGCTGGAGGGGAGGGAATTGGAAACCGCGAGCCCACCGCCGGCCAGCCTGCCAACCTGGACCCAATGGGGATCGATTCGTGGCGTTCGGGCTGTGATGCAGACCTTCTTGATCTTCCCGCTGATGGGCGCCTTCTCCCCCCTCACGGTCATCGACCGCTACCGGGTCAAGTCCGTCAACGGCGGTGCCGTCTTCGTCTCCAACCACAGCAGCGCCCTCGATGCCGTGGTGATGCTGCAGGCGCTGCCCAACCGCTTCCGATTCCGCGCCTTCGTCGTCGCCGCCGCCGACTCGATCTTCAAGCGAAAGTGGGAAGCGATCCTGACGCAGCTGCTGATCAACACCTTTCCGATTCCCCGCGCAGGCGGCGCCCGACCGGCCCTCGATCGTCTAAAGGAACATCTCGCCCGTCGCTGGTCGGTCGTCATCTTTCCCGAGGGGACACTCTCGCGGACGGGCAACATCGGGACCTTCAAGAAGGGGGCGGCCATTCTGGCGATCGACGCCGGCGTGCCGATCGTGCCGGCGTACGTCGATGGTCTCTACGAGGTCTTCCCCCGCTTTCGACGGATACCGCGACGACACGCGGCGAGTATCACGTTCGGGGATCCGCTCTATCCGCAGCCGGGCGAAGACTACGACATCTTTATCGCCCGCGTCGAGCAGGCGGTCCGGACGCTCGCCGGACCCAAGGGACTCCTGCGCGACGAGCCGGCGCCCACCGGCTCAGGCTCTGCCGAAGGCTCCAACTACTGGTACTGAAACTTAGGGAACTCATATGACACGCTCATGAGGGCTTCAACTTCAGCCCGCAGGATTGAATGTCATGGACGCGAAGAACGCCGCGCGGACCACCCTTCCCGCGTTCGCCGCGATCGGGATCATCACGCTCTTCGTGCTGCTGTCGATCTCCGGCTATCTCATGCTGAGCGCGAGTTAGGCCTCAGGCAGCCTTCGCCAACAACGGCAGCAGGCTGCGCTCCTCGGCCGACAGCCGGTAGGGATCGGGGTCATCCTTCTCGCTGATCGGCGTCAGTTCGCCTGAAAGGTAGGCGGCAATCACCGCCGGGTGGATGTAGCCCTTCTTGGCGACCGCGGGCGTGTTGCCCAGCTCGTCGGCCACCCTGGCGATGGCGCGAACTACGTTTTTCTTTCGCCCCCGCGAATTCGCGACTTCGGGCGTCTCGCGTAGGAATCGAGCGGCCAGAATCGTGCCGGCCCAGGTGCGGAAATCCTTGGCGGTGAAATCCTCGCCGCTGATTGCGCGCAAGTAGTCGTTGACATGGGCTGAATCGATCGCCCTGGCCTCACCGCTGTCATCGACGTACCTGAAGAGCTCCTGTCCCGGGATCTCGAGGAACCGCTTGATGAGGCGCGCCATCCGTCGATCATGCAGTTCGACCGTGTGGTGCTTGCCACTCTTGCCGCGGAAACTGAACCGGACCTCCGAGCCGATGACATTGACGTGGCGGTCGAGCAGCGTCGTCAATCCGTAGGATCCGTTTTCCTTCCGGTATTCGTCGTTCCCGATCCGAATTCGCGTCTCTTCCAGAAGACGGACGACCGTCGCCAGCACCTTTTCCCTCGGCATTCCATGCCGCTCCAGGTCCCGGTCGGTGCGCTGCCGGATCCTCGGCAGCGCTTCCGCGAACGCGATCATGCGGTCGTACTTGACGACGTCGCGGACCTCGCGCCAGCGAGGGTGGTAGCGATACTGCTTCCGCCCGCGCGCATCCCGCCCGGTCGCCTGCAGGTGGCCGCGCGGGTCGGGACAGATCCAGACGTCGGTCCAGGCCGGCGGGATGGCCAGCCGCTTGATCCGCCCCAGGGTTTCGGCATCGCGGATGGAGCGACCGTCGGTTCCGGTGTAGCGGAAGCCTTTCCCCGCCCGCGTGCGGCGGATGCCGGGGCTGAGGTCGGAGACGTACCGCAGCCCTGCCGCCCGGGCCGACTCGACCGGGTCAACGGGCTCGGCCGCATCGACGGGGGAGGGCTGAGGCCGGATCGGCTGCACCGCTACGGCCATGCGACCCCTTGACGCGCCTTCATGTTCGTTTCATGATCGGTGATATCGTTGATATCAAGTTCATCGCGAAACGCCATCAGACCATCGGGGAGGTGAACTCATGACCAGTCTGATCTGGGCAATCGTAGCGGTGCTCGTCGTCCTCTGGCTGCTCGGGCTGATCGGCGGCGTCGGCGGCAACCTGATCTTCCTCTTGCTCCTGCTCGCAATCGTAGGCGTTCTCTACAACCTGCTCGCGGGCGGAATGTACCGCAGCGCCGGCGATCACCGCCACACGACCGAGGTGACGGAAGTCGAGCATCACGACGGCTGACGGGGCGAGGGGCACGGAGGGAAAAGCGGCCGGCGGGCCGCTTTTTTTATGGGCTGAGGGCGTCTACAATTTTCCCAGCCGGCCGCGCCGATCAATGTCGGCCGCCCAGGAGGTGGGGAATGGACGATAGCGAGTTCCTGAACCTGCTCACCCGCATTCATGACGAGGTTCTCGACGTAGTCAAAGAGCAGCACCCGACGCACGAGCAGTTTGCCGCCTGGCTCCTGGGTCAGATCGAAGGGCGCCTTCGGATGCGGATTGGCACCGTCAAGACCTGATCGCGCGCCGCAGGCCAACCGGATTCGCCGCCCAGTGACGTTTTAGGCTTCGTGGCTACTTCGCCGCAACCATTTGGCGGAAGCGCGTCCGAGGGCTGGACGCTCAAGCAGATCGCGAACGACATCCCGCTCACGGCGTCCGCAAAAGAGGTGGTCGAGCTCGCCCAGCGATTGGCGACCGCCGGCGGCGCCTCGCGTACCGAGCCGAGTCACGTGCTCGGGGCCATCGTTCTCTCGCCTCGCAACGCGGCGCACAAGGCAATGGTGGCCCTCAACGTCAACCTGGACCCGCTCCGCAAGGACGCGGAATGGCGCGATCTGGACCCGGCGCGCCCGGCCGCGCCGGCGCCGATCAGTCCGGCCACCCGGTACTTGCTGATCAACGCCCACCGCGAGGCGGAGCAGATCGGTCACTACCGGGTCGACGCCCTGCACCTGCTTCTCGCACTCCTCTACAAGGATTCGACGACGACCGCGCAGCGGCTCGAGGCGGCGGGCCTCAGCATCTACGCCATCCGCCAGTACCTCACGGCGCCCGGGTCAACCCCGAAGGATGCCGGGCGACGGCCGCTCCCCAGGCTCGACGGCGCGGTGCGGGTCAGCCCGGTTTTCGCCATCCCGGTGGCGGCCATGGTGCTGGGCGGCGTGGGCCTCTGGTCAGGTGTCGCCCCTGGCCTGACATTGCCCCTCACCCTCTTGTTCGTGCTGGGCGGCTGGGTGACCTCGCTGTGTATCCACGAGTTCGGCCACGCCTTCATCGCCTATCTGGGGGGCGACCGCTCGGTGGCCTCCGCCGGGTATCTGTCGCTGAACCCGCTGAAATACCTCCATCCGTTGCTGAGCATCGGCCTGCCGATCGTGTTCCTCCTGCTCGGCGGCATCGGCATTCCGGGCGGCGCGGTCTACCTGAATGAGCAAGCGATTCGCAACAATCGGTGGCGCAGCCTGGCATCAGCAGCCGGCCCACTATCGAACCTGCTGTTCGCCATCCTGGTCGGCTGGCCATTCCTCGTCTTTCGCGACGCAGTACCGGGAGGAACCGAGCAATTCTGGGCTGCGCTCGCGTTCCTCGTGTTCGTGGAGCTCAGCGCCGTAGTCCTGAACTTGATTCCGATTCCGCCCTTCGACGGGTTCGGGATCGTCGCGCCCTGGCTTTCGATCGAAATACGAATCCTCGCCAGCCGCCTGGGGATGCTCCCGCTCCTCGTGCTCTTCTTCCTGCTCTGGCAGGGCGGTCCGGTGAGTGCCACCTTCTGGAATTCCGTCTACGCGCTGTCCGGCCTGCTGAACATCCCGCAGGACCTCATCTCCCTGGGCCACCAGCAGTTCCTTCCATAAGCCTCGCCGCAACTTCTCAGCGCTGCCGGCGTTAAGGCGGTCATGGGCGTCTTCACCTGGCTGGATCGGCGAGTTGCTCGCGTACCGCTGGTCGTCGCGGTCGCCATGCCCATCGCCGTTTTCCTCGTCCTAGACCTGGCAACCCAGCTGATCACACTCGGCGTTTGGGGCGGCAGCGGCACATTCGTGCGATGGGAATGGTCGGCCATCGTTGCGCCTCTCCTCGCCTTCATTCCGGGGTATTTCGTTGCAATCGTGGCGGTGTCGGCACAGATGAAGCGGTCGGGTTGGTGGCGACTGCTCGATTCAAACCGATCGCTCGATACGATCCGCTCGTTGCCCTGGCGCGAGTTCGAGCGGCTCGTGGCGGCCGGCTTCACGGCAAAGGGTTGGTCAGCTGAGCTGGTCGGCCAACGTGGCCCTGACGGTGGCACCGACCTCTTGCTGCGGAAGGGAAAGCAACGGGCGATCGTCCAGTGCACGCAGCGGCGATTTCCCGGCGGCTACGTTGACGTGCGCGAAGTCCGTGAGTTTGCCGGTGTGATCACGGCCGGCAGATTGATGAAGGGCTTCTTCGTGACGTCCGGCGTCTTTACGCCGGAGGCCAACGAGTTTGCGGAGAAAATCCCGCAGCTCGACTTGATCGACGGCGCGGAGCTTCTCGTCATGTTTGGGCATTGCCCCAAGTGCCGGGCCTCGATCGAGCCAAAACATGGCAAGTACGGCGTCTTCCTGAGTTGCGTGCGCTACCCCGAGTGTGACGGCGCCCTCAATCTGGCCGCCTGACGCGACTACACTCAGCCCGTGATCGGGGAGCGAGCAGAGTTAAGGGCCCTGCAGTCGCTCGACACCGATGCCTGTATCCGGCTGGCGCAGGACCTGGTGCGGGTGCCCTCCGTCACGGGGAACGAGCGCGCGGTGCAGGATCTCGTGGCGCTGATGCTCGACGAGGCGGGTCTTACCGTCGACCGCTTCGAGGCCGACGTCGATCGGCTGAAAGCCCACCCGCGTTTTCCGGGCATGGAGGTGGAGCGCTCGGAGGCGGTGCTGGTCGCGGGCATTCTTGGGCAGAAGGGCGAGCGCTCGCTGATCCTCAACGGACACGTCGACGTCGTCCCACCCGGCGACCGGCAGGCGTGGCATGCGTCCCCGTGGTCGGCCCACATCCAGGCCGGTCGGCTCTACGGTCGGGGCGCCTGTGACATGAAGGCCGGCGTCGCGGTCGGGATCAGCGCCGCGGCCGCCTTGAAGAGGAGCGGCCTTCCCCTGCGTGGGCGCCTGATCCTGCAGAGTGTCGTCGGCGAGGAGGACGGCGGGATCGGCAGCTTCGCCATGGCGCAGCGCGGCTACCGGGCGGATGCGGCCTACGTGCTGGAACCTACGCGTCTTCGCATCATCCCGGCGCAGGCTGGGGCGCTATCGTTCCGACTGCGCATCCGAGGACAGTCGGCCCACGCCTCGGTGCGCTACGAAGGCATCAGCGCCATCGACAAATTCGAGCTGGTCGAAACCCGGCTCCGGCAGTTGGAGCGCTCGCTCAATCAAGCGCCGCATCCGCTGTTCCGGCACTACCCGATTGCCTATCCCCTGAGCATCGGACGGCTGCGTGCCGGCTCGTGGTCCTCGACCGTCCCCGACGAATTGGAGTGCGAGGGACGGGTCGGCGTTCCGGTTGGCATGGCCTCCGCCGAGGTTCGCCGACAATTCGCCGCGGCGATCTCGGATGTTGCGCAGCGCGACGCCTGGCTCGTGGACCATCCGCCGCAGGTCGAGTGGACCGGCGGTCAGTTCGATGCGGTCGAGGTTGACACGACGCTTCCGGCCTTTAGGGCGCTCGCGGCGGCGCATGCGGAAGAGTTCGGTGTCGAGCCCGAGCCGGACGGCGCGCCCTACGGCTCCGATATGCGCCTCCTGGTTCACGAAGCCGAAACGCCGGCGATTCTCTACGGTCCGGGCGACATCAAGCAGGCGCACTCGACCGACGAGTGGATCGCGGTCGACGAAATCGTCCGCGCCGCCCGCGTCGTGACGGCAGCCGCCGCACGCTACCTGGCCGCCTGATCGTCGATGAACCCGACAGGCCGGCACGCGCCGGCCTATCGAGCCATCAACTCAACTAGTAACTGACGTTCGCCGCGAACGTGTCGGTGTTGCCGAAGTCCGTGGAGCAGGCGACGTCCGGATTGGGCGCCACGGCGCTCGAGCCGGCGTAGACCGCGCTCTGATACGCGGAGACGGCGCCGCAGAGGGCGGCGTTGCGGGCATCGGTCCACAGGATGGTAGCCTGCGTTGGCCCATCGACGATGCCGATGTAATCGCCGATGAACTGTTCTTTGAGGTTGTTATAGGCCGAGGCTTCAGGGTTCGACGACCGCGTGCTCACGCTCATCGGTGCCGTAAAGGACGACCCGCCGTTTCGAGATTGGACGTAGTAGGTGTCATAGACCTGGACGCCGGTCTGCCAGAGGTTGTTGTCAGGCGGTGCGGTCAAGGCATTGAAGGCGACGCTCACGGTGCCGTCGGGCGCGACGGCCACTGCCGGGAAGAAGGCATTGCGGCCTCCGACCCGCGCGATCACGCCAAGATTCGTCCAGTTGACCCCGTCGCTGGACACCGCCGCTTTGACGTCGCCGGTACCGTTGCCACCGGCGAAGTCGCACCACACGACATAGACCTTCGTGCTGCTGGGATCAGCGGCCGGGTGCGGGAAGCAATCGACCCGGGCGCTCATGCCGGGCACCCGGTTGAAGAGATCGACCACGTCAAACGGTGTGCCGGTCAGCGGGTAGTCCGTCACCGGCGAGATGGTGATCGGCGCGGTGAACGTCTGACCGCCGTCGGTCGAGGTGGCGACCACCTGCAGGGTCGCCGTATGGGTGGTGTCCTCGTTCTCCGACCAGAAGGCCTCCACCGTGCCATCGGACGCAACCGCCATCTGCCCGGTCTCGCGGATGCCCTGCCCAAAGTTGCTGTTGGCGCCGCTCACCTGCACCGGGTTGGACCAGGTCAGCCCGCCGTCAGCGGAGTGCGCGACGTAGAGCTTGACGTTGCCGTTGCCGGCGCAGTTGGCGCAGAAGACAGCCCAGAAGACGTAGACGCGGCCGTAGAACGGGCTGGTCGGGTTCTTGTTGTCGACGGCCAGCCACTCGTGGTCGTCGAAGTTGGCCTTGGACACCGACGACACCTCGACCGGGGTCTGCCAGGTCGCCCCATCATCGAAGGATCGAGCCACGCCGGTCGCCTCGCTGAAGTGCAGGTCGGGATCCACGGGATCCTCGAGGCCGGCGTAGTAGATGACCGTCCCACAGCGGTAGCTGAACGAGCCGTCGGGGCAGTGGCGCGGCCCGTTATCGAGGCTCGGATCGCCGCCCGAAGCACGGCCGGGAGTGCCGGGCAGGATCCCACCCGTCCAGTTCTGCCCGTCGGTCGAGCGATAGTAGCCGGAGACGCCGACGCCTTTTTTGAAGGGACAGGGGCTGGCCCCCGGCAGCGTGGTCCCGGGGCAGGGCGGCTCCTGAATCTCATCGTTGGCGCCAGCCACCAGGACGCCGGTAACAGGATCCCGGGTGATCGATGTCTCGTTCTGCTTGTTGCTCGAGAAGGCCAGGTTGTGGTCCTGATCGACGAGGTTGTTCCCCGAAACCGAGGGCCCGGAGGGTGGTGCCGCCAGGCTGCCGGTACCGGGCTGGACGAGACCGAGCGTGAACGCGGTCGGCAGCACGACGAGGGCAAACAGGCGTTGTCTTAACACGCTTCCCTCCCAAACAGCTGTTAATGCGATCCAGCGCTGCCGGTCATTGTAAAGATCTTGGAAAGCCTCGACAAGACCTGGACGTCGTTCCCTGCCTGGTGCAACAGGCCGCCCATCCACGCCCCTGCCAGCGTGAAGGCAAGCCGGCGCGCCGCGGCTTCGGCCGCCGCGCTCTCGTCGCCCGAGGTTTTCCGCGCCAGATCGAGGGCGCAGTCTCGTTGTGGCGCGTCCAACCGCGTCAATTCGCCGGCTACGGCCTCCAGGGCCTCGGGCTTTCGCAGCACGCGCAAGACATCGAGCGAGAGCACGCTGGTGGTCCCCTCCCAGATCGGGAGGACCTGGGCATCGCGCAGCAGGCGTGGTAGCCCGGTGTCTTCCATGTAGCCCTGCCCGCCGAAGCACTCGATCGCCTCCGAGGCGACGCTCACGGCCTGCTTCCCGGTGTAGAGCTTGGCCAGCGCGATGCCGACCCGGAACAGCGCGACCTCGGCGGCATCGGCCGTGCCCGCCTCGATCCGCCCGAGCAGCTGCGCCATCCGCATCGTGAGATAGAGGGCGCCATCGGCTTGGGCCGTCATTTGATCCAGCACCTCACGATGAAGCGGGTGCTCCTGGAGCTTTCGGCCGAAGGCCTCGCGCTGCGCGGCGTAGGCGGTCGCCAGCATGATCGACCGCCGCATGATCGCGGCCGCGGTGATGGCGTTGTGCAGCCGGGTGATGTTGAGCATCGCCGTCATCTGCGCGAAGCCTCGCTCGGCCTCGCCGACCAGTTCGGCATGGGCGCCGTCGAGCGTGACCTCACCGGTCGCCATCGCCCGGGTGCCGAGTTTGTCCTTGAGCCGATCGATGCGATACCGGTTCCTCCGGCCATCGGGGCCATCCCGACGCACGATGAAGAGGGCGAGGCCGCGGGTCCCCGGCGGCGCGCCCTCGGGTCGGGCCAGTGCCAGGGCCACCTCGGAGCCGATGTTCGAACAGAAGAATTTCTGGCCGAACAGCCGCCAGTCGCCGCCGTCGCGTTTGGCGACCACCGCGTTTTGTCCAACGTCGGACCCGCCCTGGCGTTCGGTCATCCATTGTCCCGACGTCCAGGCGTCAGCGGCATCACGCGTGACCAGGTGCGAGAGCACGTCACGACGCTGGCGCTCGCTCCCGGCGTCGGTCAGCACCCGCGCGGCGCCATCGGTCATGGCGACCGGACAGAGAAAGGTTGCCGTGGAGGGGGCGAAGAGATAGCAGAGCGCCGCCTGCACCACTCTCGCATTGGCGCCGAACCGCGCCAGCGATTCCTGCTCGTACGGCAGGGCAACAAGGCTATTGCTGGCGGCTTTGGCGGCAAGCTGACGCCAGGCATCCGGGTAAACGACCTCGTCCACCCGGTTGCCCCAACCATCGAAGGAGCGCAGCACCGCCGGCTGGCGCTCGCAGGCATCCCCCCAGCGGGCCAATTCGCCGGCGGCCGCGCGACCCATGTCGACCAGGACGGGCTCCGCTCCGGCGAGCATCGGTGCTGGCAGCCACGCGGTGAGCAACCGTCGCAGTGAGTCGTCGGCGTGCCAGGTATTGGGCGGGAGCAACTCCGGTGGTGAAGTGCTTGTGGCGTCCATTGCAGCGCGAGGATACACGTAGACTTCATCGCTGTGACAGCGCCCGTCTTTGGGTCGTCGGTCCGGCGCGTCGAAGATCCACATCTGATTCGCGGCGCCGGGCGATACGTCGGCGACCTGCAGCCAGCCGGATGCCTGCACCTCGTGTTTCTTCGAAGTCACCTTGCCCATGCCACCATCCGCCGCGTCGACCTGACGGCGGCACGCAAGGCCAAAGGCGTCGTGGCCGCCTGGTCGGCCGCGGACCTCAAGCACCTGAAGCCGATGCAGATCGAAGAGGGAGTCGACGGAATGGCGCGCCCGGAGCGCGGTGTGCTATCGAGCGGCCGCGTTCGACACGCGGGCGAGGCGGTCGCAATGCTGGTGGCCGAATCGCTGGCCGAGGCGCGGGATGCCCTCGAGCTGATCGAGCTCGACCTCGAACCGCTGCCGGTGGTCACCGACATGGAACGCGCGCTGAAGGAAGACGCGCCCCTGCTTTATCCAGAGCTTGGCACCAACGTCGCCTTCCGCAAGGACCTGAAGCGAGGCGCGGTCAAGCGCTCCTTCGATCAGGCGGACGTCATCGTTCGAGAACGTTTCGTCAACCAGCGGCTGATCCCCGCGCCGCTCGAGCCGCGTGGCGCGGTGGCCTGGATGGACGGCGGCCGTCTGACCCTGCAGGTTTCGTCCCAATCCACCTACGGCGTGCGCGAATCGGTCGCGGAATCTCTCGGACTCGAGGAGGACGGCGTTCGCGTCATTATCGAGGACGTCGGTGGCGGCTTTGGCAGCAAGGGCGGATGCATGGCGGAGGAAATTGCGGTGGCCGAGGCCGCCCGTCGGCTGCGCCGGCCGGTCAAATGGATCGAGGAACGCTGGGAGAACTGCGCCGTCACCTGGCATGGCCGCGGTCAGCTGCAGGAGGTGGAGCTCGCCGCCAAACGTGACGGGACGGTGCTCGCCGTCCGTTCGCGGATCCTCGCCGACATGGGTGGTCACCTCGAGGTTTACAGCGCCTTCATTCCGCTGATCACGCCGGATCTGCAGACGGGCTGCTATCGCATTCCGGCGTCACAGAGCAGCGTGCTGGGTGTCTACACCAACACCGCGCCGACCGGCCCCTATCGCGGCGCCGGCCGCCCCGAGGCCGCGTTTTTGATCGAGCGGATGATGGACCGGCTCGCCGGGGAGCTGGGCATCGACCCGGTCGAGCTGCGCCTGCGCAATTTCATCGGCCCCGCCGAGTTTCCGTACACCAATGCGGGGAAGCTGGCCTACGACAGCGGCGACTACGCGCAGAGCTTGCAGCGCCTGGTCGAGGTCGCCGGCTACCGGCAACTGCGCGAGGCTCAGCGCAGGGCACGTGACGACGGCAAGTTGCATGGGATCGGGATTGCCACCTACGTCGAGATTGCCGCCGGGACCGACGCCGATCGCGCCAGCGCGCGTGTCGAGGCCGACGGGACGATCACGGTCATCACCGGATCGACCCCGCATGGCCAGGGCCATCAAACGACGTGGGCCCAGATCGCGGCCGACCAGTTCGGCGTTTCGGTCGACCGGATCAAGGTGGTCTACGGCGACAGCGATCTTCCCGCCTACGCGGTGGGCACCTTCGGCAGCCGGAGCGCCGCCGTGTCCGGCTCGGCAGTCCAACAGACGGTGACCGCCCTGAGCACGCAGCTACGCGCGCTGGCCGCCGCCGCCTTCGAGGCCGCCCCAGCCGACATCGTCCTCGAGTCCGGCCGGGTGCAGGTTCGCGGCGTGCCGGCGCGCGCCATGTCGCTCGAGCAGCTCGCCGCCTGGGCGATCCAGGCGGGCCGTCAGGAGGAGCTATCGGCGCAGAAGGAGTTCTCCGCGCCCGCCGAGGTCTTTCCTTTTGGCGCGCACCTGGCACAGGTCGAGATCGACGCCGACACCGGCGCCGTCACGGTCCTCCGCTACGTCGCGGTCGACGACTGTGGCCCCGTGATCAACCCCATGATCGTCGACGGGCAGGTCCACGGCGCGATCGCGCAGGGTCTCGCGCAGGCGCTCTACGAGGGCGTCGTCTACGACGATGATGGCCAGCTGTTGACGGGCAACCTGACCACCTACCTCCTCCCCACCGCGGCCGACCTGCCGATGTTCGAAACGGAGCGAACCGTGACCCCCAGCCCCAACAACCCGATGGGCCTCAAGGGAATCGGGGAAGGTGGGACGACCGGTTCGACCCCCGCGGTTGCCAACGCGGTGATGGATGCGCTCCGCCCCCTCGGCATCCATCAGCTCGAGATGCCCCTCTCGCCCTTTCGAATCTGGTCGGCGATCAGATCAGCGCGCCGGTGACGGTGACCGGCTGGATCTTGAGGGTGACGCGGTGCTCGTCCGGTTCCAGCTCGCGGAACTTCTCGCCGGTGTAGCGCTCGGCCAGGCGGTCGATGAACTCGTGCTGTGGGTCCGGGATCAGGCTGACCAGCCGGCCATGGATTTGCGCGTAGCGGTCGGGGAGCTTCGGATCGACCAGCAGCATCGTGACATCGCGCTCGCGTTGAAGGTTCTTTGGCCAGGTGCGGTTCGTATTGCTGTTCAACCAGATGAAGCCGTCCTTGAGCTCGAACCACACCGGGTTCAATTGGACCGAGCCATCGGCGCGCTTGGTCGCAATCGTGATCAGGATCGGCATCGCGGCCAACTTCTGAACCGCCGGGCTCAGCACCGAAGCCGTCTTAGCGCCAGCCATCGATCGACCCGATGATGCGGAGCGGCTCGATCTGGATCTTGATTCGACCCGTCCGCGGGTTTTGATAGTCGTGCCCCAGGTAGCGGTGCGACAGGTGGTTGATGTGCTCGCCGCCCGGGTCCTCGGCCCACTTGACCATGCGCCCCTCGACCTGGGCCCAGCGAAACATTTGCTTCGGATCGACTAGCAGCAGCGTGATGCGCGGGTCACGCTGGAGATGCTTGAACCAACCGCGATTGGTACCGCCATTGATCCAGAAGGACCCATCCTTTTGCTCGAACCAGACGGGCACGAGCTCGACACTCCCGTTCTTGCGGGCGGTCCCGATGAACGCCGGGAACACTTCCTGGGTGAACGCTTGCATTTTGGGACTGAGCTCGAGCGCCAATCAGACCACCTCCCATTTGAATAGCCGGGTCGCGAGGACCACGGCGATTGCCAGCCAGACGAAGATGCCGAGCATGTCGCCGCGGATCGCCCAGAGCGAGGCACCGTCGACGCTGATGCTGCGCAGGGCGTCCGAGACATACGTCAGCGGCGAATACTGCGTGACGGTCTGCAGCCATTCCGGCATGTTGGACCGCGAGAAGAAGATGCCCGAGAGAAACATCAGCGGCAGAGAAACGAGGTTGGCGATCGGGGCGGCGGTCTCCTCGCTCTTGGAGGCGCCGGAGATGGCCAACCCCATGGCCAGGAAGATGCCGCCCCCGATGATACCGACGATCAGCAGGTAGAGCACGTTGCCAGCGAATTGAAAGTGCAGAAGAAAGTAGCCCACCGCGAGCAAGACCCCGATCTGGAGCGCGACGGTGCTCAACCGGGTGACGAGTTGCGAGAAAAAGAAGTCGCGAACCCGCATCGGGGTGGCCATCAGGCGACGGAGGATGCCGCGCTGCTTCCACTGGACGAAGGTGAAGACCACGCCGAACAGCCCGGTTTGCATGATCGATAGGGCGATCATCCCCGGCACCAGGAAGTCGACGTAGGTCAGGTTGCGGCTCTGCACCGGTTTGGAGTCCAGCGTGAGCGCCGGGGTGATGTTGGCGAATGCGAACGAGGCCCGGTCGACGAACTGATTCATGATCGCGATCGCGACCTGCGAATTCTGAGGGCTGCCCTGGTTGTAGTAGGCGGTGATCGCGGTCGATCCCTGGCCAATCGATGCCGGCAGGACGGCGACCAGGTCGCGGCTCCCCTGCTGCAGCTCGTGCTTCTCGCTATCGAGGCTGCCGGTATGCAGCTTGACGGCCTTGACTCCCTTGAGGCTGCTGATGATCGTGCTGCTGACCTGGTTGTGGGCCTGGTCGACGACGCCGATGTTGACGCTGGGAGTGCTGTTCCCGAAGTTGATCAGGCCGAAGATGCCCATGATCATCAGCGGCACCAGCAGGCTGAAGAAGATCGCGCCGCGGTTGCGGAAGTACGCCTTCAGGGAAGACCAGGTCATCATGACGAAGGGACTCCGCTTCACGTCAGTTTTCGCGAAGTCCGTGCCCGGTCATGTCGAGGAAGACGTCCTCGAGGTTGGCCGATCGCTCGACTCGATCCTTGTGGAACCCCTTGGCGAGCAACCGCTCAATCAGCGTATCGGGCGGCTCCATCGCCAGGATCTTTCCGTGGTCCATAATCGCGACCCGGTCGCACAGTGTTTCCGCCTCGTCCATGTAGTGGGTGGTGAGCACGATGGTCCGTCCTTCGGATCGAATCGATTCCGCCAGCTCCCACAGGTTGCGTCGAGCTTGCGGATCAAGTCCGGTGGTGGGTTCGTCGAGGAAGAGGATCTGCGGCTCGTTGACGAGCGCGGTCGCGATGCTGAAGCGCTGCTTCTGCCCACCCGACAGCTTGGTGACGGTCGAGCGTGCCTTCTCCGTCAGGTCGACTTTCTTCAGGATTGCCATGGCATCGACCGAGCGGTGATAGAGCGCCGCGAACATGTCGAGCAGCTCGAGCAGGCTCAGGCCATCGAAGAAGGCCGAGGATTGCAGCTGCACGCCGATCAGGTTCTTGACCTTGTCCGGATCCTTGCGAACATCGATGCCGGCGACGATCGCCTGACCTTCGTCCGCGCCGCGCAGGCCCTCGAGGATCTCCACCGTGGTCGTCTTGCCGGCTCCATTGGGGCCGAGCAGCCCGAAGATCTCTCGCTCTTTGACCTGAAACGAGATGCCGTCAACCGCTACCAGGCTCCCGTATCGCTTTCGCAATCCTTCGACGACGATCGCGAACCCCTGTGATTGGATGCCGAGACCGGAATCGCCTGGTCGCGTAACCACGCTCATGCCCGAGACATTATCGCCGCTGCCGGTGTTTGGCCTCAGGGTTCAGATCGCAGTCGCACCGAGCGCGCATGCCACGGCAGCGCCTCGACGCGCGCCAGCACGTCGGTGACGGCGGCGATGGCGTCGATGCCGCTCGCATCGATCGCCTGCACCTGGATGGCCCGACCGAAGTCGGCGACACCGAGCGCGCCGAAGCTTCGAGCCGCGCCGCCAGTCGGGAGCACGTGATTGGCACCGGTCGCATAATCACCCGCGGCCGGCGGTGAGGTGGGTCCCAAAAAGACGGAGCCGGCCGCCGTCACCTCCGACAACCAGCGCCGCGCATCTGTGCAGGCCAGCGTCAGATGCTCCGGGGCGAAATCGTTGGCGAAGGCGATCGCCTCGGCAATGGTCTCGCACTGAAAGCCGAGGATCTGCCCCTCGGGCGCATCCTCAACCACGGCGGCGTCCGCCGGTGCAGTGGTCACCAGCACCGCGATGGCGTCGGGCGAATGCTCGGCCTGGGCGCGAAGATCGGCGGCCAGCCATCGCGGATTGGCGGAGCCGTCACTGATGACGACGATTTCCGAGGGCCCGGCCGGCATGTCGATCGCGACCTCACCAACGACCTGCAGCTTGGCCGCCGTGACATAGGCATTGCCCGGTCCGACGATCTTGTCGACCCGGCGAATGCTCTCGGTCCCGTAGGCGAGCGCTGCGATCGCCTGGGCGCCGCCCACGGCATGGACCTCGGTCACGCCGGCCAGCGCGGCGGCGGCCAGGATCGCGGGCGCGACCTGCCCGTCGCGCTGCGGTGGCGAGCAGAGGACGATCTCCTGGCAGCCGGCAATCCGTGCGGGAACCGCCATCATCGCGACCGACGAGGGATAGACGGTGCGGCCGCCGGGCACGTAGAGGCCGACGCGCGCGAAGGCGCGCCATTCGCGCCACACCTGGACGCCTGGCGCGACGCTGACCGCGTCTTCGTGAAACTGCTGAGCCCGGTGAACCAGGTCCACCCGGCGGATGGTTTCGGTCAGCGCCGCACGGACGCCGCGGTCGAGACGGTCGAGTGCCAGCTGCCAGGCATCGCTTTCGACCCGGCTGGTCGTCAGCCGGACACCGTCGTAGCGCTCGGTCAAGTCGAGGAGGGCGCGGTCGCCGCCATCCCGAACGGCGCCAAGGATGCCACTGACCTGATCCTGGATGTCGTCGGTCACGGGGCGCCGGCGCACGAGCTGCCGGTAGGCGGCGCTCCCCCGCGCCGGGAGCCGAAGCAGTTCGCTCACGACGGCAGCGTCTTCTCGAAAATCACGATTTGTTCGCCGGGGACGAAGCCGAGCTCGCGGTTGATCGCGAGCATGCCGGCGTTGTCAGTTCGATTGTCGGTGTGCACGCGCGTGATCCTATGCTCGATGGCGTAGCGCGTCACCATCATCTTTAGAGCACGGGCGATGCCGCGCCGCCGGTAATCGCGCAGGACCCCGGTGTCACCGACTTCGGCATCCCCGTCCGGACGGCGCACGAGATACGACAGTCCGACGATCCGCTCACCGTCCCGAGCGACGAAGAACCCGTCGAGCAACACCGACGGCCGCTCGAAGATGCTGCGGCGAAAGGTGTCTGGTAACGGATCCTCCCACTCAACATGCGGCTCGTGCGGCATGTCGCGCCAGATCTGGATCATGGCGCGATAGAGCTCGTCGCGCGCGCGCGGCGAGTCGATGGCAGGGAATGCGACGAGTTCAATCCCCGCGCCTTCGAGCCGGCGCTGCAACGAGGTCAGCCCGCTCAGGTCAACCGTCGTCGGCGTCTGCACCGAGGTCCGGTATCGTTCCAACTCGGCATACCCGCGCCGGCCGACGAACGGCAACGCGACCGGCAGGTTAGTTTCCCGCACCTCGGCCTCCACCCACCGGACGTGATTCGAGGCGGCAAAGCCCTCGACCTCGTCGGCCAGGCGGGCGCCGAGGCCCTGTCGACGATGCGCGGGAGCCACACCCACCAGCCCCGCCGCGCGGTCCTGATAGCGCGAACCGTCTTCACTCAACGCCGCCTCGGCGACCCCGGCCAAGGTCCCATTCGCCGTCCACGCGCCAAGCCGCAGGATCGGTTCCTCCGGGGGGCGCAATGTGTCGTCGAACCGCAGCGCCTCGACGTCGTCCTGCCAGTAGCGGACCTGGTTGACCAGGTTGAGCCACGCTGCCAGGTCCGCCGGCTCAACCGGCCGAATCACCACAGGTTAGCCAGTGGTTGAACCCAACGCCTCTTCGATGATGTCGAGTCCGCGATCGAGTTCCTGCTCGCTGATCACCAGCGGGAAAAGCAAGCGGATCACGTTGTCGTAAAGGCCTGCCTTCAGCAGGGCCAGGCCGTGGGTGTGGCAGTAGCGCAAGACGTTATTGGTCAGCGTCCCGGCGGGCTCGCGGGTTGCGCGGTCCGTGACCAGCTCCATCGCGATCATGGCGCCCAGACCGCGGACATCGCCGACCTGGGAATGACGATCCTGCCAGCCCCGCATCCGCGCAAGGGCGCGATCGCCGAGCCGCTTCCCGCGCTGGGGCAGCTTCTCCTCGATCAGCACATCGATGACCGCCAGCGCCGCCGCGCAGGCGACCGGGTTGCCGCCGAAGGTCCCACCCAGACCGCCAGGGTTGGTGGCATCCATCAGCTCGCTGCGACCGACGACGGCGGCCAGCGGCAACCCGCCGCCGAGCGACTTCGCCAGCACGATCAGGTCGGGCTCGATCCCGGAGTGTTCGAGCGCGAACATTTTTCCGGTGCGGCCAAACCCGGTTTGCACCTCGTCGGCGATCAACGGAATCTGGTACTCGGTGCAGAGCTTGCGAAGGGCGGGCAAGAAATCAGGCGGCGGCACGACGAAGCCTCCCTCCCCTTGCACCGGCTCGACTAGGATGCCGGCGACGCGATCCGCGCCGACGGTCGTCTTGAACAGCTGGCGCACGGCTTCCACGCACGACCCGCCCAGGCTCTCCGCGGTCATGCCCGCGGGGCGGCGGTACTCATACGGATAGGGAACCTGGTAGACCTCGGGTGCGTAGGGACCGAAGTTCTGTCGATAGGGCTGCACTTTTCCGGTGAGGGTCATCGCCATCAGGGTGCGGCCATGGAAGGAGTTGTGAAAGCTGATGACGGCGGGCCGCCCGGTCGCCTGGCGCACGATCTTGATCGCGTTCTCGACGGCCTCCGCGCCGCTGTTCACCAGCAGCGCTTTCTTGGGGAAGGACCCGGGCGTGATCTCGCAGAGCCGGCGGGCGAGGCGGACGTAGACCTCCGGCAGCATTACCGGACCGCCGGAGTGGACCAGCCGCTCGGCCTGCTCGCGGATGGCAGCGACCACTCGCGGGTGGCCATGGCCCACATTCATCACGCTGATGCCGGTCGCGAAGTCGATGTAGGCGTTCCCGTCGACGTCGGTAAGCGTGGCGCCGCTCCCCGAGGCGGCGAAGACCGGCATCGTCGAGGCCATGCCGCGCGGCAGGTAGCGATCTCGCTCTGCCTGGAGTTCCCTCGACCTTGGGCCTAGCCCCTCCCCCATCGGAGATATCCTAAGGGTCGCGGCGAGTCTTCGCAGCGCGAAAACAGGAGGGTGGATCGAGGATGGCAACGGCATTGAAGCGGCGGGAGATGTTCATCGGCGGCGAGTGGGTGGCCGGCTCCGGCAGCGAGAGTCAGGCGATCATCAACCCGGCAACCGGGGAAACCATCGCCGAGGTGCCCAAGGGGACGGAGGCGGACGTCGACCGTGCGGTGCAGGCGGCACGCAAAGCCTATGTCGAATGGTTCGAGACGACCCCGCGCGAGCGAAGCGAGCTGTTGTTGAAGCTGGCGGAGGCCGTCAATGCGGACGGTGAGGAACTCGCGAATCTGGAGTCGGCGAACGTTGGGAAGCCGCGAGCGCTATTCCTCTCCGATGAGCTGCCGCCCTGCGTCGACCACCTGCGCTTCTTTGCTGGGGCGGCGCGCCTCCTCGAAGGCCGGGCCGCCGGCGAGTACATGCGCGGCTACACGAGCATGATCCGGCGCGAACCGATTGGCGTCGTGGGATCGATTGCGCCCTGGAACTATCCATTGATGATGGCGATCTGGAAGGTTGCTCCCGCGCTCGCTGCCGGCAACTGCGTCGTACTGAAGCCCTCCGAATGGACGCCGCTGACGGCGCTCCGCCTTGCCGAGCTCTCGGCCGATATCTTCCCGCCCGGGGTCTTCAACGTCATCACGGGCGACGGCGAGCCGGTCGGTGCGGGCATCGTGCGCCACCCGGGGGTCGGCATGGTGTCGCTGACCGGTGATGTTGCGACCGGCAAGGAAGTCGCGAAGGCGGCATCGCAGACGCTCAAGCGGGTGCACCTGGAACTGGGTGGCAAGGCACCCGTCGTCGTGTTTGACGACGCCGACCTCGAGGCGGTCAATACCTGGGTCAAGGTCGCCGGCTTCTTCAACTCCGGCCAGGACTGCACCGCGGCCACGCGCGTCATCGCCGGGCCCAAGATCTACGACAACTTACTATCCTCGCTTACCAAGAGCGTTCAGGCGGTCAAGGTCGGCAATCCGCTCGAGGAAGGCATCGAGATGGGTCCGATGGTCGCCAAGGAACAGCTCGAACGGGTTGAAGGATTCGTCGATCGCGCCCGCGAACGCGGCGCCAGGGTCCTTGTCGGCGGCGCGCCGATCCCGGGGCGTGGCTACTTCTACCAGCCGAGCCTCGTGACCGACGTCAAGCAGGACTCCGAGATCGTGCAGAAGGAAGTCTTCGGACCGGTCGTCACCGTTCAACGCTTCAAGGACGACAACGAGGCGATCGCCTGGGCGAACGATGTCCCCTACGGGCTGGCCGCCTCCGTCTGGACGCGCGACATCGGTCGGGCGATGAACGCCGCCAAGCGGCTTCAGTTCGGCACCGTCTGGATCAACACGCACATCCCGCTGGTCAGCGAGATGCCGCATGGTGGCTACAAGCAAAGCGGCTATGGCAAGGACCTGTCGATGTACTCGCTCGAGGAATACACCAACGTCAAGCACGTGATGACCGCCATCGAGTAGTTAGCCGGCTCTCGTCGCCTCAGACTCGAGGTCATCGAGGCTGGAGGTGACGGCGTCGTCCAGCGCTTGCAAGGCTCTCCGGATATCGCTCACGGGAATCGGGAGCGATCGCTCGAGTTTGCTGCGCATGACTTCCCATGCGACGTTCGTCCGGCGGTGCTCGGCCGTCCCGGCAATGGTCAGCGATAACTGCTGGGCCCGGCCGTCTCTTGGGTGGGGACTCCGACGAAGGTGTCCTCGACCCTCCGTCGCCCGCAGGTAGTCGAGGACAGTGGTCAGTGGCATGCCCATGCGGCGTGCCATCTCGGTGGCGGTCAATGGGCCTTGCTCGAAGAGGAGGCTGTAGACCGCGTACTCGTCGGCCCGCAGGGCCACGTCCGCCAGCGCCAGCGACAGCAGCCGGCGGACCCGTTGATTGAGGACGAACAGATCGAACAGCAGCGAGATGTTTCGGCCGGGCCGCTTCATGCCCCACAGTAAACCACGGAACCGTGGCAGATAGCACGAATCCGTGCTATCTTGGATCGGCAGCCATGAAGGGGATGGGCGGCGCCCTGGCCGTATTGATGGTTGTCAGCGGCTGTATCCCGACGAGGACGGCGGCCCCAACACCAAGCCCGACGCCCACGCCACTGGCGCCGAACTTCGAGCGCTATGTCGGCGCCTACCGGACGGCGGCTGGCGTGACGTTCGTGATCAATGGACACGGGCATCTGCTCAATTTGCGAGATAGCACCTTCCGGCAGCTCTACCCCACCGCAACCCCCGACCGGTTGACAACGGGTAAGGCTTTTGCGATCCCCGTTCCCATCGAGGCCGACATCGGCTTCCGCATGGTGGGCAATCGCGCCGACCAGTTCACGATGAGGCCGGTGAGCCGGCCTCAGTTCAGTGCCGACCGGCTGCTGTTCAAAGAGACAGACGTCCAGGTGCCGGCGAGCGGCGCAACGCTGGCCGCCACCATCACCGAGCCGTTAACCCCAGCGCCACATCCCGGAATCGTCATCGTTCACGGATCGGGCTTGGGGCCGCGGATCGATTACGGCATCTGGGTCGGGCTGTATGCCTCGCTGGGGATGACAGTGCTCGCCTACGACAAGCGGGGCAACGGTCAATCGACCGGCACGTACCCGGGCGAGTTTCCTAGCGAAGACAACTTGAACATCTATGCCGCGGATGCCGCCGCCGTCCTTGGCTACCTCGCCTCGTGGCCGGGCGTCGACCCGAAGCGGGTTGGCTTCCACGGCGGCAGCCAGGGCGGTTGGACGGTACCACTCGCGATCCAACGCTTCCACGCACCCGCGGCCTTCGCGCTCCTCGCCTCGGCCCCGGCCGTAAGCGTTGATCAGCAGGGATTCTGGGCGAGCGCCGCCGAAAGTTCGACGACTATACCTGCGCTCACGCCCGACCTCGAGGCGCAGCTTCGCGCCGTGCCGCCCTCAACCTATGATCCCGCCCCGGCGCTGGCCGCCATGCGGCAGCCGGCGCTCTGGTACAACGGCGGCGCCGACCGTACGGTGCCGACCGAATTCAATGCCGAGCTCCTGCGTGGCATTCATCATCCGAACTGGGATATCGAAATCCTCCCGGGCGTCGACCACGGACTGTTCGAAAACCCGTCTGGCCTCGAGAAGGACGAGTTGAGCGCGACGCGACTCGCAAACGGCCTGTGGGATCGAATCGCCACCTGGCTCCACACCAACGCCGGCACGCCACTTATCGGCCGCTAGACCGTGACCTCGATCAGCGGGCTGTACTGCATCATGACGTCGACGTCGCCGCGGTTCCAGTGGCGTGCGACGCCCTCGAGGACCCGACGGCGCTCCACCGGTTCGGTGATCTCGCGTGCGGTGGCTGGTAAGTCCGCCTTGATGCCACGTTTCAGGTGAACGGTGAGGCTTGGATTCGCGTCCAGGTTGGCGAGCCAACTGCGCCGATGGCGACTCGGCTGGCCGCTGATGTAGAGATGGCCATCGATGTTGTGCAGCACGATCTCGAGCCGGCGCGGCTCGCCGCTCTTGCGGCCGGTAGTCGTGATATCGATCACGGATTGCGGTCTGGAAAGCGCGTCGCGGACCTTGTCGTTAACCGGCTGGGTAGTTGCCACGTAGCTCTTTATACGGCTACGGCGCCGCCGCCTGCTCTGCGGCATCTTCAATTGCCGGCACCACCGCGCCCCGCCCGGACACCAGGCCGCCGCTTTCCTGGGTCAGCCGCTGGGCGATGTAGACCGGGATTAGGCTGGCGATCAGCAGGACGCTGGCCACCACGTTGACCACCGGCCGCTGGTTGGGAAGGCGCAGATTGTTGAAGATCCACTTGGGAAGCGTGATTTCGCTGCCCGAGGTGAAGTTGGTCACGATGATCTCATCGAACGAAAGGGCGAACGCCAGCAGCCCACCCGCCATCAGGGCGGTGCCGATGTTGGGCAGGATCACGTAGCGAAAGGTCTGGAAGCCGTCGGCGCCGAGGTCGGAGGACGCCTCGACCAGCGAAGTCGAGGTCCGTCGCAGCCGGGCGATCACGTTGTTGTAGACGACCACGACGCAGAAGGTGGCGTGACCGATGATGATGGTCCAGAGGCTGAACGATAACCCGATCAGCTGCCCGCCCAGGTTGATCGTGGAGTTGAGCGCCATCCCGGTCACGATCCCCGGCAATGCCAGTGGCAGGATCAGGATGAAGGACACAGTCTCCCGTCCGAAGAACCGGTAGCGATGGACGGCGAACGCCGCCAGGCTGCCGAGGATCAGCGCGAGGGTGGTGGCGCCCAGACCGGCCTTCAGTGAGGTCAGCAGCGCCGTCCGGACATCGGCGTTGTTCCAGGTCGCGACGAACCATCGGGTGGAGAGTCCGGGGAGCGGCCAGGCCTGCGAGCGAGCCGGGTTGAAGGCGTAGAGCATGATCACCAGCAGCGGCACGTACAGGAAAAGCAGCACCAGCCCGGTCACCACACCCATTCCGAGCTGTACCGAGCGGGGCTCGATGGCACGCTCGCGGCTCATAGCGCCTCGAACGCCTTCAGCTGCCGCGCGATCAAAAGGTAGGCGCCCATCACCAGGGCCGGCACGACGGCATACGCGGCGGCGAAGGGAATGTTGTTGGCGATCCCGACGCTCTGGTAGATGACGTTGCCGATGAACTCGGTGTCGCCCACCAGGTCGGGGGCGATGTAGTCCCCGAGCGTCAAGGAGAAGGCGAAGATCGAACCGGCCACGATGCCGGGAAACGCGATCGGGATGATGACCCGTCGGAAGGTGGTCCGCCAGCGGGCGCCAAGGTCGGTGGAGGCTTCGATCAGCGAGTTGGGAATCCGCTCCAGCGCCGCGTAAACCGGAAGTGTCACATATGGCAGCCAGAGGTAGGAGAAGACGATCCACAAACTCCAGCGCGAGAAGCCGAGGTTGACCGAACCCAGGTGAAGATGGTTGAGCGACCAATTGAGCACGCCGTCACCCGACAGGATGGTTCGCCAGGCATAGACCCGAACCAGGTAGCTGGACCACAGCGGCAGGACGATCGAGAGCAACAAAATGGTACGAACGCGTGGGGTCGCGATGCGCGCCGCGTAGTAGGCGATCGGAATCGCCAGCACGATATCGGTGACCGTCACCGCCAGCGCGATGCCTACCGTCCGAATGGCGATCGTGCGGTAGACCTCCTCCTGGACCAGGAACCGATAGTTGGTCAGACCCCAGTTCTGGACGATGGCGCCGGTGACGGAGTCCTGGCGCCAGAACGAGGTGATGAAGAGGAGGCCCAGCGAGCCCAGGTAGATGACGACCATCCAGAGCAAGATCGGGCCGAGCAGCAGCGCAAGTCGAGCCGCCGGAACTCGGTAGAGGAAGCCGCCGATCGCGTGCCGCAGCCGTCGGACGGCGCTGGGGGGAGGGGCCGCGAGCCTCTCCCCCGTTCCAGTCAGGGTCTGCGCCATCGCTTACTTCGTTCCGCGGACCTCCTGCCACTTCTGCTGCCAGACGGTGTAGTCAGTGCAGGTCGCGCCGCGGCTATCGCCGCACTCCTGCAGCGGCGTCTTCCAGAGGGCGATGTTCTTGAGGAAGGTGTTGTCGCCACAGTGGTAATCGCTGTCGGCCGAGTCGCCGATGTTCGTGCGCAAGATGTCACAGGCTTTCGCGTTGCTCGGTGTCGCGCCATAGAACTCGGCCACCTGGTCCTGCACCGCCGGCGTCTCCGTCCACTTCATCCACTCGTACATGCAGTTCGGATGCTGGGCATGCGCGGAAATCATCCAGGTGTCGGCCCATCCAGTGGCCCCTTCGGCGGGAACGACGGCGGCGACCGGTTTCTTCTCACTCTTCAGAAAGCTGACCTGGTACGGCCAGGCCGTGCCGATCACCATGTCGCCGCTGCTGAACGGGTCGGTCTCGTCGGTGGTCGCGGCCCAGTATTTCTTGATGAGCGGCGCCTGCTGCTTGAGCAGCGCGATGGCGGCGTCGAGCTGCTTGCTAGTGAGCTCGTAGACGTCGCTGATGCCGAGGCTCTTGTTGTGGGCCTTCAGGTAGAGCGCCGCATCGGCGATGAAGATGGGGCTGTCATAGGCGGCAACCTTGCCCTTGTAGGGCGAGTTGGCGTCCCAGGTCGGAGCCCAGCTCGTCGGCGCCGGGTAGACAACCTGCGTGTTGTACATCAGCACGTTCGGGCCATACATGTAGGGCACGCCGTAGTGATGGCCGTTGATGGTGTTGTGCCGCGGCGATTGCAAGGACTGGATGACGTCCTTGAAGTCCGGAATCAGGTTGACATTGACCTCTGCCACGTCGCCGTGGGCGATCAGGCGATTGGTCGCGTCGCCGCTGGCGGAAACGCCGTCCCACTGCGTGCCCCCGCCCTGGCGCATCAGGGTCACCATCTCGTCCGACGTGTCGGCGAACTTCACGTTGATCTTGCAACCGGTCTGGTTGGTGAACGGCGTTACCCAATCGACCTTTGGGTCCGTCTTGCCGCTTTCGACGTATCCGGTCCAGGCGACCAGGTTGAGGGTGCCCTCGCCGGCACCAATGCTCTGTTTAAGGTTCGATCCGGTTTGCGCGGTCGATGTCCCTCCACAGGCCGCGAGGACCAGCATGCTCCCAACCGCCGCGATGAGCGTCGCACGATATCGCTTCATCCAATCTCCTCCTTCTTCTGACCGCTGCCGGCCGCCGCAATGACCCGGCTATGCTGCCGGTTCCAGAACAGACGCACGCGACCGCCGCGCGCCTGCAGTACATCCATCGACGACATCGTGAGGTTTTGCTGCAAGACGACGAGCTCGCCGCCGGCGTCGAGCTCGACCACGTAGCGAGTGAAGGCGCCAACGTAGACGACATCGCGGACGACGCCCTCCGCTGACACCTCGTCCGCCTGTTCGCGGTCCTCCAGTGATCCCAACCGGATCTTTTCCGGTCGCACCGTGATCGCCTGGCGCTGCCCGGTGATCGCCACGGCGGCGTCGCCGGAGAGAACGTTCGAGGCCCCGACAAAGCCGGCGACGAAGCCGGTCGCCGGCCGCTCGTAGACCTCGGCCGGACTGCCGACCTGCTCGACCCGCCCCTGGTTCATCACCGCCATCCGGTCGCTCATCGTCAGGGCTTCCTCCTGGTCATGCGTCACATAAATGAATGTCATCGAGAGCCGTTCCTGGATCGACTTCAGCTCGATCTGCATCGCCTGCCGAAGCTTGAGATCGAGGGCCCCCAGCGGTTCGTCGAGGAGCAGCACCCGCGGCTGGTTCACCAGCGCGCGCGCCAGCGCCACGCGCTGCCGCTGCCCACCCGATAGCTCGCCCGGCTTGCGGCGGTCGAGACGGTCGAGCCGCATCATCCCGAGCGCCTCCCCAACACGGCGGCGGCGCTCGGCGCGCCCGATGCCCTTCACGACCAGGCCGTACTCGACGTTGTCATGGACCGTCATGTGTGGGAACAGTGCGTAGTCCTGGAAGACGGTATTGACGTCACGCTCGTAGGCCGGAAGGCCTGAGACATCCCGGCCGTGCAACACGATCCGTCCGGCGGTCGGCTCTTCGAAGCCGGCGATCATACGCAGGCAGGTGGTCTTGCCGCACCCGGACGGCCCGAGGAGCGAAAAGAACTCTCCCTCGCGGACCTCGAGATCAACGCCGGCCACGGCGACGACGTCGCCGAACGTCTTGCGCAACCCTTCGAGACGGACTTCAGCGGGAGCCGTGCTGGGCTGTGGCTGGCTAGTGGTCGGCAGGGAATCCATGGGGCGATACGGCACAGTCTGCAACAAGGCTGGCTACCGCTCCCTCCTCCTCCCCCTGAACTCACACGTCGATTGATCGCGCTTGGCTTGGGAGCAAACTAACCGACCCTTTGCGCTTTGTCAATCCACTTGCGCGGGCCGGCGAGGTCGTGTAGGTTTACCGGGATAGTCGGCCGTCTTTACCGTCCGCGGCCGGGAGGGAGGGATACGTGGCTCGCACTCCGCTGCTCAGGGAGGTCCAGCGACTCGCCGCGCACTTCGATCGGCAGCTGAGCCGGCGCGACTTTATCAAGGTCAGCGGAGCAGTGGTGGGCGCCGCGGCCGTCACCAGCCCAATCGCGGCCTTTGCCGGCGCGGCGCCGCGCATCGCCATCGTCGGCGGCGGCATCGCCGGGCTGAATGCCGCGCTGACCTTGCAGGACGCGGGCGTTGCCTCGACCGTCTACGAGGCGTCCACTCGCGTTGGCGGCCGAATGCATTCCGACACCACCTCGTGGGACAACGGCCAGACGAGCGAGCACTGCGGTGAGCTGATCGACAGTGGCCACAAGACCATCCTCAAGCTGGCCAACCGGTTCAACCTCGCGACCGTGGACCTGCTGGGGGCCGAGCCCAACCACTCGGACGATACCTATTACTTCTTCCGCGACTTCTATGCTCGGACCCAGGCGATCCAGGATTTTGCCCCGGTCTACAACGCGGTCCACAAGGACGCCAGCGCCGCCGGCTTCCCCACGCTCTACAACCGCTCGACTCCGGCGGGCCAGGCCCTCGACAAGATGAGCGTCTACGACTGGATCGAATCACGGGTCCCGGGGGGTCACGCCTCCCGGATGGGTCAGCTGCTGGACGTCGCCTACAACATCGAGTACGGCAATGTCACGATGCAGCAGAGCTCGCTGAACCTCGTGTACCTGCTCGCCTTTCAACCCGTCCCCGGGAACTTCCGGATCTTTGGGGCATCGGACGAGCGGTACCACATCGCCGGGGGCAACGAGCAGTTGCCGCAGCGAATCGCCGCCGGTCTTTCGGATGTCCGGACGGGCTGGCAAATGACGGCCATTGCCAGGAATGCGGCCGGCGACTACCAGCTATCCTTCAACACGCCGGGCGGTGCGGTCACCTCGACATTCGACCGCGTGATCCTCGCCCTCCCCTTCTCGGTGCTGCGCACCTTGACCTACAACCAAGCCGGCTTCGACACCTTGAAGGTCACGGCGATTCAGCAACTCGCCTACGGCAAGAACGCCAAGCTGCACCTTCAGTTCAAGACGCGGCTCTGGAACCAGAGTGGTCCGTGGGGGATCGGCACCGGCACTTCGTTCTCCGACCGGGGATACCAGAACACGTGGGACGTCAGCCGTGCACAAGACGGCACAACCGGCATCCTGGTCGACTACACGGGCGGCGGCGTTCCGCTCGCGGCGTTCAAGGGGCAGCCCACGCCGGCCGATGCGCAGAAGTACGCGAAAACCTTCCTCACGCAAATCGAGCCGGTCTTCCCCGGCATCACAATGCAGTGGAACGGCAGAGCCACGCTCGATGCGCCCTTGACCAATCCATATCTCCTGGGCTCGTACTCCTACTGGAAGGTCGGCCAGTACACCTCGTTCAGCGGGTATGAGGGTGTACGACAGGGCCGCTGCCATTTCGCAGGGGAGCATTGCTCGACGAACTTCCAGGGTTATATGGAGGGTGGCGCTGAAGAGGGCGCGCGGGCGGCGAACGAGATTCTCAGCGACTATAAGGTCGGGATCTTTCCTTAGCCGCCGTCGTACTCGGGAAAGTAGCGCTTGATGACCGAGAGATCGAACTCTTTCAGGATCGATTCCTTCGACTCGCGCTCGAGCAGGAAGCCAAGGCTATCCCGAACGAGGTCCTCGGCCGCACGTCCGCGCCCCCAGCGATCGAAGTCCTTACGCGAAACGCGGACCAGGTGGTGGGAGCTCCCCGTCCCGTCCGAGACATCGACCGCGCAGCGATAGCCATCGGCGTCCGCGGTACACCGCACTTCGATGGACACCCTCTCTAAACTCCGTTCACGACAGTGAAATTTGGCGTCTTCATCCCCCAGGGCTGGCGCATGGACCTGGCGCAGATCAAGGACCCCATCGAGAAGTATGAGGCGATGACGAGGGTGGCCCAGGCCGCCGATCGCGGCCCGTGGGACGCGATCTGGGTGTACGACCACTTCCATACGGTGCCGGAACCGAAGCTGGAAGCCACCTTCGAATGCTGGACGATCACCTCCACGCTCGTCCGCGACACCAGGCGGGTCCGGGTTGGTCAGATGGTCGGCTGCAACGGCTATCGCAACCCGGCGCTCTACGCCAAGATCGCCTCCACGGTTGACGTCGCCAGCCATGGGCGGCTGAATGCCGGGATCGGGGCCGGCTGGTACGAGCACGAATGGCGCGCCTACGGTTACGGCTTCCCCGAGCTCAAAGAGCGCATGGGAATGTTCAAGGAGGCCTGCGAGATCATCCACCGGATGTGGACCGAAGACTACCCCGTCTTCGAGGGCAAGTACTACACCATCGACAGGCCGATCAACGAGCCGAAAGGCGTCCAGAAGCCGCATCCTCCGCTCTGGATCGGTGGCTCCGGCGAGCGGGTCACGCTGAAACTGGTCGCGCAGTTCGGAGACGCCTGTAACGTCGGCGGCGACCCCGACACCATCCGGCACAAGTTGGGTGTGCTGCGGCAGCACTGTGAAACGGTCGGACGCAATTACGACGGCATCGTCAAGTCAGCAGAGGCGGAGGTGCTCGTGATTGGCAAGGGTGACGATCCCGAGCGGGCGAGGGCCAGGGCCCGTGGCTACGAGTCCTTCCGCGAGGGGACGCTGGTGGCTGACGCGGACACCGTGGCGGAGCACCTGCGGACCTTGATCGCGGCAGGGATCGACTATTTCATCATCTATATGCCCGGCATCGCCTACGACCTCGAGCCGCTCCACCGGTTTGAAACTGAAGTCATTCCGCAATTCGCCGGCGCGACCCCGGTACACTCGATCACGAAATGACCATCAGCGAGCCGACTGTCTACATCGACTTTCTCTGTCCCTGGGCCTATCGAGGATCGATGTGGCTGGCCGAGGTCGAGAAAGTCGGCCGGATCCGGCCGAGGTTTGCGTTCTTTTCGTTGAGCCAGAACCACCAGGCTCACGAGGGCTCCCCGAACCCGCCCGCCTGGGAGCGTGACCCGCATGCGAAAGGCGTCCCGGCGTTTCTGGCGGCGACCGCCGCCCGCGCCCAGGGCGCCGAACTCGGTGATCGCTTCCGGCTCGCCCTGCAACGTGCCCGCCACGAAGACCACCTGCCCCTGGATCAGCACGCGACCCATCGAGTCGCGGCCGAGCGCGCGGGACTCGATGTCGCACGGTGGGAAAACGACCTCAAGGCCGCTGATTTCACGACGCTGGCCAGTGAGCACGCGGAGGCGGTGCGACGCGGGGTGTTCGGGGTGCCGACGCTCGTATGGCCCGAGGGCCGCAGCTACTACCTGAAGATCACCGACCTGATTCCGCCGGAGCGGGCCGTTCCCCTTTACGACGCCATCGAAACCGTGCACCGATTCGGCGAAGTGATCGAGATCAAGACACCCGAGTCCGAGGGAACGCTGGCGGCTTAAGAGCCCCCACCCTACCCTCCCCCGCAAGCGGGGGAGGGAAAAATCGGCTTAGTCGACCTCGAACATGACGTCGTCGACGTAGCAGTACATCCAGTTCTCGCCACGCTCGAGCGACTTGACAATCGGATGGCCGACGGCGCGAAAGTGCTTGGTCGCGTGCTTGTTTTTTGATGAGTCGCAACAGCCGACGTGGCCGCAGCTCTCGCACAAACGAAGGTGAACCCAAGTATCCCCCATCTTCAGACATTCCTCGCAGCCCTTGGTGTTCGGCTGCGGATTACGAATCAGCTCGAGATGCGTACAGACCTGTGTCGTAGCCAATGTCCTTCCTCCTTTTGATTAAGCCGGCGTCGCCAGCTGATCGGCGGTCTCAAATTGCCGGTGATAGAGTCGCGCGTACAACCCGTTCTGTTTGAGCAGGTCGGCGTGCCGCCCCTGCTCGACCAACTCGCCATGCTCCATCACCAGGATGATGTCGGCGGCCAGGATGGTCGAGAGGCGGTGCGCGATGACGAGCGACGTCCGACCCTCGAAGAGCGGTCGCAAGGCCACCTGGATCAGGTGCTCGGACTCGGAGTCGAGGTTCGAGGTGGCCTCGTCCAGGATCAGCACGCGCGGATTCTTCAGGATCACGCGGGCGATCGCAACCCGCTGCTTCTCCCCGCCGCTCAGCCGATGGCCGCGCTCCCCGACCACGGTGTCATAGCCCTCGGGCAGGGACTGGATGAAATCGTGGATATAGGCGGCTTTGGCGGCCGCGACCATCTCGGCCTCGGTCGCATCCGGCCTGGCATACAGAAGGTTGTCGCGGATCGAGGCATGGAACAGGAAGGTGTCCTGGAAGACCATACCGACCTGGCTGCCGAGCGACTCGAGCGTGAGATCGCGAACGTCGTTGCCGTCCAGCCGAATGGCGCCCAATTGCGGATCGTAGAAACGAGGCAACAGACTGGTGATGGTGGTCTTGCCGGCGCCGGTGGGCCCGACCAGCGCGGCCAGTTGACCGGGCTCGATCGTGAAGGACACGTCCTTGACGGCCGGCCGGTCGCTGGTGCCGTAGCGGAAGGTCACCTGATCGAACTGGACCTCGCCGCGCGCCTGCTCCAGATGGAGCGCCTGCGGTTTTTGACCGATCGTGACCGGCAGGTCCATGTACTCGAAGATGCGCTGGAAGAGGGCCAGCGAGCCGACGACATTGACCTGCATGTTGGCCAGCGAGCCGACCGGCCCATAGAGGCGACCCAGCAGAACAGTCGCAAAGGTCACCACCGTGCCCACAGATTCCTGGCCGGTCACGACGAGATAGCCGCCGAAGAGCCAGAGCACGGCGGGACCAGCGGTCCCGAGCACGCCCATCAACATGAAGAACCAGCGACCGATCATCGACTGGCGGATGTTGAGCAGCCGCAGGTCGTTGTTGAGCTGGCGAAAGCGAAAGGTCTCGGCCGTTTGCCGGACGAATGCCTTGACCAGCTGCATGCCCGAAATCCCGAGGGTCTCTTGCATGTAGGCGGTCATCTCCGAAAGCTTGCCCTGCGTCGCCTTGCGAGCCTGGAAGGTTGCCTTGCCAACCCGGAGCGTTGGCAGGAGGAACGCGGGCAGGACAATGAGGGCCGCGATCGTGAGCTTCCAATCGAGCGCGAACATCAGGACGACGGTGCTGGCCAGGATGACGACGTTGTTGACGAGGCTGAAGATGGTGTCCGACACCACGCTCTGCACCCCGTTGACGTCGTTGCTCAACCGGGACATCACATCGCCCGTCCGGGTCGCAGTGAAGAAGGCGATCGATTGCTTGAGCACGCGGTCGAACAGCTGGTTGCGCAGGTCGAACATGATGCTCTGGCTGATCCGGTTGCTGAAGTACGACTGCACCACGCCGATCAGCCCACCGACGACGGACGAGGCGACCAGGATCCCGATCAAGAGGGCGACGGTGCCGAACTTGCCGTGCGGGCCGGTGAGGTAGTTGATCAGGTCACGGGTGACGATCGCCGGCACCAGTCCCAGGCCGGCCGCGGCGCCGATGCAGGCAAGCACGATCAGCGCCAGGCGCCAGTAGGGGATGAAGTAGGAGAAGACCCGCTTGAGGAGCGGCCATTCCAGCTTGACCCCGGGTTCCGGCTCGTGAAAGCCCCCGTGCCACCAATACATGGTGGTTAGCCTACCCAGCCGCGGCTGATTTCAACGAGCCCCCACCCTGCCCTCCCCCCGAGGGGGAGGGAGGATTCAGCCGGGGACCTCCCCGAGGGTTACCGGGATCTCCTTCACCTCACCCGCTCGGACCAGGCCGAAGGTGTGGGTCGAGTCGGCGTCGAGCGATCGCAGGACGGCGAAGAGCGCGTCCACGCGTCCGAACAACGGATCGTCGTTCACCGTGACCAGGGTGTCCCCTTGCAGGACTCCGGCTTTATCGGCAGGACCGTTCGGCTCAACGGTGATAACCAGAAGCCCGCTCTCCTGTCCGAGCCCGAGCGTGTCGCTCAAGCGAACCGGCTGGACGCCAACGCCCAGATAGGCGGTACGGATCCGACCATGGGTCCGCAGGCTTTCAGCCACCCGCGCCGCGACGTCCACCGGGAGCGCCATCGTCACGCCACGCCCGAAGTTCCAGCTGTTGATCCCGATGACGCGGCCTTCCGTGTCGACGAGCGGCCCTCCGGAGAAGCCGGGCAGCAGCCCGGCGGTCGTCTGGATCATCGCAATGCGCTGTCCGCCCCGCCAGCTTCGAAACTCACCCGAAAAGCCGCTGACGATCCCTATCGTCACCTGCTGCTCGCCAATGGTGCCGCCCAGCGCCAGCACGAGATGGCCAGTCCGGACGTCGGCGGACCGACCACGCGGAGCGGGTGCCCCTCGGAGGCCCACGGTTCGAAGCAGGGCAAGGTCGGTGCTCCGATCCCGGCCAACAACCGACGCCTTGACGGTTGTTGGCGCGCCGGTGACGAGGATGTTGTCGTCGGCCTCGACCACGTGATCGGCGGTCAACACCAGGTTATCGGCCCAGATGATGCCGGTAGCCGGGCGGCCGCCGCGGGCATCGACGCGGACGAGGCTCGGCGCGAGGCCGGCGACGATCTGGGCGATCTCGCCGGACAGATCGGAGAGCATCGCCATGCCCTGAGGCTATCGCGTCGAGTAACGGTTTGGTCGGCAGGCCGTTCTTATTGCAGTTTCATCCAGAGACTTCATCCAAGGAGGACGACATCATGCAAGCCCTGAGGGCAACGCTCGCAACCCGCGGAATCTTGATCGTCATCGGCGCCGTGATCGCGATCGCGGCATCCGCCGTCACGGCGGTGGCGGTCCGAGCCGGGGCCGGTGGCGGATCGACATCGGGTACGGTCAGTGCCGGTAGCGTCGCCGGCCCGCGCGATACCGTCACCGTCGTCGGCGAGGGAACACAGAACGCGTCTCCGGATAATGCGTTGCTCAGCCTCGGGGTCTCGGTCCGGCGAGGCACGGCAGGAGACGCCCTGAACGGAGCGAACGTCGAGATGACGTCTCTTCTGAAGGCGGTGAAAGGCGAGGGCGTCCAGGACGTCGATATCCAGACGACTGGAATTTCGATTTACCAGGACACGCAGTATGGTTCGATCGGCTATCGGGCGGCCAATACGGTCAACGTCAAGATTCATCACATTGCCAACGTCGGCAGTGTCATCGCTGCCGCCCAGAAGGCCGTGGGCGATGACATTCAGCTCAACGGCATCTCGCTCCAGTTGAGCGATAACACGAACCAGCTGAAGGGTGCACGCCAGTCGGCGATGACCGCGGCGGCCGCTCGCGCCAAGGAATGGGCGAACCTCGCCGGGCGTCACCTCGGCAAGGTGCTCTCCGTCTCGGAAGTCGTCTCGAGCGCCGGCGGCTCACCCTGCGGCAGCGGCGGCGGATGCGGTGGCGGTGGCGGCGCGCCCGTCCAGGCCGGTCAGGTGAACGTCACGGTCGACGTGGCGGTCGTGTACGAGCTGAACGACTAACGCGGAAGGTCAGGCGATGTGTGCTCCGACTTGCTCGTGGCAGTCGGGGCACTCTTCCTCTGGACCAGGGGCGTGGTCGGCGTGTTTCGACTCCATTGGATACTGCGCGGCGCGCCAGGCGGCCAGACCTCCGCGTAAGGCCCACGCCTGCCGGCCCTGTTGTCGAAGAAATTGCGCCACACGGGCGCTGGTGCCCTCCTCGGGTCAGGTGCAGTAGGCGATGATCTCGCGGTCGGCGGGCACCGACTCGAGGTAGCGC